>DHCFD07801__coassemble_1606_pt1 | contig 12938 bp, 13 predicted proteins | sample DHCFD07801__metabat2_low_PE_023 | metagenome-assembled genome bin DHCFD07801
GCAATCCCGGTGGCGGCGGGACCGCGCACCACGGCCCCACGGGCGGCGGACGCGGAGGCGGACGTCGCTCCGGTGTCAACGAACTCGAGGTCGGCTCGTACGGTGACCTCCAGAATCGCGCGCGCCCCCGCGACGGCATGCAGCACGACCACATCCCGTCGAAGGCAGCGCTCCTGCGCGCACTTCAGCAACAGCGCCGTCGCATGACTCCGGCACAACGACGGTACTTCGAGAATGAGGCCACGGCGATCGAGATCTCGGACGCGCTGCACTACCGGAGTCGCACCTATGGCGGACGGCAGAATCAGCAGATCCCCGATGGCAATGGATCGCACGGTCCGCGCGTCGACGTCGACGCAGACGACGTCGATACGGCGATGTGGCGCGACCTCGCGCAGTTCTGGGAGAATACCCGCAGCTATCGCAACGATCTTGATGAGGACGACGTCCTCGATGCGATCCAAGAGGTCGTCAACCGCAACCGCGACCTCTTCGCCCGACTCAATCTGATCTGATTCGAAAGAAGCAATGACGACACTGCACGGAGAGATCCTGCCCTACCTCGAGGCGATCGGCGCCGAAGACGGATCCGAACCGATGCTTGCGGCGATGAATCTCGTCGGCACGAGGTTCACGATCGATGAGTACACGTCGGCGGGCATGCATGAGAAGTACCTCATGTTCACCAAGGGTGGGGTGGATTTCCTCGTCATCGACGGAATCGTCGACACGATCTTCTTCCGCCTCGCTGAGAGCGATGAGGGCGCAGCGTATGCGCGGCCAAACTCGCTGGTCGAGGGTATTGAGCACCACATGCCAGTCGAGGATCTGAAAGCGGTTCTCGGCTCGCCCATCTTCGAAGCAACCGACCACATCGTCTACAGAGTCGGCGAGAAGTTCCTCAATATCGACATCGAAGACGGTCGAGTCGACAAACTCTGCGTGCAGCTGTTCGATTTCGGCGCTGAAAGTGACGGGGGCCGGACAGAGTCGGCAGCCCCTGCGAAGCCGATCACCGGTGAGATCTCCCTGCTCATCGATGCGGCCGGAACCGCGTACGGCGACAAGGTCATGATCGACCTCGTCGACGCACTCGGTCCCCGTCTCGATTCCCACGACACTGACGAGGGGACCGGCACGTTCCTCGTCTTCGACAGCGGTGGCGTCGATGTGCAGTACCGCGACGGGGTGCTCGCGGGCGTGCTGATCCACATTGCGCATGACGAGCGCCGACCCTACCCGCGACTTGATGCTCTCGTGGATGGTCTCTCTCTGCCTGCTACCCGTACCGACGTGACGCAGACGCTCGGCACACCGCAGGAGTCGCTGCCCGATGTGGACCTTTATTCTGAGCGCGGACGCTTCGTCATGTTCAACTACACCGGCGATGATCTGACGACCATCAGCATCGCCTACGTGCCCGCTGGGGGCTGACAGCGCGGGGCCCGCGCTCAGTGCGGGGCGTGGTACTCGGCGCCCGTGGCCTCCGACTTCCAGTACCCCTTGATGACGGCGCGGGCGGTGTCGACGCCCCAGCGTGCGGCGAGCTGACGCGCGGGCTTCACGATCGCCTGCTCGGCGGCGACGAAGAGGAACGGATCAGTGCCGGGCTTGTCGTCTTCGTCCATGTTCGCGATCGCGGCGGCGAGGGCCGTGCCGGGCGCGGCAGATCCGCGGTTGATGTACTCGACCGGAACGGGGGCGTCGATCGGCATCTGGTGCGCCGCGTTGCGCACTTCGACGAGGATCAGCGCGGGTGCGTCTTCGGGGACGAGCGCGGCGTAGCGGCGGATCTGCGCGACGGCCGTCTCGTCTCCGGCGAGCAGCCATCCGTCCGGAGAACCCACGACGGAGAGCGAGCCGCGCGGCCCGCCGATGCCGATGGGGGATCCGATCGGTGCGTGCTGCGCCCACGCGCTCGCGACGGCCTCGTCGCCGTGCAGGGCGAACTCGAGGTCGAGGAAGTGCTCCCCGGCGGCATCGGTGCCCCACTCGACCGGGGTGAACTCGCGGCTCGGGGCCTCGCGCATCTCCTCGACGGAGGACGGCGGCGCGTCCGGGAGGAAGATGCGGATGTGGTCATCGTGTCCCGGCGAGCCGAAGCCGTCGAGCTCATCGCCCGTCACGCGGATCCTGACGTAGGCGTCGGACAGATACTCCCGCGTCGACAGGGCGGCGTTGCGGAAGCGCAGGTCGAGGCTCTGCCGCTCCAGTGAGAACGATTCGGGGAGGGGATTGGACGACGTCATATAACTTAGGCTAGCCTACCCCGAGATGAGTGAGGCTTGCCTAACCTTTGACGCGGCAGTCGCCCACTCGGACCCCACCTACCCGCGAGAGCGCCCGATCCGGTGCGTCCTCACTTCAGCAGGAGCGATCCCATGAGCCTGATTCGTCCATTGTCCGCGGTGTCCCTTGTGGCGGCATCCGCCCTTCTGCTCGCAGGATGCGCGTCGAACGACGAACCCGCGGAGGCATCGGACGCCGGGGGCGAGCCTTCCGCGGAGACGGTGACGTTCGAGTTCCAGAACAACACTGCGGGCGAAGACGAGGAGCCGGTCTACGAGGACGTCTCGGTCGACGTGCCGAAGAACCCGAAGAACGTCGTGATCTTCGACATGGCGTCGCTCGACACCTGGGGCACTCTCGGCGGGGAGCCCGCCGTCGGCGCGCCGCTCGACTCGGTTCCCGAGTACCTCTCCGACTTCGTTGCCGATGACGCGATCAATGCCGGCACCCTCTTCGAAGCCGACCTGCTCGAGATCGAGGCCGCCCAGCCCGACCTCATCATCGTCGCCGGGCGCTCGGCCGCGATGTACGACGACTTGAAGGACATCGCGCCGACGGTGAACCTGTCGTCGGAGGGATCCTTCCAGGACACTCTCGAGCGCAACACGACGTTCCTCGGTGAGGTGCTCGGTGCGGAGGACGAGGCGGCGCAGGCGATCGCCGACATCGAGTCGCAGATCGACGAGGTCAGGGAAGTGACCGCCGACATCGAGAGCGGCCTCAGCGTGATGGTCTCGGGCGACAAGCTCAGCGCGCTGAAGCCGTCGGAGGGCGACTACTCGGGCCGCAACCTGCGCGGCGGACTCGTGTACGACGTGTTCGGCGTCGCTCCCGTGACCGACGACATCGAGGGCGCCACGCACGGCGAGCCCGTGTCGTTCGAGTTCCTCAAGGAGTACGACCCCGAGTACCTGTTCGTGACCGATCGCAACGCGGCCACCGACTCCGAGGGTGCACAGGCGGCCGAGGTCGTGCTCGACAACGAGATCGTCCGCTCCACGCGCGCGTTCGAGGAGGACAACATCGTCTACCTCGATCCGACTGCCTGGTACATCGTCTTCGGCGGTCTCGAGACCGCGCAGATCATGATCGATGACATCATGGCAGGCGTTGCCTGACACGCTGACCGCGCCGAAGAGCGTCCCCGCCCGTCGTACCTGGGTGGGGACGCTCGTCGGCGTGATGCTCGTGGTGCTCGCGGCCGTCAGCCTCTTCATCGGGGCGTCGAGCGAGGTCACGATCTCCGGTGTCGCCTCCGGCGACGACGAGGCGCTGTTCCTGCTCGCGGCGAGCAGGATCCCGCGCACGGTCGCTCTGCTGCTCGTCGGCGCCGCACTCGGCATCGCGGGCCTCATCATGCAGATGCTCGTGCGCAACAAGTTCGTCGAACCGTCGACGACGGGCGTGACGGAGTTCGCGACGCTCGGCATGATGACGGCGCTCGTGCTGTGGCCCGGCATGGCGATCCTGCCGCGCATGGCGTTCGTGTCGCTGTTCGCGCTGGCGGGCACGTGGGTGTTCCTGCGGATCATCCGCTTCGTGCCGGTGCGCACGCTCGTGCTCGTGCCGCTCGTCGGCATCATGCTCGGCGGCGTGGTCGGTGCGGTGACGACGTTCTTCGCCTACCGGCTCGACCTGCTCCAGGCGCTCGGGCAGTGGATGCAGGGATCCTTCTCGTCGATCATGCGCGGCCGGTACGAGTTCCTCTGGGTCGCGGCCGTGATGATGATCCTCGCGTGGATCGCGGCCGACCGCTTCAGCGTGATCGGTCTCGGCGAGGAGTTCGCGACGAACCTCGGGCTGAACTATCGGCGCGTGGTGGCGATCGGCATGATCGTCATCGCCGTGATCACGGCCTGCGTGGTCGTCACAGCGGGCGTGCTGCCGTTCTTGGGGCTCGTCGTGCCGAACATCGTCAGCCTCATGATCGGCGACAACGTGCGGCGGGCGATCCCGTGGGTCGCGGGGCTGGGCGCCGTATTCGTCGTCGCCTGCGACATCGTCGCCCGCGTCGTGCGGTTCCCGTACGAGATGCCGCTGTCGGTCGTCGTCGGCATCGTGGGTGCCGGGCTCTTCTTGTGGCTGCTGCTCAGAAGGAGGGGTCGTGTCCACTGACGTCGTCACCGCACGGCCTCGGCTCTGGCGCCGGCCGCAGGTGCGGATCCTCGCGCTCGCCGTGGTCGTCGCCCTCCTCGCGGCGGTGTACCTGTTCACCGACGTTCCCGGATCCCTGCTGTTCGCCGCGAAGGTGCGCGGGCTCACGATCGCGGCGATGGCCGTGGTCGCCGTCGCCGTGGGCGCGTCGACGGTCGTGTTCCACACGATCACGCAGAACCGCATCCTGACGCCGTCGATCATGGGGTTCGACGCGTTCTACGGCCTGATCACCACGGTCATGGTGTTCGCGTTCGGCGCCAGCGGGTTCCTCTCGGCCGACAGCATGCTGCTGTGGATCCTTCAGGTCGGCGTCATGGTGGCCTTCAGCGTGCTGCTGTTCACCTGGCTCTTCGCGGGCAAGCGCCGGTCGATCCACCTGATGCTGCTCGTCGGCATCGTGCTGGGCACGTTCTTCCGCAGCTTCACCGAGTGGATGCAGCGCATGCTCGATCCGCTCGACTTCCAGGTCGTGACCGATGCGATGTTCGCGTCGCTCACGCGGCCGGATCCCACCCTGCTCGCCTTCACCGCGACGCTCGTCGTCGCGGCGTGCGCCGTGCTCGTGCCGCTGCTGCCGCAGCTCGACGTGCTCACGCTCGGCGAACCCGCCGCTGTCGGGCTCGGCATCAACCATCGCCGACTGGTGATGACGCTGTTCCTGGTCGTCTCGATCATGGTGGCGGCGTCGACGGCGCTGGTCGGCCCGATCCTGTTCTTCGGCCTGATCGTCGCGAACCTCGCCTACTCGTACTCGGGCAGCTTCCGGCACCGGTGGACGCTGCCGACGGCTGTGCTGCTCGGCCTGTTCTGCCTGCTCGGCGGACAGCTCGTGATCGAGCGCGTGCTGGGATGGAACGGCACGCTCTCGACCGTGATCGAGTTCGCGGGCGGGGCGTTCTTCCTCTACCTCGTTCTCAGAAAGGGGGCGCGATGATCGTGCTCACCGGCGCGACCAAGCGCTACGGCGGATCCACCGTGCTCGATGGCGTGACGGCGTCGTTCGGAGAGGAGGGCGTCGTCTCGCTCATCGGCCCGAACGGCGCCGGGAAGTCGACCCTGTTCGGGCTCGTCGGGCGCCTGATCGCGGCCGACGGCGGATCCGTGTCGGTCGACGACATGGACGTGCGCACGGCGTCGTCGGGCGAGCTCGCCCGCAGGCTCGCGGTGCTGCGCCAGGACAACCAGATCGCGGCGCGGCTGACGGTGCAGGACCTCGTGGAGTTCGGCCGGTTCCCGCACTCTCGCGGGCGGCTGACGTCCGTCGACCGCGACAAGATCGAGGAAGCCATCTCGTACCTGTCGCTCGACGACCTGCGCACGCGCTTTCTCGACGAGCTCTCGGGAGGACAGCGTCAGCGGGCCTTCATCGCGATGGTGCTCGCGCAGGACACGAAGTACGTGCTGCTCGACGAGCCGCTCAACAACCTCGACCTGAGGCACATGACCGAGATCATGAAGCTGATCCGGCGCATGGCCGACGAGCTCGGCAAGAGGGTCATCGTGGTGCTGCACGACATCAACTTCGCGGCGACGTACAGCGACCGGATCGTCGCGATGCGCGAGGGGCGCATCATCGCCGACGCGTCGCGCGACGAGATCATGCGCCCCGAGGTGCTGCGCGAGGTCTACGACACCGACGTGGAGGTGCGGCAGATCGACGGCCGACCGGTCGCGCTGTACTACGCCTGAGCGCGCCTCGCGCGGCGGGACCTTCTCGAGTTGTGAGCCGTTCGCGCGGAGATGAGCCGCTCCGACGGATCCATTCTGGGGTGCGGTCCGTCACAGCGGCTCATTTCCGCAGTTCGGGCGCGATCAGTACCAGTTCATCGCCTGGCTGTGGCCCCACGCCGAGCAGGGCATGCCGTATGCGCGCGAGATGTAGTCGAGGCCCCACGTGATCTGCGTCGTGGCGTTCGTCTCCCAGTCGTCTGCGACCGTCGACATCTTGCTGCCGGGGAGCGACTGGGGGATGCCGTACGCGCCGCTCGACGGGTTCGACGCCTGGTAGTTCCAGCCCGATTCCTTGGTCCACAGCGAGTCGAGGCAGGCGAACTGGTCGTCTCCCCACCCGTAGGTCGATGCCATGAGGTCACGAGCGGTCGACTTCGCGCCCTCGACGGTGTTGGCGGCGGCCTGCGCCTCGGCCGCGGCGGCCGCGGCTTCTTCCGCTTCCCGCTTCTCGCGGGCGGCCTGCTCGGCCTGCTCCTTCTCGCGGGCGGCCTGCTCGGCCTGCTCCTTCTCGTACGCCGTGACGTCGTCGGAGACCGAGGCGATCTCGGCGTCGGTCTTCTCGGTGACGTCGTCGGCGACCGCGGCGGGCAGCTGCTCGTACCCCTCGAGGTAGTCGACGTAGCCGGTGAGCGCCGAGGTGTCGACCGCGTCGGCATCGGCCCGCTCGAGGAGCGCGTTCGCGGCATCGAGCGCGCTCTGCGCCCGGTTCGCGGTGTCGCCGGTGGCGAGCTGCACCTGGCTGGCTTCGCGTGCGGCGGGAGGATCGGTCGCGAACGCCGCCGTGCCGCCGCCGATGGCGACGAGACCGACGGCTGCGGCGGCGATGACGCCGATGCGGGCGCGGCGGCGTTCGCGCTCCTGGCGGAGACGACGCACGTGGTTGGGGCGCGGGTAGGGAGTAAGGGCGGGGAGAGTGTCAGGGGTCATACAGTCGTTCATCCAGAGTCGCTTCGGGGGAGGGGTGGACGGATCCGCGAGGAGCGGAAGGTCGCAGACGACGGTGGCTCGACCGGAGTGCCAGAGCCGAGGATGTAACGCGAGCCTGAATGGAATCGAAGAAGTGTTCAGACTGCGGCCGGATCAGGCAGATTTCGGGGTGTGATCAGCCGCGAACCTGAGAACGGTGCGGGACCCGCCGCGATGCGCGTCAGCATGCGGGTCGCTCGGGGCCGCGAGTGTTTATAACGAACCGATAACGAGACGGGTTCTCAGAGTTTGCTCCGAGAGTGATGGGAGCCGGTCAGATCTCGGTTCCGTCGTCGTCGCGATCGTAGATGCCCTGATTTCCGCCGCGCTTCGACGACATCGCGATCAGCACGCCGATGCTGACGAGCACGCCGAGCGCGACGCCGAGCCAGACGCTGCCGAGCACGCCGCCGACGATCACGGCGAGCGCGAACAGGCCGAGGGTGATCAGTGCCTTCCGTGCGCGCATAGGGCCATTGTCTCTCAGTGCGCGCGGTGGTCCTGCGTGTGCAGGCGCGGGGCGCGTCGGGGCTCGCGCGGCCCAGAGGCGAGGATCAGCCGGATCACCCGCTGACGCTGGCCGTGCCAGGGCGAGAGGAGGTCGAGCATGCCGTCGTCGTCGACGCGGCTGCCGGTGAGGGCATAGCCGACGTGGTGCGAGAGGTGCACGTCGCCGATGCTGACGGCATCGGGATCGCCCAGCGCGCGGATGCGGGTCTCGGCCGCCGTCCACGGTCCGACGCCGGGCAGGGCGAGCAGCGGATCTGAGGGCGCCGTCGCGTGCGCGGCGCGTTCGACGGCCTCTGCCCGCGCGGCCGCCGCGGCGAGCGTCTTCGCCTGGGGCGGCTCGAGGCCGGCGCGGTGCCACTCCCACGAGGGGACCCGGCGCCACACCTCGGGCGGGGGCGCGGCGCGCAACGGTGAGCGGGTGGGGCCGGGCGCGCGCTCGCCGCGCCACGTGATGAGGCGCCGCCACGCGCTGAACGCCTGCGCGACCGTCACCTTCTGCTCGATGACCGCCTGCGCGAACGCGTCGAACACGGCGCCGGTGCGGGCGAGCCGCAGACCGGGATTGCGGCGGTGGGCGTGCGCGACGACGGGGTGCAGCGACGCATCGAACTGACGTGCGTCATCGAGCGCGCCGCACAGGGCGGGCACCTGCGCGAGCGCCGATCCGCGGCCCGGCCCCCACGCTGCGGCGCGCACGGATCCGTCGCTCTGCTGGGCGAGCGCGAGCGTCGCGACGCCCTCTGCCGTGCGGATCGCACGCCAGATGACGCCGGCCGCGTGCTGCTGTGTCGGATCTCGGGGGCCGCGCTGCAGACTGCCCACGCTCGCGCGCAGGTCGAGCGGCCCGCGCGGGCGATACGTGGTCTGCAGCGGCATCATGGGAACACCGTAAGCGCCACCCCTGACATTCCTGCCCAGCGTGTTCGATCGAAGGACGACGAGGGTTCGTCGGGAGACTGGCGAAGATCCGGATCGTGCCCGAATCCCACCGAACCTCGCGTCGTCAGATGCGGTCGGGCGAGGGGGCGCCGATGCCGTAGCGGATGGTGACGTCGGCGTGCCGGTCGAAGCGGTAGCCGATGCCGCGCACGGTGCGCACGATGTCCTCGTACCGGCTGAGCTTGGCGCGCAGCCGCCTGACGTGCACATCGATCGTGCGCTCGCCGGGTGCCTCGTCGTCGCCCGCCTGCCAGAGCGATTCGACGAGCTCCGCGCGCTCGATCGTGCTGCCCTCGCGCAGCACGAGGTACTGCAGCAGTTCGAACTCTTTGTAGGTGAGGGCGGCGTTCTCGCCGTCGATCGTCACGCGCTTGCGCGAGATGTCGACCGTGACGCCGGTCTCGGTGTCGCGCGCGGGGGCATCCGACCTCACGCGGGCGACGGCGCCCGGCTCCTTGAGCGCGAGGCGCACGACGTCGATGTCGCGCCCGCCGGCCGTCGGCGGCGCGAGGGCGACCGCCGCGTAGGTCTCGGCGTGCGGCGACAGGTCGGCGATCGTGCGGCGCAGCGCGTCGACCAGCACGTTCAGGGTCACTCCGTCAGCGGCCGCGGCGGCCTCGTCCAGGCCCACGTAGAGGGCGAAGCCGCGGGGCTCCGTGCCGGCAGGGAGGGATGAGGACGTCTGGTCGTTCACGTGGCGGCCGATCTGGCGAGTTGTTTCCGGTTGCTTCTGCAGTGAGGGTACGGCGTACAGGTGGTTCGGACGGGTCTGACGGGCGGTGAGGGCGGTCATGAGTGTGCTCCGGTGCGTGGGCGGATCCGCGCAGAGAGATCCGCAGAGGGTGTCGAAAGGGGGCGTCTCGAGAACGGGACGCGAGGTGATCCGATCGGATCGGACGGCGCGAGCAGGTCTGCTCAGCGGCACATTCGACAGCACACCGAGACGCGGCCGGGCATCATCGCACCGGCAACTCCGTTCGCCTCCAGGGCGGACAGATTGCGCGTGTTGAGTGTCATGCGTCCTATCTTGACGCCGGGTGTCGCCGTGTGTCAACGCGTGACGTCCTTCGTGACGAAACATGTCGTCGGGTGACGGACAATGGATCCATGACACACGACTTCACCTTCACCGACCAGCCCGACGCCTCGCGCTTCGAGCTTCGCGTGGGCGGCGAGCTCGTCAGCATCCTCGACTACCGGGTGAACGGCGACACCGTCGCGCTGACGCGCGCGTTCACCAACCCCGCCCAGCGCGGCAGCGGGTATGCGGCGGTTGTCACCGAGCGCGCGGTCGACGCGGTTGAGGCTCAGGGGCGCAAGGTGCTTCCCGTCTGCTGGTACGTCGCAGAATGGTTCGACGAGCACCCGGATCGCGCCGGCGTCCTCGCGGCGTGAACGACTGTTCTCGGGTTAGCCGAGGGCCGAGAGCGGAACCTCGGCGGCAGGCCCGACCGGATTGACCGACTCGATGATCTTGTCGAGCGTCGTCGGCTGCGCGATCGCGTCGGGTTGCCACGCCCAGAGCTCGGCCGGGCAGCTGAAGACCGCGTGCCACACGGATCCGTCGTCGCGCGACGCGCTGGCCACGTTGTAGCCCGTCGTCTCGCCGGCCTCGTCGGTCACGGGGATCCCGCCGACGTACACGACCGACTCACGGAGCAGTTCGACGAAGCCCGAGAGCTCGTGGCCGCCGTCGACGAGGGCGGAGGCGAGCTTCGCGGCGTCGTCACGGCTGTCGCCGTAGGCGCGCTCGATCTCATCGCGATAGGCGACGAACGCCCCGTCGGTGCCCGCGTCGATCGCAATGCCATCGTGTCCCTTGAGCGCCTGCGATATGACGCCGGATGCCGGCTGAGCGAGCGATCGCGCGAGCGTGCCCGATGCGAACGCCTCGAGCTTCGGGTTGTCGGTGAACGCGAGCAGCAGGTCTTTGCCGTCGCCGTCGCTCACGCTCGTCAGGGCGAGTTTGTCGCCCTCCTGCATGGGGTTCTCCGGATCCTGGAACTCGGAGTGCGAGATGTCGAGCAGCAGCCAGCCCGCGACCGCGCGCCGCAGGACATCGCTGTGGGTCTGGGCGGTCTTCTCCGTCGCCCACGCGGCGAGGGCCTCTTGGACGCGGGTGTTCTCGACGATGTTCTGGGGAGGCATGGGATCCAGGGTAGACGGCGAAGGTGTGTCTCCTCGAATGTCAGTGGTCCCGAATACGGTTGTGGCATGCGGATCCTTCACACGTCTGACTGGCACATCGGGCGGTCGTTCCACGGCAATCAGACGCTCGATGCGCTGCGGGGCGTGCTCGCTGAGCTCGTGCGCCACGTCGGTGCGCACGACATCGACGTCGTCATCGTCGCCGGCGACGTGTTCGACTCCTCGATGCCGGCGGCCGATTGCTACGGCGTGCTGACCGATGCGCTGCGGGGGATCCGCGAGGCCGGTGCGCGCGTCATCGTCACGAGCGGCAATCACGACTCGGCGGCCCGGCTTGGGTTCCTCGCCCCGCTGCTGCAAGACGGCGTGCACGTGCTCACTGATGCCGAAGCCGTCGGCACACCCATTACGCTGCACGACGAGCACGGTGCGGTGCATTTCTACGGCATCCCGTATCTCGAGCCGGCACTCGTGCGGCGCATCTGGCCCGACGTCGCACTGCGCACGCAGGAGCAGGTGATGCGGCATGCGATGGGGTTCGTGAACGCCGACCGTGCCTCGCGCGGCGGCCGTTCCGTCGCGATCGCGCACTGCTTCGCCGCCGGTGTGGAGCCGACTCCGCAGCTCGAGCGCGAGGTACGGCAAGACCTGCGGCAGGGCTCGCTCGATGTCGTGCCGCTGGCAGCCTTCGACGGCCCCGATTACGTCGCGCTCGGCCACATCCACGGCCGCGCCGAGCTCGCCCCGACCGTGCGCTATTCGGGGGCGCCCCTGCACTACAGCTTCGGCGAGGCGCACAAGCCGCGCGGCAGTTGGGTCATCGATCTCGGGCCCGACGGCGTCACGAGCACGACGTGGCTCGACCTGCCCGTACCGCGTGCCCTCACCGTGCTGCGCGGCACTCTCGACGAGCTCCTCGCCGATCCCGCCCACGAAGAGCATCGGGGCGATTGGGTCTGCGCGGTGCTCACCGATCGCACGGCGCCGAGCGAGCCGATGCGCCGATTGCGCGAACGCTTTCCGCACTGCGCGACGATCGAGCTGCAGCCCGACCGCTCTGACGAAGACGACGAAGTGCGCACGTATCGCGAGCGGGTCGGCCGCGGCGTTCCCGATCCGCAGATTCTCGACGACTTCCTCGAGCATGTGCGGGGCGGCGACGGGGCGACGGAGGACGAGAGATCGATCCTCGCCGACGTGATCTCCGAGGTTCGAGCGCAGGAGCACGCATGAAGATCCATCGCATCGACATCGAGGGGTTCGGGCCGTTCCGCGACCGACAGGTCGTCGACCTCGACCGTTACGCCGACGACGGCATCTTCCTCATCTCCGGGCGCACCGGGGCCGGGAAATCGAGCATCCTCGATGCGATCTGCTTCGCCCTGTACGCATCAACACCGCGCTACGACGACGGCGAGAAGCGCGTGCGCAGCGACTACTCGCAGGGCGCCGATCCGTCACGCGTCGTCCTCGACTTCAGCGTCGGCGATGACACTTGGCGCATCGAACGCACGCCGCAGTACGAGCGGCCGAAGAAGAGCGGCACCGGAACCACGACCGAGCGGTCGACCGTGGTGCTGTCGCGGTGGCACGATGAGTGGCAGGCCGTGGCGACGAAAGATCGCGAGGTCGGAGCCCGCATCATCGAGATCGTCGGCATGAACGGGCAGCAGTTCCAGCAGGTGATTCTGCTCGCGCAGGGCCGCTTCGCCCGATTTCTGCTCGCGAAGAACGACGAGCGGCAGAAACTGCTGAGGTCGTTGTTCGGCACGCACCGCTTCGAGCACTACCAGGCGCGCCTCGACGAGCGTCGGAAGGCCGCCGAACAGGCGCTCGCCGATCGCACGAGCGGGCTGCGCGCCGCGCTCGACGAGGCGGCGAACCACGTCGAGCGGGTGCGCGAGCTGCTCCCCGATGAGGAGGGTGCAGACGCCGACGCCCTGGTGACAGATCTCGCCGACGACGACTGGGCGGCCCGCATCGCACAGCTCGACGCTGCCGCCGAACTCGCCGCCCGGCAGCGCACCGCGCTGCTGCGCAAGGAAGCCGACGCCGACGCGGCGCGTGCGGCTGCCGAGGCGGCGCTGGCGAAGGTCACCGAGCTCGCCGAGCGCCAGCGCCGGCGCGAACAGCGCCGGCAGGTTCTCCGCGCCGCGGAAGGACTGCGCGAGCGCCAGAGGGGCGGGGCCGAGGCGGTA
>DHCFD07801__coassemble_1624_pt1 | contig 12580 bp, 11 predicted proteins | sample DHCFD07801__metabat2_low_PE_023 | metagenome-assembled genome bin DHCFD07801
CCGATGACGGCGTCGAGGATCCGCTCGTCATGGCCCGCCTCGCGCGGCCGGCCGGGGCCGCGCGACGCCTCAACGCTGCTCACGCGACGGCGCGCACCTTCAGTCGCGCGATGAGGTCGTCCGTCAGGCCGGCCCCGCGCAGCGCCGCGAGCGGATCCGTGCCGCCCGCCCCGAGGTGCGCGAGCAGCCCACGGATCGGCTCCGGCGAGAACTCGGCGCGCGCCGCGGCCCGGGCCGCCTCATCGAGGTCGAGCCCCAGCTTCGCCATCAGCCGCCCGATCGTCGGCTCGAGTCGACGCATGATCGCCTCGGAGTTGTCGCCGGTGCGCACGTAGTCGGCCACGATCGCCTCCGGCTCGGCGCCGAGCGCGAGAAGCAGCGATGCGGCGAGGACGCCCGTGCGGTCCTGACCGGCGGCGCAGTGGAACGCGACGGCGCCCGGGGCGTAGGCGATGATGGCGAGGGCCTGCACGATGCGGGGAGCGGCGGCGTCGAGCATGCGCACGTACATCGATCCGTACTTCGCCTGGTCGTGGATCTCGGCACCGGCATCGCCGATCGACGCCATGAACGGCACGTGGTGGTAGGTGACGGGCAGGGATCCGATCGGGCCGCGACCGGTGAACTCGACCTCGTCGACGGAGCGCAGGTCGATGATCGTCGTCAGCCCGTCCGCGACGAGCGACGACGCGGTCTCGAGGTCGACGATCGAGAGGTCGTCGGCGCGGATCGCGACGCCGGGCCGCACGGATCCGCCCAACACGGGGATCCCGCCGAGGTCGCGCAGGTTGACGGGCGCCGAGAGCGTCAGGTCGGTCGTGTCGAGGAGCGTCATGTGATCTTCTTCCTGATGATGGCGCTCGCCTGGTCGATGATCGTGACGAGCACGATGATGCAGATGACCATAGCGAACAGGTGTCCGTAGTCGTAGCGGTTCATTGCGGTGGTGAGCTCGAGGCCGATGCCTCCGGCGCCCACGAGGCCGAGAATCGTCGCGCCGCGCACGTTGCCTTCGAACAAGAGCAGCGTGTAGCTCGTCAGCAGCGGCAGCGCCTGGGGCAGGATCCCGTACTGGATCACCTGGCGCTTCGAGGATCCGACCGATTCCATCGCGACGATCGGGCCGCGGTCCACGGCCTCCATCGCCTCGGCGAAGACCTTGCCGATGGATCCGACCGACCCGATCGTCATCGCGAGAATGCCCGCGAACGGACCGAGCCCGACGGCCGAGACGAACATCAGGGCGATCACGAGGTCGGGCAGGGCGCGGATGATGTTCATCGTCCAGCGGCAGAGGTAGTACAGCCAGCGCGGGGCGATGTTGCTCGCGGCCCCGAACGCGACGACCAGCGACAGCACGGTGCCGATCACGGTGCCGACGACCGCCATCTGCAGCGTCTCGAGCAGAAGCGCGAGGATGAGGCCGAGCTTCGAGAAGTCGGGCGGGAACATGCGCAGCATGAACTCGCCCATGTTCGCCGCGCCCTCGCCGAGCTTGAGGAAGTCGAACTGCGCGCCGTTCGCCGACCAGAGGAAGATCGCCGCGCCGACGACGACACCGACGATGAATCGAGCGCGCGGGATCCGGAACGCACGCTCCATGCTCTCGCGAGCGCGCGGATCCAGCTCCTGCTTCGCCTTCGTCTTCTCTGCGATCGACATCACTCCTCCTCGTCGTCGTCGAGGTCGTACACGGGCGCCAGCTGATCGGCGTCGAGCTCGCTCGTGCGGCCGGAGACGACGATCTCGCCGTGGCGCAGGCCGACGATGCGGTCGGAGTGCGCGAGCGCGAGCGGCACGACGTGCAGGCTCACGAGCACGGGAATGTCGTCCTCCCGGGCGATCTGCCTGAGCAGCTCGAGCACCGTGCGACTCATGCGCGGATCGAGCGAGGCGACGGGCTCGTCGGCGAGGATCACGCGCGGGTTCTGCATGAGCGCTCGCGCGATCGCGACGCGCTGCTGCTGGCCGCCCGACAGCGACCTGGCCGGTTCGCCGGCCTTGTGCACGATGCCGACGCGGTCGAGCAGCTCGAGCGCGCGCACGCGATCCGAGCTGCGGAACGTGCCGAGCATGTTCGCGGCGCCGGCGCCGTACAGGGATCCGGTGAGCACGTTCGTGAGCACGCTCAATCGGCCCACCAGGTTGAACTGCTGGAACACCTGACCGGTCTGCGAGCGCAGCCGGCGCAGCTGACCGCGCTTCAGGTGCGCGACGTCGACGTCGCCGGCGGCGACCGATCCGGACTCGATCGGCGCGAAGCCCGTCAGCGCCTTCATGAGGGTCGATTTGCCGGACCCGCTGGAACCGAGCAGGGCGACCGTCTCACCGCGGAACAGATCGAGGTCGACACCGTCGAGCACGAGCGGCTGATCGTCGGAATAGCGCACCTTCAGGTCCCGGACGCGGACCAAGGGCTCGTCCGTGCGGGTCTCCGCCGGGCGCATGAGGAGGTCGGTCATCTCGGTCACTCGAGGTCCGAGATGTCGACGCCCGCGACGGCGGCGATGTCGACGATGGGCTGGAAGACGTCGGCACCCGGCTCGATGATCGGTTCGACGCCCTCGGGCAGTCCGCTCATGTACATGCCGAGCGTGTCGCGGTTCTCGTCGCTGAACACCTTCGGGATCGCCTCGACGAGCGCCTGGCGCTTCTCGTCGGGCATGCTCTGGTTGCCGAGCACCGACAGCGAGATCGGCATGTCGCGGCTCTCGCCGATGGAGCGGGTCTCACCCTGCTCGAACGGGAACATCGGGTCGCCCTGTCCGGCCATCTTCGGGAAGATCGTCGAGGTGCAGGCGACATCTGCCTGGCCCTCCTGAAGCGCGATGAAGCTGCGGTCGTGGCCGCCCGACATGAGCTCTTTGAAGTCGCCGTCGTCTTTGTGGAGCCCGGCCTGGTCGAGCATGTACGTGGGCATGTAGTAGCCACTGGAGGAGTTCGGGTCGGCGAAGGCGATCGTCGTCTCGGGCGTGATGTCCTCGAGCGACTGCAGCGGCGAGTCGTCGAGCACCAGGCAGGTCGAGACGGGCTCGTCGAGGCCCGGCCATGCGACGAGTGAGTCGACCTCGCCGGTGTTGACGGCGAGCGCCGACGGGAAGGCGCTCATGATGCCGATGTCTTCGTGGCCGGCGCGCACGGCCTCGATCACGGCGGAGTAGTTGGGCACGTCGGTGACCTCGACGCGCATGCCCGTCTCCTCTTCGAGGAGTGCGGCGATCTCGTCGATCGGGGTCTCGGCGTTCGGATCGTCGACGAGGGGCAGCGTCGCGAAGCGGATCACGTCGTCGGCCTCGTCCGCATCCGCGGCCGGCGACGAGCATCCGGCGAGCAGTGCGACGGAGCCGGCGACGAGAGCGACGGCGGAGAGGGGGGTGCGAAGTCGCATGGTGTGCCTTTCAGGGCGGGATTCGGGACACCCCCATGAGACCCGCCGAAGGTGTCGCGCAATTACGAGACTGGGAGTACCAGAATCGACGTCTCGATGAACGACGGGTTACGGGAGCGGCGGTCTCGTTATCCGGATGCCCATACGCTGGATCCATGCAGTTCGACGCGCGCGCCCTGACGGATCCCGTGGAGCGCAGCGAGGTGCGCGCGCACTCCCAGCAGCTGCGGTCGAGGTTCCCGCGCGCGACGCGGCGCGGGTCGAGCGACGTGGCGCGCGTCGTCGTGGCGGTCATGATGCTCGTCATCAGCGTGCCGATGCTCGTCTTCGGCCTGCTCGCCCTCCTCTTCATCGACGGCCTCGTCGCGTTCGGACTCGCATTCGGCTGCATCGGCGCCGGGTTGGCCGCCGCAGCGATCTTCCTGCTGGTCTGGAACGGATCCGCCCCAGAGCGGCATTACCGCTTCGACCGGTTCGCCGCGGCGAACGGCATGAGCTTCCACCCGGGCTACGACGACCCCCAGCTGCCCGGAATGCTGTTCGACGTCGGCAAGCAACGGTACTCGGAGATGCTCGTGCGGGGCGAGGCACCGCGGTTCGTCGAGTTCGGGAACTATCAGTACACGACCGGATCCGGCAAGAGCCAGCAGACGCACACCTGGGGGTACATCGCGGTGCGCCTGGACGCGCCGCTGCCGAACATCGTGCTCGACGCCGAGGGAAACAACAGTCTGTTCGGTTCGAACCTGCCCGTGCGGCTCGACAAACGCCAGCGCCTGAGCCTCGAAGGCGGCTTCGACACGCATTTCAGCCTCTACTGCCCGACGGGCTACGAGGCGGACGCCCTGTACCTGTTCACACCGGACATCATGCAGCGCTTCATGAATCGCGCCGCACAGCTCGACGTTGAGATCGTCGACGACTGGCTCTTCTTCTACTCCGCCGCGCCCCTGTCGACCCTCGACCCCGCGCGGTGGGCGTGGCAGTTCTCGGTCGTCGGGGCCATGCTCGACAAGATCGCGCGGTGGGGCCGCTGGCGCGACGAACGGCTTCGGACGACGAGCGTCGCGCCGGTCGCGGGCGTGCAGCCCGCGCTCGCGGATCCGCCGCAGCTGCGGCCCCCGGAGGGCGTCGCCGAGCCCGGGCGGCGCCTGAAGCGCCGCCGGTTCACGCGGATCGCCCTCGCGGTGGGCCTCGTGTTCATCTTCATTCAGGCGATCGGCATCACGCTGAGCGTGCTCTCCTAGAAGGCTTGCTCCGACGCCCTCGCGCGGGGCCCGAGTCCGCAGAACATCGCAGACCCGGGCCCTCGTCGTCAGCTCTGCCGGCGCCTCAGGCGTCGACAGCCCTCTTGCGCCGTACGGCCATGAAACCCGCGCCGAGCGCGATGAGAACCATCGCCGCGAGCGTGAGACCGGCCGCGGTGCCGCTTCCGCCCGTCGGGGAGAGCGCCGACGAGGCGGTCACCTGAAGGTCGGCAGAGGCGATGACCTCGTTGTCGGCGGAGATGAGCTCGACCGTGTGGGCGCCCGGTTCCGTCTCCGCAGGAACGCGGAACGACGCTGCGATCGTGCCGGCTTCTGTTGCGCTGACGGCCGCGACCTCGATCGGCTCGGACCGCAGCACAACGGTGTAGTCGCCGGCCGGAATGTGCTCGCCCGTGACCTCGACCGCGTCGCCGGGGGCTGCGTCGCCGGGTTCGACACGCAGACGCGGCGCAGCGACCGCCTCTTCGTGGTGCTCGGAGACGTCGCTCATGTTGCCCGCGACATCGCTCGCGCGGTACGCGATGCGGTCGCCGGGTTCGACCTCGATCGGCTCCTCGTAGGAATTCCATGCCTCCGGCGTTTCACCCTCAGCCGCGATCGCAGCCCACTCGAGCTGCGCGACTCCGGATGCCTCGTCGGTTGCAGAAAGGACGATGTCGGCTCCCTCGACGGCAGCGGTCGCTTCGGGCGCCGTACGGTCGATCTTGCCCGACCACGCGGCGCTCTCCGAGACGTTTCCGCCCGCGTCGGTGGCTCGCGCCTCGAGAGAGTGCGCTCCGTCGGCGTCGAGCACGACGGGCTCCTCGTAGGGCGCCCACCCGGCATCGTCGACGTTCACCTCGAGCGTCGGATGCGAATCGACGTCGTCGGTCGCGGTCACCTCGACAGCGACCTGTGACACGTACCAGTCGTCGTTCCCGTCAGGGCTCTCCGGCGTCGCCGCCACGGTCACTACCGGCGGCTCGACATCGGCGTCGAAGGTGAAGCCCTCCTCGAGCTCGATCGCGCGCGACGATGCTCCGACAGCGACGGTGTAGTCGCCCTCCGTCATGCGCCACTCGTCACCCTCGACATCCCAGACCGAGAAGGGACGGTTGCTCGCCGCCGCGTCGACGACGATCTCGACCCGCTCGCTCGCGCCCGGCTCGAGCTCGATGCGGTCGAAGCCGACCAGCCGCTTGCCCGGTTCGTCTGCCGCCTCGGGAAGGGTGAGGTAGACCTGGGGGATCTCCGCACCTCGCACGTCACCGGTGTTCTCGACCGTGAACGACACGGTGGCCGCCGAATGGTCGTCGTCCGAGGCCGTGTCGACCTGCAGGTCCGAGTACGCGAACTCGGTGTAGCTGAGGCCGTGCCCGAACGCGAAGAGCGGGTCGATGCCGCGCTCGTCGTACCACTTGTAGCCGATCTCGAGGCCCTCCGCGTAGTCGACCTGGCGGATCTCCTCGTCGTCCGTCCGCTCGGTCGAACCGTCGGCGAAGACGCCGGGGTACTGCGCGTCGCTGCCGGCCGTGGGGGTGTCTGCGAGAGACACGGGGAACGTCATCGGCAGCTTGCCGGAGGGGTTCGCTTCGCCCCACAGCAGCGACACGAGCGCCGGGCCCATCTGCTCGCCCGGGTACCAGGCCTCGAGCACGGCCGCCGTCTGGTCGATCCACGGCATCTCGACCGCCGACCCCGTGTTCAGCACGGCGACGGTGTGCGGGTTGGCCGAGGCGACCGCGTCGATGAGCGCGTCACCGCCGCCCTGCAGCGACAGGTCGGTCAGGTCGGAGAACTCGCCCATCTTCTGGTAGCCGAACACGATCGCCACATCGGCGGAGGAGGCGAGATGCGCGGCCGCGGCCGGATCCGTTCCCGCGTCGAACGTGACGGTGGCGCCGATCTCGTCCGCGCGCTCGCGGATCGCGTCCTCGGGCGATACGAGATCCTCGCACTCGAAGGTGTTGCCGCCGAAGCCCTGCATGCTGCAGACCGTGCGGGCGCTCACGTCATCGGTCGGCGTGGACGACGCCGTGGCTCCGATGACTGCGATCTCTGCCCCCGCGTCGACGTTCAGCGGAAGCAGGCCGTCGTTCTTCAGCAGCACGGATCCCTGCTGTGCGGCGTCGAGCGCGATCGATTTGTGCTCGGGCGTCGACGCGTCCTCGACGGGCGTCTCGGGCAGCGGCGTGTCGAAGAGGCCGTGCTCGATGTACGCCGAGACGACGCGTCCGGCCGCCTCGTCGATGCGCTGCTCGGTGATGTCGCCGGCCGCGAGGGCCTCGTCGAGCAGGTCGGGCGTGAAGTGCTTCGGAGCGTTCAGCTCCTGGTCCAGCCCGGCGTTGAGGGCGGCCGCGGTCGAGTGGACCGCGCCGAAGTCGGACACGACGTAGCCTGCGAAGCCCATCAGGCCCTTCAGGTTCGTGTCGAGGATCGGGTTCTCGCACCCGTAGACGCCGTTGATCTGGTTGTACGAGCACATCACGCTCGCGGGATCCGATTCTGCGACGGCGATCTCCACCGGCAGGTCGTAGACCTGCCGCAGCGTGCGCTCGTCGATGTTCGATGAGCTGGTCTGGCGGTCGAGCTCCTGCTCGTTGGCGATGTAGTGCTTGATGTCGGCCATGATCGGCTTGCCGTCGACGCTCTGCAGCGCGTTGATGGCGCTCGCTGCGAGCTGACCGGTCAGCAGCGGATCCTCGCCGAGGTATTCGGGCGTACGCCCGGAGAGGGGCGTGCGGCCGGCGGCGAGGCCCGGGCCCAGCACGCCGTTCTTGCCCTTGTCGAACGCTTCCGCGGCCAGCGCGGCGGACTTCGCCTCGTTGAGCCCGAGGTCCCAGCTCGCGGCGAGGGCGATCGGTGCGGGGAACGCCGTGACGCCCGGCGTAGAGCGCACGCCGTCGGGTCCATCGGTGTAGACGACCGTCGGCGTGCCGGGCACCTGGGCCGGGTAGGTCACGTCGCCGAACTCGGTCTGCTGGGGCGCGTTGGCGGCCTGTTCGTTGAGCCAGCGGTATTTCTGGTGCAGCGAGCTCGCATCGAGCAGCAGCTCGGTGCGCTCGGCGGTCGTGCGGCCGGTGTCCAGCCACGGCACGTCGGCCTCTTCCGCGAGCGCCGCGGTCGGCGCGGCGGCGCCGAGCGCGGCCATCGCCGCGACCGTGAGCACGGCGATCCCGCCGGCTCTGAATCTGTTCCTTGACAAGTGCCACTCCTCTGTGTGCAGGTCGACGCCGGCCCTATCGCCGGCTTTGAAGCGCTTCAAAACGCATACGACGTAACATATCGACCCTCCGTCGTCGCGTCAATGATTCGTTTCAAGCCACCGACGCGGCGCGCTGATCGGGCACGCCCCGGCGACGCCGTCGTGCGCGCCGGATGAGGGCGGCGTCCCTACGCCGCGGCCGCCGGCGTGCGCGCCTGCAGGAAGGTGACGGTGCGGCGCAGCCGGAAGCCGAGGCTCTCGTAGGTCGCGAGCGCACCGGTGTTCGCCGCGGACGCGTGCAGGAACGGCACGTCTCCGCGCTGGCGGATCCCGTAGGCGATATCGAGCGTGAGGGCGGAGGCGAGCCCCTGTCGGCGCACGTCCTCATCGACCGAGACCGCGCTGATCTCGGTGAACCCGCGCGGGTGAAGGCGCTCCCCGGCCATCGCAACGAGTCGACCCCCGCGACGGACCCCGACGTAGCGGCCGAGCCGATGCGTGCGGGCGCGGAACGGGCCGGGCTGGTTGCGCGCGACGATCGCGAGCATGTCGTCGACGTCGTCGTCTCCGAGCTCGATGGCCTCGTCGAACGGCCGTCCGGTCACGCGATCCGTCGCGATGAGCTGCACGCCGTCGCCCCGACGGGTCTCGGTCCACCCCTGCGGCAGCTCGCCGGCGAAATGCGAGAGCGAGACGTCGGCGTCGTGGCCGAACAGCTCGATCAGCGACGCCCAGATGCGCGGCTCGTCCCACGCGACGACGCCCACGAACGGCGAGACGTCTTCCGGATACCGCTTCGCGAAGTCGTCGCCCTCGGCGAACCGCGCGTGCTCTCCCGTGAGCGCCGACCAGGCGGGACTGTCGAGCACGTGGGTGTCGGGTCCTGCCTCCTGCGCGTGATGAGCAGCGGCCGGTCGCGGGGTGAATTCGAACACGTCATCAATTCTGCTCCTGCGAGGCTGTGAGGGGGTCCGATCCTCCGCGATCCACGAGATTCGCACGACGGTGCCGGCGGCCGATCCCGCAACGGACCGGGGGATCGAGCGGCCCCGTAATCTGGAGACATGTCTGCCATCTCCCGCGTCGCCGTGTTCACCGGATCCGCCCCCGGGGCCGATCCCGAGTACGTGCGGTCGGCGATCGCCGTCGGTTCGGCGCTCGCGACCGCCGGGATCGGCCTGGTCTATGGCGGCGGCAACGTCGGCCTGATGGGCGCCGTCGCCTCGGCGGGGCGCGAGGCGGGCGGCGAGGTCGTGGGCGTGATTCCGAACGCGCTCGTCGATAAAGAGATCGCGCACGACGACCTCACCCGCCTCGAGGTCGTCGCCGACATGCACGAGCGCAAGCACCGCATGGCCGAGCTGAGCGACGCGTTCGTGATGCTGCCGGGCGGCATCGGCACGCTCGAGGAGTTCTTCGAGGCGTGGACCTGGCAGCAGCTCGGCATCCACCGCAAGCCCATCGCGGTGTACGACGTGAACGGCTTCTGGGATCCGCTCGTGGCGATGCTCGACCGCCTGGTCGCCGAGGGATTCGTCGCGCCGCACTTCCGCGACAGCCTCATCCGCGCCAGCGACCCGGCACAGCTTCTCGACGAGCTCGCCGCGTGGCAGCCGCCGGCGCCGAAGTGGGACGACCCCACGGGAACCCTCGAGTCCCGATGATCGGCACTCCGACGCCGTCCCGCACGCTGCCGGAGAGCAATGACGGCGACTCGCGCGCGCACCGGACGGGATCCGAATCGTTTGTCAGCCCTCCCAACTAGACTGGACGCATCCCGCCCCGCCTGACTCCTGGAGCTCCCGCGTGACCATCGAACACGTCGCCGACACCGTCTCGAACGCCGCCGCCACTCCCGAGCGCGAGCAGCCGTACGCCGCTCTCGGGCTCAAGGCCGACGAGTACGCGCAGATCCGCGAGATCCTCGGTCGCCGCCCCACCTCGGGCGAGCTCGCCATGTACTCGGTGATGTGGAGCGAGCACTGCTCGTACAAGAGCTCCAAGCAGTACCTGCGCCGCTTCGGCGAGAAGGTCACCGATGAGATGAAGGAACGCCTCATGGTGGGCATGGGCCAGAACGCGGGCGTCGTCGACGTCGGCGAGGGCTGGGCCGTCACGTTCAAGGTCGAGAGCCACAACCACCCGTCGTACATCGAGCCGTTCCAGGGCGCCGCGACCGGCGTCGGCGGCATCGTTCGCGACATCATCTCGATGGGTGCGCGCCCCGTCGCCGTCATGGATCAGCTGCGGTTCGGCGCCATCGACGACCCCGACACCGCACGCGTCGTGCACGGCGTCGTCTCCGGTATCTCGTCGTACGGCAACTGCCTCGGCCTGCCGAACATCGGCGGCGAGACGGTCTTCGACGCGGTCTATCAGGCCAACCCCCTCGTCAACGCGCTCGCCGTCGGCGTCATGCGCCACGAAGACATCCGCCTGGCCAACGCCACCGGTCCGGGCAACAAGGTCGTGCTCTTCGGCGCGCGCACGGGCGGCGACGGCATCGGCGGCGCATCGATCCTCGCGTCCGACTCGTTCAGCGACGGCGGCCCCACCAAGCGCCCCGCGGTGCAGGTCGGCGACCCGTTCGCCGAGAAGGTGCTCATCGAGTGCTGCCTCGAGCTGTACGCCGGCGAGCTCGTCGAGGCGATCCAAGACCTCGGCGCCGCCGGCATCTCCTGCGCGACGAGCGAGCTCGCGGCGAACGGCGAATCGGGCATGAACGTCGAGCTCACGAACGTGCTGCTGCGCGATCCCTCGCTCACCGCCGAGGAGATCCTCATGAGCGAGTCGCAGGAGCGCATGATGGCGATCGTCGCGCCCGAGAAGCTCGATGCCTTCATGGCCGTCGTGAACAAGTGGGAGGTCGAAACGAGCGTGCTCGGCGAGGTCACCGGCGACGGCCGCCTCGTCATCACATGGGAGGGCGAGACGATCGTCGACGTCGATCCCTCCACGGTCGCGGTCGACGGCCCGGTCTACGACCGCCCGGTCGCCTACCCGACGTGGATCGACGCGCTGCAGGCCGACACGACGACGCGCCTGCCGCGCGTGACGAAGCCCGCCGAGCTCGCCGAGCAGTTCGAAGCCCTCGTGAAGAGCCCGAACCTCGCCGACACGAGCTGGATCACGAACCAGTACGACTACTACGTGCTCGGCAACACCGCGCTGTCGTTCCCCGACGACGCCGGCATGATCCGCGTCGACGAAGAATCGGGCCTCGGCTTCTCGATCGCCACCGACGCCAACGGCCGCTACTGCCAGCTCGACCCGTACGCCGGGGCTCAGCTCGCCCTCGCCGAGGCGTACCGCAACGTCGCCGTCACGGGCGCCGTGCCGACCGCCGTCACCGACTGCCTCAACTTCGGATCCCCCGAGAACCCCGAGGTCATGTGGCAGTTCTCGCAGGCGGTCGACGGCCTCTCCGACGCGTGCAAGACCCTCGGCGTCCCGGTCACGGGCGGCAACGTCTCGTTCTACAACCAGACCGGCGATACGCCGATCCACCCGACGCCCGTCGTCGGCGTGCTGGGCATCATCGACGACGTCTCGCGCCGCATCCCCAGCGGATGGCAGGACACGGGCGAGAACATCTACCTGCTCGGCACGACGGCTGACGAGCTCGACGGATCCGCCTGGTCCGACGTCATCCACGGCCACCTCGGCGGCCGCCCGCCGCAGGTCGACCTCGACGGCGAGAAGCGCCTCGCCGGGCTGTTGCAGGGCGCCCGCGACGAGTGGCTCATCTCGAGCGCGCACGACCTCTCCGAGGGCGGCCTCGCGCTGTCGCTCGCCGAGGGCGTCATGCGGTTCGGCGTGGGCGCTCGCGTCTGGCTGAACGAGATCATGCAGCGCGACGGCGTCGACCTCACCGCCGCCCTGTTCTCCGAGTCGACGGGTCGCGTCATCGTCACGGTTCCGCGCGAGGAGGATGTGAAGTTCCGCGGCCTCTGCGAGGGGCGCGGCTACCCCGTGCTGCGCATCGGCGTCACCGACACCGAGCCCACGCTCGAAGTGCAGGACGTGTTCTCGTACACGGCCGACGAGCTGCGCGCGATGTCGGCGTCGACGCTGCCGGCCCACTTCGGGGCCACGATCGCGGAGCCCGCGTGAGCGACCGCATCCCCCCCGAGCTCGAGTACGCCGATACCGACGCCGACCCGCGCCGGGATCGGCGCAACCGCCGGATCCGCGGCGTCGCATGGGTCGTCGTGGCCGCGCTGATCATCGGCGGCGGCGGATCCACGATCCTCCTGATGCTGTTCGGGTGAGATCGCGCGGATCTCGCCCGATGCCCTGACCTCGCCGGTGAGCGGGGCCGCGGCGCCGTAGGCTGGGTTGCGTGGACGCGCTCTTCGGCTTTCTCGGCAACTACTGGTGGCTGGCGCTCGTCTTCGGCGGCGCCATCGCCAGCGGGCTGAGCGCGCTCGGAAGCTGGTGGTCGAAGCAGGCCAAGCAGCGACACAAGAATCGCATCGAGGTGCTGCGCGTGAAGGCCGAGATCGCGCAGTCGAAGCGGTCGAACGATCCGCAGGCGATCGCCGAGGCCGACGCCGCGGGCCGCGCGAGCCGCATCGAGCGTCTGATGTCGACGCACGACGAGGTGTCGAAGCGCTGGCTCGAGTACGAGCTCGACGCCGGCAAGCTCATCGCGTTCCCGACGATGAGCGATGGTCGGGATCCGCATACCGCCGCGTTCCTGCGCGCGAAGAAGGTGGCCGACGGGCTCCGTCCGTCGTC
>DHCFD07801__coassemble_1630_pt1 | contig 12494 bp, 14 predicted proteins | sample DHCFD07801__metabat2_low_PE_023 | metagenome-assembled genome bin DHCFD07801
GGGACGCGCCCCGGCCGCCCTGTCCGCGCGAACCGGATCCGCGTCCGCCGCGGGCAGGCTGTCCGCCCTGGCCGCCGCCGGCACGCGCAGCGCGCTTGCGACGCGCGTTCGCGCCCTGCGACGTGCCGCCGCCGGTGGATCCCTCGGCCGCGGCGTTGCCCGATCCGGGGCCGCCCGGGCGGGGCGCGACCGGCTCGGCGAGCTCGCCCACGAGGTCGACGACTGCGGGGCTCGTCGCCGTCACGCGCTGCGGCTGCACCTTGATGCCGGCGCGGCGCAGCAGCTGGCCGACCTCGCTGCGCTGGTCGGGCGTCATCACGGTCACGACATCGCCGGATGCGCCGGCGCGGGCGGTGCGGCCCGAGCGGTGCAGGTAGGCCTTGTGATCGGCGGGCGGGTCCATGTGGACCACGAGGTCGATGCCGTCGACGTGCACGCCGCGCGCGGCGACGTCCGTGGCGACGAGCACCTTCACACTGCCGTCCGACAGCGCGGCGAGGTTGCGGTCGCGCGCGTTCTGCGAGAGGTTGCCCTGCAGGTCGACGGCGGGGATGCCCCACGCCGTGAGCTGCTTCGCGAGCCGCTTGGCCTGGTGCTTCGTGCGCGAGAACAGGATCCGCTTGGAGTTCCCCGACGCGAGCATGCGCAGGAGGTCCTTCTTGTCATCGGCATCGACCGCCTCGAACACGTGGTGCGTCATGTCGGCCACGGGCGACTCGGCCGAGTCGACCGAGTGCTCGACCGGATTCGAGAGGAAGCGCTTGGCGATCTTGTCGACGCCGTTGTCCAGAGTCGCCGAGAACAGCATGCGCTGGCCGTCGGCCCGCGTCTGCGACAGCAGGCGGGTCACGCCGGGCAGGAAGCCGAGGTCGGCCATGTGGTCGGCCTCGTCGAGCACCGTGATCTGCACGTTCTGCAGCGAGACGATCTTCTGGTTGATGAGGTCTTCGAGGCGGCCCGGGCAGGCGACGACGATGTCGACGCCCGCGCGGAACGCCTGCTCCTGCGGACGCTGCGAGACGCCGCCGAAGACGGTCGCCACGTTGAGCCGGGCCGTCTTCGCGAGCGGTGTGATGACCTTCGCGATCTGCGTTGCGAGCTCACGGGTCGGCGCGAGCACGAGGCCCGTCGGGCGGCCGGGCGTGCGGGGGACGCCGGTCAGGCGCGCCACGAGCGGAATCGCGAACGCGAGCGTCTTGCCGGATCCGGTCTTGCCGCGGCCGAGCACGTCGCAGCCGGCGAGCGTCGACGGCAGGGTCGCCGTCTGAATGGGGAAGGGGGTCGGCCGGTCGACGGCGATGAGCGCGTCGACGAGGTTCGAGGGAACGCCGAGGTCGGCGAAGGACTTTTCCTGCACGAGGGCAGAGGACATAGAGATATCTCTCGGTGAGGGGTGAGGCGAACGCGGCGGATGCCGAATCCGATTCGCCACGGGAGCGGCGCGAGCAGAATGCTCGAGCGAGCCGCGACGACGAACGCACGAAGCGTTCAGGGGGAGTCTACCTGCGCCAGCTGGGCATCACCCGCTGACGCGAACGCGCCGATGAGCTCCCGCTGGGGAGCCCATCGGCGCGTGTCGGTTCGGGCGTCAGGCCTCGGTGACGAGCGGGTAGACCCCGTTCTCGTCATGCACCTCGCGCCCGGTGACGGGCGGGTTGAAGACGCACACGCACTTGATCTCGGTGCGCGGGCGCACCTTGTGCTTGTCGTGGTTGTTCAGCAGGTACAGCGACCCGGGCTTCAGCTGGTGCACCTCACCGGTGGCCATGTCTTCGATCTCGCCCTCGCCGGACGTGATGAACACCGCCTCGATGTGATTGGCGTACCAGAAGAAGCTCTCAGTACCGGCGTAGAGCGTCGTCTCGTGCACGGAGAATCCGACACCCTCCTTGGCGAGGATGATGCGCTTGCTGCGCCAGTTCTCGCTCTGGATGTCGGCGTCGGTTCCTTCGATCTCGTCGAGGGTGCGTACGAGCATGCGGTCTCCTTCGTTCAGGCCGCGAGCGCGGCGGAGGTGGCGTCGGCGATGATGTCGAGCCCGCGATCGAGCTCGTCGTTCGTGATCGTGAGCGCCGGCAGCAGCTTCAGGACCTCGTCGTCGGGACCGGACGTCTCGACGAGCAGGCCGCGCTCGAAGCATCCGGCCGTGACGCGACCCGCGGTCTCGCCGTCGGCGAACTGCAGACCGCGGGCGAGGCCGCGGCCCTTGGCGACGAGCTCGGCGTTCGGGTGGGCGGCCGCCAGCGCATTGAAGCGGCTCTCGATGCGCGCACCCTTCGCGAGGGTCGAGCGCTCGAGGGCGTCGTCGGCCCAGAACGTGCGGATCGCTTCGGCAGCCGTGACGAACGCCGGCGCGATTCCGCGGAACGTGCCGTTGTGCTCGCCCGGCTCCCAGATGTCGAGGTCGGGGCGGATGAGCGTGAGGGCCATCGGCAGGCCGACGCCCGAGATCGACTTCGACAGGCACACCATGTCGGGCTTGATGCCGGCCTCTTCGAAGCTGAAGAACCCGCCCGTGCGGCCGCAGCCCATCTGCACGTCGTCGAGGATCAGCAGGATGTCGTGCTTGCGGCACAGCTCCGACAGGCCGCGCAGCCACTCGGCGCGCGCGGCGTTGATGCCGCCCTCGCCCTGCACGGTCTCGACGATCACGGCTGCGGGCTTGTTGAGGCCCGAGCCGGTGTCGGTCAGGAGGCGCTCGAAGTAGAAGAAGTCGGGGTAGTCGCGACCGAAGTAGTCGTCGAACGGCATCGGCGTGGCGTGCACGAGGGGAACGCCGGCGCCGCCGCGCTTGAGCGAGTTGCCGGTGACAGACAGTGCGCCGAGCGTCATGCCGTGGAACGCGTTCGTGAAGTTGATGACCGATTCGCGGCCGGTCACCTTGCGAGCGAGCTTCAGCGCGGCCTCAACGGCGTTCGCACCGCCGGGCCCGGGGAACACGACGCGGTAGTCGAGGTCGCGCGGGGCGAGGATCATCTCGCCGAACGTGTTGAGGAAATCCGTCCTCGCCTCAGTGAACATGTCGAGGGAGTGGATGATGCGATCGTTCGCGATGTAGTCGACCAGCGCGTCCTTCAGGACGGGGTTGTTGTGACCGTAGTTGAGGGCACCGGCTCCGGCGAAGAAGTCGAGGTACGGCTTCCCGTCGGTGTCGAACAGGGTGGATCCCTGTGCGCGATCGAACGTTGCGGGCCACGAGCGCGAGTAGCTTCGCACCTCGGACTCGCGAGCAGCGTGCGTGGTAGTGGACAGTTCTTCCGTGATGTGCATCGGGTTCTTCCTTGAGGGAATGCCCCGGCGGGGCAGCGACGCGCGACGCTGTATGGCATCGTGCGGCTGAGTCGGAATGTCTCAGACTTCCGCGGCTGCCGGTGCGACGCCCAGTGGGCCGATCACATGCACCGGTTCGGGATCGTGCGCGTCGGGGAAGTGCTCGGTGAGGAAGAGCGCCGCGACGTGCTCCTCCGCAGACCAGCGCCTCGCGAACGACGCGAACAACCGCTGTGAGGCGATGTTGTCGTCCGTGATGGTGGTCTCGAGCCACTCGATGGGAGATCCATCTGTGCGCGCGCCTGCGACGAGGTCGTCGAGCAGGCGTCCGGACAGGCCCTTGCCGCGCTGGTCCGCGTCAACCGCGACCTGCCAGACGAAGAGTCGATCCGGGTGCTCGGGCCGCCGGTAACCGAGAACGAACCCCACGACCTCGTCGCCCACGAGCGCCACACGGCACGTCGAGGCGAAGTCGCGCGCGAACAGCACATATGCGTACGACGTGTTGAGGTCGAGAGTCTCGGAATCGCGGGCGACCCGCCACATGCCTCCGCCGTCGGCCATTCGCGGAGGGCGAATCGCGACGGTCGTCTGACCGTCGGTTTCGGGACCCTGCGTGCGCTGCGAAGACATGTGTCAAGGACGATACCGGGTTAATCAGCTTCTGCAACCCGCGGCGCGTATCGTGCAGGCTCTGCGCAGATTTGCTATTATGCACGCCCAGTTCCGTCGGGGTCGCGCCTTCAGGCCTTCGGCGCTGTCGGAATACCCGGCCTCCGCGCCAGGATGAGGCCCGTGAGACGCAGGGACTCCGACAGAACCGGCCTATGCCTCCGTGATCGCCGTGCCGAGCACGCGCAGCACCGCGTCTCGGGCCTCACGACCACGCTCGCCGCGGTGCGTGATCAGGGCGTCGATGAGCGACTCGACGACGAGCATCAGCGCCACGCGGGAGGTGTGCAGCAGCTCGTCCTGGAAGGAGTCGGCCGTCGACGGCACGATGAGCGATGCATCCGAGCCCTCGACGAGAGCCGAGCGGGCGAACGACGTGATCGCCAGGACCCGCGCGCCCGCCTCGCGAGCGGCGCGCATCACGGCGAGGGACGAATCGTTCGCCCCGGACCCTGAGATGACCACGCACACGTCGTCGGACGACAGCTGGCGTGCGGCGATGCGCTGCGCGAGGGAGTCCTGCAGGATCTCCGCCGGGCGGCCGGCCGCCGTGAGGCGCAGCTGCATGGCGAGGCCGAGCGGCGAGCTCAGCCCGTTGGCGACGATCAGAACTCGTCGGGCCTCATCGAGCGCCGTGACGGCCGTGCGCAGCGAATCCTCGCTGATCGCGGACACCGAGTCGCCGATCCGCGCTGCGAAGCGGTCGGCGGCGGCGCGGAGGGCACCGTGCAGCGTGCCGTCGGAGACGTCGGGGGTCGCGAGGTGCGACAGCTCCTGCGCCGCGGCGACGCGCAGCTGCGGGTATCCGTCGTAACCCAGTGTCTGCGCGGTGCGCACCACCGTCGCCCGGCCGGCGCCCGCATGATCGGCGATGTCCTGCGCGGTCGATTCGACCGCCGACGCGAGATCCGCGGCGATGAATTCGGCGACCCGCAGCTCGCCCGCGTGCAGCGACGGGGCGAGCGCGCGGATCCGCGCGGTCAGCGGGGCGTCATGGGCTCCCGACCAGGACACGGACCTTGGCTCCTTCCATGATCCGGCGTCGGATCGCGCCCGAGATGGCGTCGACGATCATGGTCGCGGCGATGACCACGATCAGCAGCATGCCGACCGTGCCCCACTCGCGGTAGTTGGTGTAGTTCGAGAGCATCGATCCGATGCCCCCGGCACCCACCAGGCCCAGCACGGCGGACATGCGGATGTTGAGCTCGAAGCGGTAGAGCGCGAACGACATGAGCGTGGGCATCGCGGCGGGCCAGAGCGCCCACCGCAGCACCGCGGTCTTGCCGCCGCCCGCTGCCGCGATCGCCTCGGACGCGTCGTCGTTCAGCGATTCGATGGTCTCGTAGACCCACTTGCCCTGCGTGCCGATGCCGGCGATGCCGAGCGCGAGCGCGCCCGTGAACGGCGTCAGCCCCGTCACCGTCAGCAGGATCAGCGCGATGATGACCTCGGGAACCGCGCGGATCACGGCGAAGAGCCCGCGGAGGGTCGTGCGCAGCCACAGGGGGCCGACCCCGTGCGCCGCGACCATGCCGAGCGGGATCGACAGCGCGACGCAGAGGATCGCCCCGAGCCAGGCCATCGAGATCGAACGCCAGGTCTCGAACAGGGCGCGCGGCAGCTTGTCCCAGTTCGGATCCGCGAACATCAGCACGCCGTACTCCCACGTCGACCGCGGGAGATCGAGCAGAGCCCGCCAGTCGACGTCGAGCAGCGCGAGGCACGCGAGGATCACGAGCCCGACGACCACCGACCAGAGCGTCGTCGCGGCCTTCGAGGGGCGCGCGGGCAGGGCGGTCATGTAATCCTCCGTCGCAGCAGGTTCGAGCACACCTCGATGAGGATGACCACGGCGAGGATCTCGAGGATGATGATCGACACGTCGTCGTACGCGTAGAAGCCGAAGCGCTCGTTGAGCAGGCGGCCGATGCCGCCGGCGCCCACGATTCCGAGGATCGCGGAGATGCGCACGTTGAGCTCGAGGGCGTACAGCCACTGGTTCCAGAACAGCGGCAGTGCCTGCGGCAGCGCGAGCGCGCGGTTGAGCTGCGACTGCGTCGCACCCGCGGCGTGCCCGGCCTCGAGATAGGCGTGCTTGTCGGAATCGATCGCCTCGGAGACGAGCTTCACGATCACGCCGATGTCGAACAGGAACAGCGTCAGCAGACCGGGAAGGGCGCCGACGCCCGTGAGGGCGACGAGGATCGTCGCGTAGACGAGGTCGGGCACCGAGCGGATCACGTTGATCACGGCGCGCACGATGCGGCGCGTGACGCCGTTGGGGTTCGTGGGGCGTGCGGCCCACAGCGTGAGCGGCACCGACACGAGGGCGGCGAACGCGCCGCCGACGAGCGCCATCTGCAGCGTCTCGAGCATCGGCATGAACGTGCGCGGCAGGAACGCGAAGTCGGGCTGCAGCAGCTGCAGCATCTTGTTCGCTCCGTTGCGCCAGTTGCGGCTGATCGCGCTGAAGTCGACGTCGACTCCGCCGATCGCCGGCAGGCATGTGAGCACCGTGAACACGACGAGCGCGGCGAGCACGAGGGCCGTCTTCGGCCAGGTGCGCGGCTTGGCGGGGACGGTCAGGCTCACGTCGTCCCCAGGCGGTCCCGCGGCTGGATCCGTCGGCCGTAGATCTGCTCGAAGTCGGCGTCGGTCGCGCTCGATGCAGGGCCGTCGTAGACGACTTCGCCGGCGCGCAGGCCGATCATGCGCGTGGTGTACTCCCGGGCGAGATCCATCAGGTGCAGGTTCACGAGCACCGTGAGCCCGCGTTCGGTGTTGAGCCGGACGAGTTCGTTCATGACGGCGTGCGCGGTGGGCGGATCCAGGCTCGCGACGGGTTCGTCGGCGAGCATGACCCGCGGATCCTGTGAGAGAGCGCGTGCGATCGCGACGCGCTGCTTCTGACCGCCCGACAGGGAACCGGCGCGCGTCCACACCTTCTCGAGCATGCCGACCGAGTCCAGAGCTTCGAGCGCGATCTGCCGGTCGGCCGCGCTCGCGATGCCGAGGAAGGAGCGCAAGGGGCTCTGGCCGGCGAAGCGGCCGACGAGCGTGTTGCGGTAGACGTCGACGCGCTCGGCGAGGTTGAACGCCTGGAAGATCATTCCGACGCTCGAGCGCAGCTCGCGCATCCCGCGGCCCTTGAGCGACGAGACCTCGTGCGGGCCGACCGAGACCATGCCGGCGGTGACGGGAACGAGTCCGTTGATCGTGCGGATCAGCGTCGACTTGCCCGAGCCGCTGAGCCCGACCACCGAGACCATCTCGCCCGGTTCGATCGTGAGCGAGACCTTCTTGAGTGCGGCCGTTCCGTTCGGGTAGATGACCGATGCGTCGTCGAGACGGATCGGCCACGCCGCGGAGGCCTCGGCCCCCGCGGCGTGATCGGAATTCGTCATACTCAGCCTGCGAACTCTTCGAGGATCTCGCCGTAGCGGGTGATCTCGTCTTCGGCGGTCTCGCTCGTCCAGTCGGAGAGGCCGACGAGGTTGAACATCACATCGGCGGCCTCGTCGGACGATTCGGCGTAGTCGTCGAGCAGCGTGGTCAGCTCGTCGACGAGGTCGGCGGGCAGGGTGTTCGACGCGGCGACGCCGCCGTTCGGAATCATCTCGGTGTAGGCGAACGCGACGGCCTGATCGGCGATGTCGGGGAACTCGTCCGTCACGGTGACGCGGGCATCCCAGTAGGCGAAGCCGATCTCGGCATCGCCGTTCGCGACCGCGATGATCGCGTTGTTGTTGCCCTCGACCGGGATCTGGTCGATGTCCTTGTCGGTGTCGAGGCCCTGGTCGCGCATCGCGACGACGGGGTACTGGTAACCGGCGGGACTCGTGGCGGCCTGCAGAGCGACCTTCGCGCCCTTGGCATCGGCGAGATGCTCGATCCCGATGGGGCCGCCCTCGCCGAGCGCCGATGCATCGGCTTCCTCGAGCCCGTTGCAGTACGACAGTTCGACCGGGCCGGCCTCGTATGTGGCGGTGACGGGCTCGTCGTCGCAGTACTTGTCGGGGTCGTTCGTATACGCGACCGCTGAGTACGCCGTCGCACCGAAGCGCACGTCGCGCAGGATCAGCTCGGCGTCGTACTGCTGGATCGCGTTGTAGAGCGATCCGGCGTCGCTGATGATGACCTGCGACTGGTCGGATCCGAGCGCCTCGACCGTCGCGGCGTAGTTGTTCGCGACGACGCCGTTGACCTCGATGCCCAGCCCGTCGGAGAGGTAGCTGGTCAGCGGGTCGAGCGCCTCGGCGAGGTCTTCGCCCTCGACCGACGGCACGAGCGAGAGCGTGATCTGGTCGGGCCATTCGCCGTCGGCGGATCCGCCGTCATCGGCGGAGCAGCCGGCGAGGCCGAGGGTGACGATCGCGACGGATCCCGCCGCGAGCAGGGACTTGCGCATGGGCTTACCTTTCGGAGATGAGGTGTGCTGTGGTGTCGTGCTCAGCAGCGTGTGCCCACGCCACGATCTGGTCTGCGATCTCCGCGAGCGTCAGCGCTCGCATCGTCGCGGAAAACGTACTCGTCGCTGCGGTCGCCCCGACGAGAGCGGTGTCGGCGCCGAGTTCGGCGGCGGGGGCGAGATCGTTCTCGACGATGTCACCCACCGACAGCACGCGCCCGTGGGCGAGCTCGCGCTCGATGATGGGCGTGAGACCGTTCGGCTTGCCGGTGTCGTAGAGGAGCTCGTCGAAGTGCTCCCGCACGCCCCAGCCCTCGAGCGCGTTCTCCACGCCGGCGAGGGGAGCGTTCGTGGCGAGCACCACGCGCGTGGACTCGGGGAGGGACTCGAGGATCTCCTTCAGGCCCGGCGCGGCGGTGGCCGGTTCCGCGGATCCGAGCTGCTCGCGGCTCGCGAGGTACGCGCGCTGGCGGTCGTCGGATCCGATGCCGGCCTCGGCCGCGAGGGTGCCCACGACGTCGTAGCCGTCGCGGAAGCGATCGGTCGCGCCGCTCTCGAACGCCTCGATGGTGGCGATCGCCTCGGTGAGGAACGCGTCGTCGGCGTAGCGCGCCATCTGGCGGGCATATGCGAGAACAGGGCCATTGCCGACGACGACGGTCCCGTCGAAGTCGAAGACGATCGTTGATGCCACGCGCTCTCCCGAATACAAATGGACGATGCGTTCACGATAACCCAATGACGTGGACGCTTCGCTTACACGAAGGTGAACATTCGGTACCGAAGGCGACGATGTCCCACGTGACGTGGGAAAGGTGCGGTCGGAGCCGCACCACGTGGGACATGGTGTCAGGGGCGGGGCGTCGGGGCCGCGTTCCAGCGCAGGCGGGGCGGATCCTCGCGGAGAGAGCGCCAGAAGGCATTCGCGTCGGCGACGGGGAAGATCGTCGTCAGCCGCAGCCCGCTGCCCTCGTCCAGCCCGGAGACGAGCGCGCCGTCCACGAGAACCGCCCGCTGCTCGACGTCGCCCGTGCGCCACGACGTCGCGCGGGCGGGCGCAGGCGGATCCGAGAGGAGCGGCATCGCGGCGTGGAGCACGCGCTCGAGCGGGGTCTGATCGTCGCTGTCGCCGAGCCGGAAGTGCCCCGGATCCAGTCCGAGCGATCGAGCCAGAACACCGTCGTTCCAGCGATCGCTCTTGTAGCCGTAGGGCGTCGCAACGGTCGAGAAGAGATAGCCGTACACGTGCACGAGCCCGGCGTTGCCGATCGGAAAGGACGCGTCGAGGCCGCCGGCCTCGTGGATCCGCGCGAACACGTCGCGCTCGATGACCGCCTCGCCGACGTTCTCGTCGATCACCGTCGACCAGCTCCAGGCGGCCAGACGGCCGGCGTCGCGATCGCGGGTGATCGTGGCGAGCACGTCGTCGATCGGAGGAGGGGTGTGCACGGGATCAGTCTAAGGAACGGCCGGATCCGGATACAGCGATCGCCGGGTCGCGACGCGCGGAAGATCTCTCGCGTCGCGACCCGGCGATGACGCCGCAGCCTATCTCTTATTTCCGGCGATCTTGCGTATCGCCCAGGCGATCACCGCGATCAGGACGAGCGCGATACCGATCCACAACAGGAAGCGGACCGCTTCGACGACGCCGCCGACGACCAGCAGGACGATGGCGATGATGACAATGATCCAAAACAGGATGTTCATGTTCGCATCATATGAAGGCGCGCCACATAGCGGTAGGGGGTTGCGGATCCGGCCGAGATCGGCCATTTTCCGCGAGGGTGCGTGCGCCCTTACTCGCGATCGTCGTCCGTCAGGACCTGCACGCTGTGCACCCCGTCGATCTCCGACAGAGCCTGCACCAGGCTGCTGTCGTCCGAGGGGCCGCTGACCTCCACGGTCAGCGCAGCCATTCCCCGCGAGGCCTCCTGGGACTCGACGCGGGTCACGCTCCATCCGCCGGAGGTCAGCCGAGGCATCACCTCTCGCAGCAGCCCGTGTCCGTCTTCGTAGACGACCTCGATCTGGCGCTGGAACTCTCGGCTGCCGGGCAGCCGGCGCACGACGGCCGTGAAGCCGTAGACCACGATGAAATGCAGCACGGTGACGACGAGCGCGAGCAGCCACAGGCCCGCCGCGGCGGCCATACCGATCGCCGCCGTCTCCCATACCGAGGCGGCCGTCGTGAGACCGCTGACGCGCCCTCTGCGGGTCAGGATCAGCCCCGCTCCGAGGAATCCGAGTCCGGAGACGATCTGCGCGGCGACGCGGGAGGGATCCAGCGTGACATGATCGCCCAGCACATTCATGAACCCGTACTTGCTGACCAGCAGGAACAGCGCGGACGCGGTGCCGACGATCGCCTGCGTGCGCAGCCCGGCGTTCTTCCCGCGAAGCTGCCGTTCCAATCCGATCAGACTGCTCAGCGCGAACGCCAGGACCAGCTGGCCGACCTGCACCCAGCCCTGACCGTCGAACATCGAGATCGAAGACACCATGACCTTCACGATCCTATGCCGGTGCGCGGCCGGCGCGAGGGGCCCGGCCGCAGCCGTTGCGGATCCGATCGATGCGGATCAGCGGCCGGGTGCGCGCGTGCCGGACCGAACGGCCAGGGTCACGGCGAGTACGACGAGCATGGCCGTGGCGGCCAGCAGCGATGCCGCCGCCCCGAATCGATGGGCGGCGGCGCCCGAGAGGGCCCCGACGGCGAGGGATCCCCAGAGCAGCAGGGGTCTGCGCCATGCTGTTCGCGACCGGCCGTTCAGCAGCGCGGCCAGCGCCAGCCCGAGGCTCACGAGCGTTCCGGTGGCGTAGGTGATGGCGACGCGGGCGCGTCCGTCTTCGAGGTAGAGCGTATTGATCGCGCCCATCGCCGCCGCGACGAGCCCGTACGACCACGCCGAGTGCATTCCGACGAGCTCGAGAACGCCGACGGATCCGATGGCAATGCCCGCGACCGCCACGACGTAGGGGCGATGATCGCGGGCGTGCAGAGACAGTGTTCCCGCCGCGGCGACACCGAGCACGAACGTCAGCAGGAGGAACACCGACATCATCGCCATCGACGGCTCCCCGCCGAGGAGCTCGACTCCCGCCTGCGTGGAGTTGCCGCTCATGAACGAGACGAACAGCCCACCGGTCTCGATGAATCCGATGGCGTCGACGAAGCCCGCGGCGAACGCGAGTGCGCTCGAGAGCAGAAGCCCGCGCCAGGTGACGCGCTTCACGGCGCTCGTCTACCGGAAGTTTTGGAACTGCAGTGCCACGTCGAGGTCCTCCTGCTTGCCCTTGAGCAGCGCGATCACCGTCTGGAGGTCGTCACGGCTCTTCGAGCTCACGCGGATCTCCTCGCCCTGGATCTGGCTCTTCACGCCCTTGGGCGCTTCGTCGCGGATGATCTTGCCGATCTTCTTCGCGACGTCCTGGGCGATGCCCTCCTTCAGCGAGGTGACGATCTTCACCTGCTTGCCGCTCTCGAACGGCTCGCCGCTGTCGAGGCTCTTGAGCGAGATGCCGCGCTTGATCATCTTCGTCTGCAGCACGTCGAGCACCGCGGTCGCCCGATCCTCGGTGTTCGCGACGATGAGGATCTGCTCGCCAGACCACGACACATCGGCGTCGGTGCCGCGGAAGTCGTAGCGCTGGGACACCTCCTTGCGCGCCTGGTTGAGGGCGTTGTCCGCCTCCTGACGGTCGATCTCCGAAACCACATCAAATGAGCTGTCAGCCATGACTCGATCCTACGTATGACCGCCGATCCTGCCGAACCCGCCCGGGTACCCTGGAGAGGTGACTGACGCAGCCCGTATGAACGTCGAATCCTTCAACCTCGATCACACCAAGGTCGAGGCGCCCTACCTGCGCCTCGCCGACCGCAAGCAGCTGCCCGCCGGCGACGTGATCGTCAAGTACGACGTGCGCTTCACGCAGCCGAACGTCGACCACCTCGAGATGCCCGTGATGCACTCGCTCGAGCACACGTTCGCAGAGAAGAGCCGGAACCACTCCGATCGCGTGATCGACTTCTCGCCGATGGGGTGCCAGACCGGGTTCTACCTGATCCTGCAGGGCGACCACGACATCAGCGAGGTCGCCGACCGGGACTTCTGGGCCGGACTCGCCGACCGGGAAA
>DHCFD07801__coassemble_1642_pt1 | contig 12299 bp, 13 predicted proteins | sample DHCFD07801__metabat2_low_PE_023 | metagenome-assembled genome bin DHCFD07801
CCGCCGTCGAACGCCTCCGCCGCCGCCTCCGCCAGCGCAGTGCCCGGAGCTCCTCCCAGGGCGTCCGCGGCGTTCATCGCGCCGGCGAGCGTCTCCCTCGCATGCGCGGCCAGATCCTCCGGAACGCCGTACGGGATCTCGAGCGCCGCGCGGTACCAGGCCGTGAGGATCCCTCCGAGGATCGATGTGCCGAGCACCGCGCCGAACTCGTACGCCGTTTCGCTGATCGCGCTCGCGGCGCCCGCCCGGTGGGACGGCGCGGACGAGATGATCAGCTCGCCCGACACCGTCTGCGCGGCCGCCGTTCCCCCGCCCATGATGACGAAGGCGACGACGAGCATCCAGACGTCTCCGGCGCCTGCGAACGCCACGAGGACGAGGCCGGCCGCACCGATCGCCAGGCAGATCGGCACGACGACGGCGGCCGAGAAGCGGCTCGCGAACGGCGTGACGGCGAAGCCGGCCACGACCGAGCAGACGGCCCCGGGAACGAGTGCGAGCCCCGCGGCCATCGGTGTGAGCCCCACGATCATCTGCAGGTGCTGCGAGACGAAGTACAGGAACCCGATGTACGACATGATGCAGCACAGGTTCACGGCGAGCGAGCCGGAGAACTTGCTCCGACGGAACAGCGACATGTCGAGCATCGGGTACGGGATCCGCAGCTGGCGCCGCACGAACAGCCACCCGAACGCTAGGCCGATCACGATGCCGATGGCGCCGGGCCATCCCGTCACGGCGGCTTCCTTGATGCCGTAGGCCAGCGGGGCGAGCGCGAGCATCGACAGCACGATGCCCCATCCGTCGATCGGTCCGGGATGCGGGTCGCGGCCTTCGGCCACGAAGATCGGCGCACCGATCAGCATCAGCCCGACCATGGGAACGGCGAGCAGGAAGACGCTCTGCCACGGGAGATGCTCGATGAGGAAGCCGCCGACGACGGGGCCGAGGGCCCCGCCGGCGGCGAAGCCGCCCGCCCAGGCGGCGATCGCGATGCGGCGCTGACCGCGGTGCCGGAAGGTCGTGCGCAGCAGCGACATGGTCGACGGCATCAGGGTCGCACCGAAGACGCCCATTCCCGCTCGCGCCGCGATCAGCCACTCCGAGGTCGGGGCGAACACGGCCGCGATGGAGGTGAGCATGAAGCCGACCGCCCCGATCAGCAGGATCTTCCGCCTGCCGACCCGGTCGCCGAGCGAGCCCGCGGTCACGAGGAGGCCCGCGAGCATCAGCGAGTACGCATCGATGATCCAGAGCTGCTCGGCGCTCGTCGGCTCGAGCTCCTGCGCGATCGCGGGCAGCGCGAAGTTCAGGATCGTGTTGTCCATCGAGACGAGGAGCACGGGCAGCAGGAGCACGACGAGCGCGACCCAGGCCCGCCATCCGGCCCGCGGCCCGTCAGTGGCGATCGCATCTGTCGAAAGGCTCACGGCATGGATCCTGTTCTCTTCATGGCGAGACGACCGCGCCCCCCGCCTGTCGGCGAGGGGCGCGGCAGGGAGGAAGCGCTATGCCTCGACGATCTCGATCTGTCGGATGATACGCGCATCGATCGCCGATGCGATGCGATCGAGCACGTCGTCGGGCACGCGCTTGTCGACCGTGATGACCGAGAGCGCCTCGGCCGATTCTCCGGTGCCGCGGGCGACCTGCAGCCCGTCGATGTTGATGCCGTTGTCGCCGAACTGCTCGGCGTAGATGGCGACGACGCCCGGACGGTCCTTGTAGAGGATCACGAGGTGGTGATCGGCGAGCGGGGCGTCGAGCTCGTACCCGTTGATGCCGACGAGCTTCTGCACCATGCGCGTACCGGCGAGCGTTCCCGCGACCGAGATCACGGTGCCGTCGGAGAGCGTGCCGGTGAGCGTCGTGAGGTTGCGGAACTCGGGGCTGTCCTTCTCGACGTTGAGGCGGGTCTCGATGCCGCGCTGCTCGGCGAGCACGGGCGCGTTGACGTACGAGACCTTCTCGCTGACGACGCTGCCGAGAATGCCCTTGAGCGCCGCGAGCTTGTAGACGCTCACGTCGTAGTCGGCGAGCTCGCCGCGCACGTCGATCTCGAGGCTCGTGAGCGGGCCGTGCGAGATGCCGCTGAAGACCTGGCCGAGCTTCTCGACGAGCGAGATGCCGGGGCGCACGAACGGGTCGATCGCGCCGCCCGCGACGTTGACGGCGTCGGGCACGAGGTCGCCCTCGAGCGCGAGCTTGACCGAGCGGGCGACGGACACGCCCGCCTTCTCCTGCGCCTCCGCGGTCGAGGCGCCGAGGTGCGGCGTGACGACCGCGCTCGGCTGACGCGTGATGTCATCGTTGGCCGGCGGCTCCTGCGTGAACACGTCGATGCCGGCTCCGGCGATCTCGCCGGCTTCGAGCGCCGCGGCGAGAGCCTGCTCGTCGATGAGGCCGCCGCGGGCGACGTTGACGACGTACGCGGTCTTCTTCATGGCCTTCAGCTGAGCCTCGCCGATCATGCCGGTCGTCTCGGGCGTCTTCGGCATGTGGATCGTCAGGAAGTCGGCCTGGGCGACCAGTTCGTCGAGCGAGACGAGCTCAGCGCCGAGCTGCTGGGCGCGCGCGGGCGTGACGTACGGGTCGAAGGCGACCACGCGCATGCCGAAGGCCTGCATGCGAGCGGCGACGAGCGCGCCGATGCGGCCGAGGCCGATCACGCCGAGCGTCTTCTCGAAGAGCTCCGTGCCGGTGAACGAGCTGCGCTTCCATGCCCCGCCCGACAGCGAGGCGTTGGCGGCAGGGATGTGGCGCGCGAGGCTGATGATGTGTCCGCACGTGAGCTCGGCGGCCGAGATGATGTTCGACGTCGGCGCGTTGACGACCATGACGCCCGCGGTCGTGGCGGCTTTGATATCGACGTTGTCGAGGCCGACACCGGCCCGCGCGATGACCTTGAGGTTCGGCGCATGCGAGATCGCTTCCTCATCCATCTTCGTCGCCGAGCGGATGAGAACAGCGTTCGCATCGGCGAGCGCCGCGAACAGCGCCGAACGGTCGGTTCCATCGACCGATCTGACATCGAAGTCGGGCCCGAGGGCATCGACGGTGGCGGGGGAAAGCTGCTCTGCGAGAAGGACGACGGGCTTCGACAAAGTGGATCCTTAGAGACGGCGCTGCACACGGGAACGGCCGCGCACACGGCGCCGCCGTGCGCACCAGCTTAGTCGCCGCGAGCAGTGCGGCTGAACATCGCCCGGTCAGGCGATGATGCGCGCGGTCATGGTGAACGCCTGCACGTCGAGCCAGAAGACCGACGTCAGCGCGAGTCCCGCGAGCAGCAGAAGCGCCAATTTCCAGACGGCTCTGCTCCGGCCGAGCACCATCGCGACCGCGAACGCGGCGAGCGGAACGATGATCGCCATGATGAGCGCGATCCATGCCACGGGCGTCAGCGCGACCTCAGCGCCGAGCAGCTCCTGCTGCCGCGAGATCTCCTGCAGTGTGACGACGAGATACTGCACGCCTGCCCACACCGCGTACGCGTAGAGCAGGCCGAACAGGCCGGCGACGACCGCGACCAGCCACGCGGGAGCCGACGTATGCGTCGGGGTTTCACGAGTCACTGTCCGAGCACCCCCACCATCACGAACGGCCACGGCACGAGCAGCAGGACGCCGAGCCCGAGCCACAGGAACCGCTGCCACGGGCGCTTTCCCCGCGTGCCGACGATCGCCACCAGGAACCAGACGGCCGGTGCCGCGACCGCGAGCACCATGCTGCCGAGGAACATGAAGTCGGCGACGGCGCCCGTTGCCCCCTCGATGCGCGCACGCAGGCGCATCGCGCCGAGCACCCAGCCGACCGTCCAGAGCGCATAGATGCCGCCGATGACGCCGTACGCGACGAGCGCGACGTTCCCGGCGCCCACCGGCGGCTCGTCCTCTCGCGCGGTGACGACCGGCTGCCTGTCCGGCAGAGCCGCGCTGGGAGGCCGCGGAAGGTCGTCGTCGGGCGTCGCGCGCAGGGTCGGGTCGTCATCGCCGTCCCAGCGGAGGGCGTCGTCGTCGGGCGACGTCGGGTCAGTCATGGTCCGCTCGCTTGCGCCACCGGATGCCCGCGTTGATGAGTCCCTCGAGATCGCCGTCGAACACCTGGTCGGGCTGCGTCATCTCGAATCCGGTGCGCAGGTCCTTCACGAGCTGCTGGCCGTAGAGGAAGTACGAGCGGATCTGATCGCCCCAGCTGGCCGTGATCGTCCCGGCGAGCTCCTTCTTCTTCGCGGCCTCCTGCTCCTTCTGCAGCAGCAGCAGTCGCGTCTGCAGCAGGCGCATGGCCGCGGCTCGGTTCTGGATCTGAGACTTCTCGTTCTGCATCGAGATCACGATGCCGGTCGGAATGTGCGTGAGCCGCACGGCCGAGTCGGTCGTGTTCACCGACTGACCGCCCGGGCCGGACGAGCGGAAGACGTCGACACGGATGTCGTTCTCCGGGATGTCGACTTCGGTGGCCTCCTCCATGAGGGGGATGACCTCGACGGCGGAGAAGCTCGTCTGGCGCTTATCAGCCGATCCGAACGGGCTGATGCGCGCGAGGCGGTGCGTGCCGGCCTCGACCGACAGCACGCCGTAGGCGTACGGAGCATCGACCTCGAACGTGGCCGACTTGATGCCGGCGCCCTCGGCGTACGAGGTGTCGAGCACCTTCGTCGGGTAGCCGTTGCGCTCGGCCCACCGCAGGTACATGCGCAGGAGCATCTCGGCGAAGTCGGTGGCGTCGTCGCCGCCGGCCCCCGCACGGATCGTCACCACGGCCGCGCGTTCGTCATATTCGCCGTCGAGCAGCGTCTGCACCTCGAGGTCCTGGATGGTCTTCTCGAGCTCGGCCAGCTCGGTGCGCGCCTCGTCCGCCGCGTCCTCGTCGTCCATCTCGTTGGCGAGTTCGACCATCACCTCGAGGTCATCGAGGCGCGACCCCGCCGATTCGATCTTGCGGATCGCAGCCTTGCGGTGGCTCAGCGCGCTCGTGACCTTCTGCGCGTTGTCCTGATCGCTCCAGAGATCGGGGTCGGCCGCGCGCTCCTCGAGCTTCGCGACCTCAGCGTGCTGCGCCTCGAGGTCGACCACCTCGCTGATGTTGTCGAAGGTGGTGCGCAGGGCGTGGATTTGGGCGGAGAGATCGAGTTCAAGCATGTCGAGAGAAGCTTATCCTGCTCGCACGGCGCGCGACGGCACGACGAGTAACCTGGATCACGATGAGCAGCGGATCCGCGGCGCGCGGCGCAGCAGTGCAGGCCCTTCGCGCGTACTGGCCGATGATCTACGCTCCCACCGCGATCTACTCCATGGGGCAGGGCGCGATCATTCCCGTGCTGCCGAAGATCGCCGAGCAGCACGCCGGCGGCCTCGCCCCGGAGGTGCTGCTGCCCGCTGCGGCGCTCGTCGCCGCGATGATCCCCGTCGGCCAGCTGTGCGGCAACCTGCCGTCCGGCGTGCTCGTGGCGCGCTTCGGAGAGCGGCTGACAATGCTCGCCGCGGCGGCGATATCGCTGATCGGCATCACCGTCATGCTGCTCGCCCCGAACATCGCCGTACTCGGGCTCGGTGCGCTGCTCATCGGCGTCTGCGCCTCGATCTTCGCTCTCGCGCGCCACGCCTTCATGACGACGCGCGCGCCGCTCGCGTTCCGCGCCCGAGCGCTCGCGCTCATCGGCGGATCCTTCCGGCTCGGCACGTTCACCGGTCCCGTCATGGCGGCCGGGCTCATCTGGCTGACGGGCACGGAGAACTCCACACTGTGGTTCTTCGCCTTCTGCCTGCTCGCGATGGGCCTCCTCGTCGCGTTCGGGCCGGATCCGGAGACGCGCGCCGCGGCGGCGGAGCGCGCACGCCGCTCCCGGACGCCCGAGACGGATCGCGAGGACACGGGCGAACCCGTCTCCGGCTCGATCCCGGCGGTGGAGCGGCACGGGCTGTTCGCGACGATCCGGCGGCATCGCGGGGTGCTCGCGCGCCTCGGGCTATCGGCGGCATCCCTCGCGGCGGTGCGCGCGGGCCGCCAGGCGATCCTGCCGCTGTGGGGGCTCGCGATCGGCCTCGACTCGTGGCAGATCTCGCTCATCATCGGGTTCGCGGGCGCCGCCGAGTTCTCGCTGTTCTACGCGAGCGGGCAGGTCATGGATCGATTCGGGCGCATCTGGGCCACCGTTCCGTCGGCGGTGCTCATGAGCGCGTCGTTCCTCTCACTGTCGCTCACCCGTGACACCGGCGGTCCGGAGATCGCCTTCGCCGTGTTCGCGGTGGTCATCGGCATCGGCAACGGCATCTCCTCCGGAGCGCTCATGACGCTCGGCTCCGACGCCGCCCCGCCGGAGAACCCGGCGCCGTTCCTCGGCGCGTGGCGCACGATGACCGACAGCGGCGCATCCGCGACGCCGCTGCTCGTATCCGGCGTCACCGCGCTCGCTTCGCTGCCCGTCGCGACGGCGCTCGTGGGCGCCATCGGACTCATCGGCGCGATCGGGTTCTTGCGCTGGGTGCCGCGCGTCGCGCCCGAGCGCTGAGGCGCATCCGGCGACGACTCCCCCGCGCGACCGCGACCGCGCGGGCACGGCAACCGGATCCGTTCTGGTGCGGGCGGCGGGACTTGAACCCGCACGACCGAAGTCACAGGAACCTAAATCCTGCGTGTCTACCGATTTCACCACGCCCGCGCGCTGTCCATCCTAGAGCGATCATCCGCCGTGCCCCGTGCGCGCCGGCTCAGATGCCCCGGTCACGCAGATAAAACTCACGCCTGTGGATAACTTTCGAGGCAGGTCGACGATTTCTGGCACGCTTGCCGGATGAATTCGGAGCAGCACTCGATCATCGAGCGCGTGCGCGAGCGCATCCGCGGCGACCAGGCGGTTCTCGGCGGTCGCGCCGTCGTCCCCGACGACGTGCGCCGCCTCGCGCTCGCCGAGATCCGCCGCCACAACGACTACGCGCTCGCTCGCGGATCGCGCACGGTCGACGATCTCGACGCCGCCGCACGGGATGTCGTCGCCGCCGTTGCCGGATACGGCCCGCTGCAGCCGCTCCTCGATGATGCGTCGGTCGAGGAGATCTGGCTCAACTCTTCGAGCGAGGTCTTCGTCGCCCGCGCGGGCGCGTCGGAGCGCGTGGCGATGGAGCTCACCGATGATCAGGTGCGCGACATCGTCGAGCGCATGCTGCACACGTCGGGGCGCCGCATCGACATCAGCCAGCCGTTCGTCGACGCATCGCTGCCCGACGGTTCCCGACTGCACGTCGTGCACGGCGGCATCGCGCGCGGCGGGTGGGCCGTGAACATCCGCAAGTTCCTGCCGAATGTCGGCTCCCTCGATCGCCTGGTCGAACTCGATTCTCTCCCTCAGCGCGTCGCCGACCTGCTCGGCGAGGCGATGCGCGACGGCCGCTCGGTGCTCGTGTCGGGGGCGACCCACGCCGGCAAGACGACGCTGCTCGGCGCCCTCGTCTCTGCGTGCCGGCCCGAACAGCGCATCGTCACCGTCGAGGAGACGTTCGAGCTGTCGGTCGATGCCCCCGACCTCGTCGCGATGCAGGGCCGACAGCCGAGCCTCGAGGGAACCGGCGAGATCACCCTGCGCCGCCTCGTCAAGGAAGCGCTGCGCATGCGGCCCGACCGCCTCGTGATCGGCGAGGTGCGCGATGCGGAGGCGCTCGATCTCGTGCTCGCCCTCAACACGGGGCTGCCGGGCGCCGCGACGATCCACGCGAACTCGGCCGCCGACGCGCTGGTGAAGCTCTCGGCGCTGCCGCTGCTCGCCGGCCGCAACATCGATCGCGAGTTCGTACTGCCCGCCGTCGCGGGCTCCCTCGATCTCGTCGTGCACTGTGCACGCACGTCGAGCGGGGCGCGATACGTCGAGGAGATCCTCGAGCCCACCGGCGAGACCGCAGGAGGCGCCGCGGTGACGCGCACGATCTACCGCGCCCGGTCCGAATCGGCGTCGCCGCGCCGGAGATCGGCGCGCGCAGCATGATCGCGCTGCTCGGGTGCGCACTCGGCGCGGGCCTCGTGCTCGTCGCCGCGCCCTGGCTGTGGCCCGCGAGCCGGCGCCGCGCCGCCGCCGACCAGCGCGCGGGCGCCCTCACGACGCGGGCGATCGCTCTGCTCGAGTCGGCGGGGTACGCGCACGTCGCGCCCCGCGTGCTCGGCAGCTCTATGACCGCCTGCGCCCTCGTCGCGGCCGCCGCAGCATGGCTGGTGACCACGGCCGGCCCGCTCGCCGCGCTGTCGGCGGTCGCCGCAGCCGGGGCGCCGGTGGTCTGGCTGCGTTCGCGCGCCGCCCGATTGGTGCGGATGCGCCGCGCGATGTGGCCCGATGTGTGCGACCTGCTGGTCGGTTCCGTGCGTGCCGGCCTCTCGCTGCCCGACGCGGTCGCGGTGCTCGGCGAATCGGCCCCCTCGGCCGTGAGGCCCGCGTTCGCGCAGTTCGATCGCGATCTGCGCGCATCCGGACACTTCACGTCGAGCCTCGAGCGGCTGAAGCAACAGCTCGCGGATCCGATGGCCGATCGCATCATCGAGACGCTGCGCATGGCGCGCGAGGTCGGCGGCACGGAGCTCGTGCCCGTGCTGCGATCGCTCTCGGTGTCGATCCGCTCGGACGCGGCGCTCCGCGGAGAGGTCGAGTCGAAGCAGTCATGGACCAAAGGCGCGGCGATTCTCGGCGTCGTGGCCCCCTGGGCGGTGCTCGTCGTGATGTCGCTGCGCCCCGAGGGAGCCCAGGCGTACGCGAGCGCGTCGGGCATCACGCTGATCCTCGTCGGCGCCGTCGTCTCGCTCGTCGCGTACCGAATCATGCTGCGCGTCGGGCGCCTCCCCGAACCGCGGAGGTGGTTCGCGTGACCGGGCTCACCGATGCGGCGATCGCCGTGCTGCTCGGCGGCGGCGTCGGCGTGGGGGCGTGGTGCATCGCCGCGGCGATGCCGGCGTGGCGCACTCCGGCGCTCGTACGCCGCATCGGTCCCTACGTGCGCGACGTCACGGATCCGGCCGGTACGACGCTCTCCGACGCGATCACGGATCCCACGGTCGCGCTCGCCGGAGGCATCGGCGCGGTGTGGCGGCGTGCGCAGGCGCGGTTCACGCGCCTCCTCGGCGCAGCGGAGTCGCTCGAGCTGCGGTTGGCACAGGCTGGCCGCTCCCCCGACGTCGCGGCGTTCCGGGGCGCACAGCTCACCTGGGGCATCGTCGGGCTGGGCTTCGGCTGCGCCGCGCTCATCGCGCTGATCGCCGCGGGGCGCGTGTCGGTCGCCGCATTCGCGCTGCCGCTCATCGCCGCGGCCGCCGGCGTCGTCGCACGCGATCTCCTGCTCTCGTCACAGGCGCGCTCCCGCGTCGCGCGCATCGAGGAAGAGCTGCCGACGGTTCTCGAGTTCCTCGCCCTGTGCCTGTCTGCGGGCGAGGGAGTGCTCGGCAGCGTGCGGCGCGTCGCCGATGTCGGCACCGGAGAGCTGACGGCCGAGCTGCGCGCCGCGACCGTCGAGGTCGATACCGGCGCGACCCTCACCGATGCCCTGACCGCGATGACGCGTCGCATCAGGGCACCCCTCCTCACGCGCGCGATCGATCATGCCGTCGCCGCGATCGAGCGCGGCTCCCCGCTCGCCGACACGCTCGAGGCTCAGGCATCCGACGCGCGCGAAGACGCGAAGCGCACGCTCATCGAAGCGGCCGGGCGCAAGGAGATCCTCATGATGATCCCGCTCGTCTTCGGCCTGCTCCCCCTCTCCGTCCTCTTCGCGATCTTCCCCGGGATCGCGATTCTCCAACAGGGGTTCTGACCGCCGACGAAAGGAAGATGGCATGTACGACCGACTGACGCAAGCGAGCATTCGAGGTGCGATCCGCGCCCGCGACGCCTGGGATGAGATCCGCGATGACGAGCGCGGAGACATTCCCGGCTGGGTGCTGATCACCCTCATGACCGTCACGATCGGCGTCGCCATCTGGGCGATCGCCGGCCCCGCGCTCGAAGGGCTGTTCGGCAAAGCGCTCGGGCTGATCGACAGCATGTGATGCGTGCGGTGGAGGACGCCGACGAGCGCGGTTCGGCCCCGGCCGAGTTCCTCCTCGTCGGCCTGCTGCTCACGGCCCTCACGCTCGCGGTGCTGCAGTTCGGACTCGCGATGTACGCGCGCAATATCGTGCAGGACGCGGCCGTCGAGGCCGCCTTCCATGCCGCGCTCGCCGACACGAGCGACGCAGCCGCTGAGCGCCGCGCCCACGAGGTGGTGACGGGCGCGCTCGGACGCGACATGATCGACTGGGCGCTCATCACCCGCATGAGCATGGACGGCGTCGAGATGGTCAAAGTCGACCTGGGCGCGACGTATCCGCTCGTCGGCCTGTTCGGAGTGCCGGCCGGATCGGTGGTGACCGCGCATGCTCCCGTGGAGGCCCTCGGATGACGAGCGCGGCAGCGCGTCGCTCGAGTTCATCGTCGCGGGCCTCCTCCTGCTCGTGCCGATCGTCTACCTCATCCTCGCGCTGGGGGCCGTGCAGAATGCCGCGCTCGGAACCGAGGCGACGGCCCGCTTCGTCGCGCGCACGATCGCGACGGGCGACCAGGCGTCGGCCGGCGTCGTGCGCGACAGCGTCGCCGCGGGCTACGGCCTCGACCCAGGCGCGCTCGCGATCCGCGTCGATTGCGTTCCCGCGACCGGAGCCTGCCCCACGGCCGGAGCGACCGTGGTCGTCACCGTCTCCGACACGGTCCCGCTCCCGTTCATGCCCGATCTGTTCGGGCTCGCCGAGGCCACCGCGATCCCTGTCGACGCCACCGGAACGTATCGCGTGGAACGGCTGAGCGAATGATGCGCTCCCACGGCTTCCGAGAGGACGAGCGCGGCAGCGTGCTCCCGCTCATCCTCATCTACGTGCTGCTCGGCATCGCTCTCACTCTGGTGTGCGCGAACGCGGTCTCGCTGCTGACCGCGCAGAAGCGCACCGACGCCCTCGCCGATGCCGCGGCGCTCGCCGCATCCGACGGCTTCGAGATCGTCGCGGGCGCAGACGGCGCGGCCATTCGACTGGATCCGGAGCTCGCCCGCCGGCAGGCCGAGGAGGTGCTCGCCGTCTCCCCCGTCGATGCCCGGCTGGTCGACATCGTCACGGTCGGAGATGCGACCGCCCGTGCAGTGGTCACGACCACCTGGCATCCGATACTGCTCACCGCGTTCGTGCCCGACGGCGTCGTGCTCGACGCAACGGGCACGAGCCGGGCGTCCCTCGCCGGGTGACGCGCGAGCGGATCAGACCTCGGTCCCCGCCGTCAGAGCTCCGCGAGCAGCGGCACGAGGGCCTCGAGCGCGCGGGCGCGATGCGAGACGGCGTTCTTCTCCTCGGCCGTCAGTTCGGCGGCCGTGCGGCCGTCTCCCTCCGGCACGAAGATCGGGTCATACCCGAACCCGGCCCCGCCGCGCGGCTCACGGGCGATGCGGCCCGGCCAGATGCCCTCGACCGTGCGCTCGTGGCCCTGCGGCGTGACGAGCGCGATCACCGACGTGTAGTGCGCCCCGCGGTCCTCGTCGCGCTCGAGATCCGAGATCTGGTCCAGCAGCAGGGCGAGATTGGCCGCATCGTCCTTCGCGTGCCCGGCCCAGTACGCCGAGAAGATGCCCGGCGACCCTCCGAGCACGTCGACGCAGACGCCCGAGTCGTCGGCGAGGGCGACGAGGCCCGTATGGGCGGCCGCCGTACGCGCTTTGATCAGCGCGTTCGCCTGGAAGCTCGTCCCGTCTTCGACGGGCTCCGGGCCGTCGTATCCGACGACCTCGATGTCGGGGCGCACCCGCGCCACGATCGCCTGCAGCTCCGCCACTTTGTGCGCGTTGTGCGTCGCGAGCACGATCTGCGTCATCGATCGAGCGCCTCCCGCTGCAGACCGGTCAGATCCGCGCAGCCCTTCGCACCGAGTGCGAGCAGCCGGTCCAGCTCCTCCTTGTCGAACGGCGCGCCCTCGGCGGTGCCCTGCACCTCGACGAACTTTCCGGATCCCGTCATGACGATGTTCATGTCGGTCTCGGCGCGCACGTCCTCCTCGTAGGGCAGGTCGAGCATGGGCGCACCGTCGATGATGCCGACCGAGATCGCCGCGATCGAGTCGCTGAGCGGTGTCGCCTTCTTCGCCACGAAGCCCTTCTCCCGACCCCATTCGATGGCGTCGACGAGCGCCACGTACGCGCCCGTGATCGACGCGGTGCGGGTGCCGCCGTCGGCCTGCAGCACGTCGCAGTCGATCACGATCGTGTTCTCGCCGAGCGACTTGGTGTCGACCACGGCGCGCAGCGCGCGAC
>DHCFD07801__coassemble_1657_pt1 | contig 12166 bp, 10 predicted proteins | sample DHCFD07801__metabat2_low_PE_023 | metagenome-assembled genome bin DHCFD07801
GCTCTTGGTCGGGTCGGGCTTCTTCGTCGGCTCCGGGCTCTTCGTCGGGTCAGGACTCTTCGACGGGTCAGGACTCTTCGACGGCGCCGGGCTCTTCGTGGGCTCGGTCGTCGGATCGGGCTCTCCCGCCGGGATCGGCTCGGACGACGCCGGCGGCTCCTCTGGCACGGGCAGGCCCGGCTCGAGCGTGATCGGAGCGGCGGATCCGCCCGTGAGCAGCGGGTACGGATCGATCGGCGTGCCGTTCTTGCGCACCTCGAAGTGCAGATGGTTGCCGAAGCTGTGGCCGGTGTTGCCGACGCCGCCGAGATGATCGCCGGTCTCGACCCAATCGCCCACATCGACCGTGCGGCTGCCGTACGTCATGTGGCCGTAGACGCTCTGGAAGCCGTCGACGTGCTGCACGACGACGGCGACGCCGTAGCCGAAGTAGCTGTCGCTCGAGGCGATGACGACGCCCGGCGCGGCCGCGCCGATCGGCTCCCCGGCTCCGGCCGCGAGGTCGATCCCCATGTGGTTGCCGCCGCGGGTGCCGAAGTGGTCGCTGATGAAGTAGTTGTCGATCGGCCAGGCGAGCGCCTTGAGCGAACCGAGGCTGTACTGCTCGTCGTCGAGCCACGCCGGGTCGACCGGCAGGCCCTTCGCGAGGGCATCGGCGACGAGCTTCTTGAGCGCCTCGCTGCGCATGCCCTCGAGCTCGTCGGTCGAGGCAGCGGCATACACGCTGTGCGCGAGCTCGGAGGCACTGGCCTCGGAGTCTTCGGCGCTCACGCCGCCGTGACCGTGCTCGTCGCCGTGCGATGCGAGCTCGGCCGTCGATTCCGTCCCGGCCGCGACCGCCTCGGACGGCAGGTGCTGAGCGCCCGACGGCGTGGTGATCAGAGAGACGGCAACGACCGCACAGGTCGCCGCCAGGACCCCCGTCGCCAGCGCGGCACGCGCGACGCGCGGATGCGACACGGCACGCGTCGCCCACTTCGGAACCATCAAATTTCCTCCCCGACCCCTATCATCGCGGATCGATAACGGTTGTGACAAGTGGCGATCACGAAAAGGTCACACGTCGGCGGCGCGTCCCCCGCCTCCGGCCCTCACGTCACGCGCCAATCCACGGGATCCGCGCCCTGCTCCGCGAGCAGCTCGTTCGCGCGCGAGAACGGCCGCGATCCGAAGAACCCCCGGCGCGCCGACAGCGGCGACGGGTGCGCCGACTCGATGAGCGGCACGGATCCGAGCAGCGGAGCGAGGCTGCGCGCCTTGGCACCCCAGAGGATCCCGACGAGCGGCCGCCCGCGGCTCGCGAGCACGCGCACGGCGTGATCCGTGACGGTCTCCCACCCCCATCCCGTGTGCGATGCCGGAGCACAGGGCGCGACTGTGAGCACGCGGTTGAGCAGCATCACGCCCTCATCGGCCCAGCTCGACAGGTCGCCGTGGTCCGCACGCTCGATGCCGAGGTCGGCGTGCAGCTCGGCGTAGATGTTCGCGAGGCTGCGCGGCACGGGGCGCACGCCGCGGTCGACGGCGAAGCTGAGGCCGACGGCGTGGCCGGGCGTGGGGTACGGATCCTGCCCGACGATGAGCACCTTCACGTCGGCGAGCGGGCGCTGGAACGCCCGCAGCACGAGCGACGGATCCGGAAGATACGGCGCGCGATCGTCGCGCAGACGCTCGCCGATCGCGCGGATCGTGCCCGCGACCGGCTCGAGCGCCGCCGCCCACCCGGGATCGATCAGCCCATCGGCGGCGAGGCGGGCGAGCGAGCGGTCCCGCATCAGATGCGCGGCGCCAGGGGGCCCCGGTGCAGAGCGTGCTGCGCGCCCTGGGCGACGGGGCGCATCGTGATCAGGTCGAGGTTCACGTGGCCGGGAAGGCCGAGGCAGTAGGCGACCACGTCGGCGACGTCCTCGGCGACCAGGGGCGAATCGACGCCCTCGTACACCTCCGCGGCCGCCTCGGCGTTGCCGAGGCGGGTGAGCGAGAACTCCTCGGTCTGCACCATGCCCGGCGCGATCTCGAACACGCGGATCGGCTCGCCGACGAGCTCCTGGCGCAGCGCGCGGGGGATCATCGCCTCCGCGGCCTTCGCCGCGTTGTACCCGCCGCCGCCCGGGTAGGCGACCTGCGCCGCCGTGGAGGTGAGGAAGAGCAGGTCGGCGTGCGTGCCCTGCTGCGCCGAGGTGCGGCGCAGCTGCGGCAGCAGCGTCTTCACGAGGCGCTGCGCCGAGAGCGCGTTCATCTCGTACATGCGCAGCCACTCGTCGCTGTCGCCGTCCTCCACGCGATCGGTGCCGAGCGCACCGCCCGCGATGTGCGCGACCGCATGCACGGGGCCCTCCCCCGCGAACTCCGCGAGCGCATCGATGTCCTGCTGGCGGGTCAGATCCGCCGCGAAGACCTCGGCGCCCGTCTCGGCCGCGAGCTCCTCCAGGCGGTCTGCGCGGCGTGCGACGCCGATCACATCCCACCCGCGCTGCCGCAGCAGGACGACGCTCGCCCGCCCGATTCCTGAACTGGCACCCGTCACGATCGCACGTCTGGTCATGCCCCCAGCTTATGTCTCATCATTTCCCGCCGGTTTGCGAGAAGCGGCGGGCCTCGTAAGGTCGTCTCAAGCCACCAAATCCGTCAAGGCAGGGGAACCCATGTCCGAAACCGCCAAGTGGGCGTTCGAGACCCAGCAGATCCACGCGGGCGCGCAGCCCGACCCGACCACGGGTGCTCGCGCGACGCCGCTCTACCAGACCACGGCGTACGTGTTCAAGGACGCGGATCACGCCGCGAACCTGTTCGCGCTCGCCGAGCCCGGGAACATCTACACCCGCATCATGAACCCGACGCAGGACGTCGCCGAGCAGCGCATCGCCGCGCTCGAGGGCGGCACCGGCGCCCTGCTCGTCGCGAGCGGCCAGGCCGCGGGAACCTTCGCGGTGCTCAACATCGCGAAGGCCGGCGACCACATCGTCTCGTCGGGAGCGATCTACGGCGGCACGTTCAACCTGTTCAAGTACACGCTCGCGAAGCTCGGCATCGAGACGACGTTCATCGAGAACCAGGACGACCTCGACGAGTGGCGTCGCGCCGTGCGCCCCAACACGAAGCTGTTCTTCGCCGAGACCATCGGCAACCCGCAGGCGAACGTGCTCGACATCCAGGGCATCGCCGACATCGCGCACGAGAACGGCCTGCCGCTGATCGCGGACAACACGATCGCGACGCCGTACCTGATTCGGCCGTTCGAGCACGGCGCCGACATCGTCACCCACTCGGCGACGAAGTTCCTGTCGGGCCACGGCACCGTGGTCGTCGGAGCCATCGTCGACGGCGGCACGTTCAAGTGGTCGGAGAACACCGACCGGTTCCCCGGGCTCACCGATCCGGACCCGTCGTACCACGGCGTCAGCTTCACGGGCGCGCTCGGCGATGACATCGCGTACATCACGAAGGCGCGCGTGCAGCTGCTGCGCGACCTCGGGTCCGCGGCCTCGCCGAACAACGCCTGGCAGCTGCTGCAGGGCATCGAGACGCTCTCGCTGCGCATCGAGCGCCACGTCGAGAACACGCAGGCGATCGCCGAGTGGCTCGAGCAGCACCCCGACGTCGCTACGGTCAGCTACTCGGGCCTGCCCTCGTCACCCTGGTACGAGGTCGGCAAGAAGTACGCCCCGAAGGGCGTTGGCGCCGTGCTGTCGTTCGAGCTCAAGGGCGGCGTGGACGCCGGTCGCGCGTTCGTGAACTCGCTGAAGCTGTTCAGCCACCTCGCGAACATCGGCGACGTGCGCTCGCTCGTGATCCACCCGGCTTCGACGACGCACTCCCAGCTGAGCCCCGAAGAGCAGCTGGCCGGCGGCGTGACCCCCGGCCTCGTGCGCCTCTCGGTGGGCCTCGAGCACGTCGACGACCTGAAGGCCGACCTGGAACAGGCCTTCGCCGCGGCCAAGGCCTGACCCCCTTCCTCACCTTTTCGTCATTTCTGGCACATTTCTGCAGCTCACAGCATGCGAAATGTGCCAGAAATGACGATTTGTGGGGAATGCACGTGACACGCACCACCCGGGCCTTCCGGCAGAATGGATCTGATGGACTGGCAGATCTCCGAAGACACTGTGCCGTCGGCTCCCGTGACGGAGGCCGACGCGCGCTCGATGGCGGGCCGGCCTCCCGCATCCGGCGCGTGGCAGGACGGCGATCCGTCGGGCCACCGCCAGTTCGCGTGGCTCGGCGCGTTCACGACCGAGCGGGGCGACACGCTCCCGCACATGCGCCTCGCGTACGAGACGTGGGGCGAGCTGAACGCCGACGCGTCGAACGCGGTGCTCGTGCTGCACGCCTTCACGGGCGACAGCCACGTGCGCGGCAGCGCCGGCCCCGGTCACCCGACGGCCGGCTGGTGGGAGGACATCGTCGGCCCCGGATGCCCCATCGACACCGACGAGCTGTTCGTGATCGCACCGAACATGCTCGGCGGCTGCCAGGGATCCACGGGGCCCGCGAGCATCCACCCCGACGGCGACCACTGGGCGTCGCGCTTCCCGTACGTGAGCGTGCGCGATCAGGTCGACGCGCAGCGCATGCTCGCCGACCACCTCGGCATCGAGCGCTGGTACGCGGTCATCGGCGGATCCATGGGCGGCATGCACGCGCTCGAGTGGGCAATCACCCACCCGGATCGCGTCGCGCGCCTCGGCGTCATCGCCGCTCCCCCGGCGAACTCCGCCGATCAGATCGCGCAGAACGCGACGCAGCTCGAGGCGATCTCGATCGACCCCGGTTTCGCGGGCGGCGACTACTACGAGGCCGGCGCCGGCGACGGGCCGCACCGCGGCCTGGCGCTCGCGCGGCGCATGGCGATGCTGAACTATCGCGGCGTCGTCGAGCTGAACAAGCGGTTCCAGCGCTCCTGGCAGTCCGACGTCAGCCCGCTCGGGCACGGCGGCCGGTTCGCCGTCGAGTCGTATCTCGATTTCCACGGCAACAAGTTCACTCGCCGGTTCGACGCGAACAGCTACATCCGGCTCGTCGAGGCGATGGATTCGCACGACGTCGGACGCGGCCGCGGGGGCATCGAGGATGCACTGCTCAGCGTGCGTGCGCGCACGCTCGTCGTCGGCATCGACACCGATCGCCTGTTCCCGCTCGAGGGCCAGCGGCGCATCGCGCGCGGCATCCCGACGACGATCCACGGCGACGAGCCGGTCATCATCACCAGCGACTTCGGACACGACGGCTTCCTGATCGAGACCGACGTGCTCGGTCATCACCTGCGCGCACTGCTCGCGGAGTAAGCGGAGCTACGCGGCGACGGCGGCCCGGCGGCGATCCATCGCGAACGAGGCCAGCGCGATGCCGACGCCCGCGAACGACAGCAGGATCCCGAGCCAGGCCGGGGCGGCGTAACCGAGACCGGCCGCGATCACGACGCCGCCGAGCGCGGCGCCCGCGCTGTTGCCGATGTTGAGCGCTGAGTGGTTGAGCGCGGCGCCGATCCCCTGGTACTCGCCCGCGACGTCGAGCAGGCGCAGCTGGATGCCCGGCACGGCCGTCTGGCTCAGGGCGCCGAAGACGAACAGCGCGACCGCGAGCGGAACAGGCCACGCCGAGGCGACCGCGACGAGGCCCGAGGCCAGGCCGACGAGCGTGAGCCCGATCACGATCGTCTTCGCAACGCTCAAGTCGGCCAGGCGGCCGCCGATGATGTTGCCGACGACCATGCCGAGACCGATCGACATGAGCGCGATCGGAACGGCCCACTCGGGGCCGCCGGCGGCCTCGGTCATGAGAGTCGAGATGTAGCTGTAGATCGAGAAGAACGCACCGAAGCCGACGGCCCCGAGCAGCAGCGTCATCCACACCTGCGGGATCCGGAAGACCCCGAACTCGGCGAGGAACGACCGGCTCTTCCCGCCCCCACCGCGCGGAATGAAGAGCCAGCACATGACGAGCGCGAGCACGAACACCGCGGCGACGACGACGTACGCTGCGCGCCACCCGAAGTACTGCCCGAGGAAGGTGCCGCCGGGCACGCCCACGACGTTCGCCACCGTGAGCCCGCTCATCACCATCGCCACGCCCCAGCCGCGTCGGCTCGGCCCGAGGATCTCGCTCGCGATCACGGTCGACATGCCGAAGAAGGCGCCATGCGGCAGCCCCGACAGGAACCGCGTCGCGGCCATCGTCTCGAACGTCGGGGCGACGACCGTCAGTGCGTTCGCGACGAGCAGCGCCGCCGCGAGGATCACCATCACGCGGTGCCGCGGGAAGCGCGCCACGAACGCCGCGATCGTCGGGGCGCCGATCACGACGCCCAGGGCGTAGAGGCTGATGAGGATGCCCGCCTGCGCGATCGCATCCTCCTGCCGCGCCACGAACAGGTCGTGCAGCAGGTCGCGCGCGACGCCGGGCAGCAGCCCCATCGAGACGAACTCGGTCATGCCGATTCCGAAAGCGCCGATAGCCATAGAGAGGAGCGCCATCGTCGCCGCACCCCTCGACACAGTGGTCGAGGTAGTCATGCTTCGAGCGTAGAGGACCCGCGCCTGAGTGCGGGCCGAGTTCTACGCGCCGATGCCGGGGACGCCGGTCGAAGCGCGCAGCACGAGCCTCGGCGGGAAGTCCTCCCGGACCGCGCGGGCGCGCCCATTGGCACGTTCCCAGATCGCGTCGATGGCGCGCTCGCCCATCGCGCGCTGCGGCTGGTCGACGCTGCTCAACTCCGGATCGGTCAGCAGGCACAGTCGGGTGTCGTCGTACCCGATCACGGCGAGGTCGTCCGGCACGCGGATACCGCTCTGCCGCGCCGCGGCCAGGACAGTCACGGCCGTGACGTCGTTGTTGCACAGCACGCCGTCCACCCCGGATCCCCGTAGCACCTCGGCCACCTCAGCACGGCCCGCCCGCTGCGGCGGGAGCTCGAACACCTCGTATGCCAGGCCCGCGCCTTCCGCGGCCGATCGCACCCCGGCCACGCGTGCCGCGCTCGTGGGACTCGTGGAGGTCGTGATGTACCCGAGCCGAGTGCGACCCGCTGAGATCAGCGCGCGCGTCGCTTCCGCCGCTCCCGACACGTCGTCGCTCGCGATCGTGTCGACCGACGACGGCGGATCGATCAGCCGGCTGACCGCGACGGTCGGCGTCGAGCGACCGGCGCGTTCGAGGTCGGCCCTGGCCACCCACGAGGACGCGAGCACGAGTCCGTCCACGCGCAGCTCGAGCATCGTCTCGATGCGGTCGGAAAGGCGGTCCGGCGAACCGGCTCCGTCGGCGATGATCACGCTCGCGCCGAGCTGCGCGGCGCGGGATTCGACCCCCGCCACGATCTCCGTGTGGTGCTGGTTGCCGATCTCGTTGAGCACGACGCCGATCAGACCGGACCTGCCGCGCACGAGCGAGCGCGCAGCGGAGTTCGGACGATAGCCGAGATCTGCCGCGGACCGTGCGATCGCCTCGCGCCGCTCCGGACTGACGCCGGGATCGCCACGGAGCGCACGCGAGACGAGCGACTTCGATACTCCCGCGCGCTCGGCGACATCGATGATCGTCGGCCGCCGCCCCGCGGTGCCGTCGCCCGGACTGTCCGCCGCGTCGCGGTCCCGCGTCATCTATGAGGCCCTTCGCTCGCGGATCCCGTCGACCACCCGTTCGAACACAGGGTATTCCGCCCCCGGCGAGCGCGCCACGAACCCCGGGGCGAGGTGCGCCGGCGAGTCACCGGGATCCCGCCCGAACCACAGCGGCTCATACCGGCCGCCCGCGCGCTCGAGCACGAGCGCTGCAGCCGCGACATCCCACGGGCTCACCGACGTGCCGAGCGCGACGTCCGTCCACCCCGCCGCGACGTGCGCGATCGTGAGAGCCCCGGATCCCGTGCGCCGCACCGAGGAGAACGCCTCGATGCATCGCCCCAGGTCGGCGAGCGCCGCAGGCCCCTCCACCTCGAGGTCCCGCGCGGTCGGATACCCGGTGATCAGGTTGCCGTGGCCGTGGGGCCGCGCCTGCGGGGTGCGGAGGGGGCGCCCGTCGAGGTATGCCCCGTGCTCGTCGGCGCTGAACATGAGGTCCGCCATGGGGTCGAACACCGCGCCCGCCGCGAGTTCGCCCGCCACTTCGACGCCGACCGAGACGCAGAAGAAGGCGATGCCCTGGGCGAAGTTGCTCGTGCCGTCGATCGGGTCCACGTACCAGACCGTGTCCGAGGCGGGGCCCTGTTCGCCGTATTCCTCGCCGATGACGGTCCACTCCTCCGACTCGTCCCGGAGCACCTGCAGGATCGTCTGCTCCGCCGCTCGATCGTGCTCCGTCACGAGGTCGTGCAGGTCCCGTTTGCTGTCGACGCTCATCTCGCCGCGGAACACGTGCCGGAGCTCGGCGCCGGCCGTGCGTGCGGCCCGCTCCGCCACCTCGCGCAGCTGCTCGGTCGTGTGCATGTCGTCCTCCATCTCACGCCGCCTTCGCGGGCGGGTTCTCATTCTTCAGCAGGTCCCAGAGCTCTCGCGGGCTCGAGACCACGATGTCGGCCTCGACCGGCACCGTGTACGGCCTCGTCGAGCCGCCGGGGGCAGGCATCAGCACGTTCGCGCCGACCCCCGCTCGTACGCCGCACAGCACGTCGCGGTCGAGATGATCTCCGACGTACCAGCAGTCGTCAATCCGGGCGCCCACCGCGGCCGCCCCGCGCAGCAGGAAGTCGGGGTTCGGCTTTCGGATCCCCTCCTCGTCCGAGTACAGCTCGGCCGCGAACCACGACGACAGCCCGGCCTCCCGCAGGACATCCCGATGGACCTGGCCCGACAGCGCATTGGAGACGATCGCGACGGGGAGGCGACGCTCGCGCGCCCACTCGAGCAGCTCGACGATCCCGTCGCGCAGCGTGCGGATCTCCTTCGCCGCCGACACCGCATAGCAGATGGCGGCGACATGCGGTTCGAGCGCGGCGCGCGCCCGGCCCGGCCAATCGGCGGCGAGGAAATCGAGCACGTATGTGCGCGGGTCGAGCTCTGCGGGATGCATCGGGCGCGACATGGCGTTGCGCCAGAGGCTCGCCGCCACCGCTCCTGCCCTCACGTCGGCCACGACGCGCGCGTGCTCGGGCAGCGCGTCCGGCTCGCCGACCATCATGCGGATGTCGTGCGCGACGCGCTCCTGCCATCCGGCCGGCTTCTCGGAGCTCACGATCACTCCGCCGAAGTCGAGGAGCAGCGCCCTCGGTGAACGGATCGGTTCTGTCATGCGGCGAGCCTTTCATGGTCGACGCGGTCGCCCGCGTCATCGAAGAGATGGAGATCGGCGGCGCTGACGAGGCACGTCACCCGTTCGCCCGGTGCGACGCCGGGGCGGCGGATGCTCGTCGAGAACATCCGCTGGGGACCGTCGTGCAGCTCGGTGATCCAGGATCCTCCTGTCGGGAGCACCGCGGACACCGTCGCGTCGAACGAGCAGCCGTCGAACGTCCGCGGACGCTCCGCCGAGAGCTGCATCGCCTCGGGACGGATGCCCGCGGTCGCGGCAGGCGAGCTGCGCGCTGCCAGCCAGCGGTCGAGGCCGCGCGCCGAGGACCCGTCGCCCGCACGGCGCACGATCGTGATCGGAGGGCTCCCCATGAACTCCGCCACGAACAGGTTCACCGGTCGGTCGTAGATCTCCGCGGGAGTGCCGATCTGCTGGATCGCGCCGGCGTTCATGACCACGATCCGTGTGGCGAGGGTCATGGCCTCGAACTGATCGTGCGTGACGAAGACCATTGTCGCGCCGGACTCGCGGTGCACGCGCTGGAACTCGCCGCGCATCTCGAGACGGAGCTTCGCGTCGAGGTTCGACAGCGGCTCGTCGAGCAGCATCGCGCTCGGCCGAGCGGCCAGCGTCCGCGCGATCGCGACGCGCTGCTGCTGCCCGCCGGACAGCGCGCTCGGGATGCGGTCGGCGAGCGCCGTGATCCCGAGCGCGTCGAGCGCCCTCCCCACCCGCTCGCGCCGCTCGGCCTTCCGAACGCGCTGCACTCTCGGTCCGAACGCGACGTTCTCAGCGACCGTCAGGTGGGGCCAGAGCGCGTAGTTCTGGAACACGAAGCCGAGGCCGCGGCGCTCGGCGTCGACGTGCCGGCCCGAAGCGACGTCGTCGACGACGGTGCCGTCGATGCTGATCCGCCCGGCGCTCAGCGCCTCGAGGCCGGCGATCATGCGCAGCGTCGTCGATTTCCCGCACCCCGACGGGCCGAGAAGGCAGAGGAACTCCCCCTGCATGATGTCGAGGTCGAGGTCCTCGACGCTCGCGCGCGCCGAGCCCGCGTAGCGCTTGGTGACCTTCTCGAGGGTGATCATGTCTCGCTCCTCAGCCGCGCGAGGTGCGCCAGAGGTCCTGCCACACCTCGCGGTCCGCCCAGTCCGTGTCGAATCCGTCGCCGTGCGCGAAGAAGAGATCGTCGCGGAACTCGCCGACGCGCGCCGGGTCGTCGGGCTGCTCGATCGTGAGGTTCGACGAGATCTTCCCGTCGGCGATCTGCGGGGCGATGCCCTCCTCCGTCAGGGCGAAGTGCACGAAGAGCTTCGCGGCATTCGGGTTCTCGGAGCCCGACGCGACCATGAGCGCCTTCGGCGCCGCCTCGCCGACCCACGGGTTCAATCCCTCGCACACCTCGAGGCCGTAGCCCTTCTCATCGTTGTTGCGGTACTTCGCGCTCGAGATCAGGCCCACGGGCGGATCCGTCTGGCCGAGCGCTCCGATCGCCTCGGACGCCTCCTCGCTCGACTTCGTGAGCAGGGGGTCGTTCGCGGCCAGGCGGCTGACCCACTCCGCAGCGGCGCTCGGCTGCTCGGTGTCGAGCTCTTCCCCGAACTCCTCCGCGTACGCCTCGCGCAGTTCCTCGTCGCCGAATTGGGCCATCTGACTGAACCAGTCGAGCGCGCCGCTGTTGCCCACAGGATCCTGCATCACGACGTTGCCGGCCCAGTCCGATTCCGTCAGCTGCCAGACGTTGTCCACGGGGCACACGTCGTAGACCTCGCTGTTGTACGTCCACATGCTGGGGTCCGAGATGACGACGAGCGGGTCGCGCTGCCCCTCGTCGATGTCGGCCTCCAGATCCGCCGGAATCCAGCTGAAGACGAAGTCGTTCGGCAGGAGCTGGTTGTTCACCGCAGGCATGTCGGAGATCGCGACCACGTCTCCGACGACGTTGCCCGCCTGCGCCTCGCGCGTGACCTTCTCGATCGTCTCGGCCGCGTCCGATTTCACACTGGTGGCCTCGATCCCGTACTTCTCCGTGAACGAGGCCGCCATCTCCTCGACCTTGGACGTGCCGTCGTAGATCGTGATCGGCCCCTCCTCCTGCGCTGCGCTGATGAGCGCCTCGAGGTCGGCCGGTTCCTCCGCGGTTGCGGCGGAGAGTTCGCTCGTTGCGGCGGGGGCGCCGCCCGCGCATCCGGCGAGCGCGACGGCGCCGAGGACGATCGCGCCGACCGAGGCGCAGCGGCGGGAGGAGTAACGGGTCATGAGGATCCTTTCATTGGCGGTGGAGCAGAGGGCGGCGCGCACTACGCGCCCAGCCCGTCGGAGAGGTTGGTTCGGAGGAGCTTCTGCGCGGCCCACGTGCCGATGAGCGCGATCGCGCAGATGATGACGACGATGGCGTTCGCCGCGTGGGTGTAGCCGAAGTCGATGAGCCGCATCGACAGCGTCGTCAGAAGCTGCGTGCCCGGTGTTGCCAGCACGATGACGAGGCTCAGCCCCTGCACGCCGGAGATGAACGGCAGCAGCGTCGCGCTCGCGAGCGCGCTGCGCTGCAGCGGCATGACGACGCGGCGCATCCGCTGCCGCCAGCGGGCGCCGAGCAGCTGCGCGGCTTCCTCTCCGTCGGATCCGAGCTGCATCATCGCGGAGACCCCGGCGCGCGATGCGAAGGGCATCTCGTCGGCGATCATGATGAGCACCAGGATCGTCGCGGTCCCGTAGAGGGCAGGGATCGGCCCGCGCGGCACGGCGAACAGAGCGAGGTAGGCGACCGCGAACGCCATCCCCGGCACGAGGTACGGGGTGAAGGTGATCGCGCGCAGCACCGTTCCGATCCGCCGCACCGGCGCCCTGACGACGACATAGCCGACGATCATGCCGAGCGCCCCGCTGCAGATCGCCGCGACGCCGACCATCCACACGGTGTTCCACGCGGCCGACCAGG
>DHCFD07801__coassemble_1682_pt1 | contig 11871 bp, 6 predicted proteins | sample DHCFD07801__metabat2_low_PE_023 | metagenome-assembled genome bin DHCFD07801
GTGGCCGACATGGGCGCGCTGCACGATCTCGCGGTCAGCCTCGCGAAGCGCGACTCGGCGCTCGCGCCGCTCAGCGACGAGGTGACGCAGCGCGTGCGCGATTCCGCGGGCGTCGACGAGCAGGTGTCGATCATCGATGCGCTCGATTTCGTGCGCCGCAGTCGGCCCGATCACGGGTTCTTCTCCGCCTTCACGCGCGAGGGGCTCGCCCGCCTCACGGAGGCCGGTGAGATGTTCGACCGCCTGCGCCGCGCGTCGTCTCAGCCCGTGCCCGACCTGATCCGCCTCATCGAACAGGAGCTGCGCCTCGATATCGAGCTGCCGGCGAACGAATCGCGCGGTGCCGCTCGCACGGCCGCGGCGCAGCTGCGCGCGTTCGTCGACGAGGTGCGCGGCTTCCTCGCCGTCGACGAGCGCGGCACGCTCGGCAGTGTGCTGAGCTGGCTCGATCACGCCGAGAAGAAGGACGACATGGCGCCGCGCAGCGAGGCGCCCGAGCCGGGCGTGGTGCAGCTGCTCACGGTGCATGGTTCCAAGGGGCTCGAGTGGGACGCCGTCGCCGTCGTGCGCATGGTCGCGAATGAGTTCCCCGGATCGATCAAGAACAAGGCGGGCGGGTTCCGCCTCGGCAGCCTGCCCAACGCCTTCCGCGGCGATGCGGCGGCCCTGCCCGCGTTCGACTGGGCGGCGCCGGCGGTCATCCCCGACGACACGGCGCTGCGTGCCGAGACGAAGCAGCTGAAGGCCGCGTTCGACGCGTACGAGCAGGGCAACCGCGACCACCACGCCGACGAGGAGCGCCGCCTCGCGTACGTCGCCGTCACGCGCGCCAAGCGGCACCTGCTGCTCACGGGATCGTACTGGGCCGGGCAGGCCGCCCCGCGCAATCCCGGCGAGTACCTCGTCGAGATCCTCGAGGCGCTCGGCAGAGACCCGCTGCCGGTGATGACGAAGAACCCCGAGACGAAGGCGTACGACGACGAGAACCCGTATGCGGGGGAGGGCGCGACCATTGCGTGGCCCCTCGACGCGCTGGGCGCCCGGCGCGCGCGGGTCGCCGCGGCCGCCGACGCCGTGCGCCGCGCCGCTCCCGCCGAGCCGAGCCCGGAGCTCCGACGGCTGCTCGAAGAGCGCGCGCAGCGTGACGCCTCGCGTGCGATGCCCGTGCCGACGCGCGTGCCGGCATCGAAGTTCAAGGACTACGTCGTCGGCTTCGACGAGACGATCTCGGCGCTCGCGCGTCCGATGCCCGAGCGGCCGTATCGCCAGACGCGCCTCGGCACGCTCTTCCATCAGTGGGTCGAGCAGCGTTCCGGCCTCACCGGCGGCGCCGCCTCGACCGACGACGCGCTCTGGGATATCGACGACGGCGAGGAATGGGCCGCGACGACCAGCGCGACCGACGATGATGCGCGCGATCTGGCCGCACTGCGCGAGAAGTTCGAGCGCAGCGAATGGGCCGGACTGCAGCCGATCGAGGTCGAGACCGAGGTCGACTTCCCCCTGACGCTCGACGAGGGCGAGCCGCCCCACATCATGATCTGCAAGCTCGACGCGGTGTATCGCCGGGGCGACAGGATCGAGATCGTCGACTGGAAGACGGGGAAGGCGCCGCGCACGTCGGCCGAGCGCGCCGACCGCATGCTGCAGCTGGCGCTGTACCGCCTCGCCTACCACCGCCGCCACGGGGTCCCGCTCGATCAGATCGACGTCGCGCTGTTCTACGTCGCCGATGAGCTCGTGCTGCGCGACGAGCGCGCGATGGAAGAGCACGAGCTCGTCGCCCGCTGGCGCTCGGCGCGAGCGGGTTAGGGACGCCTCGGCACTACTGCGCCGTGCCCCGATCCTTCTCGCCGATCTCGACGGGCTGCGTGGCGTCATCGACGGGCATAGTCGCGTCGTCCGATGAGGTCGTGCGGGGCGGCGCCGCGTCCCACGCCTCCTCGCCGTGCAGTCGCAGCTCATCGGGGTCGAACTGGTCGGTGTGCATCGACGTGTCCGACCCGTTCGGCGTGGTCTCGGGCATGCGGTCGAGCAGCGCGATCGCCTCGCTGACGTCGGCGCGGTCGCGGGCCGGCAGGTCGGCCATCAGGTCGTCGTCGACGAGCCCTGCCGAGAGCGAGTCGAGCAGCGCGGCGGCGTCATCGACGATGTCGTCGCGGTGCGTCTCGATGCCGTGCAGCAGCCAGCGAGCAAACTCGAGTTCGGCGTGCAGCCGCGCCCGCACGCGCAGCGCGGCATCGGGCGAGCGCACGACCGCATCGCCGTACCCGCGGAAGACATCCTCCGCGCCATCGGCCGCCCCGGCGGTCCAGTGCAGGTCGAGCGCGGGGTCGCCGATCGACAGGCCCTGCCAGTCGAGCACTCCCGTCACACGGGGCACATCGTCCGCGTCGTCCTGGAGCACGAACGACGTGGCCTGCGCGCCGCCGAGCACGACGACCCGCTCGTAGCCCCAGAGCCGGTCGTCCTCGACCGCCTCGCGCCAGCGCACCATGAGCCGCACGGGCACGCGGCCCGAGCGGCCGATCGCGTCGAGCAGCCGGTCGAGGCCCGAGCGAGCCTCGGCGGGCGACCGCTCGGGGAGGCCCGCCCCGCGCACGACCGAGGGCGGCAGGCCGTGCACGCGCGCGATCGCCGCCCCGATCTCGCCCGCGACTCCGCGGCCCGCGGGGATGTGCGCCGCCTCGACCTGATAGCCCGGGAGGTAGGTCATCACGACGACCCGTGAGTCGTCGATCCCCGCGGTTCCGCGCACCTCGGGCGCGTCGAAGCCCAGGTAGGCGCGTGCGCCGGCCGTCAGGGCGCGCAGGGCGACGAGCTCGCTGTCGATCTCGGCCGCGACGTCGGCCGACGTGGGGATGCGCACGACGAGCTTCTCGCCGTCGTCGAGCGTGATGAGTGCGGCATCGAACCGGCCCGAGCCGTCTGCGGTCAGGCGCCGCGTCGAGCGGATCGCGGCGTCGGGCAGTGCCGCCGACGCGGCCGCGGCTAGAGTGAGGGTGGTTCGTGCCATGCCGCCCAGACTAGGCGGCGCACCAGTGCGCCCCGCCCCGCCACGCCCCGCAGAGAGGGAGTCGATGACCGCATCCGCCGCCGTTCCGATCGATATCAGCGCCGACGAGCGCTCTGACGACGGCCTCATCGACAGGCTCCGGGCCGATGAGCGCACGCTCGTGATCGCGGTGGCGGGCGACCGGATCCCCGTGGCGGGCGGGTCGTTCGCCCTCACGGCTCCCGATCGGATCGGCGATGCCGAGTGGGCATTCCTCGGGCGCAGCCCGAGCGGCGCCGGCGTGCTGCTCGCCGCGCTCGCCGACCACGAGGCCGAGGCGCCGGCCGGAACGTGGGCGGCGCTCCGCGACGCCGCCGCGGGCATGACCGCCGACGAGGTGCAGCTCGGCATGAGCGCCGTGGCGCTCGGCCGCTGGCTGGTCGGCGCGCCGTTCTGCCCCGCGTGCGGCACGCAGACCGAGCAGCGCATGAGCGGCTGGGCGCGCTGGTGCCCGGCGTGCGGCAGCGAGCACTTCCCGCGCACGGATCCGGCGGTGATCGTCGCGATCACGAGCGCCGACCGGCAGCGGCTCCTGCTGGGAGCGAACGCGATGTGGCAGGGCACGATGTTCTCGTGCTTCGCGGGCTTCGTCGAGGCCGGCGAATCGGCCGAGTCGGCGATCCACCGCGAGCTCTTCGAGGAGGCCGGGGTGCGTGTGCGCGACGTGCGATACGTCGCGTCGCAGGCGTGGCCCTATCCGCGCTCGCTCATGCTCGGTTTCGAAGCCACCGCCGTCGATGAGCACGCCGCGCGCCCCGATGGCGAAGAGATCATCGAGACGCGCTGGTTCACCCGTGAGGAGATCCGTCGAGGTCTCGCGGGCGAGCTCGACGTGCGGATCCCCGGGGGCATCTCGGTCGCCCACCAGCTGATCCGCTCCTGGTGCGACGAGGCGGAGGCCCCGGCGTCGTGAGTGCGCTCGACTCCCTCGACCCCGAGCAGCGCCGAGCCGCCGAGATCGTCCGGGGACCGGTCGCGGTGCTCGCAGGCGCCGGCACCGGCAAGACCCGCGTCATCACGCACCGCATCGCCTACGGCGTCGAAGAGGGCACCTACACGCCGAACCGCGTGCTCGCCCTGACGTTCACCTCGAAGGCGGCCGGCGAACTGCGCGGCCGCCTGCGCGCGATGGGCGTCGTCGGCGTGCAGGCGAAGACGTTCCACGCGGCCGCGCTCGCGCAGCTGAACTACTTCTGGCCGACCGTCGCGGGCGACACGGCGCCGAGGATCGTCGACAACAAGGTGCGCCTGCTCGCGCATGCGGCAGACGCCGTGCGTCTCCGCCCCGACACGAACACGCTGCGCGACATCGCGGCGCAGATCGAGTGGCGCAAGGTCACGATGCGATCGATCGACGAATTCGCGACGCTCGACCGCGGCGTGGGGGCGGTGTCGGCGTCGGCGCTCGTCGACCTCATGGCGGCGTACGAGAAGCTCAAGGACGAGCGGCGCCAGCTCGATTTCGAGGACGTGCTGCTCGCCTGCGCCGGCATGATCGAATCCGAGCCGAGGGTCGCCGGGGCGGTGCGCGAGCAGTATCGGCATTTCACCGTCGACGAGTATCAGGACGTGTCGGCCCTGCAGAACCGTCTGCTCGAACTGTGGCTCGGAACGCGGCGCGACATCTGCGTCGTCGGCGACGCGAGCCAGACCATCTACTCGTTCACGGGCGCCGACGCATCGTTCCTGCTCGATTTCGGACGCACCTATCCCGACAGCACGATCGTGCGGCTCGAGCGCAACTACCGCTCGGCCCCGCCGGTTCTGGGGGTGGCCAACGCCCTCATGCGCGATCGGCCCGGCGCGCTGCGGCTGGTCGCGGCGACGGCCGACGCCGAGGGTCCGCGTCCGACCGTGACGGCGTACGACGACGACCTCGCCGAGGCGAACGGCATCGCGGCGCGCATCCGTGCGCTGCTCGACGGCGGTTCGACGCCCGGCGACATCGCGGTGCTCTACCGCTCGCACGCGCAGTCCGCCGCGCTGACCGAGGCGCTCTCGCGGCAGCAGATCCCGACGAGCGCGCTCGGCGGCACGCGGTTCTTCGACATGCCCGAGGTGCGCCAGGCGATCCTGGCGATCCGGGCGGCGGCGGTCGCTCCGAGCGACCTGAGCTTCTCGAGCGCCGTGCGCGATGTGCTGCGCGGCCTCGGCCACAGCGACGAGGCGCCCGACGCGGGAGGGGCACGCCGTGCCGCATGGGAGGCGCGACAGGCCATTCTGCGCCTTGCGGAAGAGGCCGGAGACGGATCGACGTTGCGGGGCTTCGCCGACGAACTGCTGGCCCGGGCGAAGGATCAGCACGAGCCCGCGCTCACGACGGTCACCCTCGCGACGCTGCACGCGGCGAAGGGGCTCGAATGGCCGACGGTGTTCCTCGCCGGGGCCTCGGAGGGGCTGCTGCCGATCTCGTACGCGACGACTCTCGACGGCATCGACGAGGAGCGGCGCCTGGCGTACGTCGGCATCACCCGAGCCGAGCGGCGCCTCGAGGTGTCGTGGTCGCGGGGCGGGCGAGCGGCACGACGGCCGTCTCGCTTCCTCTCGGAGATCGGCACAGACACGCTTCGTGAGGTCGGTGCGAGCGCCACCGGCTCCGTCGGTCGAGGCTGACGACGACGGACCGCGTGCGCGCGGACCGCTCGTCGACCGCCGCCGCGACGCGGGGGACGAGCGAGGCGGCGAGCGCGCCGAGCGTGCGGCTCGGTTCGGCGCCCGCCCCGCGGGACGCGAGCTGGGTGGCGATCATCGGCCATGCCGGGTCGCGGCTCTTCTCATGTTCCCAGAGGCATGACAGGCACGCGGTCGTTCCCGGGAGGACGAAGGGGCCGACGCTCGCGCTGCGCGCCCCGAGGGCGATGGGCACATGCGGCAGGTCGGCGCTCATCGCCTCATGCGCGAGGTGCGGCGGAGTGACCTCGCGGCTGAGCAGCACCGCGGCGCCGCCCGAGGCGGCCTCGACGGCCGTACGGCGCACCGCCAGGAACCCCGCGTCGCGCAGCCCGTCGAACACGCCGAGCACGGCCTCGTGCGGCACGCGGTCCGACGTGACGAGCGAGATCTCGCGCGGTGCCGCGACCTCGCGCAGCGCCGGGCCGAGCGCCGTCACGAAGGCGGCCGCGTCGTCGGGCGAGGCACCGAACGCCGACGCGACGCCCGCGATGCGGCCGGCGGGGATGCCGCTCTCGAGCGCCTCGAGCAGCAGGAGCTGCCAGCGCGACGGATCGTCGACCACGACGACCGCCGGGCGTGCGCCGACCTGCACGGAGCGAGCATCGCGCCAGAGCACGGGGTGCGCGGGGTCGAGCTCGATCATCGGCATGGCCCGATTCTGCCGCGCCGCGGGCCCGCCGACCGAGTTATCCACAGGGCGATCTCGAGAATCCGCCCTGTGGACGGTGCATCACACGGGCTTCGGGCCCTCCGGCCCCTCGCCGCCGTCCTCGGCCTCCGCGAGCAGCTGGGCGAGCGCGTCGTCCATCTCGTCGCGGGGCGCCTCGTCGCCGCGGGCGGCGGCCTCCAAGCGGGCGATGAGCGCCGACGGGTCGTCGATGTCGGATGCCCCGGGCACGAGATCCGGGTAATCCCACAGCGCATCGCGCGCCTCTGCGCCGACGGCGTCGCCGACCGCGCGCCACATCGCTGCCGCCTCCCGCAGGCGTCGCGGCTTGAGCTGCAGCCCGACGAGCGCGCCCAGCGCGTCCTGCGCCGGGCCGCCGACCGCGCGGCGTCGGCGGGTCGCCTCCGCGATGCGGTCGAGGCTCGGCACCCGGCTCGTGGCGTCGGCGGCCACCACGTCGACCCACCCCTCGATGAGCGCGAGCATCGTCTCCAGGCGCGCCAGCGCGTTCTGCTGAGCCTCGGACTGCTGGGGGAGCAGGGCGCCGGACTGCAGGGCCTCCTGCAGCTCGGCGGGGTTCGACGGGTCGAAGCGCTCGGCGAGATCCTCGAGCACCTGCGTGTCGACGTGGATCCCGCGCGCGTAGTCGGTGACCTGGCTCATGACGTGCAGGCGCAGCCACTTCGCGTGCTTGAACAGCCGCGCGTGCGCGAGCTCGCGCGCGGCGAAATACAGCGCGAGCTGGTCGTCGGGAATGCCGAGGCCCGCGCCGAGGTCGGCGAAGTTCTGGGGCACGATCGCGGCGGTGCCCGTGGGGAGGATGGGAAGCCCGACGTCGCCGCCCGAGACGACCTCCTTCGACAGCTTGCCGACGACCTGGCCGAGCTGGGTCGCGAACAGCGTGCCGCCGATCTGGCGCAGCATGCGGCTCGCGCCCTGGATCATGCCCTGCATCTCCTCGGGCGCCTGTTGGTCCAGTGCGCTCGTCAGGGCGTCGGCGACGCTCGTCGCGACGGGCTCGGCCAGCTCCTGCCACACCGGGAGGGTCTGCTCGACCCACATGCCGCGCGTGAGCACCTTCGGCCCCTCGCCCGTGGTCGGAAGCGTCGTGGCCTCGCCCAGCCACAGGTCTGCGAGCTGAAAGGCCTGATCGAGGTCGGCGCGCTCGCGCGAGCTGATCGATGTGCCGTCCTGGTTGGCCATGTGCAGGGCGCCGGTCTTCGCCGCGTCCCACGAGATGCCCTCGTCGCCCGATGCGGACATCGCCTGCTGAAGGGCGAACATCATCTGCTGCATCTGGGCCGGATCGACGCCCATGTTCTGCAGCTGTTCGGCGCCTTCGCCGCCGAGCATTCGGCGGAGCATCTCCTGGAAGTCGTCGTCAGGGGTGTTGTCGTCGCTCACGAGAGCCGCCTTTCCGCGGTGCTCAGCCTGCCTTGTGGGTACAGCAACTACGCTAACCTCTCTGGGGCCGCCCCGGCCCATGACGAGAGAGGCGAGCCGCGTTGTCGGAGATCCCACAGGAATCGCGCCCCTGGCCGCGTCGCGTCGTCGCGGGGTCGGTCGCACTCATCGTCGCGCTCGTCGCCCTGCTCGTCATGAGCTTCCTGCCGACGGACTACGTTCTGCAGCGCCCGGGTCCCGTGTACAACACGATCGGAACCGTGGAGGATGCCGCGGGCGAGGACGTGCCGCTCATCGAGGTCCCCGACGACGAGGCGCATGAGACGTCCGGCTCGCTGTCGCTCACCACCGTCGAGGTCGTGGGCAATCGCGAGCACCCGCTGTCGTGGATCGAGCTGGCATCGGCGTGGTTCGACCGGGCGCGCGCGATCATCCCCATCGATGCCGTGTTCCCGGAGGGGCAGACGAGCGAACAGCGCGACGCGCAGAACCAGGCCGCGATGACCGACTCGCAGAGCGAGGCCGAGGCGGCGGCGCTGCGCCTGCTCGGGTACGACGTGCCCGCCGACATCCGGGTCGTGTCGCTGACGGAGGGCTCGCCGTCGGAGGGCGCGGTGCACGAGGGAGACCTGATCCGCGCGGTCGACGGGGAGCCCGTCGAAGACGTGGCGGAGCTGCGCGCGGCGATCGCGGCCTCGGACGGCGGCAGTGTCGCGCTGACGCTCGAGCGCGACGGCGAGCAGACCGACGCATCCGTCGATCCGGAGCAGCTCGACGATGGCAGCTGGGCGATCGGCGCGCTGCTCTCGGTGAGCTACGTCAATCCGATCGACATCGCGATCCAGCTGAACGACGTGGGCGGGCCGAGCGCCGGCACCATGTTCGCACTGGGCATCATCGACACGCTCACGCCGGGGGAGATGACGGGCGGCGCGCACATCGCGGGAACCGGAACCATCACGGCCGAGGGCGAGGTCGGGCCGATCGGTGGCATCCGGCAGAAGCTCTACGGCGCGAGCGGCGCCGGCAGCGAGTTCTTCCTCGCCCCCGCGGCGAACTGCGATGAGGTCGTGGGCCACGTGCCGTCGGGCCTCCAGGTCGTGAAGATCGAGACCCTCGACGACGCGGTCGCCGCGGTCGAAGCGATCGCTGAGGGCGAAGAATCCGATCTGCCGTCCTGCGCCACCACATAGGAAGCGCTCATAGGATGGTGGGGTGACCAATAACCAAGCGCAGCCCGCGGCCACATCCGCTTCCCCGACACGACGGATCGTGATCGCGACCGTAGCGATCATTGCGGTCCTCATCGCCGTCCTCTTCGGGCTCGCGAGCCTCTACACCGAGTTGCTCTGGTACCGCCAGCTCGACTTCGGGTCGGTGCTCACGACGCAGTGGCTCGCGCGGGTCGTGATGTTCACGATCGGCTTCATCGGCATGGCGGTGCCGGTATGGCTGTCGATCCTGCTCGCGTACCGGCTGCGCCCCGTCTATGCGCGTCTGAGCTCGCAGCTCGATCGGTACCAGGAGGTCGTCGAGCCGCTGCGCCGGCTCGCAATGTGGGGGATCCCCGTGCTGTTCGGGTTCTTCGCCGGCTTCGCGGCCTCGACGCAGTGGGAGACCACATGGATGTGGCTCAACGGCGTCGCCTCGGGCGAGACCGACGCGCAGTTCGGCCTCGACGTGTCGTTCTACATGTTCGACCTGCCCTTCTACCAGGGCCTCGTCGGCTTCGCTTCGGCCGTCGTGCTGATCTCCCTGCTCGTCACGGCGCTGGTGACGTACCTGTACGGATCCGTGCGCGTCGGCCAGGGCGAGATGAGCATCTCGAAGCCCGCGCGCATCCAGGTCGCGATCATTGCGGGCATCTACCTGCTGCTGCAGGCCGTGAGCATCTGGCTCGACCGCTTCGCCTCGCTCATCTCGGAGCGCGGACGCATCACCGGTCCCGACTACGTGGCGGCGAACGCCCTGATCCCCGGGCAGACGATCCTCTCGATCGTCGCGGCGCTCGTGGCGATTCTGTTCCTCGTGACCGCGTTCATCGGCAAGTGGCGCTACCCGCTCGTCGCGACGGGCCTTCTGATCGTCACCTCGCTCGTCATCACGATCGCGCTGCCGTGGGGCGTGCAGACCTTCCAGGTCACGCCGAACGAGCGGGCGCTGCAGAGCGAGTTCTACCAGAAGAACGTCGACGCGACGCGTGCAGCGTACGGGCTCGATGAGATCGAGACGACGCAGTACGAGGCCGAGACCACGGTCGAGAAGGGCCAGCTGCGCGATGACGCGGCGACGACGGCCTCGCTGCGTCTCATGGATCCCTCGATCATCAGCCCCACGGTGCAGCAGCTGCAGCAGGTGCGCCCGTACTACCAGTTCGAGGACACCCTCGACGTCGACCGCTACGAGATCGACGGCGAGATCCAGGACACCGTGGTGTCGCTGCGCGAGCTGAACCTCGCCGGTCTCGGCGACTCGCAGAGCTGGGTCAACTCGACCATGACCTACACACACGGATACGGCATGGTCGCCGCGCGCGGCAACGAGCGCACGAACGAGGGCGAGCCGGTCTTCATCGAGGGCGACATCCCCGCGTCGGGCTTCTTGACCGACCGGGAGTACGAGCCGCGCATCTACTTCGGCGAGCAGTCGCCGATCTATTCGATCGTCGGCGCCCCCGAGGGCGAAGACCCCGTGGAGCTCGACTTCGCCACGGGATCCGGCGACGAGAACCAGACGTACACGACGTTCCGCGGTGACGGCGGCCCGAGCCTGGCCAGCTACTTCAACCGCATGCTGTACGCGCTGAAGTTCCAGTCGGAGCAGATCCTCTTCAGCGACCAGATCAACTCCGAGTCGCAGATCCTGTACGACCGCAACCCGCGCGACCGCGTGCAGAAGGTGGCGCCGTACCTGACGCTCGACCAGGACCCGTACCCCAGCGTCGTCGACGGACGCGTCGTGTGGATCGTCGACGGCTACACGACCAGCGCGTCCTACCCGTATGCGACCCCGACCTCGCTGTCGCAGGCGATCAGCGACTCGTCGAACCCGCAGCCGAACCTGCTCGTCGACGACGTCAACTACATGCGCAACTCGGTCAAGGCGACGGTCGACGCCTACGACGGATCGGTCACCCTCTACGCGTGGGACGACGAGGACCCGGTGCTGCAGACATGGCAGAACATCTTCCCGTCGACGCTCAAGCCCGTCAGTGAGATGTCGGGCGATCTGATGAGCCACGTGCGCTACCCGACCGACCTGTTCAAGGTGCAGCGCTCGATGCTCGGCGTGTACCACGTCGACACCGCGAGCGCCTTCTACCAGCGCGACAACGCGTGGGAGACGCCTCAGGACCCGACCGACGAGAGCGCGCTGCAGCCGCCGTACTACCTGACGATGCAGATGCCGGGCGAATCCGACCCGACGTTCTCCATGTTCACGTCGTTCATCCCCGACGGCGGCGACCGGCAGGTGCTCATGGGCTACCTCTCCGTCGACGCCGACGCGGGCAACGAGGACGGCACGGTGCGCGACGACTACGGCAAGCTCCGCATGCTGGAGATATCCTCGGCGAGCACGGTGCCCGCACCCGGACAGGTGCAGAATGCGTTCGACTCGAACCAGCAGGTGGCTGAGCAGCTGAACGTGCTGCAGATCGGTGACTCCACGGTGACGCCGGGCAACCTCCTCACTCTGCCCGTCGGCGACGGCCTGCTCTACATGCAGCCCGTGTACGTGCAGTCGTCTCGCGACACCTCTTACCCGCTGCTGCGCAAGGTGCTCGTCGTGTTCGGTGACGAGGTCGCCTTCGAAGACACACTCGCCGAGGCGCTCGACACCCTGTTCGAGGGCGAGTCGGGCGCGGCCACGGGCGATGAGGACATCACCCCGACCGACCCGGAGGACGTGCCCGAGGGACCGAGTGACGAGGATCCGAGCGAGGGATCGGTCGAGGACCCGAGCAGCGAGCCGTCGGAGGAGCCCTCCGACCCGTCGGGCGGCACCTACGAGCAGGCGCTGGCCGACGCGAAGGACGCGCTCGACGCCAAGCAGGCGGCGCTCGCGGACGGCG
>DHCFD07801__coassemble_1731_pt1 | contig 11369 bp, 9 predicted proteins | sample DHCFD07801__metabat2_low_PE_023 | metagenome-assembled genome bin DHCFD07801
ACGCCGCTCGGCACGTACAGCGCGACCGTCACTCTGACGGCGCTCAGCTGATCGATGGTGCGGGGCGGGCGGAGGCCCGCCCCGCACCTTCCTCTTTCCGAAAGGCCATCATGACCTCGCTGTCTCGTCTTCTCTCGCCGCGGCGCCTCGTCGCGGCGCTCGCCGTCGCCCTCCTGTCGATCGGCGTCGCGGCACCGGCGCTCGCCGCGACAGCGGAGCAGGATCCGTCGACATCCGTCTCGTGGGGCGCGCGCCCCGACGACACGGCACAGGGCGAGGGCCGCCCGAACTTCGTCTACGACCTCGCCCCGGGCGACGAGCTGAGCGATGCGCTGCTCATCACGAACCGCGGTGAGGAGGCGCTCGAGCTCGCGGTCTACGCCGCCGACGGCAAGACGACCTCCGACGGCACGCTCGATCTGCTGCCCTCGGGCGAGGAATCGACCGAGCTCGGCGCGTGGATCGACGTCGAGCAGGACACGGTCTCGCTCGCTCCCGACGAGAGCGCGTCGGTTCCCTTCGACCTCGCCGTTCCCGCAGACGCGCAGCCGGGCGACTACGCCGCCGGCGTCGTCGCGGCCATGCGCGTCGAAGGCGAAGACGGCATCATCACCGAGCGCCGCCTCGGCTCGCGCGTGCTGCTGCGCGTGGCGGGAGACCTCGCCCCCGCACTGGACGTCTCGGGCCTCGAGGCCGGCTTCTCCGGCGGGTTCAACCCGTTCCTGCCCGGATCGGCGACGATCGACGTCACGCTGACCAATACCGGCAACGCGACCCTCGTGGGCGGCGCCGAGCTCACGGCGTCGGGCCCGTTCGGCATCGCCGCGCGCGCGGTCGACATGGGGGAGATCCCCGAACTGCTGCCCGGCACCAGCCTCACGCGCACGGTGGAGGTCGCCGACGCGTGGCCGCTGTTCATCTTCCACGCCGACGTCGAGGCGACTGCCGACGTCGTGGTGCGCGAAGGCGCCGTGCCGCCGCCGACCGCGACCGTCACGGCCGAGGCCTCCACGCAGACGTGGGCGGTGCCGTGGACCCTGACCGCGCTCGCCCTGCTCCTGATCCTGTTCGCCGTCTGGCGGATCACCGCTGCGAAGCGCCGGAAGGACCAGCACGAGGCCGAGGTCGCGCGCGCCGTCGAGCAGGCGCTCGCCTCGCGCGAGAACGAGCCGGTCGGCGTCTGATCCGGCGCGAAGAAGCGGCCCGCCCCGAGACAGCTCGGGCGGGCCGCTTCTTCGCGCGTCAGGCGTGTTCCGGCGTGAACGTGGCGATGCCCTCGGGGGAGAGCGCGTAGTGCACGGCCAGCAGGCTGGCGCCGACGACGGCCGCGCGGGCGCCGACCGACGACTGCGCGATCGAGAGGTGCTCGGTCGCGAGCGGCGTCGACCGCGTGTACACGACCTCGCGCACGCCGGCGATGAGGTGTTCGCCCACGCGGGCCATCGATCCGCCGATCACGATCACCGAGGGGTTCAGCAGGCTCACCGCGACCGTCAGCATCTCGCCGATATCGCGGCCGGCCTGCCGCACGGCCTGGATCGCCGTGAGATTGCCGTTCTTCACGAGGTCGACGACATCGCCGCCGGTCTGCGCGTCGAGGCCCTGGTCGCGGAGCGTGCGCGCGAGAGCGGGGCCCGAGGCGAGGGCCTCGAGGCAGCCGCTGTTGCCGCAGGTGCAGGGGATGTCAGCGCCGCGGGCGATGCGCACGTGGCCGACGTCGCCGGCGATGCCCTGCGCGCCGCGCTGCAGCTGTCCGCCCGAGACGATGCCGGCGCCGATGCCCGTGGCGACCTTGACGAAGAGCAGGTGCTCGCGCACGGGCCACGCCACGGCACGCTCGCCGAGGGCCGAGATGTTCACGTCGTTGTCGACGAGCACCGGCGCATCGAAGTGCTGGCGCACCCACCCGGGCACGTCGAAGCGGTCCCAGCCCGGCATGATCGGGGGATTCACGGGCTGGCCCGTCGAGAACTCGACCGGGCCGGGCAGCCCGATGCCGACCGCCGCGATGTCCTTCGCCTCGCGGCCGGCATCGTCGAGCAGGCGCCGGGCGCCCTCGACGAGCCATGTCAGCACGCTCTCGGGTCCCTCCGCGATCTCGATGTGCTCGCGCAGCTCCGCGAGGATCGTGCCGGTGAGGTCGGTGATCGCGACGGTCGCGTGCGAGGCGCCGAGGTCCGCCGCGATGACGAGGCGGGCCGCGGGGTTGAGCGCGAACTGCGACGGCGGGCGCCCGCCGGTCGACAGGCCGTCGGCGACCGGCGTGACGAGACCCATCGACATCAGCATGTCGACGCGGGCCGCGATCGTGGAGCGCGCGAGGCCGGTGGACTTGGCGAGCTCAGCGCGGGTGTGGGGTGTTCCATCGCGCAGCAGCTGGAACAGGTGTCCGACGCTGCCGCGTCCTGAGGTGTTGTCGCTCATCTCGTCTCCCTGGAATGCGATTCGACGGAGGCCGATGGCCTACCGTCGAACGCCCGAAATCTTACGCCGGGAACTCGGCGAGTTTCCCGAGCTCGAGAGAGCTATCGGCCCGGCTTCGCGGCGAAACGCTGCTGCAGAAGCACCGCGATGACGATGATGATGCCCTTGGCGACGGCCTGCACCGACGACGACAGGTTGAGCTGCACGAACACGTTCGAGAGCGTCGCGAAGATCAGCACGCCGAACACGGTGCCGGTGATCGTGCCCCGACCGCCGATGAGCAGTGTGCCACCGACAACGACGGCCGCGATCGCATCGAGCTCGTAGAGGTTGCCGTGCGTCGATGTGCCCGCCGTGGTGCGCGCCAGCATCATCACGCCGGCGATTCCGGCGCACAGGCCGGCGATCGCGTACAGCCACATCGTGTGGCGCTTGACCTTGATGCCGCTGAGGCGCGCCGCCTCGGGGTTGCCGCCGATCGCGATCGTGCGGCGGCCGAAGGTGGTGCGGTTCAGCACGATCCAGCCGATGGCCGCGACGAGCACGAAGATCCAGATGAGCACGTCGACACCGAGGATGTCGACGTTGAACGCGCGCTTGAACTCGCTCGAGTCGACGATGAAGTTGCGGTTGTTCGAGACGAGCTCGGCGAGGCCGCGGGCGCCCACCATCATCGCGAGGGTCGCCATGAACGCGGCCACCTTGCCGTAGGCGACGACGATGCCGTTGATCAGTCCTGCCGCGAATCCGGTGGCGAGGGCGACGACGACGAGCATGATCCAGTGCGTGTTCTCGACGATCACATCCTGCATGATGTCGACCGTCGCGACGACCGACGCGAGCCCGATGACGGCGCCGACCGACAGGTCGATGCCGCCCGAGAGGATCACGAAGGTCATGCCGATGCTGATGACGCCGATCACCGATGCCTGGCGCAGGATCACGAGGATGTTGTCGAGGCTCGCGAAGCTGGATCCGTCGGTGATGGTGCCGACGATGAAGATCACGGCGAGCGCGAGAACGAGCCCGAGGTTGCGCCCGACGGAGCCCGACAGCAGTCGGCGGATCGGTGACGGCGCTGCCGTCGTGGTCGTGGTGTCAGTGGTCTGCGTGCTCACGCTGCTGTTCCCTTCATGACGAGATCGAGCACGCCGTGCTCGTCGATCTCGGAGGAGTCGACTGTGGTCAGGAGTTGCCCGTCGCCGATGACGAGCACGGTGTCGGCGAGGCCGAGCACCTCTTCGATCTCGCTCGAGATCACGACGACGGCGTTGCCGGCGTCTGCGAGACGGCGGATGAGGGCGTAGATCTCCGCGCGTGCGCCGACGTCGACGCCTCGCGTGGGTTCGTCGAGCAGCAGGATGCTGCTGCCGTGCACGAGCCAGCGGGCGAGCAGGATCTTCTGCTGGTTGCCGCCGGACAGGGTTCCCGCCGCGCGCGTCGAATCGGCCGGCCGCAGCTCGAGGGCGTCGATCTGCTCGTCGGTGGCCCGTCGCTCCGCCCGCTCGTCGAGCCAGCCGCCGCGGGCGATGTCCTGGAACGACGAGAGCGTGACGTTCTTATAGATCGGATCGCCGAGGATCAGCCCCTGCGACTTGCGCTCCTCCGGGCTCAGGCCGAGCCCCGCGGCGATCGCCGCCGTGACGGATCCGCGCGGCAGCTTCTTGCCGTGAGCCGTCACGGTGCCGCTCGTCGCCTTGCGCGCGCCGTACACGGTTTCGATGATCTCGGAGCGTCCGGAGCCGACGAGGCCCGCGAGGCCGACGATCTCGCCGGCCCGCACGCGGAAGCTCACGTCGTCGAACTCGTCGTCGAGCGAGAGGGAGTCGACATCGAGCAGCACGGGCGCGCCGCTCGGCACGCCGGGCCGCGTCGGGAAGACGTTGAGCACCTCGCGGCCCGTCATGTGCTGGATCAGCTCATCGGTCGGGGTATCGGCGACGGAGAGGTTGCTCGCCGTCGAGGCGCCGTCCTTGAGCACGGTGATTCGGTCGCCGATGGTGCGGATCTCCGCGAGGCGGTGGGTGATGTAGATCACGGCGATGCCCTGGGAGGTGAGCTCGTGCACGACGCGGAAGAGGTTGTCGACCTCCTCGGTGTCGAGCACGGCCGAGGGCTCGTCCATGATGATGAGCTCGATGTCGTGCGACAGCGCGCGCGCCATGCTGACGATCTGCTTCTGCGCGGCGCTCAGCGAGCCGACCTCGGTGTGCGGCGATAGCGAGCCGTGGCCGAGGCGTTCGAGGATCTCGCGGGTCTTGGCGGCCTGATCGGCGCGGCGCGTGATGCCGCCGCGGTCGAGCTCGTGGCCGAGGAAGACGTTCTCGGCGATCGTGAGGCCGTCGACGACGTCGAGCTCCTGGTACATGGTCGCGATGCCGAGATCGATGGCCGATTGGGGCCCGTCGATGTCGGCTGCCTCGCCGTGCCAGACGAGCTCGCCCTCGTCGGGGGAGTGCACGCCGGCGAGCACCTTGATCAGGGTCGACTTGCCGGCGCCGTTCTGACCGAGCAGGCAGTGCACCTCGCCCGGCGCGACGTCGAGGTCGACGCCTCGGAGCGCGGTGATGGGGCCGAAGCGCTTCTTGACGCCTCGGACGGAGAGTAATGACGATTGGTGGTCGACTTTGATCACGCGACGAACATAACATGCCGCACGCATGATGCAACAGGGGGAATGGCTCAATCGCGACGGAGTTCGGCTTCGAAGCGCGTTCGCCGTCGCGCGGCGCGGTTCCGCGGCGCAGCGCCGCCCTTCCCGACTTATAACGAACTTCACGCAAAAGGTGTACAAGCTCACGCGGGTTCTGCTAGCGTCGGGCCTGTCGGCGCCGACAGCCCTGTGTGAACCGGGAGTGTGCCGACCTGTCTGCACCACTTCAAGGAGGAAACATGCAGGTACACAGCAAATGGCGTCGTCCGCTGCTCACGGGCGCGGCCGCACTCGCCGCCGTCGGCCTTCTCGCCGGCTGCACGAGCGACGGCACCGAGGGCGAAGACGGCGGGGACACCACGGCCGACGAGCAGACGACGGAGAACGGCTCGGAAGGCAGTGGCTCCGACGGCTCGATCGTCATCGGCTGGTCGGGCCCCGCGATCTCGCACGGCTGGCTCGGATCCATCGGTCAGGCGGCCGAGGACGCGGCGGCCGGCTTCGACGACGTCGAACTGCGTTCCGCAGAGGGCACCGACGATGCGAACCAGCAGATCGCGGCCGTCGAGCAGTTCATCAACGACAAGGTCGATGTGATCGTGATGCTGCCGACCGACGGCGCCGCGCTCACGCCGGTCGCGCTCGAGGCGATGGAGGCCGGGATCCCGGTCGTCAACGTCGACCGCGAGTTCTCCGACCCCGACGCCGCGCGCGTCACTGTGCTGGGCGACAACTACGGCATGGGCGTCTCCGCCGGCGAGCACATCTGCGAGCAGATGGAGGGCATCGACGACCCGATCATCGGCGAGATCGCCGGTATCGACTCGCTGCCGCTGACGCAGGACCGCTCCGAGGGCTTCGAGACGGCGCTCGCAGAGTGCGGCCTCGAGGTCGACGCCCGTGTCGCGACCGACTTCACGGTCGCCGGAGGCGAGGAGCAGACCGCCTCGCTGCTCACGGCGAACGATCACTTCGACGCCATCTGGAACCACGACGACGACCAGGGCATCGGCGTGCTGGCGGCCATCAACAACGCCGGTCGCGACGAGTTCATCCTCGTCGGCGGCGCGGGCAGCAAGAACATGATGGAAGAGATCAGCAACCCCGACAGCGTCGTCGAAGCGACGATCATCTACCCCTACACGCAGGCCGCGGACGGCATCACGCTCGCCCGCTCGCTCGTGAAGGGCGAGTCGCTGACCGAGCTCGAGTCGCAGGGCGTGCCGCGCCGCATCGTGCTCGACGCCCCGGTGGTCACGGAGGAGAACGTCGACCAGTTCATCGACCAGGCGTTCGAGTCCTGATCCGGTGACGCCCGCGACGACGACCTGAGCTGAGGAGGCACCCATGGCGCTGAAGGATCTGCTGGAGCTGATCCGGGCCCCTGCCGTGCTGACCGTGCTCGGCGACGCCGTCGCGGGCGCCACGGCGTCCGGCGGCGCGGTCGGCCGCGCGGGCGTCGCCGCATCGGCGTCGTCGGCGGGCTTCTACGCCGCCGGCATGGCGCTGAACGACTTCGCAGACGCCGATCTCGACAGCATCGAGCGCCCCGAGCGCCCGATTCCGTCGGGTCGCGTCTCGCGCGGCCGGGCGCTGGGGGTCGCCACCGCCCTCACGGCGGGTGGCCTCGTGGCCGCCAACAGCGCGGGCCCGAGGGCCCTGCGCATCGCCCGCCCGCTCGCCGCATGCGTATGGTTCTACGACCTGATCGGCAAGAAGACCGCGCTCGGGCCCCTCTCGATGGCGACCTGCCGGGGGCTCGACGTGATCATGGGCGCCGCCGAGAACGGATGGCGCACCGCGGCGGTTCCGGCCGGTGCGATCGCCGGGCACACGCTCGCCGTCACGAACGTCTCGCGCGGCGAGGTGCACGGCACGTCCCGCGTCGCCGCCGTCTCGGCCGCCGTGATGGCGGTCGGGGCGGCGGGCACGGCGGTCGTGCGGGGCGCGCGCTCCGGTCGGCGCGGCGGAACGATCGGATCCGTGCTCGCCGCTGGCGCCTTCCTCGCCTCGGTGCTGCCGGCGTTCGTGCGCGCGGCGCGCGACCCCAATGCCGACAATGCCCGCGACGCGACGCGCCGCGGGATCCGCGGAATGGTGCCGCTGCAAGCGGCGTTCGCGGCATCGCACGGATCTCCGGGCGGTGCCGTCTTCCTCGCGGTCGTCGATGTCGCCGGCCGGCTGATCGGTGCCCGCAGAAAGCAAGGAGATGTCACATGAGCTCTGCTCCCACGACGAGGTGGGCCCCCGCGTACGGAACGAACGGGTTCGCCGAGCACACGCTCACCGCTGCGCTCGACGTGATGGCGCACGCCGGATACCGGGCCATCGGCCTGACCCTGGGAACCACGCACTTCGATCCCTTCGCCGCCGACTGGCGAGCGCGCGCGGAGGCGCTCGCCGCGGACCTCCGGCGGCGCGGCTTCCGCATTGCTGTGGAGACCGGATCGCCCTACCTGCTCGACGCGTTCGAACCGTTCGCGCCCTCGCTCGCGGCCGACGGCGCCCCCGCGCGCACCGCGCTCATCGAGCGTGCGATCGAGATCGCCGCGATCGTCGGAGCCGACTGCGTGTCGACGTGGAGCGGCGCGCTGCCGCAGAACGTGTCCGAAGATCAGGCGTGGCAGCGACTCGCCGACCGCATGCGGCCGCTCGCGGCGCGCGCCGCCGAAGCCGGTGTGCGGCTCGCGATCGAACCCGAGCCGGGCATGATCGTCGACACGGTCGCGAAGGCGCTGCGCTGGCGCGAGCTCGCCGGCAGCCCCGACAGCCTCGGCATCACGATCGACATCGGTCACGCGATCGCCGTCGACGAGCCCGGGGGAGCGCCGGGTGCCATCCGCGCGGCCGGCGACCTCCTCTTCAACGTGCACGTCGACGACATGCCCGCCGGACGGCACGAGCACCTGCCGCTCGGCGAGGGCGACCTTGATCTGGCCGCGACGTTCGCCGCCCTCGACGAGGTGGGCTTCGCCGGGATCGCGGCGGTGGAGCTGCCGCGCCACGCCGGCGAGGCGCCGATGCGCGCGCGGCAGAGCCTGCGGATCCTCGAGAGCCTCAGCGCGGGAGCGTACGACCCGTGGACGGTCGACGCGCAGCGGCGGATCGCCCACGAGCCGCAGCGCGCCGAAGAGCTCTTCGCCGAGGCGATCCGCGCCGTCGGGCGAGGCGGGCCCGCGGCACGCGCCCGCGTCTCGCTCGTGACCGCGCTCGCCGACCACGCCTCCGGCGCGGAGGTGGTGCGAGACCTCTACCGTCGCGGCGACGCCGACGAGCGCCTCGCCGTACTGGCCGGGCTCTCGGCCCTCGCCCCCGTGCGGGGATCCGCCTGGCGCGACGCCGGGCTCGAGATCGTGACCGATGCGCTGCGCACGAACGACCCGCGCGTCGTCGGCGCCGCGATGGGCGAATTCGCCCGACACCACCTGGACGACGCCGCGTGGCGGCAGGGCGTGCTCAAGCTCGTGTTCATGGAGGCTCCGCTGAGACAGGTCGCGGGCCTCTCCGAGCGCCGCGACGGCGAACTTGCCGCGATGGCCGACCGGTTCGCCGCCGAACGCACGGCGGCCGGACGCACCGTTCCCGATGACCTTGCGCTCATCCGAGCAGAGGAGATTGCGCGATGACTGACATGAGAATCTTCGACCCGCACATCCACATGTCGTCGCGCACGACGATCGACTACGAGGCGATGTACGACGCGGGCGTGCGCGCGCTCGTCGAGCCCGCGTTCTGGCTCGGACAGCCCCGCACGTCGGCCGCGAGCTTCATCGACTACTTCGATTCGCTCGTGGGGTGGGAGCGCTTCAGAGCCAGCCAGTTCGGCATTCGGCACCACTGCACGATCGCCCTCAACCCGAAGGAGGCGAACGACCCGCGGTGCCGCGAGGTGATGACCGAGCTGCCGCGCTACCTGCGCAAGGACGGCGTCGTCGCCATCGGCGAGACCGGGTACGACTCGATGACGCCGGAGGAGGACGAGGTGCTCGCGCAGCACCTCGCGCTCTCGCTCGAGTTCCAGCTTCCGGTGATGGTGCACACCCCGCATCGCGACAAGGAGAACGGCACCCGCCGCACGCTCGACGTCGTGCGCGAATCGGGCGTGCCCGCGAACGCGCTGCTCGTCGACCACCTCAACGAGATGACGGTCGACATGGTGCGCGAGACCGGCGCGTGGATGGGCTTCTCGATCTACCCCGACACGAAGATGGACGAGACGCGCATGGTTGCGATCCTGCAGAGGGTCGGCCTCGATCGCGTGCTCGTGAACTCGGCTGCCGACTGGGGCCGGTCCGATCCGCTGAAGACCCTGAAGACGGGCCGGGCGATGCTCGAGGCCGGGTTCACGGCCGACGATGTCGATCGCGTGCTGTGGCGCAATCCGGTGGAGTTCTACGGACAGAGCGGCCGCCTGAACCTCGAGCCCGTCGACGGGTTCGACGCGGCGGCCCCGCCGGCCGAGACGTTCTCGGGCAACTCGATCCTGCGCGGCGCGCCGGTCGCGAGGGGAGCCTGACATGCGGCTGTCCTACTGCACGAACGTGCACCCGGCCGAAGACCTCGATGGGATCATCGCCCAGCTGCACGAGCATGCGGGCCCGGCGCGCCGCGCCGCGGGGCTCGACCGGCTCGGCGTCGGCCTGTGGCTCCCGGTCGATGCGGCCGCCCTGCTCGCGCGCGATGCCACCGCACGGGAGCGCCTCGCCGAGGCGCTCGAGCAGGAGGGCCTCGAGCTCTTCACCGTCAACGCCTTCCCGTACCGCGGATTCCACGAAGAGGTCGTCAAGCTCGGCGTGTACTCGCCCGACTGGTCGACGCCCGAACGCCTGGCGTTCACCGAGGACTGCGCGACGGCGCTCGCCCACCTGCTGCCCGAAGGATCCGCGGGGAGCATCTCGACGCTGCCGCTCGGCTGGCGCGCAGACTGGACGCGCGCACGCGACTCCGCGGCGGCGGCGCACCTCGCGGCGCTCCGCGACCACCTGGCGCAGCTCGAGCGCGAGACCGGCCGCGTCGTGCGCCTCGCCGTCGAGCCCGAGCCCGGCTGCATCCTCGACGACGTCGCCGACGTGGTGCGCTGGCTCGCCGCGCATCCCGACCTCATCGCCGACGGGCGCATCGGCGTGTGCCTCGACACGTGTCACCTCGCCGTGTCGTACGCGGATCCCGCCGAGGCCGTGCGCGCGATCGACGAGGCGGGCGTGCGGATCGTGAAGGTTCAGGCGTCCGCCGCGCTCGAGGTGCCGGAGCCCGCGCACGCGCGGTCTGCGCTCGCCGACTTCGCCGAGGCCCGCTACCTGCATCAGGTGCGCACCCGCCCGTCGGACGGCGAGCCGCTCCGCGCCGACGATCTCGCGGGCGTGCTCGCGGATCCGGCATGGCCGACGGATCGCCCATGGCGTGTGCACGTGCACATTCCGCTCCATATGACCCCCCGCGAGCCCCTCGCGTCGACGCAGCGCGTGCTGCTCGAGGCCGTCGACGCCGTGCTCGAGACCGTGCACGGCCGGGAGGCGCACCTCGACATCGAGACGTATACGTGGAACGTGCTGCCCGCCGAAATGCAGCCGACGACCCTCGCGGAGGGGATCGCGGAGGAACTGCGCTGGGCCGAGCGCGAGCTCGCCGCGGCCATCGACTCCTCGCACGCCCGTACGACGCAGCCGGAGGTGGCTCGATGAAGAAGGTGCTCCTGCTCGACGTGGTCGGTCTGACGACCGACGCACTCGCACACATGCCGAGGCTCCGGGCGCTTGCCGACCGCGGCCGTCAGACGCACATGAACACGATCCTGCCGGCCGTGACCTGCAGCGTGCAGTCGACGATCCTCACCGGGCGCATGCCGCGCGATCACGGGATCGTGGGCAACGGCTGGTACTTCCGCGGTCTCGGCGATGCGCTGCTCTGGCGCCAGCACAACTCGCTCGTCACCGCCGACAAGATCTGGGACACCATGCGCCAGAGCGGCGACTACCGCGTCGCGAACGTCGGCTGGTGGTACGCGATGGGCGCCGCGACCGACGTCGCGGTGACGCCGCGCCCCATCTATCACGCCGACGGCAGGAAGAGCCCCGACGCCTACGTGCGCCCGGCCTGGCTGCACGACGAGCTCGTCTCATCGTTCGGCGAGTTCCCGCTGTTCCAGTACTGGGGACCGACGGCGTCGATCGCGTCCAGCGAGTGGCTCATCGGCGCCGCGCGCGGTCTGCTGTCGCACCAGTGGAGCGACGACGAGAACGACCTCACGATGGTCTACCTGCCCCATCTCGACTACGCGCACCAGAAGTACGGT
>DHCFD07801__coassemble_1735_pt1 | contig 11325 bp, 8 predicted proteins | sample DHCFD07801__metabat2_low_PE_023 | metagenome-assembled genome bin DHCFD07801
CATCTCGTCGGCGTCGATCGTGTCGAGCTTCTTCGCCAGCGGCACGACGCGCGGATCGCAGGTGAAGATCCCGTCGACATCGCTGTAGATCTCGCAGACGTCAGCACGCAGCGCCGCGGCGAGCGCGACGGCCGTCGTGTCGGATCCGCCGCGGCCGAGGGTCGTGATGTCGCGGGTATCGCGGTTGAAGCCCTGGAACCCCGCGACGATGACGATCGCGCCCTCGTCGAGCGCCTCGCGAACGCGCACGGGCGTGACGTCGAGGATCCGCGCGGATCCGTGGTCGGCCGTCGTGATCATGCCCGCCTGGCTGCCGGTGAACGAGCGCGCCTCGTACCCCATGCCGTGGATCGCCATCGCGAGCAGCGCCATCGAGATGCGCTCCCCGCTCGAGAGCAGCATGTCGAGCTCGCGCGGAGCCGGGCTGTGCGCCACCGCGCCGGCGAGGTCGAGCAGCTCATCGGTCGTATCGCCCATCGCGCTGACGGCGACGACGACGTCATTGCCCGCGCGGCGAGTATCGACGATCCGTTTCGCGACGCGCTTGATGCTCTCGGCGTCCGCGACGGACGATCCGCCGAATTTCTGCACGATCAATGCCACTGCGCTGCTCCTGGAGGGGGGTCGACGAGGCGAGCGGATCCGCTCACCCGACCACCTTAGAGGCGAACTCGCCCGCATCGACAATCGAGCGCCGCCGAGAAATGGTGCTTCGCGGCGTGCGCGGGCGGCGATTCTCGGCGACCTCGGGTTGCAGGAACGAAGCTCGCGATTCAGTATGTAGATATAGATCGTACGTAGAGAGGATCCTCGTGACCGAACGCATCTGGCCCGAGCGCGACCTGTCGTGGCAGGCCGCATACCTCTGGGCCGTGACCCGGCCCGAGGTCTCGTCCGAGGCGATCGCCGCACGCCTGGACGAACTGCGCGACGCCGTGCTCGAAGCCGGTGTTCCGGCCGAGGAGCTGTTCGGCGATCCGGCTGCGCTTGCGGCAGACGATGCCGCGGAGCTCGGCAGCGAAGAAGAGGCCGTGCGATCGTCGTTCGGCAGCGGAGCGAAGCACACGCTGCTGCTGATCGGCGTCATCCTGCTCATGCCGGTCATCCCGCTCCTGATCGTGCTGCTGATCAGCACCGGATGGGAGATCGACCTCACCGCGCGCGCACTCGCGTTCAGCGGATGCCTCGCGCTGCTGCTGGCGTCGTGCGCGGTGATCCGTGCCCTGCACGCTGCCGGCCGCCCGAAGGGCGTCGTGGCGATGATCGCGGTCGCGGCCCTGCTGCTCGTCGCTGCGGTCGCGGTCGCGATGACGACGGATTCCCTCCCCCTTCTCGCCCATGATGTGCCGACGCTGCTCGTCGGGCTCGGTGCCGCGGTTCCCGGAGCCGCGCTGCTGCTGATCTCCTCCCTTCTTCCCGACGCACCGCTGCGCGAAGAATGGAGCGACGAGCAGTGGACGCGCCGCTTCCGTGCCGCGCTGCTCAGCCGCGGGCTCTCCCGGCATCAGGCCGCCGAGCGCGTACGCGAGCTGCAGACGGACCGCGGCGCGACAGCCGGATCCGCGTTCGAGGAATACGGCCATCCCGTCGCCTTCGCGCGCAGACTGACCGAGCACGCGCCCGATGCGAAGAAGCGCCGGTGGATGGCCGGCGGGGCGGCCGAGCTTCTGGTTCCGGCCCTGATGCTGGTGATCGGAGCGACCAGCACCGACTTCTGGTGGTGGGTGCGCGTGCTGATGGTCGGCATCGGTGCGGCGTGGCTCGTGCTGAACGCCCGGTCGGTCTGGGGATCGCGTCCGTGGAAGGCCGCGGAGTGAGCACCGCGGCGTGGCAGCGCGCCTCGCTGCCACTGCTCATGCTGCGCGTGCTGCATTCATCGCCACGGCACGGCTACGGCATCTCGCAGGCGCTCGTCGACGCGGGCCTGCATCCGATCACGGGCGCCCAGCTGTATCCGGCCCTCGTGAAGCTCGAAGCCGACGGCGCAATCAGCGCCGGCTGGGAGGAGGGCGCCTCCGGACCGGCGCGCAAGGTCTATTCGCTGACCGCGCGCGGTCGCGAACGGCTGGCAGAGCTCGAGAACGAGTGGCAGGCGTTCGTCGTCGCCGCTTCTCGCGTCGTCTGAGTCGGCATCGCATGTTGCGGATCAGGCGGAGCGGCGGCCTTCGAAGGCCCGCCCGAGCGTGATCTCGTCGGCATATTCGAGGTCGCCGCCGACCGGCAGACCGGACGCGAGGCGCGTGACCGCGATCTCCATGGCGGCCAAGAGCCGCGTGAGGTAAGCCGCGGTGGCCTCGCCCTCGAGGTTCGGGTTGGTGGCGAGGATGATCTCCTGCACCGTGCCGTCGGACAGGCGCGTCATCAGCTGTCGGATGCGCAGGTCGTCGGGCCCCACGCCGGCGATCGGGCTGATCGCGCCGCCGAGCACGTGGTAGAGACCGCGGAACTCGCGCGTGCGCTCGATCGCGGCCACGTCCTTCGCATCTTCGACGACGCAGATGAGGCTCGGGTCGCGCCGCACATCGCTGCAGATCGCACAGAGGTCGTTCTCGGAGACGTTGCCGCAGCGCTCGCAGAACTTCACCCGTTCGCGCACTTCGCTGAGCAGCGTCGACAGCCGCGAGACGTCGAAGGTCGGCGTCTGCAGGATGTGGAACGCGATGCGCTGGGCCGACTTCGGGCCGACGCCGGGCAGGCGCCCGAGCTCATCGATCAGTTCCTGAACGATTCCGTCGTACATGTGGTGTCCTTCTCGCTACTGGAACCGCGTGGGAGGCGTGTATTCCTCCTCGTGCAGGAACACCGCCCCGAGCTTCTGTCGCACCACGGCTTCGCCGTAGCGCTGCACGCCCTCTTCGAGGTGCACCTGGCGGCGCTGCACGGTCGGGCCCGCCGGAGCGCGCTCCTCCGGGGGGTACGGATCGTCGTACGGATCGGGCGGGACGTCGTCATCGGCCGGCATGTCGGGCTCGGGCGCCGCGAAGGGCGGCGGAGCAGCATGCGTGGGCGCCGCAGCCGCAGCCGGTGGCTGCGCCGCGGCCGGGGCCGCGGAGGGAGCCGACGCGGGCGGCGCCGCTTGCCCGGCGGACGCGGACGGAGCGGCGGCTGAGGGAGCTTCGGGCTGCTCGGGCGCGGCGGGCTCCGGATCCGGATCCGGTGCGTCAGCGTTCGGAATCGGGGCCACGGCCCATCCCGTCGCCGGTGCCGCGGCGTACGACGCGGGCGGCGGGGTCGGTTCGGCCGCGGGCTCGGGATGCGACGCCGGCTCGTCAGTGCGCGGTGCCGCGGGTGCCGCGGGTGCCGCGGAAGCGGAGGGCGCCGCGGGCGCACCCGCTGTCGGAACGTGCTTCGCGAGGAACTTCACGGTGAAGCCCGTGACCTCGGCGATCGCGGCGCGCAGGTCGGCGCTCACGCCCGATCCGTCGGGCGCTCGGTTCTTGAACTGCCCGAGGTCGGCCTGGTTCGTGAACACGAGGCCCACGACATCGCCCGCCAGGTGCACCGGCGATGCCGACTGCAGGGTCAGCCACGAAGCGCGGCTCGATTGCTGCACGGTCTCGAGCACTCGCGACCAGTCGCGCTGCAGCGAGGCGAGCGTGAGCTCGGCGGTCGGCTGCGGCGCTCCCGGCGTCGCCCAGGCGGCTGCGGGAACGTCATCGGACTCAGGCGGACCTGCCGGTGCTGTGGGCGCGGACTCGTCGGGCGCGGACGGTGCCGCGGGTGCGGGCGGCGCAGCCGGCTCCACGGGGCCGGCCTCGTCCGCCGCGGGCACGGTCTCCTCATCCACGGGGTGCGCGGGCGGATCCGCGGGCTCGGATTCGTCTGCTGCGGGCGGCGTCGCAGCATGCGGAGCGGCCGCCGTCGGCGGAGCGACCGCAGCGGATGCCGCAGGTTCTGCTGCGTCATCGCCTCGGCCGTGCGCGCCGGGCGCGGCCGCAGCTGCCTGCTCGACCACCGGCGGCGCCGCAGACGGCGGAGCGACGACCGTCGGGGGCGCGACAGCAGGAGGTGCCGTGGCAGAAGCCGTCTCTCCCGCATCGGCCGCAGGTTCTGCCGCGTCATCGCCGCGCCCGTGTGCGCCGGGCACAGCGGCCGGCTCGGCCACGGCCGACGCGGGCCCCATGTCAGAAGGATCGGCGACGGGAGCCGCCGCAGGTGGCATCGAGGCGGCCGGAGCCGGTTCCGCAACAGGCGACGCGGACGGGGCCGCCGCGGGAGGCGCGGATGCGGGCGGCACCGGGGTGCCCGCAGAGGGCGACGCAGCCTCAGGCGCCGCGGCCGGGCCGGAAGGAGGCGTCGCAGCGGGCGCGTCGGTCCGCGCCGCTCCCGGAGTCATGGCGCCCGGGCGCGCGGCCGGGGCCGCGGCGTCGTCGGCGTCCTCGGCGTCTGCCGTCAGCACGCGGGCGATCATGAGCTCGAGCTGCAGACGCGGCGACGTGGCGCCCGTCATCTGGTCGAGGGCCGTGCTCACGATGTCGGCGGCCCGCGACAGCCGGGCGGATCCGTACGCGGCGGCCTGCGCCTGCATGCGCTCCAGTTCGTCGGCGGGCAGACCGCGGAGCACGGTCGCCGCTTGGCTTCCCGTGGCGGCGATGACGATGAGATCGCGCAGCCGCTCCAGCAGGTCATCGACGAAGCGACGCGGATCCTGCCCCGTCTGCACGACGCGATCGACCGCGCCGAAGGCCGCCGCGGCATCGCGCGCGGCGAAAGCGATCGCCACATCGTCGAGCAGCTCGCCGTGCGTGTAGCCGAGCAGCGCGACCGCCCGGGCGTACGAGACCGACTGCCCTTCCGACCCGGCGATCAGCTGGTCGAGGATCGACAGCGTATCGCGAGGGGATCCGGCGCCCGCGCGCACGACGAGCGGCAGCACGCCCGGCTCGGGAGCGATGTTCTCCTGGCCGCACAGCTGTTCGACGTACTCGAGCATCGACGCCGGCGGCACGAGCCGGAACGGATAGTGGTGCGTGCGCGAGCGGATCGTGCCGATGACCTTCTCGGGCTCGGTGGTCGCGAACACGAACTTCACGTGCGGCGGCGGCTCTTCGACGAGCTTGAGCAGCGCGTTGAACCCCTGGGGCGTCACCATGTGCGCCTCGTCGAGGATGAAGATCTTGTACCGGTCGCGCGCCGGCGCGAAAACCGCGCGCTCGCGCAGGTCGCGGGCGTCGTCGACGCCGTTGTGGCTCGCCGCGTCGATCTCGACGACGTCGAGGGATCCGCCGCCGTCGCGCGACAGCTCGACGCAGCTGTCGCAGGTGCCGCACGGCGTGTCGGTCGGCCCCTCAGCGCAGTTCAGGCACCTCGCCAGGATGCGCGCCGACGTCGTCTTGCCGCACCCGCGCGGTCCGGAGAACAGGTAGGCGTGACCGATGCGATCGGAGCGCAGCGCCGTCATGAGCGGATCAGTCACCTGAGACTGCCCGATCATCTCGGCGAAGGTCTCCGGCCGGTAGCGGCGGTACAGTGCGGTGCTCACCCTCCCAGCCTACGGGGGTGGTCTGACACTCGTCGCGACATGCGCGATTCGTCGCCGCGCGGGTCTACTCCCCGAGCTCGCCGGTCTCGGGGATCAGGTCGACTTCCTCGGGCGTCGGCGGCACGGTGGCTCGCGGATACGTCTCGTCATCGCCCCGCCGGAGCGTCGGCTTTCCGAGCCGCACGGGCCCCTGATCGGCGAGCGGCACGACGACGCGCTCCCCCGGGCGCACGAGGAACTCCTCGCCGCGCACGGAGAACGCCACGTCGACGCCGTCGCCCGACGTCACCGAGAGCTCGTCCTTCGTGAGCGTCACATCGAGCTGGGTGCCGTGCCAGGTGAGCGGGAACGACAGCTCCGGCCACGACGCGGGAAGACGCGGATCGAAGCTCAGCTTCCCGCCGAAGTCGCGCATGCCGCCGAAACCGTTCACGAGCGCCATCCAGACGCCGCCGGCGGCCGCGACGTGCACGCCGTCCGCCGCGTTGTGGTGCAGATCCGCCAGATCGACGAACAGCGAATGCTCGAAGTACTCGAGCGCGAGGTCCTGATAGCCGACCTCCGCGGCCATCACGGCCTGCGCGACGCCCGACAGCGTCGAGTCCCCCGTCGTGAGCGGGTCGTAGTACTCGAAGTCGGCGAGCTTCTCCTCGGGCGAGAACCAGTCGCCCTGCAGGAACTCGGCGAGCACGACATCAGCCTGCTTCAGCACCTGGAACCGATAGATCACGAGAGGGTGGAAGTGCAGCAGCAGCGGGCGCTGCGAGTCGGGCGTGTTCTCCAGATCCCACAGCTCGCGCTCGAGGAACAGCGCATCCTGCGGGTGGATCCCCGCCTCCTCGCTGTACGGGATGAACATCGCGTTGCCGAGCTCTTCCCACGAGTCGGCCTCTTCCGGACGCACGACCAGGCGTTCGAGCATCGCGCGGTGCTTGTCGGGCGCGCGCTGCTCCATCTGCCGCACCACATGCGCCGCCGCGCGCAGGTTGAAGCGCGCCATGACGTTCGTGAACAGGTTGTCGTTGACGACGGTGGTGTATTCGTCGGGTCCGGTCACACCGTGGATGTGGAATCGGCCATGCCGCCAGAATCCGAGCGTCGCCCAGAGACGGGCGGTCTCGACCAGGATGTCGACGCCCTGCTCCGCCATGAACTGCTCGTCGCCCGTGGCCCGCACATACTTCACGAGCGCGTAGGCCACGTCGGCGTTGATGTGGAACTGCGCGGTCCCCGCCGCGTAGTACGCCGAGGCCTCCTCGCCGTTGATCGTTCGCCACGGGATCAGAGCGCCCGCTTCGCTCAGCTGCGTGGCCCGCCGGCGCGCCGCAGGAAGCATGTTGCTGCGTGCGCGCAGCGCGTTGCGCGCCCACCGCGGCGACGTGTAGTCGAGGAACGGCATCACGTAGACCTCGGTGTCCCAGAAGTAATGCCCGCTGTACCCCGATCCGGTCATGCCCTTCGCGGGCACGCCCCACCCGTCGGCGCGCGCGGCGGCCATCGCGATCTGCAGCAGGCACCAGCGGATCGCCTGCTGCATGCCGTCGTTCCCGGCCACTCTCACGTCGGAGCGCGCCCAGAAATCGTCGAGCCACGCGCGCTGGCGGTCGAAGTGCGCGTCCACGCCCTCGCTCATCGCGCGATCGAGCGTGCGGCGCCCCCGGTCGATCAGCTCGCCCGCGGGCACGCCGCGCGACGAGTGATACGTGACGAACTTCGTCACGGTCACGGGCACGCCCGCCTTCGCGTCGACGCGGAAGACGTTCCGGGCGATATCCGGCTCGATGAGGCCGCGCGATTCGTATTCGTTCTCGGTCTCGACGAGGTGATCCGCGATCACGGCGAGCGTCATGCCGCTCGACGCCGCGCGGTACGACAGCGTCGAGCGCGCGTTCGCCTGCCAATGCTCCTGCGGGATCAGCACGCGCTGCGTGATCTTCTCAGCCTTGCGCGGATCGGCGATGAGGTCGGCCTGCGCCGCACGGGGGCGCCCGCCGTACTCGTCCTCGCCGTCCTGCCGGTTGATGACCTGGCAGTTGACCACGACGGGCGCGTCGGCGTTGAGCACCGTGACCTTCATCTGCATCACGGCGAGGTGCCGATCCTCGAACGAGATCAGCCGGTTCGATTCGAGCAGCACCTGCTTTCCGGTCGCCGTGACCCAGCGGATGCGGCGGCGCTGCGTCGCGTCTCGGAAGTCGAGGCTGCGCTCGTACTCGGCCATGTCTGCGAGATCGATCGACATCGGCTCGTCGTCGACATACACCCGCATCACCTTCGCGTCGGGCACGTTGACGATCGTCTGACCGACCTCGGCGAACCCGTAGGCGTTCTCGGCGTGCTGAATGGGCCATGTCTCGTGGAAGCCGTTGACGAACGTGCCCTGCTCATGCGCGGCGCTGCCCTCGGGGTAGTCGGCGCGCATGCCGAGGTATCCGTTGCCGCTCGCGAAGATGGTCTCGGTCACGCCGAGATCCTTGTCGCTGAAACGGGTCTCGACGAGTCGCCACGGATCGATCGGGAAGCGTTCGCGGTCCATCATTCGGCATTCTCCACAAGGTCGATGAGGTCGTTGACGATCAGGTCGGCACCGGCGGCCCGCAGGGCCTCGCGCCCCGCTCCGCGGTCGACGCCGATCACGAGGCCGAAGCCGCCCGCGGCACCTGCTTCGACACCGGCGATCGCGTCTTCGACGACCACGGTGCGCGCCGGATCCGCGCCGAGGGCTCGCGCACCCTCGAAGAACACGTCGGGCGCGGGCTTCGATGGCAGGTGGCGCTGCTCGGCGACGAGTCCGTCGACGACGACGGGGAAACGATCACGGATCCCTGCCGCATCGAGCACGGGACCGGCGTTCTTCGAGCTGGAGACGACGGCGACGGGCATCGAAACCGACCGGAGCGCGTCCATGAGCGCAAGGGATCCGGGGAACGCGGCGATGCCGTCGCGATCGAGCACCCGCATGAACACGTCGTTCTTGCGGTTGCCGATGCCGCACACGGTCGGCTCGGACGCATCGTCCGACGGGTCGCCCCAGGGCACCTCCACGTCGCGGCTGCGCAGCAGGCCGGCGACGCCGTCGTATCGCTTCTTCCCGTCGACGTAGGCGTAGTAGTCGTGCTCCGTGTAGGGCGGCGTGATCGCCCAGTCGGCGAACAGCTCATCGAACATCGTCTGCCAGGCATGCATGTGCACCTCGGCCGTCGGCGTCAGAACGCCGTCGAGGTCGAAGAGCACGGCGTCGAACTCGGCGAGACGCGGATCGGGGCGATGCGTCACTTCGGTCTCCGATCAGCAGGTCGGGGCGGTGGTCTCCGCCAGCATATGTGCGCCGCGTCCCGGTGGACGCATTAAGACACGACCGCGAGCGCCTGGCGCGCGATCTCGACCTCTTCGTCGGTGGGGATGACGAGAACGGCGACGCGCGAGTCGTCGGCCGAGATGCGCGTGATCTCGCCGCGTCGCGCGGCCGCATTGCGGTTCGGGTCCACCCGGATCCCCGCGAATTCGAGCCCGCGGAGCGCGCTCTCGCGGATGTGCGGCACGTTCTCCCCCACTCCGGCGGTGAAGCTGATGACGTCGGCTCCGCCGAGCTGCGCGAGGTATGCCCCCGCGTAGGCGCGCAGTCGGTGGGTGTAGACATCGATCGCGAGCTGCGCCCGGTCATCGCCGGCTTCCGCGCGCGCGGTGAGGTCGCGCATGTCGTTCGCGCCCGCGAGCCCGATGAGCCCGCTCTTCTTGTTCAGCAGGCTGTCGAGCTCGTCGGTCGTGAGCTGCGCGCGTCGCTGGAGGTGCAGCAGGATCGCCGGGTCGAGGTCTCCCGTGCGACTGCCCATCACGAGCCCCTCGAGAGGAGTGAATCCCATGGAGGTCTCGACCGACCGGCCGCCGTCGATCGCCGTCACCGACGCGCCGTTGCCGAGGTGGAACACGATCTGCTTCAGCTCGGTGAGCGGTCTTCCGAGGTGGACGGCCGCCGCCTCGCTGACGAACTTGTGACTCGTGCCGTGGAATCCGTAGCGGCGGATGCGGTGGCGCGGTCGAGCGCGTAGGTATATGCCTCCGGGGGCATGCTCTGGTGGAACGCTGTGTCGAACACCGCCACGTGCGGGATCGACGCGAAGGCCGTGCGGGCGGCACGGATCCCCTGCAGCGCGCCGGGGTTGTGCAGCGGCGCGAGCACCGCCAGGTCGTCGATGTTGATCTCGACGAGGTCGGTGATCTCCGTCGCCTCGAAGAAGCGCGCTCCGCCGTGCACGACCCGGTGCCCCACCGCGACGGGAGCGTGCACGTCGAGCGACGGACCGTGCTCGGCGAATGCGTCGAGCATGAGGCCGAACCCCGTGGTGTGGTCCGGGATCTGCGCTCGCGTCTCGAACTCCTCGTCTCCCGCGACGTGCTCGGTCCGGCCCGTTCCCTCGCCGATGCGCTCGACGAGGCCGGAGGCCAGCACCCGCTCGCCCTGCATCTCGATGAGCTGATATTTGAACGACGAGGATCCGCTGTTGACGACCAGAACAACGGCCATGGCTCATTCCCCCTGTGCCTGGACCGCCGTGATGGCGACCGTGTTGACGATGTCTCCGACGAGCGCGCCGCGCGACAGGTCGTTGATCGGTTTGTTCAGCCCCTGCAGCACGGGTCCGATCGCGACCGCGCCCGCAGACCGCTGCACGGCCTTGTACGTGTTGTTGCCGGTGTTGAGGTCGGGGAAGATGAACACCGTCGCGCGCCCCGCCACGGCCGAGTCGGGCAGTTTCGCGCGGGCGACGGCCGCGTCGGCTGCGGCGTCGTACTGGATCGGCCCCTCGAGCGGCAGCTCGGGCGAGCGCTCACGGGCGAGCGCCGTCGCCTCCCGTACCTTTTCGACGTCGGCCCCCGACCCGGACGATCCGGTCGAGTACGACAGCATCGCCACGCGCGGATCGATGCCGAACCGACGCGCGGTCTCGGCCGACGACACCGCGATGTCGGCGAGCTGCTCGCTCGTGGGATCCGGGATCACCGCGCAGTCGCCGTAGACGAGCACGCGGTCGGCCAGCGCCATGAGGAACACGCTCGACACGACCGAGACGCCGGGGCGCGTCTTGATGATCTCGAACGCGGGGCGGATCGTATGCGCCGTGGTGTGAGCGGCTCCGGACACCATGCCGTCGGCGTCGCCCATGTGCACCATCATGGTGCCGAAGTACGACGGATCGGTGATGAGATCGGCTGCCTTCTCGTACGTCATTCCCTTGTGTGCGCGCAGCCGCGCATACTCGGTCGCGAAACGATCGACGTACACGGCATCGAAGGGGCTCAGCACGTGCGCGCTCGAGATGTCGAGGCCGAGCTCGATCGCGCGCGAGCGCACCTCGAACGGCTCGCCGAGGATGGTCAGCTGCGCCACGCCCCGCTCGAGCAGGATCGCGGCGGCCTTCAGGATCCGGTCGTCATCGCCCTCGGGCAGCACGATGTGCCGCCGGTCGGAGCGCGCCGTGTCGAGCAGCTGATACTCGAACATGAGCGGCGTGATCACGTGGGCCTGAGCCACGCCGATCACGCGGGTCAGCTCGGAGATGTCGACGTTCTGCTCGAACAGGCTGAGCGCGCGGCTGTAGCGCTGCGGGCTCGATGCGGCGAGGCGGCCGCGGGTGGAGACCACGCGCACCGCCGTCGAGTAGGTGTCGCCCGAGCAGCGGATGATGGGGATCCGCGAAGCGAACCCCTCGATCAGCGTCAGCAGCACGTCGGGAATGTCGAAGTCGCCGTTCAGCACGATGCCCGCGAGCGAGGGGAAGGTGCCCGACGCGTTCGCCGTGAGGGTCGCGAGCAGCGCGTCGGACCGGTCGGCGGGGATGATG
>DHCFD07801__coassemble_1742_pt1 | contig 11238 bp, 9 predicted proteins | sample DHCFD07801__metabat2_low_PE_023 | metagenome-assembled genome bin DHCFD07801
TGACGACCCACGCGGTGGGCGATCGCGTCGGCGTCGGCTGCATGGTCAACTCGTGCCGCGAGTGCGAGGAGTGCCGTGCGGGCGACGAGCACCTCTGCGAGAACGGCAATGTCGGCACCTACAGTTCCGTCGACGTCGACGGCACGATCACCCAGGGCGGCTACTCGACCCACGTCGTCGTGAACGAGGACTTTGTGCTGCGCGTTCCGACGGAGATCCCGTACGAGAAGGCCGCGCCGCTGCTGTGCGCCGGCATCACGACGTATTCGCCGCTCGCGACCTGGGGCGCGGGCGCAGGCAAGAAGGTCGCGGTCGTCGGCCTCGGCGGGCTCGGCCACATGGCGGTGAAGATCGCCGTCGCCATGGGCGCCGAGGTCACGGTGCTCTCGCGCACCGACGCGAAGAAGGACGACTCGCTCGCGTTCGGCGCCGCGCGGCACATCGCCACCGGTGAGGAGGGCGCGCTCGACTCGCTCAAGCGCTCCTTCGACATCATCATCAACACCATCAGCGCGCCGTTCGACATCGACGCCCATCTGCGCACGCTGCGCCCCCACGGCGCGCTCGTGAACGTGGGCCTTCCGCCCGAGGCGCTGCCGATGCACGTCGGATCCGTCGTCAGCGGCCGCAAGGTCTTCGCCGGGTCGAACATCGGCTCGATCAAGGAGACGCAGGAGATGCTCGACTTCTGCGCCGAGCGCGGCATCGCCCCCGAGACCGAGCTCATCCCGGCCGACCGGATCAACGAGGCGTACGACCGCACGGTCGCCGGCGACGTGCGCTACCGCTTCGTGATCGACACCGCGACGCTGTAACGCCGCAGCATGACGACGGCAGATCCGGCCCGGTCCCGCATATTCTGCGGGCCGATCCCGGGAAACTCGGTGATCTGCCGTCGTCGTGCGCCTCAGCCCGTCGCGTCGGCGTAGCGGGCCGCGGCCGTCGCGACGCGGGTCTGGTAATCCAGCGTGTCGTTGTACGACCGGATCGCGCGGATCCACGTCTCGTCCGTCTCGAGCGTGCCGTCGAGGCGGCACAGATAGCGGGCCGTCGTGGCTGCCGCGTCGTCGATGTTGTGCGGATCCGCGACGCCGTCGCCCGACACATCGACGCCCCAGATGCGCCACGTCTCGGGGATGAACTGCATCGGCCCCACGGCGCGGTCGTACTCGGTGTCGCCGTCGAACGAGCCGCCGTCGGTATCGCGGATCTCCATCGTGTCGTTCGTGCCGTCGAGAGGGATGCCGATGATCGCAGGGCGCGCGACGCCGTCGGCTTCGATGGATCCGCCGTGCAGCGTGCCGTGGTGGCTCTCGACCCAGCCGATGCCCGCGAGGGTGTTCCACCCGACCGCGCAGCCGTCGCTCTCGGCGCGCGTCGACGCCGCCACGTAGGCCGATAGGGCGCGGCGGGGGATCTGGGTCAGCTCGGCGGTGCGATCGAGCCACGCGTCATCGTTCGCGGGGGCGCTCTGCGGCGTCGCCACGGTCTCGATCGGCTCGGGCGTGGGCACGAGATCGTCCAGCCGGAAGGCGGGGCTGTCGATCGAGTTGATCAGCGCGGTCACGCCCACGACGCCGAGCGCCCCCACGCCGCCGATGAGCGCGAGGCCGCCGACCACGATCCCGATCGTCTTCTTCGCGCCCATTCCCCCGATTATCCCGGTCGCACATGTGCCCGAGCGGGGTACCGGGGCCGCGAGCCGTCACCCCTTCACGGATCCCGACATCAGGCCGCCGACGAAGTACTTCCCCAGCAGGATGTAGACGATCAACGGCGGCATCGACGCCAAGAGCGCGCCCGCCATCGAGACGCCGTAGTTCTGCAGCATCGCGCCGTTCGCCAGGTTGTTCAGGGCGAGGGTCACGGGGCCGTTCTGGCTCGAGGCGAAGAACACCGCGAAGAGATAGTCGTTCCACGCGTTCGTGAACTGCCAGATGAGCACCACGACGAAGCTCGGGATCGAGATCGGCAGGATCACCGACCAGTAGGTGCGCAGCATGCCGGCACCGTCGACGCGAGCCGCCTCGACGAGCTCGTGCGGCACCGACGCGTAGTAGTTGCGGAAGATGAGCGTCGTGATCGGGATGCCGTAGACGACGTGCAGCAGGATCAGCGACGGTACGCCGCTCGGCACGCCGGCGCCGATCACGAGCTGCGTGAGCGGGATCATCACCGCCTGGTACGGGATGAACATGCCGAACAGAATGCCGGCGAACACGATGTTCGCGCCCCGGAACGACCACCGCGACAGCACGAACCCGTTGAGGGATCCGAGCACCGACGAGATGATCGCCGCGGGGATGACCATCTGGAACGACCGGAGGATGGCGGGCCAGAGCGTCGTCCACGCTGCCTGCCAGTTGTCGAGCGTCCATTCCTGCGGCAGGGCCCATGCGCGCGTCGGCGCCGCGTCGCCCGGGGCCTTGAAGCTCGTCACGAGCAGCACGTAGACGGGGATCAGCACGATGATCACGAAGAAGATCGCGACGGCATAGCGGATCGTGCGCCACGTGGCGCGGCTCGCCGCCGCGCGGCCCACCGTGCTCGGAGGCGGCGCGGATCCCGATGTCGTGAGGAGGGCGGTCGTGCTCATCGCGCGTTCTCCTTGCGGTTCGTCCACCAGAGGTACGGAATGATCACGACGGCCACGAGCACGAGCAGCACCATGCCGACGGCCGCCGAGTTCGCGTAGTCGAAGCTGTTCTTGAACACGAACATGTCGACGGCCGGCACCTTCGTCTGGTAGTTCGCCGCCTTCGAGATCGACATGATCAGGTCGAACGACTTCAGCGACATGTGCCCGATGATCACGAGCGCTGACAGGGCGACGGGCGCGAGCTGGGGGAACAGCACGTGCCGGTACAGCTGCCACTCGGTCGCGCCGTCCATGCGGGCGGCCTCGCGCAGTTCGTCGGGGATCCCGCGGAACCCCGCGAGGAACAGCGCCATCACGTAGCCCGACAGCTGCCAGATCGCCGGGATCGCGATCGCGACGATGCCGAAGGTGATGTTGTTCCACCAGTTGTTCTGCAGCGCGTCGAGCCCGATCATCTGGAACAGGCGGTTCAGACCCGATGCGTTCTCGCCCTGGTTGCTGTTGAGCAGCCAGCGCCACACGACACCGCTCGCGACGAACGACACCGCCATGGGGAACAGATAGATCGCGCGGAACAGTCCCTCGCCCCGCGCGGGCCGCTCGAGGATCCACGCCCACATGAATCCCATCACCATCGCGCCGACGAGGAACACCCCGGTGAACAGCAGCAGGTTCATGATCGAGTGCTGGAAGTCGCTCGATCCGAGCAGACCGACGTAGTTGTCGAAGCCGACGAACGTCGTCGGCTGCTGGCCCGTCGCCTGCGCCGCCGTGTGGTTGTCGGTGATCGACGTCGTGATGTTCGCCGCGATCAGGCCGTAGACGAACACGGCCAGCACGATCAGCGACGGCGCGAGCAGCAGCAGCGGCGCGCCCACCTTGCGGATCCCCTTCATGCCTTGCCCCTTCCTCCTCGCTCGACGCACCCGGAGCCTTCCGGCCCCGGGTGCGCCCGAACGGTTCACGCGCCGGCGGCCGCCGCGAGCTCTTCCTGGAAGGTCGCGAGGTCGCTCGCGCCCGTCGTGAACTTGCTCGTCGCGTCGGTGATCTGGTTCAGCGTCGCGACCGGGCTGGCCGCGCCGTGCGCCAGCGACGAGACGATCGTGTCCTCTGCGAACGACGTGATCGCCGTCTGCTGGTACTCGCCGAACTCGCTCGTGTCGGCGTCGGTGCGCGCGGGGATGGATCCCTTCGCCTGGTTGAACGCGCTCTGCCCCTCGGCCGATCCGACCGTCTCGAGCCAGGCCTTCGCACCGTCGGGGTGCGGCGCGCCGACCGGCAGCGTGAAGCTGTCGGCGAGGAAGTCGAACACGCCGTCGGTGCCGGGAACCGGGAAGTAGACGTAGTCGCCAGGAGCCTCGAAGCCGGCCTCGGCGAACGATGCCTCGGCCCAGTCGCCCATGACGTTGAACGCGGCCTGACCGTCGATGATCTGCTGCGTCGCGTCGGGCCAGTCGAGGCCATCACGGTCGGTGTTGGTGAAGCCCATGAGCGTCTCGAAGTGCTCGAGGGCGTCGGTCACATCGGACCCGGTCCAGTCGGTGTCCCCCGACCACAGCCCTTCGTACCCCTCCGCGCCGAGGTCGGCCAGCAGCACCGTCTCGAGCAGGTTCACCTGCGTCCACGTGGTGGCTACCGACAGGGGTGTCTTGCCCGTCTCCTCGACCGCCTCCAGCGCCTCGCTCCATTCATCGATGTCGGCGTACTCGGCCTCGGGGTCGAGGCCCGCTTCCTCCAGAACGCCCGGGTTCGCCCACACCACGTTGGCGCGGTGGATGTTGGCGGGGACCGAGTAGATCGCGCCGTCGACCGTGAGCCGATCGATGAGGTCCTCGGGGAACGCCTCGGTCAGCCCGAACTCCTCATACAGATCGGAGACGTCTTCGACCTGGGCGGCGTCGATGTAGTCCTGCAGCTCGGCGCCCGCGTGCGCCTGGAAGGTGTCGGGCGGGTCGCCGGCCTGCAAGCGCGACTGCAGCAGATCCTTCGCGGCGGATCCCGCGCCGCCCGCCACCGCGCCGTTGATGAACTCGACGTCGGGGTGCTGTTCGTCGAAGACCTCGACGAGTGCGTCCAGCCCCGCTTTCTCCGTTCCCGCGGCCCACCAGGTGAACACCTCGACTTCGCCGCCGGATCCCCCGTCGGAACCGCCATCGGTCGATCCGCCATCGGACCCGCCGGCGCAGCCGGCTAATGCCATACTCGCGGCGGCAATGCCCGCAGCCGCCGTCAGAACGCGCGTTCTTTTCATGTCGCTCTCCGCCTTCGTCGCCGGACTCCCCTGCCGCAACGTTGCGGCCGGGGTCGATCGTCAATGACGATCCGCGATGTCAGTCAACCGCTGCGGACGGGCACTGTCCAGCGTGACGCCTCAGTGGGGCACGGATCGTGATAGATCCGTGCCCCACTGAGAAAGAGAGCCGACCCTACATCTCCTCGTGAGTGTCGGGGTCACCGTCCCAAAGACGTCCGTGCTCGAGCGCGGAGATACGCGCGACGTCTTCGTCCGTGAGCTCGAACCCGAACACGTCGGCATTCTCGCGCTGGCGCTCGGGGCTCGCCGATTTCGGGATCGGGGTCGAGCCGAGCTGCACGTGCCAGCGCACGACGAGCTGGGTCGGCGTGACACCGTGTCGCTCAGCGAGTTCGGCGATCACAGGCTCGGCGAGCATCTCGCTCCGACGTGCGAGCGGGCTCCAGCTCTCCGTTCGGATCCCGTGCGCCGTGTGGAAGGCGCGAAGCTCGGCCTGTGGGAAATAGGGGTGCATCTCGACCTGGTTGACGGCGGGCGTTACCCCCGTCTCGGCGATGACACGTTCCAGCATCGGAATCGTGAAGTTCGAGACGCCGACCGAGCGCACGGCTCCCTCGTCGCGCAGCGCGACGAGGCCGCGGAAGGTGTCAACGTACTTGTCGACTGAAGGGTTCGGCCAGTGGATGAGGTGGAGGTCGATCCGGTCGAGCCCGAGAGCCTGGAGCGATTCCCGCGTCGATGCGATCGACTCGTCGTACCCGTGGTGGCGGCCGGGGATCTTCGAGGTCACGATGATCTCGTCGCGGTCGACGCTGCTCGCCCGAACGGCGTCGCCGACCTCGCGCTCGTTGCCGTAGTTGACGGCCGTGTCGACGATGCGATAGCCGACGTCGATGGCGGAGCGGATCGCGGCCGTGCCGTCGTCACCCGTGAGGTTGTAGGTGCCGAAGCCCACTTCGAAGAACGCGTGCGAGTCGTTGAGCGTGATCTGCGGGATGTGGAGAGTCATACGGCCATCCTCTCGCACGCGCGCGCCGCCGGCACGGCTCGGCGTCAGATCCCGAGCACCGCCCTGGCGATCAGGAAGTAGATGATGAGGCCGGTCGCGTCGACGAACGTCGAGATGAACGGGTTCGAGAACACCGCCGGATCCACGCGGATCGCCCGCGCGAGCATGGGCATGATGCCGCCGACGGTGGCCGCCACCGTACACACCGCGAGCAGGGTGAGTCCGATGACGATGCCGACGTGCAGGTCGAAGAACACGCTCGTGACGCCGAAACCGAGCGCCCCCAGCATGAGGCCGAGCAGGGCTCCCACACGCAGCTCGCGGGTGAGCACTCTCATGACATCCCGCGGATTGACGTCGTCGAGCGCGAGCGCTCGCGTCACGGTGGTCGCCGCCTGGTTGCCCGTGTTGCCGCCCGTGCCGATCAGCAGGGGCACGAACAGGGTGAGCACCGTCAGCTGCGCGAGCGTGGCCTCGAACACCGACAGCACCTGCACCGTCAGCGTCGCTCCGAGCGCGAGCACGAGCAGCCAGACGACGCGCGAGCGCACGAGGGTGAACACCGGGGTCGCCAGGTACGGGCGGTTCAGCGGCTCCACACCACCCTGTCGAGCAGCGTCCTCGCTCTCCTCGTGCTGCAGGATGCGCACGGCGTCGTCGATCGTGAGGATGCCGACGAGGCGCTCTTCGCTGTCGACGACGGGCAGCGCCAGCAGTTCGAGGTCGGCGCAGCGGCGCGCGGCGATCTCCGCATCCTCCGTCGCGAGGGCCGTGTGCGCGTCCTGCATGAGCGTCTCGATCAGAGCGTCGTCGTCGGCGCCGATCAGCTCGCGCAGGCTCACGACCCCGACGATGCGCCGCTCATGATCGACGACGGGCAGCGTGTAGACGGTCTCCGCGTCGTCGACGCGCAGGCGCAGCCGCCGCAGCGTCTCTGCGACGTCGATCTCGGGATGGGTCGTGACGACCTCCGGGCTCGCCCGGCGCCCGATCGAGTCCTTCGGGTATCCGAGCACCTCGGCCGTGAGCTGACGGTCGCGCTCGGGAAGTCCGCGCAGCAGGCGCTGCGCCACGCTCGCGGGCAGCTCGTCCATCAGCCACACGCGGTCGTCGGGGTTCAGCTCCGCGAACAGCGCGGCGACCTCCGCGTCCTGCAGCGCCTCGACCAGCTCGCCCTGCACCGCCGGCTGCAGGGCCTCGAACACGTCGAGCGCCCGCTGCTTCGGCAGCACGCGGTAGGCGACGGCGCGCTGGCGCGCGCTGAGCCGCTCGAGCGTCGTCGCGAGCTGTCGCGTGCTCAGCTTGCCTGCCGCCGCGGCGAGCTTCGTCAGATCCTTGTCGTTCACGGACTGCGTGATCGTGTTGACGACCGCGGTCGGCGTGGGGGTCTGCTCTTCGGTCATGAGGGTGCTCGCTCTCGTATGAGGCATGCGCCGCCCGCAGCGGGTCGCGTGACGGACTCGGTGGGCACGGATCGTAGGGCGGAAGATCGTCGCCCGCGAGAGCCCGCGATGTGCGCATGCAGAGGAAGTGTTCGCGCAACGGATGTCCGCACGATTCCCCTCCGACCGCTCAGTGAAGAAGAGCGACGGGGAGCGGAATGCGCGCGGTGCCCGAACTATGACTATCGCCCGTCATCAGACACTCACCTCGCTCCCCTTGTCCGACTCGACCCGCGCGACCGCGATCCATCGAGGATCCGCGGGCGGGTCGGCCGCCTCGAGCGTAGCCGCGCGGTTGACACGGGTCAAACTCATGGCCGCTGGCGCCTCGCGCAATCGCGGCGGTCCGGGATGCTCATTCCAAGCCGAACTGCGCGATGATGTCATCCGTGGTCGGAGTCGCACCGTGCTCCGCGGGGGCGACATCAGCTGACTCGACAGTCGCTTGGGCGTCGTCGGACGGCGACACGGTCATCCTCACGAACGATCTGCGCACGTGCGGCTGTTCGATGTAGGTGCGCACAAGCGCCTCGTGAATGCGGTTCAATGCCTGCTCGGTCTGCTCGCGCGAGCTGGAGCGGACCCGGAGGACTCCGGAGATCGTCGTTCCGGAGCTGACGCCGTCCACATACTTGACGGTGCCATCCGCGTACTCGGGCAGGGCCTCGACCTCGGCCTGCAGCGCGCGCTGCACGGCCTCGGCATCACTGCGCTCGCCGAGGCCGAGGTGCACGCACCCGGCGAGCGTCAGCGCGAGCGACGCAACGCCGCCCGCGAACAGTGCGCGTCTGGTGAATGCGGTCGCCCGGGCCGCCCCACGTCTGTCGATGCGCTCCATGCTCCCCCTCCGCGCTCGCAGAGTATCCCTGACCAGACGCTATCGGACGGTGCGTTCTCACGAGAACAGGCGCACCCGGGGGGCGCGCACACCGCGGAGTCGGGCGCGCGCCGTCGAGGGCCCGCGGGCGGATCAGAGGGACGGGCCCGCGCACCGCCCGCGAATGCCAGGATGGGGGTATGCGGCTCCGATAGGCGGCGCACGATGCGCCGCACCCTGCCGGAGCGCTCCGTACCGTCGGCGTGCATACCTGAACAGCCGCCGACTCGATTCGCCAGCGAAGGAGAACGAGATGGAGAAGAAGACCCCGCACGCCACCGGTTCGACCACGCAGGCCGGGATTCCGGCCGTCAGCGACAGGAACTCGCTGACCGTGGGCAACAACGGGCCGATCGTGCTGCATGATCATCACCTGATCGAGACGATGCAGCACTTCAACCGCATGAACGTGCCCGAGCGGCGTCCGCACGCGAAGGGCGCGGGCGCGTTCGGAACCTTCGAGGTGACGGAAGACATCTCGAGGTACACCAAGGCCGGTTTCCTGCAGCCGGGTGCGACGACCGAGATGCTGGCACGGTTCTCCACCGTGGCCGGCGAGCTGGGATCCCCGGATACGTGGCGCGACGTGCGGGGCTTCGCGTTGAAGTTCTACACGGACGAGGGCAACTTCGACATGGTCGGGAACAACACCCCCGTCTTCTTCGTGCGCGACCCGATGAAGTTCGCGCATTTCATCCGGTCACAGAAGCGGTTGCCGAACAACGGGCTGCGCGACAGCACCATGCAGTGGGATTTCTGGACCAACAACCCCGAGTCGGCCCACCAGGTGACCTATCTCATGGGCGAGCGCGGCCTGCCCAAGACCTGGCGGCACATGAACGGCTACAGCTCCCACACCTACTCGCTGGTGAACGCTGAAGGCGAGCGCTTCTGGGTCAAGTGGCATTTCATGAGCAATCAGGGCGTGGAGCATCTGAGCAACGACGAGGCCGAGCGGCTGGCCGGTGCCAATGCCGAGTTCCACCGCCAGGACCTCTACGAGGCGGTCGAGCAGGGCGACTATCCGTCGTGGGATCTGTATTTCCAGATCATGCCGTACGAAGAGGCCAAGAGCTATCGGTTCAATCCGTTCGACCTGACGAAGATCTGGTCGAAGAAGGATTACCCCCGCATCAAGGTCGGCACCATGACGTTGAACCGCAACCCCGAGAACTTCTTCGCCGAGATCGAGCAGGCCGCCTTCTCTCCGGCCAACATGGTCCCCGGCACGGGGAACTCCCCGGACAAGATGCTGCTCGGTCGAACGTTCTCGTACCAGGACGCCCAGCGGTACCGCATCGGCACCAACTTCCAGCAGCTGCCCGTCAACAAGCCCAGGAACGAGGTGCACACCTACAACTTCGAGGGCAACATGTGGTACGAGCACACCGGTGCACGTTCGGTGTACGCCCCCAACTCGTTCGACGACTCGTGGTCGGACGAGGAGGGCCCCGTGGAGAACGGCTGGGAGGCCGACGGCGAGCTGACCCGCCATGCGTACGACCTGCGTGAGGACGACGATGACTTCGGTCAGCCGGGCACCCTGGTGCGGGAGGTCTTCACAGATGCCCAGCGCGACGGATTCGTCCGCACCGTCGCGGGTGCGCTGGACGGCGTCAAGGAGCCGGTGCTCTCGAACGCCTTCCGGTACTGGAAGAACGTCGATGAGACCATCGGCCAGCGGATCGAGGATGCGGTGAGGGCCCACGCGCAGGGCACCGCCGTACCGGGCATGGGCATCGACGCCGACGACAGCTCGGGAGACGGCCGCGCCTGATCGGACGCACCGACGCTCTCGCTTCTCAGAGAGCGGGTCGCCCGGGGATCAGTGATATTCCCGGGCGGCCGCTGAGCACCGGCGACGAGCCGAACCTGTGCAGGGGGTATCCGAAACCGATGAATAACAGAAACATAACGACACACCCTTGCCTTCCGTTACCTGGCCGTTATAGAGTCTGAGGACGGTGATCGTTTTGCTGTGGCGGTCACCGGCATGTGATTGCAGGACACTCTTGGTGCAAGGGACACGGGCCCGGTCGGGGCACACTCCGGCCGGGCCCTTCTGCTGCCCCCGCGCGAAAACGCATACAATTGAATGTATGACCGACCGCCGCCTCGCCGTGGAGGCGTGGGAGAACCTCTTCCGCGCACAGCACGAGATCTTCACCGATATCTCGAAGGACTTCCTCGATTCATCGTTGCAGCAGGGCGAGTACGACGTGCTGCTCACTGTCGTGCGCGGATCGGATCACACGGCCCGGCTGCGCGACATCACGGGGAACCTGCTGATCAGCCAGCCGAGCGTCTCGCGGCTCGTCGACAAGATGGTCGCCCGCGGTCTCGTGACCAAGTGCTCAGATCCGGAGGACGGCCGCGGAGCGCTCGTGACGGCGACCGACGACGGAGTTCACGCGTTCCGCGCCGTCGCCGTGCAGCACGGTCGCAGCATTGCCAGGCGGATGTCGGCGCTCACGAATGACGAGCTCGAGACGCTCAAGGCGCTCACGACCAAGCTGCGCGCGACGTCGTAGCCGCAGACGCGGATGCCGCCGAGTCCGTTCGGTCTCGGCGGCATCCGCGTACGGGCGGGATCAGCCCGTGTTCTGCAGCCCCGCAGCCACACCGGACACGGCGAGGAGCAGCAGACGCTGGACATCCGGATCCGCCGGGGCGTCCTTCGGGTCGTCGCGCAGCGCGCGGAGCGCACGCAGCTGCAGCAGCGACAGCGCGTCGACGTACGGGCTGCGCAGCTTGACCGCGCGCTGCAGCACGGGCTTGTTGCCGATGAGCCCCTCGCCGCCCACGATGCGCACGACCCAGTCGCGCGTGAGCTCCATCTCCTCGATGACGAGCGCCGCGAGGTCCTCGCGGTCGCCGAGGGCGAGGTACTCGCGAGCGATGCGGTCGTCGGTCTTCGCCAGGCTCATGCCGACGTTGTCGATCATGGTGCGGAACAGCGGCCACTCGGCGTACGCCTCGCGCAGCAGCTGCTCGTCGCCGACGGCCTCGAGCGCCGTGCCGAGCCCGAACCAGCCGGCGAGGTTGATGCGGGCCTGC
>DHCFD07801__coassemble_1748_pt1 | contig 11183 bp, 10 predicted proteins | sample DHCFD07801__metabat2_low_PE_023 | metagenome-assembled genome bin DHCFD07801
CATGCGCTGGCTCGGCATCGACTGGGACGAGGGCGTCGAGGTCGGCGGCCCGCACGCGCCCTACCGCCAGTCGGAGCGCCACGGACTGTACCGCGAGGTGCTCGACACGCTGCTCGAGAAGGGGCTCGTGTACGAGAGCTTCTCGACGGCCGACGAGATCGACGCGCGCAACGAGGCGAACGGCCGCCCGAAGCAGCAGGGCTACGACAATTACGATCGCGACCTCACGGACGAGCAGAAGGCCGCGTTCCGCGCTGAGGGTCGCAAGCCCGCGCTGCGGCTCAAAGTGCCCGACGACGCGATCACGTACGACGACGTCGTGCGCGGCGAGGTGACCTTCCCCGCCGGCAGCCTCACCGACTTCGTGATCGTGCGCCCGAACGGCATCCCGCTCTACACGTTCGTGAATCCCGTGGACGACGCGCTCATGGGGGTGACGCATGTGCTGCGCGGCGAGGACCTCATGCCCTCGACGCCGCGTCAGATCGTGCTCTACCGCGCGCTCATCGACGCCGGGATCACGACGTTCATCCCGCGCTTCGGCCACATGCCGCTCGTGCTCGGCGACGGCAACAAGAAGCTCTCGAAGCGCGACCCCCGCGCTGACCTGTTCCTGCAGCGCGATAAGGGCTTCGTGCGCGAGGGGCTGCTCAACTACCTCGCTCTGCTCGGCTGGTCGATCGCGCCCGACCGCGACGTGTTCTCGCTCGACGAGTTCGTCGCGGCGTTCGACATCTCCGACGTGAACCCGAACCCGGCCCGCTTCGATCAGAAGAAGGCCGAATCGATCAACGGCGACCACATCCGACTGCTCGATCTCGAAGACTTCGCCGCGCGCCTCGTGCCGTACCTCCAGAGCGCGGGCGCGCTCGGCGAGGACCCGACGCCCGACGAGCTCGCGCTGGTGACTGCGGCCGCGCCGTTGGTGAAGGAGCGCATGCAGCTGCTCGGCGAGGCGGGGGGCATGCTCGGCTTCCTGTTCACTGACGACCTCACCTATGAGGAAGACGCCGTCGCGAAGCTGACGGACGACGCCCCGCGCGTGCTGCAGGCGAGCATCGATGCGCTCGCACCGCTCGACGATTTCTCGGCGGCGCCGATCCAGGAGGCGCTGTCGGCGGCACTCATCGACGGGCTCGAGCTGAAGCCGCGCATCGCCTATGCGTCGCCGCGCGTCGCGATCTCCGGACGCCGCGTCTCGCCGCCGCTGTTCGAGTCGATGGAGCTGCTCGGCAAGGAGCGCACGCTCGCGCGCCTCGCGGCTCTGAGTGAGAAGCTGGCGGTCTGATCCGGGGCGACACGCCCCGCCTGCACGGCCAATTGGCGTCGGCTCTCCCGGTCATATAAGCTAGTCACTTGTGACGGCGAGAGCCTGATCGCCCTTGGGGTATGGTGTAATTGGCAACACAGCGGTTTCTGGTACCGCCATTCTTGGTTCGAGTCCAGGTACCCCAGCTACGTGACGAAACCCCCGGTTCGCCGGGGGTTTCGTCATTTCCGCACGCGGCGACGCGGTCTCCCATGACGACGGCCCGTCACAAAACGTTGCAGATTTTCGCATCGGCGCAGCGCGATGGCACGGTGGTTCAGTCGCGCCGCCGCGCGGCCGGAGAGGAACCCATGATCGAGCTGCGCGACGTGACCAAGGTGCACGCCGGGGGAGTGACCGCCCTCGACGGCGTCAGCCTGTCGATCGGCGCGGGCGAGATCCACGGAATCGTGGGACGCTCCGGCGCGGGGAAATCCACGCTCATACGCTGTCTGACGGGCCTCGACCCGGCGACCAGCGGCCGCACGGTGATCGACGGCACCGATATCGGTGCGGCCCGCGGATCCGACCTCGCGCGAGCGAGGCGCAAGATCGGCATGGTGTTCCAGCACGTCAACCTCCTCGACTCGCGCACGGCCGAGCAGAACATCGCGCATCCGCTCGAGGTCGCAGGCGTCGCCGCGAAGGAACGCCGGCGCCGCGTCGACGAGCTCCTCGATCTCGTGGGGCTGACGGATCGGCGGCGCAACCATCCCGCGCAGCTCTCGGGCGGCCAGAAGCAGCGCGTCGGAATCGCCCGCGCTCTCGCCGCCGAGCCGCGCGTGCTGCTCTGTGACGAGCCGACGTCCGCGCTCGATGCCGCCACGACGCGCCAGATCCTCGATCTCATCCGCTCGCTGCGCGATCGGCTGGGGATCACGGTCGTGATCATCACGCACGAGATGTCGGTGGTGCGCGAGATCTGCGACGCCGTCACGCTTCTCGAAGACGGCCGCGCGGCGCGCACGGGTGCGCTCCTCGATGTGATCAACGACGCGGGCTCAACGCTGTCGCGCGACCTCATCGCGCTGCCGCCGGCGGCGCTGGACGGCGCCGAGACGCTGGTCGAGGCGTTCCTCACGGGGGTATCCGGCAACGAGGTCGGAGCGCTGTTCGCGGCGCTCGAGCGCGAACAGCTCCCGGCCCGCATCGCGGCGGGAACGATCGAGACGATGCACGGCCAGCAGGTGGGCCGCCTGCGCCTGATCGCCCGCGATCGGGCCGAGGCCGAGCGCATCGCGGCTGCGCTGCGCCGGGTCGGCGCCACGGCCGAGATCACCACGGCGGAGGCGGCGCAGCGCGCCGATGACGAGCGCTTCGACGATGAGGGAGCCCACGGATGATCCTCGCCGCCGACGAACTGTTCTGGAACAACCCCGTCTTCCACGACCGCCTCTGGGAGGCGACGGGCGAGACCGTGCTCATGATGATCTTCACGACGCTCGCCGTCGCGATCATCGGCCTGCCGCTCAGGATCCTCCTGCATGCCACGAGCGCGAAGGGCCTCACGCCGCACGCCGCGGTGTACCGGGTGCTCAGCCTCATCGTCGACTTCGGCCGCTCGATCCCGTTCATCATCCTCATGATCGCGCTGATTCCCTTCACCCGCTTCGTCGTCGGCAGCGCGCTCGGCTGGCAGGCCACCGTGGTGCCGCTCGCCGTCGGCGCGATCCCGTTCTTCGCCCGCCTCGTGCAGAACGCACTGCGCGAGATCGATGCCGGAAAGATCGAGGCCGTTCAGATGATGGGCGCCTCGAAGCGCCACATCACGCTGCACGTGCTGGTGCGCGAAGCACTGCCGGCGATCGTCGGCGCGCTGACCGTCACGGTCGTCACGCTCATCGGCTACACCGCGATGGCCGGCACGATCGGCGGCGGCGGACTCGGTGCGCTCGCGATCGACTACGGATACCGCCGATACCAATCGGACACGATGATCGCCTGCATCGTGCTGCTCGTCGCGTTCGTTGCGCTCGTGCAGTGGTCGGGCGACACCATCGTGAAGAAGATCGACCACCGCTGACCCCGTCCCCTCACAGCACAGAAGGAAGCACCACCATGCGACGCACCATCACGACCCTCGCGGCCGCGGCCGCAGCCACCCTCGTCCTCGCCGGCTGCGGCGCCTCCGGCGGCGACGAAGAAGTCGGATCCGACAGCGGGGACGGCGTCACGACGCTCACCGTGGGCGTCTCGCCCGTCCCGCACGGAGAGATCCTCGAATTCGTGCGCGACAACCTCGCCGAGGACGCCGGGATCGATCTCGAGATCGTCTCGTACGACGACTACGCGCTCCCGAACCGCGCGCTCGTCGACGGCGAGCTCGACGCCAACTACTTCCAGCACCAGCCCTACTTCGATTCCGAGGTCGAGAGCCAGGGGTATGAGCTCGAGCACTTCCCGGGCGTGCACATCGAGCCGTTCGCCCTCTACTCGAACACGATCACCGACATCGCGGACCTGCCGGACGGTGCGACGATCGGCATCAACAACGACCCGTCGAACCAGGGGCGTGCGCTCGATCTGCTCGCCCAGGCGGACCTGCTGACGCTCGATGACTCCGTCGACGTCGTCTCGGCGACCGTCGGCGACATCGCCGACAACCCGCACGACTTCGAGTTCATCGAGGCCGATGCGGCATCGCTCGCGCGCACGCTCGACGATGTCGACGCATCGGTCATCAACGGCAACTATGCGATCGAGGCGGGCCTGTCGCCGACCGAGGACGGCCTGATCTACGAGGCCGGCGCCGACAACCCGTACGCGAACTTCCTCGCCGTGCGTGCGGGCGATGAGACGAACGAGGCCATCGTGGCCCTGAACGATCTGCTGCACTCCGACGAGGTCAAGCAGTACATCGAGGAGAACTGGACGGACGGGGCAGTCCGCGTTGTATCCTGTGACGCCGCGACGCGCGGCGCCGCACGACCCGCCACCGAGGAGCGCACACGATGACCGATGGAGCACAGGACACCGGCCGGATCACCCAGCAGCCGGGAACCGAGACGGCCGTCCTCGCCGGCGGCTGCTTCTGGGGGATGGAGGACCTGATCCGGCGTCAGCCCGGCGTGCGCAGCACGCGTGTGGGCTACACGGGCGGCCAGAACGACCACGCGACGTATCGCAACCACCCGGGGCACGCCGAGGCGATCGAGATCGTGTTCGACCCGACCGAGACGACGTACCGCGACATCCTCGCGTTCTTCTTCCAGATCCACGATCCGTCGACGCTGAATCGCCAGGGCAACGACATCGGCACCAGCTACCGGTCAGCGATCTTCCCGCTGGATGCCGAGCAGGAGCGGGTCGCGCGCGACACGATCGCCGACGTCGATGCGTCAGGGCTGTGGCCCGGCACGGCGGTGACGACGATCGAGCCCGCGGGGCCGTTCTGGGAGGCCGAGCCCGAGCACCAGGACTACCTGATCACCTACCCGAACGGCTACACCTGTCACTTCCCGCGCGCGGGATGGGTGCTGCCCGAGCGCACCGCCTGACCGCGCGGCCGCGGGGGAGCCGAAGCTCCCCCGCGGCGCGTCAGAGCTTGACGTCGACGTCGGCGCCCTCGCGCAGCTTCTTCAGGATGTCCTCGATCGCCGCGCTCTGGCCCTCCGAGACCGCCTGGTCGGCGAGCTGCTGCTTGGCCTCCTCGTACTCCGGCACCTGATCCTCCGCGCCCTGCGACTTGGCCTGCTCGACGAGCTCGTCGTACTGCTTCTTGAGCTCCTCCTCGCTCGGCTCCTGCACGTCGGCCTCCTGCTCGACGTACGCGTCGACGAGGAACTGGCCCTCCGCCTGCTCGCGCACCGCGTCTTCATCCAGGCCCTGGTCGCCGAACGCTTCGATGACCTCATCGACACTGCCGAGGCCGTTCTGATCGGCGATCTGCTGCAGCACCGCGTCGATGTCCTCGTCGCTCGCCTCGATCCCCGAACCGGCGGCGGCCTGCGTGAGCAGCGTGTTGTTGACGAGCAGGTCGGCCGTCTGCTGCTTCAGCGCGTCCTGATCGACTTCCTCGCCGCCCTGCTGCTGCATCATGCTCGCCTGCTGCAGCTGGGCCTCGTACGCCTGCGTGAACTCTTCGAGCCCGATCTCCTCGTCGTTGACCGTCGCGACGACATCGGGCACATCCTTCAGATCTGCTTCGGGCGCGGCGGCGTCGGCCGGCGCCGTCGGTTCTGGGGTGCTCTCGGGCTCGCCGGCCGCGCTGCATCCTGCGAGCGCGAGCGTGGCGACAGCCCCGAGGGCGATGAGAGAACGAGAGATCGACATATGGCCTCCAAGTCGTGGGTGCGATCCGCGCGACGTTACACGGTCTTCATACGCGCGAGGTCAGCATGCGGTCAGCGTGCGGCGGGACGAGCCCTCACGCTCGCCGGTACCGCAGCAGCAGCTCGTCCTCCGAGCGCAGCGCCGCAACGAGCGCCATCGAGGTCGGAGCAGCGGCCGCGCTCGCCGCGATCCGCCGCGCGGTGCCGCCCTCGAGCGTCGGGGCGAGCGTGAGGCACAGCTCGTCGACGACGCCCTGGGCGAGTGCGTCCCCGAACAGGCTGGGACCGCCCTCGGAATGCACATGGCGGTGGCCGCGCGCGTCGAGATCCGACACCACGGCGGGCAGGTCGACGGCCTCGTCGCCGACGATGACGACGTCGGCGACGAGCTCGAGCGCCGTGCGCCGGTCGCGCGGTGCGCTCGCGACGGTGTAGACGATCGGTCGCACGGGTGCGTCGGCGAATACCGGCGAACGGGCATCGAGATCGAGCGACCGCGTGAGGAGGGCGAACACGGGGTGCGCCGGCAGCTGCCGCTCGGTGCGCCAGGCGACCGACGTCGGATCGAGCCGCATCGCCTCATAGCCTTCATCGCGCACCGTGCCCGCCGCGACGAGGACCGCGTCGGCCGGGCGCCGCAGCAGCTCGAAGACGCGGCGATCCGCGTCGTCGCCGAGCCCGCCGGAGAGGCCGTCGCGCGTCGCGGCGCCGTCGAGGCTCGAGATGAAGTTCATGCGCAGCCAGCGGCCCGCCGGGAACGCGTAGTCGCGGAGCAGATCATCGTCCGTCAGATCCGGGGCGGGGTCCGGCCACAGCCGGTCGATCGAGGCGCTCATACGTTGTGGGTCGGGTGCATGTTGTGTTCGAGCCGCACCGGATCGCGCCAGCCCATGACGGCCTCGACCATGCGGGCGGCGTCGACCGACGCCTCGACGTCGTGCATGCGCAGGATCCGCGCACCCCGCTCGACGCACATGACCATGGCGGCGAGGGATCCGGCGAGGCGGTCCTGCTTCTCACGGTCGAGCGACTCGCCGATGAAGTCCTTGTTCGACACGGCCGCGAGCAGCGGCAGGCCGATATCGGCGATCTCATCGAGCCGGCGGGTGACCTCGAGTGAGTGCAGCGTGTTCTTATCGAGGTCGTGCCCGGGATCGATGATGATCCTCTCCCGAGGCACGCCCGCGGCGGTGGCGCGGTCGATCCGCGCGAGGAGGAAGCCCCGCACCTCGCTCACCACGTCGTCGAAGTGCGCCGCGGGCTTCTCGGTGCGCGGCGGGCCGACGCTGTGCGTGATGACGACGTGTGCGTCGGAACCCGCGACGACGCCGGCCATGTCGGGGTCGCCGAGGCCGCTCGTGTCGTTGATGACGGCGGCGCCCGCGTCGATGGCCGCGCGGGCGACAGCCGCACGGTTGGTGTCGACCGAGATCACCACATCGCTGGCCGCGGCGACCGCGTCGACGACGGGCGCGATGCGGTCGATCTCCTCCGAAACCGACACGTCGGGCCCGCGCCCGAAGGGGACTCCGCCGACGTCGACCCAATCGGCTCCCGCGGCGGCCGCCCGCGTGCAGGCCGCGACGGCGCGATCGAGCGCGAACGTCGCGCCCCGGTCGAAGAACGAATCGGGCGTGCGATTGATGACGGCCATCACCGCGACGCGGCGCGTGAAATCGAACTCGCGGCGACCGATCCGATGCACCGTCGGGTCCGCAGCCAGGGAATGAGACGTCATGACTGCATGCTACGCGGCGCGGCGTTCGGGCCGCTCACGGCGCGATGGCCGTTCCGTCCTACAATCGCCTCACCCACCGCCGATATCCGGCGCAGGCCTCGAAGGAGAACGACCATGGCGCCCACGAACCGCATCGGCATCGTGTTCAACCCGTCCAAGTCGGAGCGCGGCGAGCTCGAGCGCGCGATCGCCGATGCCACCGACCTGCCGGTCACGTGGCACGAGACATCGGTCGATGACCCGGGCGTCGCGGCGACGCGCGAGGCCCTCGAGGCCCGAGCGGATCTCGTGATCGCCGCCGGCGGCGACGGCACCGTGCGCGCGGTCTGCGAGCACCTCGCGGAATCCGGAGCAGACGTCGAGCTGGGCATCGTTCCGCTCGGCACCGGCAACCTGCTCGCACGCAACCTCGGGGTGCCGCTCGGCAACATCCGCGCGGCCGTCACTCGGGCGCTCACGGGCGAGCCCCGCACGATCGATGCCGCGTGGGCGGAGACCGACCGGACGCGGCACGCCTTCGTCGTGATGGCGGGCTTCGGCATCGACGCCCACATGATCACCGAGACCGATGACGACCTGAAGTCGCGCGCCGGGTGGCTGGCCTACGTCGAGTCGCTCGGCCGGGCGCTGTCCGCGAGCGAGGTCGTCGAGCTCACGCTGACGGTCGGCGAGGAGAGTCCCGAGACGCACCACGCGCACACGCTGATCGTCGGAAACTGCGGCACGCTGCAGGGAGGGATCACGCTGCTGCCCGATGCCGATCCGTCCGACGGCGCGCTCGACCTGATCGTGCTCGACGCCTCCGACGCGAGCGGATGGGCCGACACGGTCAAGAACGTGGTGTGGGACAACGGCGTCGGCCGCATCTTCCGCAAGAGCGATCGCGCGGCGAGCAGCCAGAGCGTCACCCACGCTCAGCTGACGTCGTTGGACATCGAGCTCGAGGAGCCGCGCGTCTTCGAAGTCGACGGCGACGACGTCGGCGAGGTCACGCGCGTGCGGATCAGCGTGCAGCCGGAGGCGATCCGCGTGCGGTGAGGCCCGTGCTCAGCGCGCCCACGCGAGAGCGGACGCGCCGTAACCGCCGACGTCGCGCTCGATCGTGGCGCGGTCGACGAGCAGCGGCGGCGGCACCGCGAGCAGCTCGCCGTGGGGGGACGAGACGTTCGCGATGGGAACCCCCAGCGGGTCCTCGCTGCCGTGCGGCACGCGCTCCCGCTCGAGGAGCGTGCGAGCAGCTCCCAGCAGGCTCGCGCGGATGATGCCGCCCGAGCCATCGGCGAGCAGACCCATCACGCGACTCGCGAGGTGCGCGCCGGTGGCGCAATCGAGCGCCTGAGCGGGAAGCGCGCCCGGAACGGCATCGGCGTCGGCGCACAGCATCGAGATTCCCGTCGCCGCCTGCACGATCGAGTCGAAGCCCGGGCGATCACCCCACGGCCCGGTCTCGCCCCATGCCGACAGCGAACCCACGACGAGGGTCGGATCCTCGGCGGCGAGCTCGTCGGGAGAGAGCCCGAATCGGTCGAGGGAGCCCGGCCGGTACCCGATGATCACGACGTCGGCGTCGCGGGCCAGCGCGCGCACGTCCGCGCTGCGCTCGTTCAGATCGGCGATGGCGGATCGCTTCCCCATGCCGGTCGCGAGGTGCTGATCGATCAGCTCGGGCCGGCGCGGCCCGTCGACGCGCAGCACATCGGCGCCGAGGCAGGCGAGCAGCTGGGAGCAGCTCGGGCCGGCGAGCACGCGGGTCAGATCGAGCACGCGGACGCCGTCGAGGGGGAGGCCCGCCGTCGGCGGCAGGGCGCGCGAACCGGTGCGCGCGACATCGAGCCACGCCTCTCCCACCGTCTCGAGATGGTGCGGGTGCTGGAGCCATTCGTCCTCCGTGCGCACCACCGCGGCGACACCGCCCGCCTCCGTGATCGCCGCCACCAGGTCGTCGGCGCGCCACGAGGAGGCGACGTCATCGAGGGTCGGCCGATCGCCGGCCCCCGTCGCCTGCCGGATCGCCTCCGCGTGGTGCGGGTAGTTGGCGTGCGTGCGCACGAATCCGTCTCGGGTGCGCACGAAGCCCGATTGAGGCGCCCAGACGCTTGCCGACCGCCCGCCGACGCGCAGGTGGCTGAGCGCTCCGAAGGCGGCGCGCACCAGCTCGGCCGTGGTCTCGACCCGGCGGGCCCTGCCGCGCTCCTCCGACAGCCGAGCCGCTTCATCGGCTGCGGCCTCGACAGCCGAAACCGCGAGGGACTCGACATCCAGCGGGCATCGCCACCACCTGCGCACCGTCACGCTCATGCGGCCAGGCTACTGGTGCGGTGCGACGAAAGCGATAGCCGTCAGACGTCCAACGACTCGCCGGCGTCCAGGCGGTGGAATGCGCCGCCGGACTGCTCGGTCGCCCACGCGAGTCGGTCGCGGTGCATGCCGCGGCCGGCCTCGGACAGCGTCATATCGTGCGTGCCGAACGCATGCTGCGGCGCGACGGCCAGCACGAAGTCCATCGCCTCGCCGATCTTCAGCCATGGCGCGCCAACCGGCGCCGCGAGCACCCGCACGTCGACGCCGTCGGGAACGGCGTACGAGTCGCCGGGGTAGTAGAAGGCGTCGTCCACGAGCACGCCGACGTTGTCGACCAGCGGGATCGACGAGTGGATCTCGTTGTGCGTGCCGCCGAAGAAGCGCACGGAGAAGGACCCGAGGGTCGCGGTGTCGCCGGGGGAGACGACGGTCGTCTCGACAGGTGCATCTCGCGCGGTCGCCGCCGTCGTCAGCATCGGCACGCCGGGGAACCTCTCGGCGAGCGTGCGCAGGTGCGCGGGCGTCCAGTGATCCGCGTGCTCGTGCGTGATGATGACGCCGACGACCCCGTCGAGGTCGCCGAGATCCGCGGCGAAGACGCCCGGATCGATCACGAGCGTCTCGTCGTTCTTGTCGAGCGTGAGGCAGGCATGTTCGTGTTTCGTGACGCGCATGCCTCCACCGTGCCACTCGCAGCAGGGTTCCGTGAAGCGATGAGATGGATTAGGCTCCGAATCAGCGGACACGCCCGGGTGACACGCAGAGCGTCGCCCGATTTTGTCGTGCGGTTGCGATGCGGATATAGTGATCTAGTTGCCGCGAGCGGGAACACATAACCGAAGAACATGCGGCCCCATCGTATAGCGGCCTAGTACGCTGGCCTCTCACGCCGGTAACGCGGGTTCGAATCCCGCTGGGGTCACCGCAGAGAACGAACGCCCGAACTCCGGTTCGGGCGTTCGTCATTTTCCCGTCGGCGACACGGTAATCTGGTGTGCGCGAGGGGGAGTATCCCGAAACCGCACGCAGCGTCAGTACGAGCACCATCGAAGAGGCTCCGGGCGTGCGGCGCATCCGTCCGATGCGGGGAGAGACTTTCGGACGTCATCCGACCCCGAAAGGCATCTTTTGGACACCATTCCCGTCTGGTTCGAGATCGGCTCGCTCGTCGTGCTGGTCGTGATCCTGCTCGCCGACCTGCTGCTCATCCTCAAACGGCCGCACATCCCCTCGACGAAGGAATCGGCCCTCTGGGTCGGGTTCTACGTCACGCTCGCGCTGATCTTCGCCCTGTCGCTGTTCCTCATCGGCGACACGGAGCACGCCGTGCAGTTCCTCAGCGGCTGGCTCACCGAGTACAGCCTGTCGATCGACAACCTGTTCGTCTTCGTGCTGATCATGGGGCAGTTCGCGGTGCCGAGGCGCTATCAGCAGGAAGTGCTGATGGTCGGCATCATCATCGCGCTCGTGCTGCGTGCCGCCTTCATCCTGCTGGGCGCGGCGCTCATCGAGAACTTCAGCTGGATCTTCTTCATCTTCGGCGCGTTCCTCGTCTACACGGCGG
>DHCFD07801__coassemble_1758_pt1 | contig 11105 bp, 8 predicted proteins | sample DHCFD07801__metabat2_low_PE_023 | metagenome-assembled genome bin DHCFD07801
CGCAGGCTCACCCGAGGCCGACCTCCAGGAAGCTGACGATGACGGCGACGCATCCGCTGTTGCGCGCCGGGCGGAGACGCGGCTGGCTCGCGCACTCGCAGCGCGCGGGCTGTCCGAGCGCGAGGCGCGCGATCGTCTGCGCCGAGACGGCGTGGAGCAGAACGACGTCGAAGAGATCATCGAACGGCTGATGGCCGTGGGGGCGCTCGACGACCGCGTGCTCGCCGAGCAGATCGTGTATCAGTCGGTGACGCGCAAGAATCATGGCCGGCGCGCGGTGGCACAGACGCTCTCGAAGCGGGGCATCTCCCGAGACGAGATCGATATCGCGCTCGAGGCGCTGCCCGACGACGACTACGAACGGGCTCTGGAGTTCGCTCAGGGCAAGGCTCCGAGTCTGGCGCGACTCGATCGCGATACGGCGCTGCGGCGTCTCATCGGGCAGCTGTCGCGACGCGGGTACGGCGGTTCGCTCGCGATGAGCGTGGCGAAGCAGGCGCTCGACGAGGCGGGGTCCGCAGGCACCGCGCGCGTACGGTTCCGCTGACGGGGGATGGTCCGCGCGCGGTGGGCAGCTTCACACGCGCGGCCGCGCCCGACTCCGTAGAATCGATGGTGCTATGACCATGCCATCTTCAGCCCCGACGCTCATTGCGCCCTCGCCCGCAGCCCTCAACGACGACGGTCGCGCGCGCACCTACGAAGTGCGCACGTTCGGCTGCCAGATGAACGTGCACGATTCGGAACGCATGTCCGGTTCGCTCGAGAGCGCGGGCTACGCGCCGGCGGGCGACGAGCAGCAAGCCGACGTCGTGATCATCAACACCTGCGCCGTGCGCGAGAACGCCGCGGGCAAGCTCTACGGAACACTCGGCTATCTGAAGTCGGTGAAAGAGCAGCACCCCGGCATGCAGATCGCCGTGGGCGGGTGCCTCGCACAGATGGACCAGGACGTCGTGACACAGAAGGCGCCGTGGGTCGACGTGGTCTTCGGCACGCACAACATGGGCGCGCTTCCGCAGCTGCTCGAACGCTCGCGCCACAACGACGAGGCCCAGCTCGAGATCCTCGAGTCGCTCGAGGTGTTCCCGTCGACGCTCCCGACGAAGCGCGATTCGCACTATTCCGGGTGGGTGTCGATCTCGGTCGGCTGCAACAACACGTGCACCTTCTGCATCGTGCCGAGCCTGCGCGGCAAGGAGAAGGACCGCCGTCCGGGCGACATCCTGGAAGAGATCAAGCTGCTCACCGACGACGGGGCGATCGAGGTCACGCTGCTCGGCCAGAACGTCAACAGCTACGGCGTCGAGTTCGGCGATCGTCAGGCGTTCAGCAAGCTGCTGCGCGCCTGCGGCGACATCGACGGGCTCGAGCGCGTGCGCTTCACGAGTCCGCACCCCGCGGCATTCACCGACGATGTGATCGACGCGATGGCCGAGACGCCGAACGTCATGCCGCAGTTGCACATGCCGCTGCAGTCGGGCAGCGACAAGGTGCTGAAGGACATGCGGCGGTCATACCGTTCGAAGAAGTTCCTCGGCATCCTCGACCGCGTGCGCGAGAAGATGCCGAATGCGGCGATCACCACCGACATCATCGTCGGCTTCCCGGGTGAGACCGATGAAGACTTCGAAGACACACTGCGGGTCGTCGAAGCGGCGCGATTCGCGAGCGCCTTCACGTTCCAATACTCGATCCGCGAGGGCACGCCGGCCGCGACGATGCCGAACCAGGTGCCGAAGCACGTCGTGACCGAACGCTACGACCGCCTCATGGAGCTTCAGCGCCGCATCACGCTGGAGGAGAACGAGAAGCAGCTGGGTCGCACGGTCGAGGTGCTCGTCTCGACGGGTGAAGGCAAGAAGGACGCGGAGACGCATCGCCTCACCGGTCGCGCCGAAGACAACCGTCTCGTGCACTTCGAGGTGCCCGACGGCTCCGAGATCCCGCGACCGGGCGACGTCGTGACCGTCGAGATCACGCACGCGGCACCGTCGCACCTGCTCGCCGACAGTGCGAACGGAGCGCCTCTCACGGTGCGTCGCACGCGCGCGGGCGACGCGCACGATCGCAGCCTCGCCGCGAGCTGTGCCGTCCCCGCGCCGGGCGGCTCGGCCGACGGCACGGTCGGTCTCGGGCTGCCGACGCTGCGCGCCGGGCTGTGACGATGGCTGACGGCCCCCGGCTCTGGGCGGTCGTCGGGGCGACGGGCACGGGAAAGAGCGACCTCTCGCTCGACCTCGCCGAACAGCTCCGGTCTCGCGGCGAGCCCGCTGAGATCGTCAACGCCGATGCGATGCAGCTCTACCGCGGCATGGACATCGGCACGGCGAAGCTCCCGGTCGACGAGCGCCGGGGCGTGCCGCACCACATGCTCGATGTGCTCGCCGTCACGGAGGACGCCGCAGTCGCCTCCTATCAGCCGAAGGCGCGCACGATCATCGACGGCCTTCTCAATGCCGGGAGCCACGCGATCCTCGTCGGAGGATCCGGACTGTACGTGTCGAGCGTCATCTACGACTTCCGGTTTCCGCCGCGCGACGCCGCGCTGCGCGCCGACCTCGAGGCCCGCCTCGCAGCCGAGGGTGTCGGTGCGCTGTACGACGAGCTGCGCGCCGCCGACCCCGCGACGGCCGAGCGGGTCGATCCGCGCAACGGTCGGCGCATGGTGCGCGCGCTCGAAGTGGCGCTGCTCGGCGATGCGGGCCACGGCGCGGCGCTGCCCGACGAGCCGACGCTCTGGCGCGAGACGAGCATCGTCGGGCTCGCGATGGAGCGTGCGGCCCTCGTCGAACGCCTCGACGTCCGCGTCGAGCGCATGTGGGCGGACGGGATCCTCGCCGAGACCGAGGCGCTGCGAAGAGCCGGCATCGAAGAGGGCAGAACCGCGAGCCGCGCGATCGGTTACGCGCAGGCCCTCGCGCAGCTCGCGGGCGAGAAGAGCGAGGCCGAAGCGATCGCCGAGACGCAGGCGCTCACGCGGCGGTACGCGCGCCGTCAGGTGAGCTGGTTCCGCCGGTACGCGCAGACCCGCTGGCTCGACGCCGAGACCGCGCGCGCCCGCGACATCACCGGCTGACGCGGGCGCGGATCACCCCTGCGACGGCAGGAACGGGTCGATCAGTGTGGGGGCCACGAGAGGGTGCCGGCGCGCCCCGGCCGCGCGCGGCCCGGCGCCCGAGACATCCGGAACGCGGATCCCGAGCGCGTGCGCGGGAGAATCCTGCGCGACCCGGAAATCGTCGGCGAGCATCGGATCCGCCGTCACGGAGTGACGATCGTGGCCGAGCGCCGCCCACTCCTCGTCGAGGGCCTCCGTGATCTCGAATCCGACCGATCCGTCGTCCTGTACGGGGCGCTCGGCGTTCGCAGCGCGCACCGCACCGGGAATGGGGGACGCATCCCAGAACAGGTTCAGGTCGCTGTCGACGCCGAAACCGCGGACGTCCCGTGGGCCGGGGGCACCGACGAAGGCGGGCGTGCCGTATCCGACCACGATGTTCCGGAGGAACGTGAACGACGTGTGGCTCTCGGGGCGGGTGATCGACACCTGGCCGCAGCGGCCGCGCGCCCATACGTTGTCGCGCACGATCACTTCGCGGCCGTAGTGCTGGTGATAGCACTGGCTCGAGGTGTCGTGCACGACGTTGCCCTCGATGACGACGTGGCTCGATCCCTCGTCGAGGTAGATGCCCCACCCGCCGTAGTTCTGGCACTCGATGTCGTGGATGTGGTTGCCGCGCACGACCGTGCCGGGCGCGATGCCGAGCAGATAGACGCCGCCCATGTCGTTGAGTCGGCCCTGGCCGAGGTCGTGGATGTGGTTGCCGACGATCTGATTGCCCTCGGACGGGCTCGTGAGGTAGTCCCACATCCACCCGACGGAGACGCCCGAGTACGGGAAGCGTCGGATCTCGTTGTGGGCGATCACATTGTGGGAACCGTGCTGGAACAGCACGGCGACCGCGCCGCGGTACACCTGCCCGCCGCGCTCGGCGGTGCAGTCGGAGACTTCGTTGGCGCGGTTGAACGCGGGGGAGTGCGCATCGATGTCTCCGCCGGAGCGCACGGCGCCCGCGCCGAGATCGCGGAACGCGGTTCCCGAGACGAGGTTGCCCCGTGATCCTTGGCCGAGCGAGATGCCGTACCCGCCGACGCGTTCGACGGATCCGCCGACGACCGCGCACGCGCGGGCGAACTCGAAGCGCAGCGCGGCCGGCACCGAGCTCGCGGCCTGCACGTCAGCGGCGTAGCGGCCGTCGGCCGGCAGCTGCGGATCCTCGCGCACACCGAACGGCACCGAGGCGGCCGGCACCTCCGCGAAGTCGGCCTCGGCGAAGCGGATGTGCTCGAAGCGCACCTCGCGCACGGGCGCGGTGGGGGAGCCCGTGAGCACGGCGAACGCATCCGTGACAGGGAAGCGCACATCGAGGTCGTGCGGATCGTCGACGGCGAGCAGGATGTGCGGGCCGTCGAGTCCCGAGACGGCGCCGGTCGCATCGAGATACCACTCGCCGGGCACCTCGCCGAGCGATTCGACGACGTTGTCGAGGTAGTAGCGGGCGAACCGTGCGGCGGCGTCGTCGCGCAGTGCGAAGATGCTCGTGAGGTCGCTCGTGATCGTGCGGGCGTCGCGGTCGATGCGGGCGATGGGCATGCGCTCTTCCACCCAGTAGTGCGGAACGACGACCTCGACGCTCGTCGCCTCCGCCAGCGCCGGGATGTCACCGTCGGCGTAGCGGAACGTCGCGGTTCCATCGAAGAGCGTGCCGACGAAGCTGCCCGCAGGGTCGAGCCCCTCCTGCTCCTCGACGCGCAGGAAGTCGGAGCGGGGATACCGCGGGCGGGGCGCGGCAGTGCCCTCGACGTACAGCCGCCGGCCCGTCGCCCGCGGAGCGGCCGCGGCCCACACCTCACGGCCGTTCACGCTCACCGGCCGCCAGTCGGTGATCCGCACGGATCCGCGCAGCAGCGGCGGGTTCTGAGGATCGGCGGCGACGATGGACGTGAACGAGTCTTCGGGCCCGAATGCGACGGGCTGCGGGTGGGCGTACTCGCCGCCCGCCATCCAGATCACGGCGCGCTGCCCGTCTTCGCGGCGCTTCCTCACGAGAGCGAGCCCGTGCGCCAGGTCGTTCGCGGGGTAGCCGTGGGATCCGTCGGCGAAAGGGGATCCATCCGGCGCGACATAGACCTCGATGCGGTCGGTGCTCATCTGCTCATCCCTTCGTGGCGCCGGCGGTGACGCCGGCGGTGATCTGACGCTGGAAGACGAGATAGATGACGATGATCGGCAGTACAGCCAGCATGACACCGGCGATGTAGGTCGGCACGTTGTCGGGATACTGTCCGCGCAGAGTGCTGACGCCCACCATGACGGTGCGCTTCTCAGGCGATTGCATGAGCAGCAGGGCGATCAGGATGTCGTTCCAGATGAACAGCGCGTTGAGGATGCCCATTGAGATGAGGGCGGGCTTGCCGGTCGGCACCATGATGCGCCACCAGACGCCGAAGAGCCCATTGCCGTCGACGCGCGCGGCCTCGGTCATCTCCCGGGGGATCCCGGAGTAGTACGAGGTCATGAAGTACACGGTGAACGGCAGGTACTGGGCCACGTACGCGATGATCAGGCCGGGGAACGTATCGATCAGTCCGAGGTCGCTCATGACCTTGACCGTCGGCACCATGATCACCTGGAACGGGATCATCATCATCGCGAGGATGATGAGGAACGCGACCTTGCTGCCGCGGAACGACAGGTGGCTGAGCGCGTACCCGCACATCGACGCGAGCAGCAGGATCAGCGCGACCGAGACCACCGTCACGGTGATCGTGTTGAGGAAGTACCGCCCCATATCGGCATTGGTCCACGCATCCGCGTAGTTCTGCAGGTTGATCGTCTGCGTGGCACCGAGCCGGTCGAGCACGTAGTCCTTGCGCGTCTTCAGCGAGACGTTCAGGCCGAACAGGATCGGATAGATCGTGGCGATGGCGAGCAGCATCATCGGCACGGCGATGGCCCAGCGGGCGGCGCGTTCGCGGCGCATCATGCCTCCTTCGTCGCGCGGCGGAGCACGCGGATCTGGATGAGGCCGATCACGAGCACGATCGCGAGGAGGAACACGGACGCCGCTGATGCGAGCGCGGGGCGGGATTCTCCGTTGAGCTTCCAGATGAGGAACTCCGGCAGGTAGCTCGCGGCTCCAGGGCCGCCGGCGGTCATCGTGTAAAGCAGGGCGAAGAGTCCGGTCAGCATGCCGATCGTGGTCGTGACGAAGACGAACTGGATCGTCTGGCTGAGGCTGGGGATGATGACGTGCACGATCTGCTGCCAGAGGTTCGCGCCGTCGATCTTGGCCGCGTCGAGCAGCTGCGCATCGAGCGTCGCGAATCCCGCGAGGAAGATGGTGAAGGCCATGCCGAACGTCGCCCAGATGTGAACGACGAGCACGGTCGGCAGTGCCGTCTCCGGCAGGCCGAGCCAGTCGACCGACGGGATCCTGATGGTGCTCAGAGTGCCGTTCAGCGGTCCGTTCGCGGCGAGGATGATGTTGAAGATCGCGCCGATGATGATCGGCGAGAGTACGACCGGCAGGAAGTAGACGCTGCGGTAGAAGCGGTGGCCCGGCACCTTGAGGTAGATGAACGTCGCGAGGATGCCGGCGAAGAAGACCTGGATCGGCACGAACAGCAGCACGACGACCACGTTGCGGGCCGACGCCTGGAACCGCTCGTCCTGCAGCAGGTAGGCGTAGTTGTCGAGGCCGATGAACTGGCCGTTGAGCACGCCGTCGCCCGTGAACGAGAAGTTGATGCCGAGCACGAGCGGGTAGAGGCGGAACACCGCGAGGATCGCGATGACCGGCAGCACCATGAGATAAGGGGTGAGGCGTTCGAAGGTCCAGGGGCGGCGCCGGCCGGCGGGGCGACGGGAGCGCGTGCCCCCGTCGCCCCGTCCGTCGGTCACCAGTGTCCTGGTCGCCGTCGCGAGGTTGGACAAGGCGGATCAGCCTTCGGATGCGGCGAGCTTCGACGCCGCCTCGTCGACCGTGACGTCGCCGTTGAGCAGCTGCTGTCCGAGGCGGTGCAGCAGGTCGAGCGCGTCGGCGCTGAGTGCGGTGTGCAGGAGCGGCTTGCTCCCCGGAAGCTCGGCGACGATCTCGTTGGCCGAGGCGATGTCGGTGTCGAGTTCGATCGTCGTGTCCGACGTGATCTGTCCGCCGGCGAGCGAGTAGGCAGCGAGCGCGTCGTGGTCGACGCTCGCGCGGATCCAGTCGACGCCGAGGTCCTTCTTGTCCTCGTTCAGGATGCCATAACCGATGCCGCCCTCGGCGGGGAGCGCGATCGTCGTGCCATCGTTGGCGGTCACGGGCATCATGAACCCGAGGTCGTCGCCGAGGAACTCATCGAACTGCTTCCAGTGTGCGGTCCCGCTCATCAGCGCGACGACCATGGCGGAGTCTCCGGCCGAGAAGATGTCGAACGAATCGTTGAACATCGCGGTCGAGTTCGCGCCGTCGTTGTACCAGCCGTCGGCCGCGCTGTCGGCCCACATCTGCAGGATCTGCGTCGCGTGATCGCTCGTCCAGTCGCGTTCGCCGGCGATCCAGGCGTCGTACTCCTCGGGCGTGAACACGCCGGATCCGAAGCCCGATAGGAAGAACTCGATGCCGAGGCCCTCCTTGTTGCCGAGGGCGAAGCACGACGCGTCGGTCTTCGCAAGGATCTGCTCGCAGGCAGCGCTGAGCTCATCCCACGTGGTCGGGGGAGCGGCGGGGTCGAGCCCCGCTTCGTCGAACAGAGCCTTGTTGAAGTAGATCGGGAAGCCCTGCAGGAACGTGGGCGCGGAGTACGTTTCGCCGTCGCGCTCGAATGCCGGCCAGCCCGCGAGCTGGTCCTGGAGGTCGGCGAGCTCCTCGGTGATGGGCACGAGCGAGTCCGCACGGCTCTTGAGCTGCGTGCCGCCGTTGTACAGCGCGAGGTCGGGACCGGTGCCGGCCTCGACGGCACTGCCGAGCAGCGTGTAGTACTGATCGAACGGCTGGTTGACGATCTCGACGTCGACGTCGGGGTGCTCCTCCTGGAAAGCCGCGGTCACGTCCTCGGTGTAGGCAGCGGCGGCCTCGTCGGCATCGCCCCAGTTCCAGATCGTGAGCTTGTCGCCGCCCGACGATCCGCCCGCGGAGTCGGGGCCCGTGGTCGGCGCCGCTCCGCCGCAGGCGGTGAGGGCGACGAGGGAGATGCCGGCGATGGCCGTCGTCATGATGGTGCGCTTCATTGCGGTCCTCTCAGGGGATGATTCGCTGCGGGCGGGGTCGGATTGCTCGAGCGAATGTCCCTGAAATGTACTACGTCTGATGAAGCTCGTCAATAAACATCACATGACTGATGTTCAAGCGTTATCCGGCTCGCGCCTGCGCTCCCACGAATCGACGATGTGGGCGCGCATGGCGGACCGGGCGGCGTCGGGTTCGCCGGCCGCGATCGCCTCGGTGATGCGCTCGTGCTCGCCGAGCGTCAGCTCGAACGAGTGTGCGGGGTCGTGTCCGGTGAACCGGTCGCTGCCGATCGCGTGTGCGACGAGCACGCGGGCGATGTTCTCCGCCAGACCGTTGCCCGACATCGCCATCACTGTGTGGTGGAAGCGCACGTCGGCCTCGCGGAACGCCGCCGAGTCGGCGATGTTCTCGGTCATCGCGGCGAGCGCCTCGCGCAGCGCCGTGAGGCCCTCGTCGTCGCGCGTACGCGACGCCGCCGACGCCATCTCGGCCTCGAGGGCCGCGCGCGTGGCGCTCAGGTCGTCGAGCACTTTGAGCGTCTCGTCGTTCTGCACGAGCGCCTCGATCACGAGCGGATCGAGCATGTTCCAGCTCGTGCGCGGGTTCACGCTCGTCCCGCGCCCCTGGGCGACCGTGACCATGCCCTTCTCCTGCAGACGCTTCATCGACTCGCGCACGACGGTGCGGCTCACGCCGAACTGGTCGCTGAGCACCGCCTCGGTCGGCATGGGCGTCTCGGGCTGGTAGTCGCCCACCACGATCGACTCGACGATCTCGCGGAGCACCGTCAGCCCGATCCTCTCGATCGGTGCACGCGTGCGCGGTGTGCGGGGAGGCATGGACGTGCTCATGGTTCACACTCTATTTCGTTGATCGGGCGGTCGCCGTTTCCGTTTGGCGAGGTGCGTGAGCTCACCGTTATTGTCGTCGAGCATACGTCGTACGTATTATGGCGAGGCTCGTGCGCGTCCGTGCCACCGAGGTGATGGTCCGTGGTGATCGTGAATCATATGATGTATGTTGTTTGGATTATTGATCTCAGATTCGAGGGTGCAATGAAGATCACGGGCTATCGCACGCTGCACACGGTGCACGAGTGGGGACGTCCCATCGGCGATGTCAACGGCGTGATCGCGAGCGGCATCACCGAGGTGCCGATCGTCATCCTCGAGACCGATGAGGGTATAGATGGCATCGGCATGGGGTCGCACGCCGATCTCGATCGGCTGTTCCCGGCGCTCGAGGGGAAGGACCCGCGAGCCGTCACCACGCTGTACGACGCCATGATCGACCGCGTGTTCAAGACATCGCACAACGGTGCAACGTTCGGCGGCATCGGTACGTTCGACAGTGCGCTGTGGGATCTCAAGGCCAAGCTCGCGGGCGAACCGCTCTGGCGCCTGCTGGGCGCCGGCGATCGGTTCGTCACCGGCTATGCGTCGCCGCTCGATGCGGGGATCGCCGACGACGCTCTCGCCGAGCTCTACGCAGGGTTCGCCGCGCGTGGGTTCACGGCCGCGAAGCTGAAGGGCGGGCGCGAGGCCGCGCGCGATCTGGCGCGCTTCGACATCGTCCGTGGTGCGCTCGGCGTGGACGATCCCGCGCTGATGCTCGACGCCAATGAATCGTGGAACCTCAAGCAGGCCGTGCGCTACATGGCTGTGATCGAGGACGAGATCGACCTCACCTGGATCGAAGAGCCGCTTCGCCGATGGGACGCGGCGGGCCATGCGCGCCTCAGTGCGGCCATTCGTGCGGCCGTCGCGACGGGGGAGAACCTCACGGGCCTCGAGCAGTATCGCGCGATCCTCGACGCCGGCGGCGCTGATATCGTGCAGGCGGGCGCCGTGTGGGGCATCACGAACCTGCAGCGCGTCGCGTTCGCCGCCCATGCGAGGGACCTTCCCCTCAGCCCTGTCGGCCTCACGGCGAACTACGCGGTCGCGGCAGTCGCGGCCGCGATCCCGAACCACCTCACGGCGGAGGTGCAGGATCTCGGCGCGCCCGTGGGAATCGCTGTCGATCAGGAGATCTCCGATGGCGGGATCGTGCTCGGCGACCGGCCCGGCGCCGGGATCGAGATCGACGAGGCCGTGATCCACCAATTCCGGGCGAGCGAGAGCTGGCAGGTGCCGAACGGCCCGCACGTGCGCTCGCCGCGGGCGGGCCTGCGCCTCGCCGAACGCGCCCTGTGATCCGGCGTCCGCACGCATGCGCCCTACACTGAGGAAACCGGAGACCGAGGGGTGAGGGATGACCGCGAAGCGAGTTCCGAGCCGTCGCTCGACCCGCAGCGTCACGCTCGCCGAGGTAGCGGCGCATGCGGGTGTGTCGGCGCAGACGGTGTCGCGTGCGATCCGCCAGCCCAGCCTCGTGTCGGAGGCGACGGTCGAGCGGGTGCTGGCCTCGATCCGTGCGACCGGCTATGTGCCGAACCTCGCCGCGAGCCACCTGGCGTCGAATCGCAGCAACGCCATCGCGGTGCTGATCCCGACCGTGTCGGCGTCGGTCTTCGCCGACATGGTGCAGGGGCTCGACCAGGCGGTCTCGCCGGGCGGGTATCACCTGCTGATCGGTACGACGGGCTATCGCCTGGATCGGGAGGAAGAAGTGCTGCGCGCGTTCCTCGGGCGGCGCCCCGACGGGATCGTGCTGGCGGGCACGGTGCATACCGAGGCGGCGCGCGAGCTGCTCGCGGCTGCGCGCATCCCCGTCATCGAGACGTGGGAGCTCGCGCAGGATCCTGTGGACTCGGTTGTCGGGTTCTCGAACCACGATGCGATGAGCGCGCTCATGGATCACGTATGCGGCCTCGGCTATCGCCGC
>DHCFD07801__coassemble_1783_pt1 | contig 10881 bp, 6 predicted proteins | sample DHCFD07801__metabat2_low_PE_023 | metagenome-assembled genome bin DHCFD07801
GCACGCAGGACACGATCTTCCCCTCGTATCGCGAGCACGCGGTTGTGAAGGTCCGTGGCGTCGACCTGGTGTCGGTGCTCGCCCTCATGCGCAGCGCGACGCACGGGGGGTGGGATCCGACGGATCCCAAGAACGGCAACACGCGGCTGTACACGCTCGTGCTGGGTACGCAGGTGCCGCACGCGACCGGCTTCGCGATGGGCCTCGGGTTCGACGGGCGCACCGCGACCGGCGACGCGCAGAAGGACGAGGCGGTCATCGTCTACTACGGCGACGGCGCCGCGAGCGAGGGCGACGTGCACGAGGCGATGGTGTTCGCCGCGAGCTACAGCACCCCGCAGCTCTTCTTCCTGCAGAACAACCACTGGGCCATCTCCGTGCCGGTGAAGACTCAGGCGGCGGCGCCGCTGGCCGACCGGTCGGCCGGTTACGGGATCCCGACGCTGCGCATCGACGGCAACGACGTGCTCGCGTCGTATGCCGCCAGCCGCATGTACCTCGACGAGGCGCGCGCCGGCGGCGGCCCGCGGGCGATCGAGGCCGTCACGTATCGCATGGGCGCACACACCACGAGCGACGATCCGACCAAGTACCGCTCGAAGGACGAGGAGGCCGCGTGGGCACGGCGCGACCCGATCGCACGCATGCGCGCGTTCCTCGAGAACCGCGGCGCGGGGTCGGAGTTCTTCGCCGACGTCGACCAGGAGGGCGAGGCGCTCGCCGCCGATGTGCGCACGCGGATCGCCGCGTGGCCCGATCCCGATCCGAGCAGCATGTTCGCCCACGTGTACTCCGAGCCGCACGCGCTCGTCGAGCAGCAGGCGGCCTGGCTGGCCGAGTACGAGGCCTCGTTCGAGGGAGGAGCGGTATGACGTTCGAGACGATGCCCTTCGCCCGGGCCATGAACGCCGGTCTGCGCCGCGCGATGGAGGACAACCCGCGCGTCATGCTGATGGGCGAGGACATCGGCAAGCTGGGCGGCGTGTTCCGCGTGACCGAGCACCTGCAGCGCGACTTCGGTGAGAACCGCGTTCTCGACACGCCCCTCGCCGAGGCGGGCATCGTGGGATCCGCGATCGGCCTGGCGATGGCGGGGTTCCGGCCCGTGGTGGAGATCCAGTTCGACGGGTTCGTGTTTCCGGCCTTCGACCAGATCACCACGCAGCTCGCGAAGCTCACGAACCGTCACGAGGGCGCGATCCGCATGCCCGTCGTCATCCGCATTCCGTACGGCGGCCACATCGGCGCCATCGAGCACCACCAGGAGAGCCCCGAGGCGTACTTCGCACACACGCCGGGCCTGCGCGTTGTGAGCCCGTCGACGCCCAACGACGCCTACTGGATGATCCAGGACGCGATCGCATCCGACGACCCCGTGATCTTCATGGAGCCGAAGAGCCGTTACTGGCAGAAGGGCGAGGTCGACACCGGGCACCGCGCCGCGGAGCTGCACGCGACGCGCGTCATCCGCAGCGGATCCGACGTCACGCTCGTCGGGCACGGGGCGATGGTGTCGGTGCTGCTGCAGGCGGCGTCGATCGCCGAGGGCGAGGGCATCAGCTGCGAGGTCATCGACCTGCGGTCGCTGTCGCCCATCGACTACGACCCGATCATCGAATCGGTGCGCTCGACCGGGCGCATGGTGTGGGCGCAGGAAGCGCCGGGCACGACGAGCCTCGCCGGAGAGATCGCCGCGACGGTCGCCGAGCGGGCGTTCTATTCGCTCGAGGCGCCCGTGATGCGCGTGGCGGGCTTCGACGTGCCGTTCCCGCCCGCCAAGCTCGAGAGCTTCTACCTGCCCGACGCCGACCGCGTGCTCGAAGCCGTCGACCGAGTGCTCGCATTCTGAATACCGGAGGAATCGACATGGAGACCTACTACCTTCCCGACGTGGGCGAGGGGTTGACCGAGGCCGAGATCGTCGAATGGCGTGTGAAGCCCGGCGACCAGGTCGCGGTCAACGATCCGATCGCCGACATCGAGACCGCCAAGAGCGTGGTCGAGCTGCCGTCGCCGTTCGCGGGCGTCGTGGGCGAGCTGCTCGCGAACGCGGGCGACACCGTTGATGTGGGCGCGGCGATCATGACGGTCACGGCTGAGTCCGCGGAGGCCGAGTCGTCGGCCGAGGGCGGCGCGCGTCCCGAGCCGGCGAAGGACGTCTCCGATTCCGCCGTGCTCGTCGGCTACGGCAACGGCGCCGAAGCGAAGACGCGTCGCACGCGCAAGACGCACGAAGCCGTCGTGACGAGCTCGATCGGCGTGATGGCGAAGCCGCCCGTGCGCAAGCTCGCGCGCGACCTGGGCGTGACGCTGTCCGACGTCACGGGAAGCGGTCCCTCGGGCGAGGTCACGCGCGACGACGTGCTGAAGCAGGCCGAACAGGCCTCCGTGTTCCGCAACCTCTCGACCCCTGAATGGGGCGCCGAGCGCGAGCGCACGATCCCGGTGCCGCCCGCGCAGACCGATCCGCGCTACGAGGCCGTGCCCGTGAAGGGCGTGCGCAAGGCGACGGCGAACGCGATGGTCGGATCTGCGTACACGGCGCCGCACGTGTCGGTCTGGACCGATGTCGATGCGACGCGCACGATGGAATTCGTCGCCCGGCTGAAGCAGCAGCCGCAGTTCGCCGACATCCGCATCTCTCCGCTGCTCGTGTACGCGCGGGCCGTGCTGTGGGCCGTGCAGCGCACGCCCGAGATCAACTCGACGTGGATCGAGACGGGCGACGGCGCCGAGATCCAGGTGCGCAACTACGTGAACCTGGGCATCGCGGCGGCGACCCCGCGCGGGCTCGTCGTGCCGAACATCAAGGACGCGCAGGACCTCTCGATCCGCGAGCTCGCATCGGCGCTGCAGGCGCTGACCCTGAAGGCGCGCGAGGGGAAGACGCAGCCCGCGGAGATGGCCGGCGGCACGATCACGATCACGAACATCGGTGTGTTCGGCATGGATGCGGGCACCCCGATCCTGAACCCGGGCGAGGCCGGCATCATCGCGATGGGGGCGATCCGTCAGAAGCCGTGGGTCGTCGACGGCGAGGTGCGTCCGGCGTGGGTCACGACCGTGTCGGGCTCGTTCGATCACCGCATCGTCGACGGCGACAAGGTGAGCCGCTTCGTCGCCGACGTCGCCGCCGTGCTGGAGGAACCGGCGCTGCTGCTCGACTGAGCGCATGAGAAGGGGCCCGCACCAGATCCGTCTGGTGGCGGGCCCCTTCTCATGCGTGCGATCTACTGCTGGAGCGTGAACTGCAGCTCGAGCGTGATCGTGACCTCGTTGCCGAGGGTGAACCCGCCGGCCTCGACGGCCGCGTTCCAGTTGACGCCGAAGTCGGTGCGGTCGATCTTCGTGGTCGCCTCGCCGCCTGCCTTCGTCTGTCCGTAGCCGTCGACCGTGACGCCGCCGAACTCTCCGGTGAGGGTCACGGGCTTCGTGACGCCGCGCAGGGTGAGGTCGCCGTCGATCAGCACGTTGTCGCCCTGCAGGCGGATGCCCGTCGAACGGAACGTCATGGTCGGAAACTCATCGGCGGCGAAGAAGTCGCTCGTGCGCAGGTGCTCGTCGCGCGGGGCCTGGCCCGTGTTGACGCTCGCGATCTCGATGGACGCCTCGACGGAGGAGTCTTCGAGCGTCTCGCCGACGACGGCCGTGGCGTCGAACTTCTCGAACGAGCCCTTCACCTTGCTGATGGCGAGGTGGCGCACCGAGAAGGTGACCTCGGAGTGAGCGGGATCGATCGTCCAGGTGCCGGGCGTGCAGCCGGGGAGAACATCTGCAGTGCGAGTCATAGCGGGTCCTTTCGAGGAAAGCGTGAACAACGGTGATAACGCGAGCGAACGAGATCTATTCCCGTGCATGGAAAATTTATCACGACAGGCGTCAGCGGACCAGGGCGCGGTAGTCGTCGGCGGTGAGCGCGGGCGTCTCAGCGCCCTCGAGCATGCGGGAGAAGAGCTGGCGCTTCTTGTGCTGCAGATCGCGCACCTTCTGCTCGATGGTTCCCGCCGAGATGAGCCGATAGACCACGACCGGCTTCGTCTGGCCGATGCGGTGAGCGCGGTCGATCGCCTGCTCCTCGGCTGCGGGGTTCCACCACGGGTCGAGCAGGATGCAGTAGTCGGCCGCGGTGAGGTTCAGGCCCGTACCGCCGGCCTTCAGCGAGATGAAGAACGCCGGATCTTCGCCGTTCTGGAAACGATCGACCATGCGCTGGCGCTGCGGCCCGGTGGTGGATCCGTCGAGGTAGGAGAAGCGGATGCCCCGCCGCTCGGCGACCTCGGCGGCGAGGCCGAGGAAGTCGGTGAACTGGCTGAACACGAGGGCGCGGTGCCCGTCGGCCGTGATCTCGTCGAGGAGCTCGCCGAGGGCGTCGAGCTTCGCAGAGCGCACGCCGGCGATATCGGCGGCATCGCCGAACGAGGGATCGAGCGCCTCGCGGCGCAATCGGGTGAGCGACGCGAGGATCTGGATCTGGTTCTGCCGCACATCGTCGAGCAGTCCGAGCAGCTTCTGCTGCTCGCGGCGGAATCGCCGGTCGTATGCGCGCTGGTGGGCGGGATGCAGCGGCACCTCCCTGATCTGCACCGTCTTCGACGGCAGCTCGGGCGCGACCTGCTCCTTCGTGCGACGCAGGAGGAACGGCCGCACCCGCGCGCGCAGCTGCGCGAGGCGTTCGGTGCCGCCGCGCTTCTCGATCGCGCGCGAGAAGCGCTCGCGGAAGTGCGATCGCGTGCCGACGAGACCGGGTGCCGCGAGCGTGACGAGTGCGAACAGCTCCATGAGGTTGTTCTCGAGAGGGGTGCCCGTGACGACGAAGACCGTCGGTGCGCCCACGAGACGCGCGGCGGCGTATCCCTTCGACGATGAGTTCTTGACGTTCTGCGCCTCGTCGAGCACGAGGATCCGGAAGCCCGCGGCGGCGAAGTCGTCGGCGTCGTGCCGCAGGATCGCGTAGCTCGTGACGACGAGCCGCGCGTTGCCGATGGCGTGCGCGAGCGGCGACGTCCGCGCGGTCGCTGTCGAGGTGATGGCGACCGCCTCAAGCTCTGGTGCGAAGCGCGCGGCCTCGGCCATCCAGTGGCCCACCACGCTCGTCGGCGTCACGACGAGGAAGCGCGCGTCGGGCTCGTCGGCTCGGGCCTGTTCGATCGCGGCGAGCACCTGCACGGTCTTGCCGAGCCCCATGTCGTCGGCGAGGATGCCGCCCAGCCGGTGGCGGCGCAGAAAGTCGAGCCAGCTGAAGCCCTGCTGCTGGTACTCGCGCAGGTCGGCGCGGAAAGAGCCGGGCGGATCGCGGTGCTCGATGCGGTCGTCTCCGAGCGAGCGCATCGTCTCGACCCAGGAGGCGTGCTGCGTATCGAGCACACCGGCATCGGCGAGCTGCTGCCAGAGGTCGATGTCGTATCGCGGCAGCGTCGGATGGTCGGGCGGCGAGTCGTGCAGCGCCTTCGCCTCGGTGAGCACATCGCGCAGCGCGGTGAAGCGTTCGTCTGTGAGCGGGAAGACGGTGCCGCTCAGCAGACGGAAGTAGGTGCGGCCGTGCGACAGCGCCGTGAGCAGTGCGCTCGATGACACGGGCTCGCCCTGGATCGTCACGACGACGTTGAGCTCGAACCAGTCTTCTCCCGACGGATCAGCGCCGATCCGGATGACGGGATCCTCGGTCGCGAAGGAGAACGCAGGCACCTCGTCGTGGGCCTCGACGCGCACGCGCTCGACGCGCCGCAGGGCCGGCAGCACGTGCGCGAGGAACTCGACCGTCTCGTCGGCGTCGAGGTCGCGCGGCGGGAAGACACGGTCGGATCGGCCGCGGCCCAGCAGGTGCGCGTAGGGGCCCGCGGCGCGCTCGACCTGCTCCAGCAGCTCGCGCTCGGCCTGGCGGTTGCGGCGCTCGCCGGGCGGCAGCTCCCACTCCCAGAACAGCCGCGACGCGGGAGCCGCATGACGGATCGCGAGCACGAGCTCGGCAAGAGCGGGCTCGGGCACCTCGAACGACCCGTCGCTCGAGAGGAGCGGGGCGACGTCGCGCAGGTGCGGCAGGTAGTCGTTCGTGAAATCGGGGATGCGGATCGCGGGCACGGACACGTGCCCCTTGCCGCGCAGGCGATCCCATTCGGGAGTCGTCGGGCGCAGGAGCGGGATCAGCGCCTCGAGCCGCGGCGGGTCGCCGTCGAGCTGTGCCATTGCGGCAGTGGGCGCGCCGACGGGCAGGAGGCCCGCTCGCCCCATCGTGCTGTCGGCATCGGAGACCACGGCCTCCACCCACAGCCTGTCGCCCATCATTCTGAGGTCGAGCACCGCCTCGCGCGCGCGATCGAGCAGTGCGATGCCGGACTGCGCCCGGTCGTCGGTGACGAACTCGACGCCCGCGTCATGCGCGGCGAGCAGCGCCTCCCACAGGCCGCGCGACGGCACCGCGTCGAGGCGGATCCAGTCGGGAGCTCCCCAGCCGCCGGCGCCGAACGACGCGCCGCGCGAACCGCTGCGGATGCGTGCGCCCGACGCGTGGAAGTTGTGGCGGCCGGCGAATAGCGCCTCGATGTCGGCGAGGGCGCGCCACCGCGGATCGGGGTCGTCGGAATCTGCGATCTTCTGCCAGCTGATCCCCGTGCGCACCCACCGGCCGGCGGATCCGCGCGACCCGCGCACGGCGGGACGGATCGCGACGCCTGCCCCTTGTGGGTCGCCCTGCTCGGGCTCGCGGATGTCGAACAGCAGGGCGAAACCGCCGGGCGGATCGGCCCCGTCGCCCGGGGGAGCGGGGAGGACGCTCTTGAGCGTGCGCTCCCACGCATCGGCCGCCGGCGCTCGCCGCGATCGCCCGCGAGCGGGTGCGCCCACGCCGAACGGCTCGTCGCGATCGGCGAGCGCGAGGATGGCGGCGGCGCCGTGCGCGCAGAAGCCGGCGCCGTCGTGCGCGCACCACAGATCGATGCTGCCGGTGTCGCGCATCTCGACCTCGATGTTCAGCGACCCGACCGCCACCAGCGCGGCCGAGAACTCGCGCCCGGTCTCGGCCCGCAGCACCCGCACGGGCAGCAGCGACACGAGCTCGCGCCCGTCGGCCGCGTCCTCCTCCGTGAAGAGCGCATCGACGTGCGCGTCGGTCAGCTCGATCCCCGCCATGCTTCGACGCTAGCGGCGACCCCTGACAGAACAGGGGTGCCGGGCGACCGCCTCATCGTCCCTCGTCGAGCACCGGTGCTTCTCGCATTCGCTCACGGGTTCTCTCGCCCTGACAGCGCCGCCCGCACCGTCGCGGCGGTCTCCGCCAGGGTGCGCGCCGATGCTTCGAACTGCTCCTGCTCGCGCTCGGAGAACCGCACGCCGGTGAGCGGCACGGCCCCCGCGGATCCGACGATCGACGGCACCGACAGCGCGACGCCGTCGATGCCGTGAGCGCCCTGGAGCACGGTCGAAACGGGAAGGATCGCGTTCTCGTCGCGCAGCACGGCTTCGACCACGCGGGTGCCCGCCAGGCCGATTGCGTAGTTCGTCGCGCCCTTGCCCTCGATGATCGCGTAGGCAGCGGTGCGCACGCCCTGCGCGATGCGATCGAGCTCGTCGTCGCCGAACGCCGGCTCCCACTCTGCGAGCGGCACCGGGCCGATCGTCGCGGTCGACCACAGGGGCACCTGCGAGTCGCCGTGCTCGCCCGCGATGTGGGCGTGCACCGAGCGGGCGTCGACGCCGGCGCGCTGGGCGATCGCCCACCGCAGGCGCGATGTGTCGAGCACGCAGCCCGACGCGAACAGCCGCGCCGGATCGATCCCCGTCTGTTCGACCGCGAGCATCGTCAGCACGTCGCACGGGTTCGTCACGACGATCACGATCGCGTGCGGCGATGCCTTGACGAGCTGCGGGATCATCGTGCGGAAGATGCGTGCGTTGGTCTCGATGAGCTCGAGGCGCGTCTGCCCCGGCCGCTGGGCGGCGCCGGCCGTGACGACGATCACGTGCGAGTGGGCCGTGCGATCGATCTCGGACGTGCCCGTCACCGTGCCGGCGCCGAGGAACATCGCGCCGTGCGCGAGGTCGAGCGCCTCCGCCTCGACCCGGGCCCGGTCGATGTCGTAGAGCACGACCTGCCGGGCGGATCCGCGGATCAGCATGGCGTACGCGGTCGCGGATCCCACCGCGCCCGCTCCGACGACGGTCACCTTCGCGTTCTCGATCACGGCCATACGCTCATCGTGCCCCGCCCGGCGGCCGTCGCACAAGGCGCGCCGGCATCAGCGGCTGAGGCGCGACGGCCACCAGATCTTGCGGCCGATGTCGTACGTGAGCGCGGGGACGAGCAGCGAACGCACCACGAACGTGTCGAGCAGCACGCCGAAGGCCACGATGAAGGCGAGCTGCGCGAGGAACAGGATCGGGATCACCGCGAGCGCGGCGAACGTCGCGGCGAGCACGATGCCCGCCGAGGTGATGACGCCGCCCGTGACGGACAGGCCGCGAAGGATCCCCTGGCGGGTGCCGTGCGCGATCGATTCCTCGCGCACGCGCGTCATGAGGAAGATGTTGTAGTCGATCCCGAGCGCGACGAGGAACACGAACCCGAACAGCGGAACCGCGGGGTCGGCGCCCGGGAAGTCGAGCACGTGGTTGAAGACGAGCGCCGAGACGCCCATCGCGGTGCCGAATGACAGCACGGTCGTGGCCACGAGCAGGATCGGCGCGAGGATCGACCGCAGCAGCAGCATGAGGATCACGAGGATCACCCCGAGCACGATGGGGATGATGAGTCCGCGGTCGTGGATCGACGCGTCGTTCGTGTCGACGGCGGTCGCGGTCACGCCGCCGACGAGCGCATCGGGCAGGGCCTCGCGCAGGTCGCGCACGGTCTCGCTCGCGGCGGTGGAATCGGCCGCATCGGACAGCGTCGCCTGCAGCAGCACGTCGCCGTTCTCGACCGTCGGCTCGGGCGCGGGTCCGCCGAACGACTGGATGCCGTCTTCGGTCACGGGCGCGGATCCGCTCGGCGCGTCGGCCGCGGTCACCGCAACGCTCGTCACGCCGTCGTTCGCGAGCATCTCGTCGGCGGTGTCCTGCAGCGCGTCCTCGGGCACGATCGCATAGACGGGGCTGCCGGATCCGCCGGGGAAGTGCTTGCCGAGCGCGGCCTGCCCGTCGCGCGCCTCGGATGCTCCGAGCACGAGGTCGGACTGCGGAACGCCGTCGGCCTGCAGCTGCGGCACGAACGCGGCGCCGCCGATCAGGACGGCGGTCGTGAGGAGCCAGACCCACCGGGGGCGCCGCGAGACCAGCGATGCGACGCGGCCCCAGATCCCGTCGGTGTGCGGCTCGGGCGTGCGGATCGGCGCGGTCACGGCGCGCGAGACGGGCAGGAACGCGAGCGCCCCGAGCTCGGCCGCGGCGGGCGTGGCCTCGCGCACCGCGGGGGCGGCATCGGCGTGCGGCACGCGCGGCCAGAACGCCGCGCGCCCGAACACGAACAGCAGCGCCGGCAGCAGCGTCAGCGCCGAGAGCATCGCGAAGACGATGCCGATCGCGGCGACGGGGCCCAGCGTGCTGTTCGACTTGAGGTCGCTCAGCAGCAGGCAGAGCAGCCCGGCGATGACGGTTCCGCCGGACGCGGCGATCGGCTCGAGGGAGCCCCTCCACGCCGACAGGAGAGCCGAAGCCTTATCGCTCGTGTGACGCAGCTCCTCCCGGAAGCGCGAGACGAACAGCAGTGCGTAGTCGGTCGCGGCGCCGATCACGAGGATGAACAGGATCCCCTGGGTCTGACCGCTCAGCAGCAGCACCTCCCATTTCGCGAGCCACCACACCACGAGCAGCGCCACGCACAGGGCGAACAGGCTCGTCGACAGCACGATGAACGGCAGCAGGGCCGAGCGGTACACGAGCACGAGGATGATCAGCACGGCGATCAGCGCCACGCCGAGCAGCAGGCCGTCGATGCCGGCGAAACCCGCGACCAGGTCGGCCGAGAACCCGGCCGGGCCCGTGACCATGACGTCGACGCCGTCGGGCGCCGAACTGCTCAGCTCGTCGCTCAGCGCGACGACCGCGTCTCCGACGTCGGCGGCCGAATCGATCGGGATGAAGGCCTGCACCGCGAGCCCGTCGTCCGACGGCAGGGCGGGGGAGACCTCGTCGAGCACGCCGTCGACGCTCGTCGCCTGCGAGACCGCGTCATCGATCGCGCTCAGCTCATCGTCGGTGAGCTCGTCGCTCGAGGTGAACACCGCGATCGCGGGGATCGCGTCGGAGTCCTGGAACTCGCCGAGCCGTTCCTGCACCTGGGTGGCATCGGCCGACTCGGGCAGGTACGCCGTCTGCTCGTTCGACGAGACCTCGTCGACCTTGCCGAACAGCGGCCCGCCGAAGGAGGCCCCTGCGAGCCACGCGATGATGAGCAGTGCGGGCAGGAGGGCGCGAAGCCAGGTGCGTGTCATGTTCTGCTCTCGGTCGTCGTGGGAGAACTACATTGTCACCCGCAGCGTGCGCAGTTGCGAAGCTTTCGAGTTTCCTGGGGAAGGCGCGATCCATTTGATAATGGTTCTCATAACTCGTATCGTGACAGAAATGCGAACCCGCCGACCTCTTCTGCCCCTCGCGCTCTCCGCCGCCTCGGCGCTCGCGCTCGCCGGCTGCGCATCGGGCGAGGCGGGTGCGGGCGAGGCCGCATCGTTCCGCATCGTCACGTCGACGAGCGTCTATGCCGACATCGTCAGCGGCATCGTCGGCGACAGCGCGGAGGTCGAGGCGGTCATCGAATCCGCCGCCGTCGATCCGCACGATTACGAGGCGACCGCGCGCGACAGCCTCACCGTCTCGGACGCCGATCTCGTCATCATGAACGGCGGCGGATACGACCGCTTCATGGATGACCTGCTCGAGGGCGCCGACGTCGAC
>DHCFD07801__coassemble_1793_pt1 | contig 10821 bp, 6 predicted proteins | sample DHCFD07801__metabat2_low_PE_023 | metagenome-assembled genome bin DHCFD07801
GTCGCCGTACATGTCGAACGTGTGCCCGTGGTGCGTGAACCCGAGGCGGCCGCGATACCAGCCGTCGCCCAGCCACGCGCCGATCACGTTCTCGCCGGCGGCGAGCAGGTCCGTCACATCGTAGGTGTGAACCCGCAGGCGCTCGGAGTAGACGGTCCACCCCGGATTGAGCACGTCGTCTCCGACGCGCGCGCCGTTGATCTCGATCTCGTACACGCCGTGCGCCGTGACGTGCAGGCGCGCCCGCTCGAGGTCGCCGGTCGAGAAAGCGCGCCGCAGGAGCGGCGGACGCCGGAGGTCCTTGTCCTCGTTCTCGACCCACGGCGCGCCGACGGCCTCCGCATGCCAGTCACCGGCGTCGAGCAGGCCCGCCTCGACGGATCCCCACGCGCCCCACGCGGATGCGGATCCGTCGGACCCCCACAGCCGCACGCGCGCGTCGGCGCGCTCTCGGGAGACGAGCGGATCCGCCGGCCAGTCCACGAGGATCTGCTGATCCGACGGCACGCGTCCGGTGGTCGTCGTGCCGGAGACGCGGCGCACCTCGATCTCGTACGCGGCCTGCGTCCAGCCGTCGGGCGCGGACGTCGTCCAGCTCACGGGCGGCGAGGCCTCGCCGATGCCGAGCGGAACATCGTGATGCGCGAAGCGCGGGGCGGAGGGGAGGATCGACATCGTCACTCTCCCTGGGCGTACGCGTCGTCCATCGCCGCGAGACCTTCCTCAGCCGTCGCCACTCCGGAGAGCATGTTCTGCACGGCTTCGAAATGTGCGGCCTGCACGCGTGCGTTGGGCCAGTTCTGGTCCATCCACGGCACCGTCTTGTCTTCCGCCTGGTATTGCTTCAGCACCTCGAGCGCGGGGTCGATGTCGCCGTCACCGGGGATCGAGGGGAGTGAGCCGTTGGCATCGGCGTACGCCTGCATGACATCGGCGCGCAGGAGGAATTCGATGAAGAGCTCGGCGTTCTCCGGGTGGTCGGCTTCCGCGTTGATCGCCCAGGCGCTGCCCGCGGCGCCGGGCATGAGGGTCTTCGACTCGTCGTCAGAAGCCGGAAGCGCCGCCATCGTGAGCTCCGTCCCCTCCGGGGCCTCAGCGCGGATCGCCGCGAGACCGGACGTCACAAGGGTTGCGCCGAAGACGTCGCCCTGCGCGATCGCGGTCACCGTCGCCTCGTATGAGACGCCAAGGGGATCATCGACGAAGCAGCCTTCATCGACCATCTCCTGATACATGTCGAGTGCGTCGACCCAACCCGAGTCGGCAAACGTACGGTTGCCTGCGGCCATCTCCGCTGCGAAGTCAGGGTCGGGCCCGTAGACGACCTCGGGGGTGAGCGCATAGGTCAGAAGCTGCGTGTTCCAGTTGGTCCCTGCGCCGAGGCCGAACGCGGCATGGCCGGTCTGGTCGCGCGCCTCGTGGCAGAAATCAATGAGGTCGCTCCAAGTGTGAGGAATCTCAAACCCGGCCTCCTCCATCGCTGTCATGTTGTAGATCGGGCCGATTCCGGCGAAGGACAGCGGCGCAACATACGTGGCCCCGTCAACTTGCGACACGGAGGCGACGCCTTCCGGGAATTCCTGTGTGCGCTCAATATCGGACAGGTCAGCGAGGAAACCGCCGGGAACGAGAACTTCCATCGCCGCAGGGTTGCCATTTCCCGGCCACACACCGACGACATCCGGCGCCGTTCCCGACGATAACTGCGTGCGGATCGTCGGCTGATACTGATCGAGTGCCGATGTCTCGACCGTGACGTCGATGTCGGGGTACTCCTCCTCGAACATCGGAATCACTGCGTCGAGCGCCGCCTTCTCATTCGACACGCCGGAGATGGTGAGGGCGTTCTGGTCATCGGATGTGCTCGCATCGTTCGAGCAGCCAACAGCGGTGATGCCCAGCGCGGCGACAGCGCCGAGAGCGAGGATGCGTGATGTTCGCATGGTGTTCTCCTTCGAACAGAGGTGATTGCGGTGTGCGGTTAGCCCTTGAGCCCACTGGCGAAGCCCCGGATGATGGTCTTCTGCATGATGAAATAGATGATCAGGATCGGCGCAATGCTGATGACCAGCCCGGCGAACACCATGTTCCATTGGGTGACGTATTGGCCGACGAACTGGAACAGGGCCACGGGAACGGTGGGGGAGTCGCTGCCGCTCAGGTACATGAGCGGTGTCAGGAAGTCGTTCCAGATATGGAGCACGTTGAGGATGGCGACCGTGCCGGTGATGGGGCGCAGCAGAGGGAAGACGACGTTCCAGAAGGTGCGGATCGAACCAGCCCCGTCGACCGACGCTGCTTCCTCGTACTCGTAGGGAACCGCGCGCAGAAAGCCGACGTACAGGAAGATCGAGAACGGCATCTGCGAGCCCACGTAGAAGACGATCAGCGAAACGGGAGACCCGAGCAGGCCCAGATCCCGCATGGTCTGGTAAAGCGGGATGAGTGCGAGCTGGAACGGAAGAAGAAGCCCGCAGAGGAAGGCGTAGTATGCGAACGTCGACCACCCTCGTGCTGCACGCGCAAGCGGATATGCGGCGAGCGCGGCGAAAAGGATCAACAGCACCGTGCTGACCACGGTCACGATTCCGCTGACGACGAGCGCTGGGCCGAGCCCGGCCTGCTGCCATGCATCGGCGTAGTTCGCGAACGTGATGTTCGTGGTGGGTGCAAGGGGCGATGACTGATCCGAGGGGTCGCGAAGCGACAGGTTGACGAGCACGTAGATGGGAACGAAGAACAGGATCCCGACACCGAGCATGACGAGTTCGAGGATGCCGGTGCGCCACGTGTAACGGTTCACTTGGATCCTCCCTGCTTGTTGAGGCCGAAGTATTGGAAGCCCGAGAGGATCGCGACGAAGAACGTGAGGATCACGGCCAGCGCGATGCCGTATGCGAAGTCGTTGAACTGGAAGGCATTCTTATAGATCAGCGTCGACATCGTCTCGCTCGAGCTTCCGGGTCCGCCGCCGGTCATCACCCAGATCTGATCGAAGAGCTTCAGACCGCCGACGATCGACAGCATCAAATTGATCGTGATGGCGGGAGCGAGTTCAGGGCGCACGACGTACCAGAACCGGCGGACGGGGCCGGCTCCGTCGATTCGTGACGCTTCGAGGACTTCGTCGGGCACTCCCTGCAGTCCAGCCAAGAAGATGACCATCGAATAGCCGGCGAACTGCCAGACGACGACGCCGATGATCGCCCACACGACGACGTCGGGGTCACCGAGCCAGTTCTGTTGCAGCGCACCGAGGCCCAGCGCACCGAGCATCTCGTTGATGGTGCCGTCAGGGGTCATGAGGTAACGCCACAGGAAAGCCGTTGCCACGGGCGTGATGACAGCCGGCGCGAAGAGCGCCACTCGGAGCACGTTGCGGCTCTTGATATTCGAATGCACTCCGAGCGCGATCAGAAGCCCGATCAGGTTCTGGATGATCGTCACGCCGATCGCGATGAGCAGCGTATGGAGAATGCCGCCGATGGCCGCCTTGTCATTGAAAAAGCGAATGAACTGCGACAGCCCGGCGAAGTTCCAGTCGCGAGACAGGCCGTCCCAATCGGTGAACGCATACCCGAAGCCTTGGAGGCTCGGCCACACCACGGCGAAGATGTACGCGGCGGCGGCCGGAATGATGAACCACCATGGGACGCGACGTCGGCGACGCTTGCTGGGGGATCGGCGGCTTGCCGGGTCAGCCGAGATGACTGTCCGCGTAGTGAGCGCTGCCTGAGACATGCTGTGAGCCTCTTCTTTGAGGGTGAAACGATTCATTGATCATATAGGCGAAACCTAAATTGGTCAACCGGTCGTCCGCTTTCGTGGGTTCGGTGCGGTTACGTGGTTGAATGAGGGTGTTGAACCCATTCAACTCGGTGGCGTTCGTCGCTGTCTAGAGCGCATGGCGTCGACCTCACCCAGATCGATCCCGCGCAGCATCGCGCGGCCGGAAGGACAGTGCCATGACGGCGATTCCCGAGATCTCTCAGCACAACGCGGACGCGCGCGTCGTCTCGCTGCGCACCCAGCATGGCGAGCGCGAGATCGGCGTGCCCCGCGAAGGGGTGCGCCTGACCTGGCGCGTCGAGGCCGAGGCCGGGACCACGCAGCGGGCCTATCAACTTGCCACGGGGCCTGCCGGCCAGCCGCCGGTTCCCGGTGAGATCGTGGCCTCGTCGGAGCAGGTCGCGGTCCCTGTGGGCGACCTCGACCCGGGGGAGCGGCGGGCGTTCGCCGTGCGGATCGCGACCGAGCGCGGCTGGTCGCCATGGAGCGCGGAGCTCGTCGTCGAAGCGGGCCTCGACGACCTCGAGGCGCAGGTGATCGGCATCGAGACCGAGGTCGAGGGCCCCGCGGCGATCCTGCGCCGCGAGTTCGACCTCGACGAGGCGCCTCACCGTGCGCGCCTGCGACTGAGCGCGCTCGGCCTCGTCGACGCGTGGATCAACGGCGTGCGCGCGACCGATGCGCACCTCACCCCCGGATGGACCTCGTACGGATCGCGCATCCTCGTCGACACGCTCGACGTCACCGATCTGCTGCGCGCCGGCACGAACACGATCGTGCTCGAGGTCGGCGATGGGTGGTACCGCGGCCGCATGGGCTTCGCCGACCGCACGAAGATCTACGGCGAGCGGTCGGGCGCGCTCGCGCAGATCGACACGGATCGCGGCGTGATCGTCGCAACCGATGAGTCATGGCGCGGAGGCTTCGGATCCGTGCAGAGCGCGAGCATCTACGACGGCACCTCGCTCGACCTGCGCCTCGAGCCTGACGGGGTGCACGACACCGGATTCGACGACTCTTCGTGGGCGCCCGCCTCCGTCATCGACGCGGACCCGGCGCTCTTCGAGCCGCGCTCGGCGCCGCCCATCCGCACCGTCGCCGAGCTGCCGATGACGCGCACCGAGCGGGGCGCGGCCGTGCAGTTCGATGCCGGACAGAACGTCACGGGGTGGGTGCGCCTCGTCGTGCGCGGCCGGGCGGGCGACACCGTCACGATCCGCCACGCCGAGATCCTCGAGCCCTCGGGTGAGCTCCACACGGCCGCGCTGCGCTCGGCGAAGGCGACCGACACCTACGTGCTCGCCCACGACGGCGAGACCGTGCTCGAGCCGCGGTTCACCTTCCACGGCTTCCAGCACGCCGAGGTCACGGGCGCCGAGGCGATCTCGGCCACGGCGATCGCGATCTCGTCCGACCTGCCGAGGCGCTCGACCTTCCGGTCGGCCTCCGACGCGCTCGACAGATTCCACGAGAACGTGTTCTGGTCGCAGCGCGACAACTTCGTCTCGGTGCCGACCGACTGTCCGCAGCGCGATGAGCGCCTCGGGTGGACGGGCGACGCGCAGGCGTTCGCGGCGACCGCCTCCACGCTGATGCACGCCGAGTCGTTCTGGCACAGCTGGCTGAGCGACCTCGAGGCCGACCAGACCGATGCGGGCGGCGTGCCGAGCGTGGTCCCCGACATGATCCGCCGCAACGACATGTACATGGGCGACGCGGTCGTCGACAACATGGGGCGCGCCGGTTGGGCGGATGCCGCGACGATCGTGCCGTGGGCCGTGTACGTCTCGACCGGCAGCGACGAGGCGCTGCGCCGCCAGCTCGACTCGATGCGCCGCTGGGTCGAGCACCTGCGCCGCCGCGCGGGCGATGCCGTCGTGCTGCCGACCGAGCCGTTCCAGTACGGCGACTGGCTGGATCCCGATGCGCCCGGCGATCGCCCGTGGGAGGCGAAGGTCTCGAGCGACTACGTCGCGAACGCGTTCTACGTGCGCTCGGCGCGGATCCTCGCAGACGTCGAGAGGCTCGTCGGCGACCCGGGTGCCGCCCAGGAATACGCCGCGCTCGCCGACCGCGTCGCCGAGGCGACGTGGCGCACGTGGGGCGAGGAGGCGATCACGACCCAGACCGGTGCGGCGCTCGCGCTCGAGTTCGACATCGCTCCGCAGGAGGATCGGATCCGCATCGGCGACGCGCTCGCCGCGAACGTGCGCGCCGAGAACGGGCGCATCGCGACCGGATTCCTCGGCACGCCGCTCGTGCTGTTCGCGCTGTCGAACAGCGGCCATCTGGCCGAGGCGTACCTGATGCTGCTGCGCCGCGAGGCGCCGAGCTGGCTGTACCAGGTCGACCGCGGCGCGACCACGGTGTGGGAGCGGTGGGACGCCATCCTGCCCGACGGCTCCATCCATTCGGGCGACATGTCGGCCGGATCCACCGACGAGGGCGGCAGCATGCTCTCGTTCAACCACTACGCGTACGGCGCAATGATCGACTGGGTCTACCGCACCGTCGCCGGACTCGCCCCTGTCGAGCCCGGGTATCGCGTGACCCGCATCGCTCCGCGGCCGGCAATCGGGATGGATCGCGCCGCGGCGACGATCGACACGGCGTACGGGCCGCTGTCGGTCGACTGGACGCTCGAAGGCGACGAACTCGTCGCGGTTGTCGAGGTGCCCTTCGGCATCACCGCAGAGCTCGACCTGCCGACGACTGAGGCATCGGTCGCCTCGCATGCCGGATCCCTCGCGCACGGCACGCACGAGATCCGGGTGACGTCTCCGTCGATCGCCGGGTGAGTCGTCAGCGGCCCGTCGTGGTCGCGCCGGGGCGGATGCGCACCGGCAGCACCTCGCGCTCGTGCGCGTGATCCGGATCCGATTCGGCCGAGATCAGGCGCACGGCCTCGGCGCCCATCTCGTAGCCGGGCAGCTCGATCGACGTCATGGTCATCCAGTCGTTGCCGGTCGGCCGGTGGTCGCCGTCCATGCCCATGACGACGACGTCGTCGGGGATCTGCAGGTCGGGATGGGCGCGCAGCACCGGGATCGCCCCGATGGCGAGGTCGTCGGCGAGGAACAGCAGGGCGGTGCGCTCGCCGCGACGCGCACGATCCGCGAGCGCGCCGACGAGGCCGGTGGTGATGTCGCTTCCAACCGATGCGGTGAGCGCCGCGGCATCGACCTCGGTGACGGTCACGCCGCGGCGTGCGGCCGCCTCGCGCATACCGGTCCGGCGCTCCGCCGCGGGCTGCACCACGTCGGGGATCGAGACGTAGAAGGCCTGCGTGATGCCGAGATCCGCGATGTGGTCGACGGCGATGCGCCCGACCTGCGCATTGTCCATGAGCACCGTGCACCAGTCGGCGCCCGGGGCGTCGTAGTTGACGACGACGATCGGACGCACGTGGTTCCTGATGCGATCGATGCCGCTCGTGGGGTCGCGCATCGCGCACACGAGCATGCCGCCCGAGCGGGCCTCGGCGAAGTACCCGAGGAACTCGTCCTGAGTGTCGTGCGGCGCGGCGCCCGCCACGAGATCACGCGAGGAGAACCCGCTGTTGGCCATCACGAGGCGGCGGCCGGCTGCGGCGGCCGTGAGCTGCGCGCCGCGCGCGATGTCGACGAACAGGGAGTTGTCGAGGTCGGGCACGATGAGGCTGAGGCCGTCTGAGGCGTTGCGGATGAGCGTGCGGCCCGCCGAGCTGCGGATGTACCCCAGTTCGTCGATCGTGTCGAGAACCCGCTCGAGGGTCTCGGGGGCGAGGCGCTCGGGAGAGTTCAGAGCATTCGAGACGGTGCCCACCGATACTCCGGCAGCGCGCGCGACGGCGCCGATGTTGGGGGTGCGGGCCATCCTGTCTCCTTCGGCGCCTCGGCTCTCATCGTAGTCGTGGGCAGGCCCTCGAGAGAGTTCGTCCGACCTCGAGCGCCCGTTCGCGCGGAGATGAGCCCGAACTGCGGATGATCCTGCGTTTTCGATCCGTCGGAGCGGCTCATCTCCGCGCGAACGGATCGGGTTCAAGTTGCCGAGCACTCGCAACGTTGTAACGTTACAAAAGCGGGAAATCGGTTTCCCGCTTACCAGCCTGCACGACGGACGAAGGAGATTCGATGGAGAATTCGACACCCCGGAGGCGCGGAGCCGTGCGCCTCATGGCCTGGGCCGGAGCGGCCTCGCTGGCGCTCGCGATCCCCGGGATCGGTGCCGCCGCGCAGGCGGATGACCGCGCGAACGAGCGCGTCGAGGTGCCCGCGCAGTTCGAGCAGAACCTCGGTCGCGGCCTGGCTGCGGCGACGACCGACGACGGCGTGTTCGTCAGCTGGCGCCTGCTCGGCAGCGAGACGACGGGCGCGACCGATGAGGGCATGACCGGCCCCGACTTCGCGCTGTACCGCGACGGCGAGCGCATTGCGACGGTCACGGACAGCACGAACTTCCTGGACCCTGACGGCACCGACGCGTCGGAGTACACCGTCGCACCGATCGTGAACGACGTGGTGCTCGACCGGAGCGACCCGGTGACGCCGTGGGGCGGCCAGTACGCCTCGATCCCGATCCAGAAGCCGGAGGGCGGGCGCACGCCTGCCGGTGTGCTGCACCCTCAGGGCGAGGAGTACACGTACGCGGCGAACGACATGTCGGTGGCCGATGTGGACGGCGACGGCGAGTACGAGTACATCGTCAAGTGGTATCCGTCGAACGCGAAGGACGTCTCGCAGCGCGGCTACACCGGAAACACGATCATCGACACGTACGAGGCCGACGGCACGCTGCTGCACCGCATCGACCTCGGTGTGAACGTGCGATCGGGCGCGCACTACACGCAGTTCATGGTCGAAGACTTCGACGGTGACGGCCGCGCCGAGATCATGATGAAGACCGCGCCCGGCACGACCGTGACGTCGAACGGCGAAGAGACGCCGATCACGCTGCGCGACGACGATGTGGCCGCGGGAGTGACGAACGACGATGACTACCGGCTGTCGGCAGAGGACTATGCGCAGCACCTCACCGGATCGCTGCAGGGGTGGGCCGACCGCGATGAGGTGACATCGGACCAGTGGCCTGCGACCGTCGAGGCGGCGCTCGGCATCGACGACCGCTACGACTATCCGCTGTCGGAGGCCGACGCGCGCGAGCTCGCCGACTACATCATCGACACGTGGGCGCCGAGTCGCAGCGAGAAGAACCGTCTCGACGAGTTCGAGGGGTTCATCCTCGACGGACCCGAGTATCTCACCGTGTTCGACGGCGAGACGGGCGAAGAGCTCGACACCGTCGACTATGTGCCGGCGCGCGGCGATGACGGCCTGCTCTGGGGCGACTATGCGATGTCGCGCGTCGAGCCGGGCAACCGCGTCGACCGCTTCCTCGCGGGAGTCGCGAACCTCGACGGGCACTCGACCTCGGCGATCTTCGCGCGCGGCTACTACACGCGTGCCGTTGTCGCGGCCTACGACTGGGACGGCGCGGATCTGACGACCCGATGGGTCTCCGACAGCGGTCACGTGCCCATGACGAACCCGTTCGACGATGGTCCGCACGGCGGCGTCGGGTCGGATCCGGAGCTCGGCCTGCTGGCCGGGCAGGGCTTCCACTCGCTGTCGGCAGCGGATGTCGACGGCGACGGCAAGCAGGAGATCGTCTACGGCTCGGCCACGCTCGACGACGACGGATCGCTGCTCTACAGCTCGTGGGACACCCTTCCGCCCGAGAGCGCCGATCCGGGAACCGAGGCGAAGCTCGGCCACGGCGACGCGATGCACGTCACCGACATCCTGCCGGATCGTCCGGGCCTCGAGGTCTTCACGGTGCACGAGGGGGCGACGTACGCTCCGTACGGGTGGGCGCTGCGCGACGCGGCGACAGGCGAGCTGCTCGACGGCGCGTATTCGGGCCGTGACACGGGGCGCGGAATGATCGGCGACATCAGCACCGAGCACGCTGGCCTCGAGTACTGGCCCGGTCCGGACTTCGGCGACTACTCGCCGGGCACCAACATGTCGATTCGCTGGCTCGGCGATATGACGACGCAGCTCGTCAGCGGCGCCGAGGGCGAGCCCGTGGCCATCGAAGACGCACGAGGCAACACGCTGCTCGACGTCGAAGGCACCCAGACGAACAACGGCACCAAGGGCAATCCGTCGCTCGTGGCCGACGTGTTCGGCGACTGGCGCGAGGAGCTGCTCGTGCGCGACGCCGACAGCACCGAGATCCGCGTGTACATGTCGACGGACGTCACTGACCGCAAGCTCACGACGCTGATGAACGACCCGCAGTACCGGGTCGAGGTCGCGCGCCAGAACACGGCGTACAACCAGCCGAGCTACACGAGCTACATGCTGGCGAGCGACATCGACTACGCGCAGGTGCCGGTGTTCACGTCGCCGGTTGAGGCGACCGCGCCAGAGTTCGTCGAGAAGCCCGGCCTGGGCCGTGACGGCTCCGTGATCCCCGAGGCTGCGCACGTGACGTACTACGTCGACGGCGAACCGATCGAGCCGGGCTTCTATCGCGAGAAGCGCTCGGTGGAGATCACCGCGGTCGCGGATCCGTGGTTCCGCACCGACGGCGAGACGGTGTGGGCGCACACCTTCCGCACCGGACGCTGATCGGAAACCGCCCCGGACCTCTCCGCCGAGGCCCGGGGCGGTCCGTTCGCGCGGAGATGAGCCCGAACTGCGGAGGATCCTGCGTGTTCGATCCGCTGGGGCGGCTCATCTCCGCACGAAGGGATCGCGCTCACCGCGCAATGGCGGCCCACCCCTTCGCCGCGATCTCGACCGTGCGGTCGCCGATCCGCACCGTGCGGGGAGCATCCTCGAGGTTGGCCGCGAGAACCGTCTCGGCGGATCCGATCGCCCAGACCCGCCCCGTGTTCGCTGTGACCAGAGGGCCGTGGAGCCCGGCGAGCGCACCGAGCGCGGCCGCGACGGGGTAATCGGATCCGTCCGCCGAGCGGATGCCGCGCGGGCCCCACTCTTCGAAGAACGACACGGTCGCCACGCCGGGCACCGACAGCGCCGCGGC
>DHCFD07801__coassemble_1802_pt1 | contig 10768 bp, 11 predicted proteins | sample DHCFD07801__metabat2_low_PE_023 | metagenome-assembled genome bin DHCFD07801
CACGTCGGGCATATCGGCCATATTGAATCTCCCCCCGGAAAACCTCGTCAGCCCAGCCTATGGGGTGGAGGAGACGGATGTAAACCCGCGTGACGGATGTGATTCTGGGATCACAGCCACCCGTTCGCCTCTGCGGTGCGCGCCGCCCCCACCCGGTTCGTCGCGCCGGTCTTCGCGATCGCGTTCGACAGGTAGTTGCGCACGGTGCCCTGCGACAGATGCACCGTGCGGGCGATCGCGGCCACCGGGTCCCCGGCGAGCGTCGCGCGCAGTATCTCGCGCTCGCGATCCGACAGCGGATTCGCGCCGCCGACGATCGAGTCGGCTGCGAGCGACGGATCCACGATCCGCCGTCCGGCGTGCACCGTGCGCACCGCGTCGGCGAGCTCGCCAGCAGGAGTGTCCTTGACGACGAACCCGCTCGCGCCGGCCTCGAGCGCACGGCGCACGTAGCCCGGTCGCCCGAAGGTCGTCACGATGAGCGAGCGCACATCGGGCAGCTCGGCGGCGAGGCGTGCGGCGATCTCGATGCCGTCGCCTCCCGGCATTTCGATATCGAGCAGACAGACATCGACGCCGTGCCGGCGCGCCGCCTCGATGACCTCGTCGCCGCGCCCGACCTCCGCGACCACATCGATGTCGGGCTCTAGCTGCAGCAGCGCGGCGAGCGCGCCCCGCACGAGCGCCTGATCATCCGCGAGCAGGATGCGGATCGTCTCGGTGTCACGTCTCACCAGTGCACCTCCAATCGTGTTCCCGTGGGCGACGCGTCTGCGGGGCCCACGACCAGCGTCGCCCCGGCGGCGCCCACGCGCTCGCGGATCCCTCGGAGCACCGCCTCGGCGACGTGCGCGGGCGTACCGACGCCATCGTCCTCGACCACGATGCGATCGCTCGAGAGCGTCACGGCGCACCACGTGGCTCGCGAGTGGCGCACGACGTTCGTGATCGCCTCGCGCAGCACCCACGCCACGATGATGCGGTGACGGGGATCCACGACATCGCCGTCGGGAGCGACGTCGGCGTCGATCCCGGCGGCGCTCAGCGCCGAGCGCGCCTCGACGAGCTCATCCCCGAGGCGCGCGACGCGCAGACCCGAGACGGTCGCGCGCACCTCGGCGAGCGCCTCTCGCGAGAGGCTGCGGATCTGCTCGACCTCGCTCTTCGCCCGCTCGGGGTCGACATCGATCAGCCGCTCAGCGAGCTCGGCCTTCACCGTGACGACGGTGAGGCTGTGCCCGAGCACGTCGTGCACATCGCGGGCGACGCGCTCGCGCTCGGCCACGAGCACCATCTGGCGCTCCACGACGTCGTGGCGCTCCTGCGCGGAGATGATCAGACGCACGAGCGCGACGGAGAAGAACACGATCGCGGGCGGCATGAACAGCACCCCGTATTCTTCGAAGCCGTTCGGAATCGCCGAGAGCCACACCGAGAGCGCGATGTACTGGCCGAGGATCATGCCCGTCGCGAGCGTCACGGCTCGCCGGGTGTGCCCGGAGAACATCGAGATCGAGATGAGGAACGAGCCGGCGCCGAGTCCCTCCGGCCCGATGAGCACGGCCGACGCGACCATCAGCACGACCATCACGATGAGCGCGGCGATGCTGCGCCGTGCGGCGATATCCCAGTCGTCGGCGCGGATCATCCAGATGTACGCCGCGATGTACACGATCGAGTACAGCACCAGAAGCGCGACCGCGGTGATCCGCACGGGTACGGCTGCGGAGCTCTCCAGCGCGCCCGTGATCGGGAACGCCATGAACACGACCCAGACGACGCCGAACACCCAGGAGAACCTCTCCCACGGCCCCCGGTCGTCCCACGGCTCGTCCCCGAAGGGCTCGGGCCGAATCGGCGCCGCGGGGGCCGGCGCTGCCCCGCTGTGCTTCGTCACCGTCATGCTGTCCATCGTGTCACCTTCGCCCCTCCCGCAGAACGACGGCAGGATGCGCGTTCTGCGCGGATCCTGCCGTCGCTGCACGGGACCGTGCGGTCGATCCGCCGTCGTCCTGCATGGCGACCCGCCCGTCTCACTGACGCGCGCGGCCGCGGCGCGAGACGAGGATCGTCGCGACCACGAAGATCGTGCCCCAGACGATGATGTTGACGATCGGCACCCACAGCGCATCGTGCTCCAGCGCGCTGCTCGTCGTCGAGGCGAGATACCCCTCGGTCAGCGGATAGCGCGCGAGCGCGACGATGCCGTAGAGCGGGGTGAAGCGAGCGATGTCGAGCATCACGCCCTCGAGCGGGAAGAACAGGTTGCCGAGGAAGGCGAGGATCACGAGCGAACCGCTCGCCGCGCCCACCGCGCCCTCGCTGCGGAACAGCAGTCCGGCCAGCAGCCCGAAGAACGAGAACACGGCCGCGCCCAGCAGCACGAGCAGGCCGCTGACGATCCAGACCTCGAGATTCGCTTTGGCGCCGGTGAAGGCACCGATCGTGTAGATCAGCACGACCGGGATGATCGCGATCACGAAGGCGACCGAGGCTTTGGTGACGATGCGCTGCGCATCGCTGATCGGCGTCAGTCCGAGCTGGCGCCCCCATCCCTGCATCTGCTCGACCGCGGCCGATCCTCCGATACTCACGGTGGCCGTCACGGCGCCGTAGGCCGCCATGCCGATCATGACGTAGGCCGCGACATTGCCGTTGCCGATGTCCGTGTCGCCGTACGCCTGCACGGCTCCGAAGATCACGTACATGAACGCGGGGAGCACCGCGGTGAAGAACATCGACATGAAATCTCGCGTCACGCGCGCGAGCTCGATTCGGAAGTACGTCGTATTCATCGTTCCGCTCCTTCCGTGAGAACGCGGAAGGCGTCGTCCATGCTGCCCGTCGAGATCTCGAGGTCATGCGCACCGAGGTCGGTGAGCAGGGCTCGGGCGACCGCGTCCGAATCGGTCGTCGTGACGACGAGCCGGCCGGCATCGCTCGTCACGGCCCGCACCTCGGGCATCGTTTCGAGCGCGCGCACGACGTCTGCCGCGCTGTTCGGATCCACGAAGGCCTGCACCCGGCGTCCGGTCGCGGTCGCGCGGATCTCGGTGGTCGTGCCGTCTGCGACGATGCGCCCGCTCGCCATCATCACGATGCGCTGCGCGAAGGCGTCGGCCTCCTCGAGGTAGTGGGTCGCGAACACGATCGTGCGTCCGTCCCGCGCGTCCTGCCGCATCGTCTTCCAGAAATCCGCGCGCGCGGTCACGTCCATCCCCGCGGTCGGCTCGTCGAGCACCAGCAGATCCGGATCGGGCAGGAGCGCGAGCGCGAAGCGCAGCCTCTGCTGCTCGCCGCCCGAGCATTTCGACACCTTGCGATTCGCGATCGACGTGATGTTCGCCCGCTCCATCGCTTCCGCGACGGGCAGCGCGTTCTGGAACGTCGAGGCGATGAGCGTGACCGTCTCGCGCACCGAGAGGTCTCGGAGAAGACCGCCCGACTGCAGCACGGCCGACACGCGCCCGGCGCGCACGGCGCGCCGCGGGGCCTCTCCGAACACCTGCACATCGCCGTCAGTCGGGTTCGTCAGCCCCACAACCATGTCGAGGGTCGTCGTCTTCCCGGCGCCGTTCGGGCCGAGCAGCGCGACGATCTCGCCGCGCGGAATGGTCAGGTCGATCTCGTCGACGGCGCGGAAGACCGATCCGCCGGTGCGGAACTCCTTCACCGCCCGTCGGATCGTGATTGCGTCTGGTGATTGGTTCATATCTCCAGCAAACACGTACGGGCGCCGGCGCACGATCCCCCGGCGTCACCGATCCGGCATGACGGATGTCATCCGTCCACCGCCGTGACGCGGTCGCCGCGCGGTGCGCCGCGCGCTCGTCGCTGCGGGCAGCCGTCGACTTCGGCCGAGGTCGTTCCGTCCCACCGCGTCAACCCCCTCGGCACGAGCGGCGGACCCTGATCGGATGAGGCTCATGACCGCACACCTCGTGTCCATCGGCACGGCGACGCCGGAGGCCGCGCTCAGCCAGGCCGCGGCGCGAGACTTCTTCCGCGCCCAGCCCGGGATCGATCGACTGGCAGCGCGCCTCATCGGCGCCGCGTTCGATCAGTCGGCGATCGATGCGCGCCATTCCGTGATCGGCAGCATCGGCAGCGGCGACATCGCGTTCGCCGATGCGGAGGGCCGGTTGCGCTCCCCCGGCACCGGCGAGCGGAACGCCCTGTACCGTCGCGCCGCCCCTCCGCTCACGGAGGAGGCGGCACGCGAGGCCCTGGGGCGCAGCGGCTTCGCGGCAGCCGACGTGACGCACGTGGTCACCGCCTCCTGCACCGGCTTCTTCGCACCGGGCCCGGACTTCCGGCTCGTGCGCGATCTCGGCATTCCCTCCTCGGCCGAGCGCACGCATATCGGATTCATGGGCTGCGCGGCGGCCTTCCCGGCGCTGCGGTCAGCGGCTCGGATCTGCGCGGCTCAGCCCGGATCCGTCGTGCTCGTCGCCTGCACCGAACTCTGTTCGCTGCATATCCGTTCGTCGAGCGATCCCGAGCAGATCGTCGCCTCAGCGGTGTTCGGCGACGGCGCGGCGGCCGCGATCGTGACCTCGGCTGCTCCGCGCGGCGCGGCTCCGTCGCTCGAGATCGGCGAGTTCTCGACCGCCATCACCTCGGATGGCGAGGAGGACATGGACTGGACCATCGGAGACAACGGGTTCGAGATGCGTCTCACCGCGCGGGTGCCGCGCATCATCGGCCGCGAGATCGCGGGCGTCGTGAGGAGGGTGCTCGACGAGGGGGTCGATCCGACGAGCGCGATCTCGGACCGGGGCTCACCGTGGAGACGGTCTCCCTGACGCGCACCGCCGAGGCCGGACGATGACCCTCGCAGAGCGCGCCGCACACCTGACGGAGAAGATGGATGACCCCGCCTGCTCGGAGCAGACGCTGCGTCGCACCTACGCGAGATTCGCACTCGTCAATCTCGCCGTCGCGCGCTGGCGGAGGGTGTACCGCCGATACGTGCGCCCCGAGCTCGCCGACGTCGCTCGCGCGGGACGCACCCTGCGCCTGCTCGACGTGGGATGCGGCGGCGGTGACGTTCTGCGCCTCCTCGTGCGGGCGGCCCGACGAGACGGCTTCCGCACGGAGGGCGTCGGGATCGATCCGGATCCGCGCGCGATCGACGCGGCGAAGCCCGCCCCTCACGTGCGCTATCGCCGGGCGCACAGCCGCGACCTGGTCCGCGCCGGCGAGCGCTTCGACGTCGTGGTCTCGAATCACGTGCTGCATCACCTGAGCGCACCGGAGCTGAGCGGGCTCTTCGCCGATTCGGCTGAGCTCGGCGAGCGGATCAGTCTGCACTCCGACATCGCGCGCGGCCGCCTCGCGTACGCCGCGTTCGCCATCGCGGCCGCGCCGATCGCGCCGGGAACGTTCGTGCATGCCGACGGCCTGACGAGCATCCGCCGCAGCTACACCGCCGCAGAGCTCGCGGCCGTCGTGCCGGCCTCATGGGGCGTCGAGCGGCCCGCGGCGTTCCGCCTGCTCGCCGTGCACCGGGGCGCGGCCGGCGCGCATGTACCGGGATCCGATCTCGGCGTCAGTTGAGCGCGACGACGCCGACGTTCAGCGTCGACGCGAACAGCAGCCAGATCAGGTACGGCGCGAGCAGCCAGCCGGCCGTCTTCGAGCGGATCGTGTCGAAGCCCATGAGCACGACGACCGACACGATGAGGGCGAGGATCACGCCGAGCGCGATCCACCACGCGGCCTCGCCGATGAGCGGGTAGCCGGCGAAGAAGATCGGCGTCCACGCCGCGTTGAGAGCAAGCTGCACGACGTAGACCGTCAGAGCGGGATCCCACGCACGACCATCCGCGGCGGTGCGCCGCCACAGCACGAAACCCGAAGCGGCGATCAGCACGTACATCACGCTCCAGACGGGCCCGAACAGCCAACCGGGAGGGTGCCACGGCACCTTGTCGATGTCGGCGTACCAGCCGTCGACGTTGCCGGCCGTGGCGAACGACCCGCCGATCGCGATCGCGGCGACGGCGACGAGCAGCGCGACCGCGACCGCGATCTGACGGCCCACCGGAACACGACGTGTCATGAGATCTCCCCTCGCGGCGCTTCGGTCGGCCACTGCCCCGGCCCGTGCGATCCGGCCGGATACTGCTCGAGCGGCACATCGCCCCGCCGCCACGCGGCGCGCACGGGCTCGACGATGCGCCAGCATTCCTCCGCCGAATCGGCGCGCACCGACAGGGTCACGTCGCGCTCGAGGATCTCGCCGAGCACCTCGGTATAGGCGCGCACCCCGCCCTCGCCCAGCTCGAGGCTGAGGGTCTCGCGCCGCAGCGCGAAGGGGTCGTCGCGACCGTTGACGTTCATCTCGAGCCACATCGCATCGGGGCCGAGCGAGAAGCGCAGCACGCCGCCGTCGGACGGCTCGCCGGTGAGCCCGTCGGGGATGTGGCGCACGGGCGAGAAACGCACGACGATCTCGGTGCAGTCCTCGCCGAGCGCCTTCCCCGAGCGCAGGGTGAACGGCACGCCCCGCCAACGGGCGGTGCGCACCTCGCACACGATCTCGGCGAGCGTCTCGGTCTCGCGATCCGGATCCACACCGGGCTCGTCGACGTAACTCGGCAGCTCGCGCTCGCCGATGCGGCCCGCCGTATAGCGCGCGCGGCGCGACGCGTGCGCGGGATCGTCGTTCCAGATGTGCGTCGCCCGCAGCGCCGCCGCCTTCGCATCGCGCAGATCGCGCTCGCCCAGCGTCGCAGGAGACTCCATCGCGAGCACGGCGAGCACCTGCAGCAGGTGGCTCTGCAGCATGTCGACCATGGCTCCGGCCCGGTCGTAGTAACGGGCGCGGTTCTCGAGCGCGAGCGACTCGTCGAACCGGATCAGCACCGACTCGATATGGTCTGCCGACCACAGCGGCTCGACGATGCGGTTCGCGAAACGCACCCCCAGCACGCCCAGCAGCGTCGAGCGCCCGAGGAAATGATCGACGCGGAACACCTGGTTCTCGGGGACAAGTCGGGCGAGCGTGGCGTTGAGACTGCGGGCCTCTGCTTCGTCGCTGCCGAAGGGCTTCTCGAGAGCGAGGATCGTCTTGTCCGGCAGGGTCACGTCAGCGAGCGCCTCGCACGCGGCTGCCGCCACCTCCGGCGGCACCGCGGAGTAGAGCACGAGCTCGTCGTCGACATCGGCGACGAGGCCCGCGAGATCGTCGACGCGCGTGATATCGGCCGTCGTGTAGCGCGTGCCGGAAACGCGCCGCGCAACGTCGGCGGCACCCGCGGACGCGAACGCGTCGGCCACCGCACGACGCCATCTCTCATCGTCCCACGGATCGCTTCCCGCGCCGCGCAGGTCGAGATCGAGATCCGGATCGCGCTGCAGCAGCTGGGCGACGGCCGGCAGCAGCAGCCGGGACGTGAGGTCGCCGGAGGCGCCGAGGAGGAGGAGCGTCGTCATCAGGCGGCCATGACGGGCGCGTGCGGCGCCGCGGACTCGACGACGGTCTCGGAGAGGATCGCGCGCGGCGGGCGGGCGGCTCGCGCCGAACGGGCCGCCTCGTCGGCGCGGTCTTCGACGACGACCCGCGCTCCGGAGAGCAGAGCGGCCCGCGCGAGAGCTTCGGCGACGGCGACGGGTCCGTACCCCGCGACGTCGGTGCGCTCGCGGTCATCGACCCAGGGCTCTGCCGCGAGCGCCTCGAGCGTCTTCTCCGACGTCCACATGCGCACGTCGAGCATCAGCATTCTCACCTGACCGCGCTGCACGGCCTGCATGACGGCCCGGGTGCCGCCCACCTGCACGTGCTCCTCGGGCGTGCGCGCACGGCGCATCGCCGTGGCGGCGAAATCGCGGCCGTGCCACAGCATCGGCAGCACCGGCGGGATCGAGTCGTGGCCGGCGAACTCCCGGTGGCAGCGGTGCCCGGAGAGCGCGGCGTTGACGATCAGCTCGCCGCCTCGGACGATGATGTACCGCACGGGCGATGAGACGTGCGACGTCGCCGCCTCGTCGAACGCCCGCAGCAGGGGCGCGACATCGTCGCCCGGTGCGTCTGCGTGCAGGAGGTCGTTTTCGAGGTCCGAGCGGCTGAACTCGCGCCGGGAGCCGTCGCAGTAGGCGAATGTCCACGGCCCCGGTTCTGAGAGCAGCGTGACGAAATCGGCGAGGTCGCTCATGAGGTCTCCTGTCCCGCGGTCCCGGGCCGCGCGACGCATGGTGCCGTCATGTCAGCTGGCCCGGGTGCCACGACCCTACGACGAGGCACGCTCTCCGGCGAGGAGGTTGACGACCGGCCCGAGGAGCGGTAGAGCGCGGCAGCCGCCGAGCCGGACCCGCCGAGCCGCCCGATGCGCGCGTCACCCGGGGCGGCGCTCCCGCGCTTCGCGGAGGGCCTGCGCCTGCGCGCGGCGCGCTTGTCGCAGAGCCTTCTCCGCGGCCCGCACGTCCTTCTCGGCGGCGGTCGTCGCGCGCACCGCCGCGCGGTACTTCTTGTCGTCGGCGACGTCGAGGTCGCTGTCGTCGGGCAGCGGCGGATGGGCCGCCCCGGTGCGGCCCTCGAGGTGAGCCTCGATGCCGTCGAGCGTGCGCTCCAGGCCGAATCGGAGCGGATCGGTGTCGGAGACGAACGCGCCCGAGTCGATGAGCTCGCGCAGCCTCGGGTACTCGTCGGCATCGATCACCCGGTCGTACAGGTCATGCTCGGCGCGGGCGACCTCATCGTGGGAGCGCCCCGATTCGCGCGCGGCCCCGTCGTACCCCGCGTACACCATGCCCTGCCAGCGCGCCGCCCCCGTCACCGCGAGCACGACGCTGAGCCGCTCCTCGAGATCCAGGGGAAGGTCGTGGACCGCCTCGAGGCCGGCCTCGAGCCAGTGGGAGCTGTTGGGCGTGACGGGCGAACCGCTGATCGGCAGCGACAGGATCCAGGGGTGCCTCAGGTAGATGTCGACCTGTTCGCGGAAGAGCACGCCGATCTTGGCGCGCCATCCCTCGGCGTCGCGATAGGCGAGCGAGGGCACGCCCGTGGCCTCCTCCTGCATCAGCAGGAGCAGGTCGTCCTTCGCCGTCACGTAGCGGTACAGCGACATGGGAGTGAATCCCAGCTTCTTCGCGACGGCCGCCATCGACACCGCACCGATACCCTCGGCGTCGGCGAGGTCGACCGCGGCCTCGACGATGCGCTCGACGCTCATCTCGCGCTTCGGCCCGCGCTGAGGATTCGCGGCGACGCCCCAGGCGAGGGCGATTCCGCGGGGGAGCTCGGTGTCTTCCTGCATCCGCCCAGTCTAGGCGTGTGTATGTCATAAACAGTGTGTTACTGTCATAAACAGTTTCGCACGTAAACAGAAAGGACGACCATGACATCCGCCATCGAGATCCGGGCGCTGCGCAAGCGCTTCGGGTCGCACACCGTGCTCGACGGCGTCGACCTCCGCGTCGAACGCGGCGAGATCTTCGCCCTGCTCGGGCCCAACGGCGCCGGAAAGACGACGCTCGTGAACATCCTCACGACTCTCGTGCGTCCGGACAGCGGATCCGCCGCGGTCGCGGGACACGACACAGGCGCCGACCCTGTCGCCGTGACGCGCCGCATCTCGCTCACCGGCCAGTCTGCGGCGGTCGACGAGATCCTCACCGCGCGGGAGAACCTCGCGATGTTCGGCCGGCTCTCAGGGCTCACGCGCCGCGAGGCGGGCGGGCGCGCGACGGAGCTGCTCGAGAGTTTCGACCTGACAGAAGCGCACGATCGCCGGGTCGGCACCTTCTCGGGCGGCATGCGCCGCCGCCTCGACCTCGCGCTGAGCTTCGTGGTGCAGCCCGAGATCTGCTTCCTCGACGAGCCGACGACCGGTCTCGATACGCGCAGCCGTCGCGAGCTGTGGGCGATCATCTCCTCGCTCGCCGATGCCGGAACGACGGTGTTCCTCACCACGCAGTACCTGGAGGAGGCCGACCAACTGGCCGACCGCATCGCGGTGCTGCACGACGGCCGCATCGCGGCGCTCGGCACCGCCGATGAGCTGAAGCAGCGCGTCGGCGGCGGATCCGTCGAGCTGCGCGGTGCCGATGGATCCCTTCTGCGCGAGACGCCGACCGACGGCTCGGTGGCCTCGCTGCGTCGTGCGCTCGACGACATCGAGCGCACCGGCCTCGAGGGCGACGTCGCCCTCGTGCGCCCCACTCTCGACGACGTCTTCCTCGCCCTCACCGAGAAGGAGCTCGCATGACCACCATCGCCGCCCGTCCCCGCATCGGCGGGCTCACCGCGGAGGCGGTCTTCATCGGCCGCAGCCTGCGCCATTCCCTGCGCGACTCCGAATCCCTCATCATGTCGATCGCCCTGCCGGTGACGCTCATGCTGATGTTCACGTACGTGTTCGGCGGCGCGATCGATCCGACCGGCGGGTACGTCGACTACGTCGTGCCCGGCACGATCCTCACCTGCGCCGGGTTCGGCGCGGCCACCACCGCGACATTCGTCGCGAACGACATGACCGGCGGCATCATCGACCGGCTCCGCACGATGCCCCTGCGGTCCGGCGCGGTGCTCACGGGACATGTGGTCGCCTCACTCACCCGCAACCTGGTCGCGACCGGTGTCGTCGTGCTGGTCGCGCTCGCGATCGGCTTCCGCCCGACGGCGACACCGCTCGAGTGGATCGGCGCGATCGCCGTGATCGCACTGTGGATCTTCGCGATCACGTACCTGTTCGCGGCGATCGGCCTCGCGGCGGGATCCGCCGAGGCCGCCAGCGGGTACGGCTTCATCCTGCTGTTCCTGCCC
>DHCFD07801__coassemble_1853_pt1 | contig 10444 bp, 7 predicted proteins | sample DHCFD07801__metabat2_low_PE_023 | metagenome-assembled genome bin DHCFD07801
GCCCGTCGACGTCGTGGCCGTAGCCGCCTTCGGCTCCGGGCGGAGTGATGCGCCCGCGGCCCGAGGATGCGTGCGCCATGGCGCCGGCCAGCACGCGATCGGCGAACGCCGCCCAGTCGGCGCGCGTCCAGTCGGCGGGTGCAGGCATCACGAGACTCCTCTTCGAATTCGCTGTCATCCAGGATCGTAGCAATCAGAATCGTTCGGACAAACACTTTTTTGTTCTCTCGTGATCACTTATGATCGATTATATGACCGACGCTCGACGGCCCCTCACCCATGCCCTCGCGGCGCTCGCTCACGCAGAGCCCGCGGAACTGCCGGCCGCGCTCGCCGCGCGCCTGACCGGCGGCCTCCCGCCCGTGCGGCTGCAGGAGGCGGATCCGGTGACGATCGCCGCGTTCCGCGCGCGGGCCGAGGCGGAGATCGACGCGCCGTGGCCGCACCCGCGCGCCCGCGACGCCGCACGATTCCACCTCGACGGCAACCGCACCGCCTGGGAGAAACCGGCGTTCGCCCGGCAGCACCGTCTCACGCGCGTCGCCGTGCTCGCGGCCGCGACCGGCGAGGAGCGCTTCATCGACGAGACGCTCGACGGCGCGATCATGCTGTGCGAGCAGTCATCGTGGTGCTGGCCCGCGCACGACGACACCCGCGCACGGCACGGATCCGTTCTCGCGACGGTCACGGATCCGTATGTCGATCTCGGTGCGGGCGAGGCCGTCGGGCAGCTCGCGTGGCTCGATCACATCGCGGGCGACCTCGTGGAGTCGCGCTATCCCGGCTTCCGGGCCCGCCTGGCCCATGAAGCGACGACGCGCGTGCTCGATCCGTTCCTCGCCCGGCGCGACTGGAGGTGGATCGACTTCGAGGGCCGAGTGAACAATTGGAACCCGTGGATCCACGGCAATGTGATCGCTGCCGCCCTGCAGTTCCTGACCGGCCGCGACCGCGCCCGCACCGTCTCGCTCGCGATCGAGGGCATGGACGTCTACGTCGCCTCCCTCCCGGCCGACGGCGCGATCGACGAGGGCTACGCCTACTGGTGGAACGGAGCCTGCCGGCTCGTCGAGGCGCTCGACCTCGTGGCGCACGCGACCGGGCTCGACGCGACCGGCGAGATCCCCGCAGTGCGCGAGACGATCGCGTTCCCCCACCGCATGCACCTCGGCGGCGAGTGGTTCGTGAACGCCGCCGACGGGCAGGCGCGCCAGCGGGATCCTCAGCCGTGGCACGCGCTGCACCGCGCCGCCCGTCGCATCGGCGACGACACGGCAGCCGGGTTCGCGGCGCTGCATCGGGATCCGTCGGCCAGCGCCGTCGCGGAGGCCGAGGGCCTCGGCCGCGTCGTGCGCGGGATCACCGACCCCGACTGGCTCGCGGCGGGACCGGGCGCAGACCCGCTCCCGGCACGCACCTGGCTGCCGTCGACCGAGATGCTGATCGTGCGCGACCGCGACGGATCCGCTGCGGGCCTGACGTTCGCCGCGAAGGGCGGGCACAACGACGAGAGCCACAACCACAACGACGTCGGATCGGTCATCGTCGCCTCCGACGGCGTGCCCGTCATCGTCGATGCGGGCCGCCCCACCTACGACGCGCGCACGTTCGGGCCGGACCGCTACGACCTCTGGCCCATGCAGAGCGAGTGGCACAGCGTGCCGTTCGTGCGCGGCTCGGGGCAGCCCGCGGGCGAGCGCTCCGCCGCGCGCGATGTCACCGTGGGCGAGCGCCGCATCTCGCTCGACCTCGCGGGTGCCTATGACGTGCCGGCACTGGCCGAATGGCGCCGCACCGTCTCGCTCGACGACGGAGACGTCGTGATCGACGACGCATGGCGGCTGGAGGAGAGCGGCGATGAGCCGACCGAGATCCGCCTGATGCTCGCCGGCGACGTCTCGCTCGGCGACGGACGTGCGAGCGTCGACCCGCTGGATGGCGCCCCGCCCGTCACCCTCACCTGGAATGCGCAGGCGCCCGCGACGCTGACGACCAGGCCGCTCGAGGATCCGATGCTGTCGCACGTGTGGGGCGATCGCCTCACGCGGCTGTCGATCGACGTGTCGGGGCTCGACGAGCTGAGCGTACGGGTGCGCCACAATGAACCGATGAAGGATCAACGATGACCGACCAGAGCAGCCCGCTCGCCGCCTCGCGGCGAGACCTCATCATCGATGCGCTCGCCCGCACCGGATCCGTGCGCATCTCCCAGTTGCAGGAGGAGCTCGGCGTCACGCCCGTGACGCTGCGCCGCGACCTCAAGCTGCTCGAGCAGCAGGGACTGCTGGTGCGCGTGCACGGCGGCGCGATTCCGCCGGCGGGCGGGATGCCGGCGCGGTCGAATGCCACCGCCGCGGCCACGATCGGGGTGCTCGTGCCGTCGCTCGACTTCTACTGGCCGATGATCGTGCGGTCGATCGAGACGGCCGCCGCGAGCCGCGGAATGTCGGTGCTGCTGCGCGGTACGTCGTACGAGCTGCAGGACGAGCGACCGGCGCTGCGGCGCATGCTCGAGCAGACCGATCTCGCGGGCCTCATCGTCGCCCTGAACACCGACACCGAGTTCGCGCCCGACGTCGTCGACTGGCTCGTCGCGAGCGGCGTGCCCTTCGTGCTGGCCGAGCGCGACGCCGTGCGGCGCCCGGACGGCGAGCCGGTGGAATCGGTGACCACCGACCATGCGCTCGGCGCCGTGCTGGCCGCCCGCCACCTCGCGCAGCTCGGCCACCGCAAGGTGGGGCTGCTGATCTCGCGCAACTCTCCGACCTCGCGCAAGGTCATCGCCGGCTGGACCGCCGCCTGCCGTGAGCTCGGGCTCACGCCGGCCGAGCACGTCGAGCGCGTGCTGCCCGACCGCGGGGATCCGGGCTTCTCGAAGACGGTCCACGGCGTGCTCGATGCGGTGCTGAAAGCCGGGGTGACGGCGCTGCTGGTGCACTCCGACCGCGAGGCGATGGCCATCGTCGACCTCGCCTTGGCGCGCGGCCTCTCGGTGCCCGAGGATCTGTCGGTGATCGCGTACGACGACGAGGTCGCCGAGCTGTTCACGCCCGCGCTCACGGCCGTCGCCCCGCAGCGCGGCGATATCGGCCGCACGGCGCTGGATCTGCTGCTGGCCCGCATCGCGGATCCGGATCGCGCCACGCATCGTGTTGTGGTCAGCCCGGCGCTGCACGTGCGCGACTCGACGGCCCGACCGGCGTAGCCGCCCGGCCGGGCCCCGAGCGCTATGCCCGGCGCACGGCGACGCCGCGGGCCGGCAGGATCGCCGATCCGCAGAGGTAGTCGCCCTCGCCGAGGTCGACCTCGTCGTCGGTGCGGTTGATGAGGAACTCGAACCGGCCGTTCGCGCCCTCGCGCACCACGAGCTCGACCGATCCGCGGATCGCCTCCGGCAGTTCCGACGCGACCCCCGCGCCGTCGAGCAGCGTCGGCAGCAGAGCGCCGATCCCCTCGACGCCCAGGCGCGTCGACACGTACGCGGCGGATCCGGATCCCACGGGCCGGCGGGTGACCGCCGCGTCGAGCTCCTCCTCGCCCTCGTATCGCACGAGCACCTCGACGTCGGGCGCCGTGACGTCGACGGGTTCGCTCCACAGCGTTCCGGTCGTGCCGTTCGAGAGGGCGACCTGCTCGCCCTCCCACAGCGGCCGGAACTCCTCGACCCGCACGCCGAGCAGGTCGCGGAATGCGCCCGGATATCCGCCGAGCCAGATGTGGTCGTTCTCGTCGACGATTCCCGAGAAGTAGGTCGTCACAAGGTGTCCGCCGCCCTCGACGTACCGCTCGAGCGACTCTCTGAGCGCCGTGGGCGCGCTGTACAGCACGGGGGCGATCGCCAGCCGGTAGCCGTCGAGCGGGGTGTCGGCCGGCACGACATCGACGCGGATGCCGGCGTTCGTGAGCGCCGTCCACCAGTCGAACGCCTCGCGGCGGTAGCGCAGCTTCTCGGTCGGGTGCGAGTCGAGCTCGGACGCGCGCCACGATTCCCAGTCGAACACGATCGCGACGTCGGCCCGGGCGCGGTCGGATCCGACGACGTCGCCGAGATCCTGCAGGATGCCGCCGAGCTTCACGACGTCGCGGAACACCCGCGTGTCCTCGCCGCCGTGGGGCACCATCGCCGAGTGGAACTTCTCGGCGCCGGCGACCGACTGTCGCCACTGGAAATAGCAGACCGCGTCGGCTCCGTGCGCGACGTGCGTGAGCGAATCGCGGATCAGCTCGCCCGGCCGCTTCGGGCGGTTGATCGGCTGCCAGTTCACGGCGCTCGTCGAGTGCTCCATGAGGTACCACGGGCGGTGCCGCGCGAATCCGCTCGTGATGGCGGCCGAGAACGCGAGCTCGTCACGCCCCTCGACGACGTAGTGGTCGTTCGAGACGAAGTCGATCTCGCCCGCCATCTTGGCGAAGTCGGCGTGGCTGGTCTCGCCGACCACCATGAAATTGGTCGTCACGGGGATGTCGGGCGAGATGCGGTTGAGGATCTCGCGCTCCGCGACCAGGTGGTCGATCAGCGCGTCGGAGGAGAACCGCAGGAAGTCGAGCTGCTGCGTCGGGTTCGGGAACGCCGCGGCGACCCGCGGCGGCAGGATCTCGTCGAACGCGGAGTACGCCTGCGACCAGAACGCCGTGCCCCACGCGTGGTTGAGGCCCGCGATGGATCCGTAGCGCTCTTCGAGCCACACGCGGAACGCGCGCGCCGCGTCGTCCGAGTAGTCATAGGCGTTGTGGCAGCCCAGTTCGTTGTTGACGTGCCAGGCGACGACGCCGGGGTGGGATCCGTAGCGCTCGGCGAGCTTCGTGACGATCGCGAGCGCGTGCTCGCGGAAGACCGGCGAGGTGGGGCGCCAGTGCTGACGACCGCCCTGCGACAGCACGGTGCCGTCGGCCGTGACCGGCAGCACCTCGGGGTGCGCCGTTGTCAGCCACGGCGGCGGCGACGCCGTGGCGGTGGCGAGATCCACGCCGATGCCGTTCGCATGCAGGAGGTCGATGAGCTCGTCGAGCCAGTCGAAGTCCCACGTGTCGGGGCCCGGCTGCAGCTTCGCCCACGAGAAGATCGCGACCGAGACCACGTCGACGCCGGCGGCCTTCATGAGGCGCACGTCCTCGTCCCACACCTCCCGCGGCCACTGGTCGGGGTTGTAATCGGCGCCGAAGGAGATGCGCGGCGCGGTGCCTGCGGGCGTGCGGAGCCAGCGGTGGTTCTGCAAAGGTCGTCCTCTCGAAGACGGGTGGAGCGCCGAGATCTGCGGTCTCGCGGGGCGCGCAGCCGCAGATCTCGGCGATCCGATGGGTCAGTTGATCGTGAAGCCCTGGTCGGCTCCGTACTTCTCGAGCGTGGCCTGCCAGTCGGCCATCCCCTCGGAGATCGTGGTCTTGCCGAGGTAGGCCTGTCCGACCGAGTCGCCGAAGACGGTGTTGGCGTACACCTGGAACGGCAGGTACTGCCAATCGGTCACCACGTTCGCCGACGAGGCCGACAGCACCTCGTTGATCTTCTGCCCGCCGAAGTACTCCGACTCCTCGTTCAGGAACTCCTCCGAGTTGAGGTCTGCAGTCGTGGCCGGGAACGCCCCGTTCTCGAGCCGGATGCCGACGCCCTCGCCCGAGTTGGCGAACTCGATGAACTCGTACGCCAGCTCCTGGTTCTCGGCCTCCGCCGGAATCGCGAGAGAGCTGCCGCCGTTCTCGCTCGAGTCCTCCGCGCCCTCCTCCCACTGCGGGAGCGGGGCGACGCGCCAGTCGCCCGCACCGTCGGGAACGCTTCCCTCGAGGTTCGCGGGCATCCAGGCCCCGATCGGCAGCGATGCGATCGTGCCGTTCGACATGCCCTGGAACCACTCGTCGGTCCAGCCGGCGACGGGGCTCAGCACGCCGTCGTCGAGCATGCCCTGCCAGAGCTCGGCGAACTGCTGTGCGCCCGCGTCGTCGGCGAGGTTCAACGAGACCTCGGTGCCGTCGACGGTCCACGGCTGACCGCCCGTCTGCCACATCAGCGACGTCGCGAAGCCGGCGTCACCGGCGTCGTTCGCGATGTAGACGTCGGGATCCTGCTCCTGGAACGCGCGACCGGCCTCGGCGAACTCCGCCCACGTGGTCGGCACCTCGATGCCGAACTCGTCGAACAGCGCCTTGTTGTAGAACAGCGCCATCGGGCCCGAGTCCATCGGCAGGCCGATGATCTCCTCGCCCGAGTGCACCGAGTCCCAGGGGCCCGGAGCGTAGTCGCCGTCGAGGTCGGCGGCGCCGAACGGGGTGAGGTCGGCGAGCGAGCCCTGCAGCGCGAACTGCGGCAGCGCGTAGTACTCGACCTGCGCGACATCGGGCAGGCCCTGGCCGGCCGAGATCGCGTTCTGCAGCGCCGTGTACGAGTCGATGCCGGTGCCGACGTTGACGAGGTCGACGGTCACGCCTTCGTGCGCCGCCTCGAACGCCTCGACGACCGGATCCAGACTGGGCTCCCATGCCCAGACCGTGATCGTGCCGCCCTCTTCGAGCGCTTCTCCGGTGTCGACGGGCTCATCCGACCCTCCGGAGCAGCTCGCGAGCGTCAGTGCCGCGATTCCGGTGAGAGCGATGCCGCCGATGGCGCGCTTGGTGATCGTTGTCATGAGTGTGCCTTCTGTGTTGTGTGATTGCGGGGATGACGTCATTCTTTGACCGACCCTGCGGCGAGGCCCGACTGCCAGTAGCGCTGCATGAACAGGAACGCGATGATGAGCGGCACGATCGTCAGCAGGGATCCGGTGAGCACCAGGTCGAAGATCGGCTGTCCGCCCGCGGTCGACGCCTGGGCGTTCCACTGGTTGAGGCCGATGATGAGCGGGTACCAGTCGGGATCCCGCAGCATGATCAGCGGCAGGAAGTAGTTGTTCCACGTGGCGACCATGGTGAACAGCAGCACCGTGATCGTGCCGGGGGCGAGCAGCGGCAGGCAGACCTGCCAGAAGGTGCGGAACTCGCTCGCACCGTCGATGCGTGCCGCCTCCATCAGCTCCTCGGGGATCGCCTCGGTGGCGAAGGTCCACATGAGGTACAGCCCGAAGGGCGAGATCAGCGACGGGATGATCACCGCGAGCGGGGTGTTCGTGATGCCCATCTCGCTGAACATCAGGAAGGTCGGTACGGCGAGCGCCGTGCCGGGCACCGCGACCGCACCGATCACGACGGCGAAGACTGCACGCTTGCCCGGGAAGCGGAACTTCGCCAGCGCGTACCCGCCGAGGATCGCGAGGATCGTCGCGCCGCCGGCGCCGACCACCACGTACAGCAGGGTGTTGCCGAACCAGCGCACGAAGACGCCGTCGTCGTACGTCAGCGCGCGCCCGATGTTGTCGAACAGAGCGAAGGAGTCGCCGAACCACAGGCCGAACGACGAGAACAGATCGCCCTGCGTCTTCGATGCGTTGATCAGCAGCCACACGAGCGGAAGCAGCGAGTACACGACCATCAGCGCCGTGAGAACGGTGAGGAGCACACTGCGCTTCGGCCGGTCGATCGTGCCGAGTCGGGCGCGCTTCTCGGAGCGCGTGGCATTCGGACGCAGGGTGACGAGGGATGTCGTGCCCATCAGGATCCCTTCCTCATCCCGCGCAGCTGCACGACGTACGCGACGATCATCGTGATGATCCCCATGATGATCGCGACGGTCGCGGAGTAGTTGATCTGCTGGCCGGTGAAGGCCAGCGAGTAGGCGTAGAGGTTCGGCGTGAACGACGTGGTGATGGCGTTCGGCGCGAGCGCCTGCATGATGCTCGGCTCGTTGAACAGCTGGAAGCTGCCGATGATCGAGAAGATCGCCGCGATCACCAGCGATCCGCGGATGGCGGGGAGTTTGATCGCGCCGATCACGCGCCACTGGCTCGCGCCGTCGATCGCCGCGGCCTCGTACAGCGACGAGGGGACGACCCGCAGCGCCGAGTAGAAGATGAGCATGTTGTAGCCGAGGAACTCCCACGTGACGACGTTGCCGATCGAGGCGAGGATGAGATCCGGCGACAGCAGGTCGGGCAGGTCGACGCCGAAGAGCTTCTGCAGGTTGCCGACGAGCCCGAAGCGTTCGCCGTACATGAAGCCCCACATGAATGAGGCGACGACGGCCGGCACCGCGTACGGCAGGAAGATCGAGAGGCGGAAGAAGCTCCTGCCGTAGAGGCGCCCGCTGTCGATCGCGAGGGCCGCGAGCAGCGACAGGAACAGCATGATGGGCACCTGGATCAGCAGGAACAGGCTCACGCGCAGCACCCCGTGCCAGAGCTGCGGATCCTGGAACGCCGCGACGTAGTTGTCGAGCCCGACGAACGATGTGCCGCCGACGAGCTGGGTGCGGAACAGGCTCAGCCAGATCGCGTAGAGGATCGGCGCGATGAACACGAGGGCGAACACGATCGCGAACGGCGCGAGGAACCCCCATCCCGTCCAGCGCCCGCGTGCTCTCGCACCGCGCGACGCGGGGAGGCGTACGGGGGATGACATCACCGTCATGCGGATCCTTCGACTTCGACACTGAACGATGTTTGCGTAAACATCGCACGCTAGAGTACAACGAAGATCGAGCCCATGACAAGAGAGAGTTCCGGTGCGCCCATGACCGCCACACCGACGCCGCCGCGCCGCGCGCGGGTGTCGATGGCCGACGTGGCCGCGCATGCGGGCGTCTCGGCGCAGACGGTCTCGCGCGTCGCGAACGGCACCGGCACGGTCGTCGAAGAGACCAAGCAGCGCGTGCTCGCATCGATGTCCGACCTCGGATACCGCCCGAACAGCGCCGCCCGCGCGCTGAAGCTCGGATCCTTCCGCACGATCGGCGTGCTCTCGCGCACGCTCTCGACGATCGGCGACGTGCGCACGATCGACGAGATCGCCCGCCATGCGGCGGCCGCGGGATACGCGACGACGCTGATCCCCGTGCACGAGACCCGGCAGGCCGACGTCGACCGGGTGTTCTCGCGGCTGCAGGAGCTCGCGGTCGACGCGCTCATCCTCAACCTCGAGGCGCCCCAGCTCGCGCACGCCGCGGCGATGCTCCCCCCGGGTGTCCCCGTCGTCTACATGGATCCCGACGCCCCGGGCGCCGAGGTGATCATCGATACGGATCAGGTGGGCGGCGCCCGCCAGGCGACCGAGCACCTGCTGGGCCTCGGTCACGAGACGGTGTGGCACATCGCGGGGCCGACCTCGTCGCGTCCCGCCGCGCGCCGTCTCGACGGCTGGCGGGAGACCCTGCGCGCGGCGGGACGACGCGTGCCCGAAGCGCTGCACGGCGACTGGAGCGTCTCGTCGGGCTACGAGCAGGGGCGGATCCTCGCGGCGCGCGACGAGGTCACCGCCGTGTTCTGTGCGAACGACCAGATGGCGCTCGGCCTGTACCGCGCCCTGTACGAGGCGGGGCGCACGGTGCCGGGCGACGTCAGCGTGGTCGGGTTCGACAACACCGAAGACGCCCGCGGCTATGCACCCCCGCTCACGTCGGTGCACCACGAGTTCAGCGACGTCGGGCGCCTGTGCATCCAGTCGGCTCTCGCCCTCGCGCGGGGCGAGCCCGTGGATCCGCTCGCCGTCGTGACGACGACCCTCGTCGTGCGCGACAGCACCGCTCCCGGGACGTGAGGGCCGTGGGAATACGCGCGCCGTACCATAGGTTGTAGCAGTCAGACATACGCCTAGGGAGGCACTTCACCGTGCGAGACGTCATCATCATCGGATCCGGCCCGGCCGCCTGGACCGCCGCGATCTACACCGCGCGCGCGAGCCTCAAGCCCGTCGTGATTGCGAGCCAGGTCGAGGTCGGCGGAGAGCTGATGAACACGACCGAGGTCGAGAACTTCCCGGGCTTCCCCGAGGCGATCATGGGCCCCGAGCTCATGACCAAGATGCAGCAGCAGGCCGAGCGGTTCGAGACCGAGGTCGTCTACGACGACGCGACCGAGCTCGACCTGGCGGGCCCCGTCAAGAAGGTCACGCTCGGATCCGGCGATGTGCTCGAGGCGCGCAGCGTGATCTTCGCCACCGGATCCGCCTACCGCAAGCTGAACCTCCCCCGCGAGGAGGAGCTGTCCGGGCACGGCATCTCGTGGTGCGCGACCTGCGACGGGTTCTTCTTCCGCGACAAGGAGATCGCGGTCGTCGGAGGCGGCGACTCGGCGATGGAAGAGGCGACGTTCCTCACGAAGTTCGCCTCGAAGGTCTACATCGTCCACCGCCGTGACGAGTTCCGCGCGTCGAAGATCATGCAGAAGCGCGCCCTCGCCAACGAGAAGATCGAAGTCATCTGGAACAGCGAGGTCGCTGAGATCCAGGGACAGAGCGGTCTGACGGGCGTCGTGCTGGCAGACACCGTGACAGGAGAGAAGCGGGAGCTCGCTCTCGACGGCATGTTCATCGCCATCGGGAACGACCCGCGCACCCACCTCGTGCACGACAAGCTCGAACTCACCAT
>DHCFD07801__coassemble_1895_pt1 | contig 10165 bp, 5 predicted proteins | sample DHCFD07801__metabat2_low_PE_023 | metagenome-assembled genome bin DHCFD07801
CTCGTCGGCCGCCCGCTGTTCGAAGCGTTCTTCCGCGACTACACCGCCAAGCAGTGGCAGACCGACCCGAAGAAGCTCTCGGGCGACATCGTGAGCCGCCTGCCCGTGCGGTACACGTACGACAACCGGTACTTCAGCGACACGTACGAGGGACTGCCGACCGACGGCTACACCGCGTGGATCGAGCGCATGGCCGACCATCCGAACATCACTGTGCAGCTCGAGACCGACTTCTTCGACGCGTCGCAGCCGTTCAACAAGGCTGCGGTCGTGGGGCAGATCCCGGTCATCTACACGGGGCCGGTCGATCGCTACTTCGATTACGCCGAGGGTGCGCTGAGCTGGCGCACGCTCGACTTCGAACAGGAAGTCCTGAACATCAACGACTTCCAGGGCACGTCCGTCATGAATTACCCGGACGCCGATGTGCCGTACACGCGCATCCACGAGTTCAAGCACTTCCACCCGGAGCGCACGGAGCTGCTCGCGCAGGACAAGACCGTCATCATGCGAGAGTTCTCGCGCTTCGCCGAGGGAACCGACGAGCCGTACTACCCGGTGAACACCCCCGACGACCGTGCGGGCCTGCTGGCCTACCGCGAGCTGCAGAAGGGCGAGAAGGACGTGCACTTCGGCGGACGTCTCGGCACGTACCAGTACCTCGACATGCACATGGCGATCGGGTCGGCGCTGTCGATGTGGAACAACAAGCTCGCGTAGACACTGGCATGACGACCCGGCGGCGGCGCTACCTCCATTCCCTCTGGCTCCTGTCGTCGCGCGACCTGCGGGTGCGCTACGCGACGAGCTGGTTGGGGTATTTGTGGAGCGTGCTCGATCCGCTCGTGATGAGCGCGATCTACTGGTTCGTGTTCACGCAGATCTTCCAGCGCGACGTCGGGGCCGACCCCTACATCGTGTTCCTGATCTGCGCGCTCCTGCCATGGGTCTGGTTCAACTCATCGGTGAGCGACTTCACGAAGGCGTTCAACAAAGACGCGAAGCTCGTGAGATCGACGGCGATCCCGCGCTCGATCTGGGTGGGGCGCGTCATCGTCTCGAAGGGCGTCGAGTTCCTGTGCTCGATCCCGGTTCTCGTGCTGTTCGCGGTGTTCGGCGGCGCGACGCTGACCTGGGGCGTGCTCTGGTTTCCGCTGGCGGTGCTGATGCAGACCGTGCTGCTGGTCGGGCTCGGTCTCATCGTCGCGCCGCTGTGCGTGATGTTCAGCGACCTCGAGCGCACGACGCGGCTGGTGCTGCGCGCCCTGTTCTACGCGACGCCGATCATCTACACCGTCGGCGACCTGCCCGGCATCGCCCGCGAGCTCGGCGCGTTCAACCCGCTGTCCGGCATCTTCACGATGTACCGGGCGGCGTTCTTCCCCGAGCTGTGGGACACGTTCGCGGTGAGCATGAGCGCCGTGATGTGCGTGCTGTTCCTCGGCACGGGGATCCTGGTGTTCCGCCGGCTCGAGCGTCCCCTGCTGAAGGAGCTGTGATGGGCGATCAGTTCGCGATCGAGGTCGACTCGCTCGGCGTGCGATTCCGGCGCTCCCGGCGCGGGCGGCGATCGATCAAGTCGATGTTCGCCGATCCGAAGCACCGCACGCCGAAGGACGAGTTCTGGGCGCTGCGCGACGTGAGCTTCCAGGTGCGCCCCGGCGAGTCGATCGGCGTGGTCGGACGCAACGGCCAGGGCAAGTCGACCCTGCTGAAGCTCGTCGCCGGCGTTCTGCTCCCCGACGAGGGATCCGTGCAGGTCAACGGCGGGGTCGCGCCGCTGATCGAGATCACGGGAGGGTTCGTCGGCGACCTGACGGTGCGCGAGAACGTGCGGCTCACGTCGGGCCTGCACGGCATGAGCAAGGCTCAGGTCTCCGAGCGGTACGACGGGATCATCGACTTCGCCGAGCTCGAGGAGTTCCAGGACACGCCCTACCGTCACCTGTCGAACGGCATGAAGGTGCGCCTCGCGTTCGCGGTCGTGTCACAGCTCGACGAGCCGATCATGCTCGTCGACGAGGTGCTCGCCGTCGGCGACAAGGCGTTCCGCGAGAAGTGCTACACGCGCATCGACGAGATGCTCTCGGCCGGCCGCACCCTGTTCTTCGTGAGCCACCGCGAGGCCGACCTGCGCCGGTTCTGCGATCGCGGCCTGTACATCCGCGATCACCGGCTCGCGATGGACGCTCCGATCGAGCAGGTCCTCACGACGTACAACAGCGACACCTGAGCGCGCCGAAGCGGCCGGAGTTTGGTCTCTGCGCGACCGCTGTCAGAATATGACGGTGACAGTCGACGCGCCGATGGCCCCGCCCCTCCGGCGCAGGGTGCCGTCATCGCGCGGAGCGATGCGCATCGGCGAGATCGACGGGCTGCGCGGAATCGCCCTGACGCTCGTCGTGGTGTTCCACCTGTTCGGCCACGGACGCGTCTCCGGCGGCGTCGACGTGTTCCTCACGGTCTCCGGCTTCCTGCTCGTATTGTCGCTCGTCCGCGCCCTGAGCGGCGGAAAGCCGCTCGGCATCGTGGCGCGCTGGGGCCGCACGTTCGCCCGGCTGGCCCCACCGGCATCCCTCGTGCTGCTGACCGTCGCCGTGCTCTCGTACACGGTGTACGCGCCGTGGCTGCGCTCACAGAACCTCATCGAGGTCGTCTCGACCGCTCTCTACGTCGAGAACTGGCAGCTCATCACCTCGCAGCTCGCCTACGGCGCGGCGGGCCCTGAGACGAGCCCGCTGCAGCACTTCTGGTCGCTGTCGGTCCAGGCGCAGTTCTTCCTGCTGTTCCCGCTCGTCGTCGCTCTGCTCGCGCTCGTCGTGCGCGGGGCTCGCGCGCGCGTCGTCGCGTTCTGGATCCTGCTGGCGATCGCGACGGTCTGCTCGTTCGTCTACGCGGCGCAGCGCAACGCCGCGGACCCGCTGGCGGCGTACTTCGACACCTTCGCTCGCTTCTGGGAGCTCGGGATCGGCGGCATCGTGGCGGGGCTCGTCCTGTCGCGCAGAACCCTTCCTCCGGTCGCGCGGCCGGTCGCCGGATGGGCCGGACTCGCGATGATCGTCGTCAGCGGCCTCGTGTTCGACGGCGGCGCGATGTATCCGGGGCCCGCGGCGCTGCTCCCCGTCGGCGGCGCGCTGCTCGTGATCCTGGCGGGATCGGGCGGCCCGTTCTCACCCACGCCGCTGCTCACCAGCGGGCCGCTGCGCTGGCTCGACAGCATCTCGTACGGGCTGTACCTCTGGCACTGGCCGTTCCTCATCGTCCACCTGACGCTCACGGAGAGCGACGCGATCGGCCCGCTCGGGGCGGTCGTCGTGCTCGCGGCGGCGCTGCTCGCAACGCTGCTGACCCGGTACCTCCTGCGCGTGCCCACGGCCTGGGCGATGCGTCCGAAACCGGGCCGCGCGCTCGCGCTCGCTCTCGTGGCGATGCTCGTCGTCGCGCTTCCCGTGGGCGGTCTCGTCGTCCGAGACGCGGCGCAGTCATCGGTCGTGGCCGTCGACGACTGCGCGGGCGCGGCCTCGCTCGATCCGGAGCGGCCCGAATGCGCCGACGAGCAGCCCGACGGCGAGCTGGTGCCCGCGCTCGACGATCTGCGCTCCGACGACGCGAACCGCAGCGGATGCTGGTCGCGCCTCGGCACCGACGTGGTCGAGATCTGCGCGCTGGGCGAAGAGAATGACTATTCGAAGCGGATCCTCGCGGTCGGCGACTCGCACAACAACGTGTTCCTCGACGTGTACGAGCAGATCGCCCAGGCGCGCGGCTGGCGCATCGACGCGGCCGGGCGCGCGGGATGCCAATGGGTGGCGCCCGACGCCCCCGTCTACGGCCAGAACGAGGCCGATCAGCAGGCCTGTGCCGACTGGCGCACGGCGATCGACGAGCGCGCGGCCTCCGGCGACTACGACGCGATCTTCACGACCGCGTCGTCGAAGTCGAAGTTCGAATCGGTGCAGCCCGGCGTGACCGACGAGGAGTTCCACGCGCAGGTGCTGACGCAGGCGTGGGCGCATCGTCCGTCGGATGACACCCCCATCATCGTGCTGCGGGACAACCCGATCTTCCCGGCCGAGATGCTCACCTGCCTCGCAGACCGGCAGACGATCGACGCGGGGGAGTGCGCGCTGCCGCGATCGGAGGCGCTGCTCGAGACCGGGTTCGACGAGGCGGTCGAGCAGACCGCGAACGCCCACCTGATCGACCTCACCGACCTGGAGTGCGGGCCCGATGTCTGCTCGATGGTGCAGGGCGGCGTGATCGTCACGCGCGACGGAGCGCACCTCACGCGCACGTACGCGTCGACTCTCGCGCCGTACCTCGACCGCGAGCTCGCGCGTCTGGTCGGATGAGGGCGATCTGCTGCTTTCCGCGCGGCCTTGACGGTTCTCCCATGGCGCATGCGCAACACTTGACTCGGTGAGTGTTGAGCAGACCACGCGACGCCCGCGGACCAAGCCAGCCCGGATCACGGAGATCGATGGCCTTCGCGGCGTCTCGCTGACCCTCGTCGTCATCTTCCACCTCTTCGGCCACGGCCGGGTGTCGGGCGGCGTCGACGTCTTCCTGATGATCTCGGGATTCCTCCTCACGCTCTCGCTCGCGCGCTCCCTCGACCGCGGACGCCCGCTGGGCGTCGTCGCGCGCTGGGGGCGCACGTTCATCCGGCTCACCCCGCCCGCCGCGATCGTGCTCGTCGCGGTGGTCGTGCTCTCGTTCGCCGTCTACGAGCCGTGGGCGCAGCTCGGCACGCTGCGCGAAGTCATCGCGACCGCGCTGTACTACGAGAACTGGCACCTGATCGCGCAGCAGCTCACCTACGACGCCGCGGGGTCCGAGACGAGTCCGCTGCAGCACTTCTGGTCGCTGTCGGTGCAGGCGCAGTTCTTCATCGTCTTCCCGCTCATCGCGGTCGCCATCACGCTCGTGAGCCGCCGCGCCGCGACGCGCGAACGGATCTTCTGGGGCGCGGTGGTCGTCGGCACCGTCTGCTCGTTCGTCTATGCGTGGCAGCTGAACCAGGCGGATCCCACCCGCGCCTATTTCGACACGTTCGCGCGCGCATGGGAGCTGGGGTTCGGCGGCATCGTCGCCGGGCTGTGGAAGCGCGGCATCGTCTTCCCGCCCGCATGGCGCGGAATCACCGGCTGGGTCGGACTCGCGATGATTGTCTCGTCGGGATTCGTGTTCGACGGGAAGGTCGCATACCCGGGACCGTACGCGCTGCTGCCCGTCGCGGGCGCGGCGATCGTGCTGCTCTCGGCCGGCGCGACCCACGCCGCGTCGGCCTCGCGCGTGCTGTCGCACCGCGGCCTGGTGAGGCTCGACCACATCTCGTATGGCCTGTACCTGTGGCACTGGCCGATCCTCATCGCCTACCTCACCTACCGGGGGCGTGAGGACGGGGCGATCGGACCGCTCGGCGCCATCGGCGTGCTCGCCTCGGCGTACGTCGCGACCATGCTCACCACGTGGCTGCTGCGCGTTCCGACCCGGTGGTCGGCGAGCCGCGGCATCGTCGTGCAGCTCGCCACTGTCGCGACCGCCATCGCCATCGCGGTCGTGCCCGCGGCGACGAGCACCGCCGCGATCGTGCGCAGCGCCGACATCCCGCTCGTGGCCTGCTCCGGCGCGGCGGCCCTCGACCCGGACAAGCCCGAGTGCCATGACTTCACGGCGCACGAGAGCAGAATGCCTCCCGTCGGGATCCTGCCGGTCGAGGCCATGCGCCGCGCTGACGACGCGACGCGCACCGAGTGCTGGAGCGACATGGCAGACGATGCGTTCGACATGTGCACGCTGGGAGACCCCGACAGCGACATGCGCATCCTCGCACTCGGTGACTCGCACCTCGCGGTCATGACCGACGCGATCGAGCAGATCGCCGACGACCGGGGCTGGCGCATCGACATGGCCGCGCGCGGCTGGTGCCGCTGGATGGGGGAGGACGCGCAGCTGGCCGACCTCGATCAGTCGCTGCGGGACCGGTGCACCTCGTGGCGCGCGGAAGCCGAGGCGGTCGTCGAAGAGGGCGGCTACGACGCGATCATCGTCGCGGCGGCATCGCATTCGAAGTTCGAGGTGCCGGAGGGCACGAGCCAGGCCGAGTTCGAGACCGAGAAGCTGCTCGAGGCGTGGTCGACGCGCCCGGATGCCGAGAACGTGCCGATCATCGCCTTCCACGACAACCCGCGGATCTTCTCCTCGGTGCAGGCCCCGTGCTTCGGCGACGCGCGCAAGCTCAACGACGGGGACTGCTCGGTTCCCCGCGACGAGGCGATCGCCGACCAATCGGGGCTCGACGACGCCATCGCGCGCGACCCGAACGCGATGACGATCGACGTGAACGACTACATCTGCGCGCCCGACCGGTGCAACCCGGTCGTGGGAGGCGTGGCGGTGTACCGCGACAATGCACACATGACGTCGACCTTCATCGAGACGCTCCGGCCGTACATCGAGCGCGAGCTGGTGGGCGCCCTTTCCCGGGCTCGCGTTCTCGACTGATCAGCGCCCGAGCGCGCCCCGGAGCTCGGCGGCGAGGTACGGGCCGAGCGTCGATGCGTAGGTCGCCGTGACATGGTGGGCGTCTCGGTACACGGCGACGCCGCCGATCACCGCGGGGCACGTGCCGTCGGCGCAGTAATAGGGCGTCAGGTCGAGCAGAGCCGCGTTCGGATCCTGTTCGACCGCGCGCTGCTTGCCGTCGTCGAGCAGCACCTCGCTCTGCGGCTTCGCGCAGCGCTCTGCGGCCGTGGGGGGATCCTCCGAGACGCAGGTCACGGGCGACTCTCCGAAGAACGGGTTGTCGAACAGCGCGAGCACCGGAATGGTCGTGTCCGGGCGGGAGGCCCACGCCGAGACCATGCCGGCGACCTGCGCGTCATCGGCGTCGGTCTCACCGCCGCGGCTCGCGACCACATAGGCGTCGACGTCGTCGGCGCTCTGCACGAACTCATCGACCGCGCCGCGCCACGCGGCGCAGGCCTCGGTCTGCTCATCCGTCGCGAGGTCGAGGTCCTCGTCGGTCCAATAGCAGCCCGCATGCCCGGCGACGTCGATGCGCCAGCCGAGCTCGTCGGCCGCCGCCTCGTACGCCGTGAGCATGGCGTTGTTGTGCGAGTCGCCGATGGCGACGATGCGCGTGTCGGCGTCCTCCGGCCCGAACGTGCACATGTTGAGGTCGGCGACCTCGGGACCGGCCCAGCACTTCGGGATGTTCGCGTCGTCCTTCTCGATCTCGCTCAGCGCCGGAACGAGCGGCGCGGCATCGAGCTCAGGGTTGTCGCAGGGTGCGAGATCCGGATCGATGCCCTGCGCGCCGAAGCAGTCGGGCTGCTCCTCCACGAGCTGCTCCTGCGCCTCGAGAGTGCCCTGTTCGCTCGCCCGCAGTGCGGTCGTGGATGCGAGCGAGACGGCGAGCACGCAGGCCATGCCCGCGGCGCTCCAGATCGCGACGGTGCGCGGACGGCGGCCGGCGAGCAGCTTCGGCGACGTGCGCACGCGATCCTCGACGTATCGGGTCGAGAGCCAGGCGAGCGCGATGGATCCGGCGGCGATCAGCAGCTTGTGCACGGTCGTGAGCGGCACGCCGGTCGCGAACGGCACGATGACGATGAACGGCCAGTGCCACAGGTACACGGCGTACGAGACGCGGCCGAGCATCGAGATCGGCGTCAGACGGCCGAACGGCGCGAGCAGCGACGGCATGCCGCCCCAGATCGCGAGCACCGTGCCCATCACCGGCAGCAGCGCGGCGACGCCGGGGAAGGGCGTCTGACCCGTGTACAGCACGACCGCGAGCAGGATCATTCCGACGCCGAGCCCCGCGATGACGGTGCCCGGACGCGCGCGCGTGACCGCCGGGACGAAGGCGAGCAGCGCGCCGGCGCCGAACTCCCAGGCGCGCGTGAACGTCGAGAAATAGGCGGCGCTCGGCGCGAGCTCGACCTGCACGATGCTGAAGACGAACGAGGCGACGGTGGCCGCGGCGATCGCGATGAGCATCACCATGCGCCAGGGAAGCTTGCGGAACAGCCACATCGACAGCACCATCAGCAGCGGCAGCAGCACATAGAACTGCTCCTCCGCCGACAGCGTCCAGAAGTGCTGCACGGGGGAGGCGAGGTTATCGGCCGCCAGGTAGTCGACGCTGTCGAACAGCAGGTGCCAGTTCTGCACGTACAGCGCCGACGCCGTGACGTCGCCGAAGAACTGGGGCCACAGCGCGTTCGGCACGAACGCGAGTGTGGCGAGGCCGACGAGCACGAGCACGAGCAGCGACGCGGGGAGCAGACGCGCCGCGCGGCGCGCCCAGAACCTGCCGAGTGCGATGCGGCCGGTCTTGGCCCGTTCGCGGATGAGATGCGACGTGATCAGGTACCCGCTGATCACGAAGAACACATCGACGCCGACGAAGCCGCCCGTGAGGCGGTTCGGCCACAGGTGATAGAGCATGACGCTCATCACCGCGAGTGCGCGCAGCGCCTGGATGTCGGGGCGGAAGCCCCGCGTTGCGGCGCGCGCGTCGCGACGCGTGCGCACAGGTGTTGCGGTCATGCGCTCCGGATCACCGGGCGATGAGCCCGCGCAGCTTCCGGAGAGCGCGGGCGGGAACGCCGCCCAGCTTGCCGTTGATGCCGCGCACGACGCGCCCCGCGCGGCCGCCGGTTCGGGCGTTGAGGCCCCGCGCGACCAGGCGCGCGGCCGAGACGGACTCTTCGGCGCGCTCCGCACGCATCCGCATGTCGACGAGCTCGTCCTGCAGCTGTGCGACTCGCGGGTCGACGCGGACCACGCGCGCACCGAGGTCGTCGTTCTCGCGGATGTCCGTGATGTGAGCGGCCTCGCTCGCACGCCATTCGAAGCCGGCGATCTGCGCGACGACGTCTTCGAGGCTGCGCTCGTCGGTGACGTAGGGGCGTGCGCGTTCGACGACGGCCGAGTTCCAGACGGTGACGGCCTCGTCGTTGTCGTGGCCGGGCGTGAAGAAGCGGATCGCGCCGATCCACGGCTTGTCCATCAGGACGTACATCTCCTGCAGGCTCTCGCTCGACAGCTCGACCGTGATCGGCATGTCGACGCGGAACGGCGCCGGGAACACGCTCTCGGGCTTCTCCTCGGCGAAGATCACGCGGTTGTCCGTGCGGAACCACTCCTTGACGAGGTAGAGCTCGTTCATGGGATCGGCGAGCATGCGGCGGCGCTCGTCGTGCAGCTCGGACCACGGGCCGACGAGCACGACGTGCACATCGGTCTGCGTGTTGTTCAGGATCCGGTCGATCGCGGGGCGCGCGTAGATCGCATTCTCGGCCGTCACCTCGGTGACGACCTTCAGCAGCGGCACCTCCCAGATGCGGTTGTCGGCCTTGCGGCGGTAGCGGGGGATCGCCATGCGCTGCGCGAAGTGGACGTCGTTGTGCCAGGCGACCTTGGCCGCGTGATCTTGGATCGTGCCGCGGCCCATGTGCCAGCCGACCGCGTCGTGCGCCGGGATGAATACCGCGCCCGCTTGCCAGAGCTGGTAGGCGATCTCGGTGTCCTCGCCGAGGTGCAGCCGCGTGTCCTGGCCGAACGTGCGGTCGTAGACCGCGCGCGTGACGGTCGCGCAGGCGCCCATGTGCGTCGAGTAATTGCGGCCGTCCGACGTGTTGAGATCGTCGGTGTCGCGGTAGATCTGCTTCGACCAGTGCTCGTGCAGCTCGCTGCGGTCGTAGTCATCGCCGATCGTGCCGGCCTTGACCTTCTCGTAGACCTCTTCGGGAGTGTAGGTCCACTCCTCGATGAAGCCCTTCTCACCGATCGTGGCCGCCTCGGGGATGAAGTGCCCCCACTTGGCGTGCTGGCGCACGTTGTCGCGGAACAGGATCATGTCGGAGTCGCACCAGTAGATGATGTCGCCCGTGGTGGCCTTGATGCCGATGTCGGTCGCATTCGAGCGGCCCCAGCCGTCCGACACCTCGTGGATGCGGATGACGCGCGTGTTCTTCGGCACGAACTCCCCGAGCTCCACCGGCTCCTCGCCGCCGCCATCGTCGAGCACGACGACCTCGAGCAGGTCTTCAGGGTAGTCCTGGGCCGCGAGCGACGCGAGCGTGAACTCGAGCGTCTTGCTCTTGAACGCCGGGATGATCACCGAAACGGAGAGGGTCGGCTCCCAGCCCTC
>DHCFD07801__coassemble_1913_pt1 | contig 9999 bp, 9 predicted proteins | sample DHCFD07801__metabat2_low_PE_023 | metagenome-assembled genome bin DHCFD07801
TGGCCTGGCGCAAGGAAGACCTCGTGCAGCGCGAGCCGCACTTCGCGCTCGTCGACGAGGTCGACTCGATCCTGATCGACGAGGCGCGCACGCCGCTCATCATCTCCGGCCCCTCCGCCGGCGAGGCGAACCGCTGGTTCACGGAGTTCGCCAAGATCGCGAAGGTGCTCGAAGAGGGCGTCGACTACGAGGTCGACCTCAAGAAGCGCACCATCGGCGTGCTCGAGCCCGGCATCGAGAAGGTCGAGGACCACCTCGGCGTCGAGAACCTCTACGAGTCGGCGAACACGCCGCTCATCTCCTTCCTCAACAACTCGATCAAGGCGATCGCCCTGTTCAACCGCGATCAGGACTACGTCGTCATCGACGACGAGGTGCAGATCGTCGACGAGCACACGGGCCGCATCCTCGCGGGCCGCCGCTACAGCGAGGGCATGCACCAGGCGATCGAGGCCAAGGAGAACGTTCCGGTCAAGGCCGAGAACCAGACGCTCGCGACCGTCACTCTGCAGAACTACTTCCGCCTCTACGACAAGCTCGCCGGCATGACCGGTACGGCCGAGACCGAGGCCGCCGAGTTCATGTCGACGTACGAGCTCGGCGTGTTCCCGATCCCGACGAACCGGCCCATGATCCGAAAGGATCAGCAGGACGTCATCTACCGCACCGAGGCCGGCAAGTTCAGCCAGCTGGTGAAGGACATCGCCGAGCGGCACGAGAAGGGCCAGCCGGTGCTCGTCGGCACGGTGAGCGTCGAGAAGAGCGAGCGGCTCTCAGCGCTGCTGCGCAAGGAGGGCATCCGGCACGAGGTCCTGAACGCGAAGAACCACGCGCGCGAGGCCGAGGTCGTCTCCGTCGCCGGTCGCCTCGGCGCCGTCACGGTCGCGACGAACATGGCCGGCCGCGGCACCGACATCATGCTCGGCGGCAACGCCGAGTTCCTCGCGGTGCAGGAGATGCGTGCGCGCGGGCTCGACCCCGAGGAGAACTCGGAGGAGTACGAGGCCGCGTGGGACGAGGTCTTCGCCGATGTGAAGGCGCGCGTGGACGAAGAGGGCGACAAGGTGCGCGAGGTCGGCGGCCTGTACGTGCTGGGCACCGAGCGCCACGAGTCGCGCCGCATCGACAACCAGCTGCGCGGTCGCTCGGGCCGTCAGGGGGACCCCGGCGAGAGCCGCTTCTACCTGTCGCTCGAAGACGACCTGATGCGCCGCTTCCGGTCGCCGCTCGCCGATGCGATGCTCGCACGCACCGATTTCGATGACGAGCAGGTCATCACGGGCCGCACGCTCACCGGCCTCATCAAGAACGCGCAGGCGCAGATCGAAGCGCGCAACGCCGACTCGCGCAAGAACGTGCTGAAGTACGACGACGTGCTGAACAGGCAGCGTCTCGCGATCTACTCCGACCGCCGCGTGATCCTCGAGGGCGACAACATCGCCGAGCGCGTGAGCCACTTCATGGAGGATGCGATCACGCAGGTGATCCGCGATCACACCGCGAAGGGCCACGACGAGAGCTGGGACTTCGACGCGCTCTGGACCGAGCTGAAGTCGCTGTACCCGGTCGACGTGACGATCGAAGAGGTCGCGGCCGATGCGCGCACGCGCAAGGGCGGCATCGACCAGGAGGGACTCATCCGCGAGATCCTCTCCGATGCGAAGATTGCCTATGACAAGCGCGAGGCCGCACTCGGCAGCGAGGCGATGCGCGAGCTCGAGCGCCGCGTGGTGCTGCAGGTGCTCGACCGCCGCTGGCGCGATCACCTCTACGAGATGGACTACCTCAAGGACGGCATCGGACTGCGGTCGATGGCGCAGCGCGACCCGCTCATCGAGTATCAGCGCGAGGGGCACCTGATGTACGAGTCGATGATGTCGCAGATCAAGGAGGAGACCGTCGGCTACATCTTCAATCTCGAGGTGAAGGTGAACGAGCAGGGCGACGGATCCGCGCAGACGGTCGAGGCGAAGGGCCTGTCGGGCGCGCCCGACGACGGCCAGCAGAAGCTCGCCTTCTCGGCTCCCGCCGAGGACGGCGACGTCGAGGTGCACGATGCGCGCGGGAACGTGCAGGGCGGATCCGCGGCGAAGGGCGGCGCGCAGGCGAGCCCGCAGAACCGCGAGGAGCGCCGCAAGCAGGCCAAGCGCAACCGCTGACCGGTCCGGTCGTCGGGCGCGCGCCGTGTGCGGGCGCCCGGCGCGCGGGCATATGCTGAATCGATGAGCCCACTTCGCCACCTCGACCAGTCCTCGAAGCTGCAGAACGTCCTGTATGAGATCCGCGGAGAGGCGCTGGCGGAGGCGACGAGGCTCGAGGCCGACGGTCACACGATCCTCAAGCTGAACACGGGGAATCCGGCGATCTTCGGCTTCGAGGCGCCGTACCAGATCGTTCGCGACATGCTGCGGGCCGTGCCCACCGCGCATGGATACACCGATGCCCGCGGCATCGTGGAGGCGCGGCGCGCGATCGTGAGCCGCTACGAGAACGTTGAGGGCTTCCCCTGCTTCGACGTCGACGACGTGTACCTCGGAAACGGCGTCTCCGAGCTCATCACGATGACGATGCAGGCGCTTCTCGACCAGGGCGACGAGGTGCTGATCCCGGCGCCCGACTATCCGCTCTGGACGGCCATGACGAGCCTGTCGGGCGGCACGCCGGTGCACTACCTCGCCGACGAGGGCAACGGCTGGCAGCCCGACCTCGACGACATCCGATCCAAGATCACGCCGCACACCAAGGCGATCGTCGTCATCAACCCGAACAACCCCACGGGCGCCGTGTACTCGCGCGAGATCCTCGAGGGCATCGCGCAGATCGCGCGCGAGCACTCGCTGCTCGTCCTGAGCGACGAGATCTACGACCGCATCCTCTACGACGGGGCCGTGCACACCTCGATGGCGCAGGTCGCCCCCGACCTGCTGTGCCTGACGTTCAACGGTCTGTCGAAGACCTATCGGGTGGCCGGCTACCGCGCCGGCTGGCTCGTCATCACGGGCCCGCGCGCGCACGCCGAGGGGTTCCTCGAGGGCGTGCAGCTGCTTGCCTCGACGCGCCTCAGCCCGAACGCGCCGGGCCAGCACGCCGTGCTCGCGGCGCTGACGGGCGCGCAGTCGATCGACGCGCTCATCGCTCCGTCGGGGCGCCTGCACGAGCAGCGCGACACCTCGTGGGAGGGGCTCAACGCGATCCCCGGCGTCAGCTGCGTCAAGCCCGAAGGGGCGCTGTACGCGTTCCCGCGGCTCGATCCCGAGGTGCACGAGATCCGCGACGACAAGAAGCTCATCTACGACCTCCTGAAGGCCGAGCACATCCTCCTCGTCGAAGGCACGGGGTTCAACTGGCCCACGCCCGACCACCTGCGCGTGGTCAACCTGCCCGAGCCGCGCGTGCTCGCGGAGGCGATCGAGCGGCTCGGAAACTTCCTCGCCTCGTACCGGCAGTAGCGCGCCTCACAGCATCGCGAGCGACGTCGCGCGCCAGCGCCCGTCGTACCCCTCGAGGCGAATGGCGACGGCGCGCGTGCGCACCGGCGTCGTGATGATCGCGGTCGCCTCGACGACGCCGTCGGCGGGCGAGGAGCAGAGCACGCGGCGCATCATGTAGGCGGGCTGCTTCGCCGGGCGGCCGCGGGCGCTGCGGGCCCGCACAGCGAGGTTCGCCCGGAGCACCAGCGTCTCGTACGGCTCCTCGTCGAGCCATCGCGCGAGCTGGTCGACCTCCCGCACGCCCGCGAGGACCTCGAGCACGCCGCCCGCGAGCGTGGAGACCAGGGGCCGCGGATCGGGAAGATCGGCGGAACTCGTATGCTGCCGAGCGAACAGGTCATGCACGTCTTGCGTCTTGTGTACGGCGAGATGAGGCGACATATGGGATCTTCTGGTTTCGATGCGGGGAGCTGTCTGATATGTCACCCATGGTCGCCGCGGGGGAGCGGCGCGCGGTAGCGGAATATATGCCTGTGCACCCGCTGAGTGACCACTGAGTGCGAGCTGTACGCTCGGGGGCATGTTCCCTGAGCGCTGGGATGCCTTCTTCGAGGATCTGGAGCAGCAGTTCGCCGCCGGCCGCGAGATCTCCCATGACGGGCTCGCGAGCGAGCAGGAGCGCGTGCGCATCGCCGGGCTGACGCTCCGCGACCGTCTGTGCGCCGTGCGCACGGGCGGCCGGATCGTCATCGGCGCGGCCTCGGGCACGCACCGCATGCGGGTCGACGCCGTCGGGGCCGACTGGATCGCGGGCACCGAGGAGGATCACCCCGGCTTCCTCGTCGCGCGCATCGATGCCCTCGACAGCGTGCAGTTCGCCGGCGAGGAGCGCGAGACGACCCTCGCCGGCGGAGGCGGCGATCCGCTCGAGCGGCGCATGACGTTCGGCTTCGTGCTGCGCGCGCTCGCGCGGCGCCGCGTCGCGATATCCCTGGGGCTCGTTCGCGCAGGACAGGTGGCGGGCACACCGATGCTCGCCGGGGCGGATCACGTCGACCTGGCGCTGCACGACGCGGGCGGGGCGCCCCGCGGATCCGAGGTGCGCGGGGTGCAGACGATCCCGTTCCGGGCGATCGAGTGGGCGCGCACGAGGGCTCGGTCCGATGCCGGGGCGTTCTCGCCGGGGTCGCGGCTCGGAACCGTGATACCGCGGACGACGCGCTAGAACCGCGTGTGCGTGCCCCACACCTCGGGGAGGCTCGCGGCGTTCGACTGCCGCCACAGCGCGTGGCGGCGGCTCAGCTCGTTCTGATCATCGAGATAGTCGCTCACGCTCGCGCGTTCGATGCGCCACGCCTCGGGCGCGCCGAGCCGCGCGCCGCGCAGACGCCCCTCGTGGACGAGGGCCACGACCTCGTCGGGCGTGATCGACAGCAGCTCCGCCACCTGGGCGGGGGTGAAGAACTGCTCGCCGGGATCCGTGGACATGCTTCCATTATGGTCCGGCGGCGACGGGGCGAGGGCGCCCTGTGGATAACTTTCGAGGCGATCGACGATTCTCTGCCACCATCTCGTGCATGGCACCTTCAGCGCGCATCGCCCGTTCGGGCGGCCGATCGTGGCTCGACGTCCGCTTCCTCATCGGGGCGATCCTGATCGCGGGGTCGATCGCCGGCGTGTGGACCGTCGTCAGCGCCGCCCGCGAGACGACCCCGGTCCTCGCCGCGGCGCACGCCCTCGTGCCGGGGCAGGCCCTCACCGCATCGGACGTCGTCGAGATCGACGCGCATCTGGGGGCCGCGGAGGGCGGCTACCTCGTGCCCGACGATCTCGACGACGGCCTGGTGTCGACGCGCGTCGTCGCCGAGGGGGAGATGGTGCCGGCCTCGGCCATCACCGAAGCGGACGAGGTGTCGCAGACCACCGTGGTCGTGCGCAGCGCGCTCGGCGTGCCGACCGGCATCACCCCGGGAGCGCAGGTCGAGCTGTGGGCGGCGCCGATCGTCGGCCCGCAGGAGTTCGGCGAGCCCCTCGTGATCGCACCCGCCGCGATCGTCGCGGGCGTCAGGGAGGACGAGGGCGTCGTCACGGGAACCGGAGCGACGCTCGAACTGACCGTCCCGCGCGATGACGTTGCAGATGTGCTGCAGCACGTCGCGGCGGGGTCCGCGCTGTCGGCGGTGCTCGCGCCCGTGCCGCGCGAGGCTTCCGAGGCGCCCGAGACGCCCGAGCCGACGAGCGCGGCCCGCGCCGAGTCGGAGGAATGATGGCGGCGATGGTGGCGGCCGACGAGCCGCACGGCGCTCGCATCGCGGCCGCGCTCGCGGATGCGGGCGTCGAGGTCGTCGCCCTCGTGCGCTCAGCCGACCTCCTGGCCGCGGTGAGCGACGCGTCGTCGTCGGTCTGGCATGCGCTGCGCGAGTCCGACTCCGTCGTGCTGCATGCCACGCGAGCGGTCGTGGTCCCCGAGGTCATCGCGATGTGCGATCGCAGTGGGGCGAGGATCATTGCGCTCGCCGACCGCGCCGCCGAACGCCGCTCCGTCGCGGCGTTCGGCCTCCCCGCCGCGCTCGGCCTCGATTGCGGCCCCGAGGATCTCCTCGCCGCGATCGAGTCATACGCGCTGGGCGCCGGGGCCGAGACGACCGAGCGCACCCGCGGATCCGTCACCGTCGTGTGGGGACCGCACGGTGCCCCGGGCCGCACGACGGTCGCGCTCGCGCTCGCGGCATCGCTGGCGGCCCGCGGCTCGCGCGCGGCGCTCATCGACGCCGACACGCACGCACCGTCGATCGCCCAGCGCCTCGACCTGCCCGAAGAGGCCCCGGGCTTTCCCGCGGCGTGCCGGCAGACGGATTACGGCGTGCTCGACGGGCCGGAGCTGACCCGTCTGAGCGTTCCGGTCGACATCGGTGATCACACGATCGAGGTGCTCACCGGCATCAACCGCCCCACGCGATGGCCCGAGCTGTCGGCCGGGCGGGTCGCCGAGGCGCTCGACGTGGCCCGCGACTGGTCCGACCATGTCATCGTGGATGTCGGCGCGCCGCTCGAGACCGACGAAGAGATCGTGAGCGACATCGATGCGCCCCGGCGCAACCAGGCGGCTCTCGCCGCCCTCGCGGCGGCCGACACCGTCCTCGCCGTCGCCGCCGCGGATCCGGTCGGCATCGCGCGGATGGTGCGCGGGCTCGCGCGCCTCGACGAGGTCTCGCCCGCTTCGCCCCGGCACGTGCTCGTGAACCGCATGCGCCGGGCGCCGTTCGGCATCGATGCGCGCCGGCAGGTCGGACGGGCGTTCGAGCAGTACGCGGCGGGGGAGCAGGTCTGGTTCCTCCCGGACGATCCGCGCGCGGCCGACGAGGCGCTGCGGGGCGCGGCGCCGATCCTTTCGCGCCGGCGGGCCGGTTTCGCGCCGGCATTGGGCGCGCTCGCCGCTACGCTGTGAAGGGTGTCGACTCTCAGCGATCTCCTCAATGCCCAGAACCAACTGAGCGAAACCGATATCCAATGGATCCATCGCGTTCACGGCGACGGTCAGCTGCTCGCCGACCTCGCCTCGGCCGACATCGTGATCTGGGGGCGCACATCCGACGAGTCGTTCCGCGCCGTCGGCCACGTGCGGCCCTCGGGTGCGGCGACGCTGTTCTACCGCGACATCGTCGGCGACAAGGTGCGTCCGCAGTGGCAGAGCCAGGTGCGCCAGGCGTTCGCGAGCGGCGAGATCGTCGACTCCTCGAGCCCTGAGTGGTTCGAGGAGACGCCCACGCGGGTGAAGGCGGTGCCGATCGTGCGCCGCACGGAGGGCGAAGGGACGACCGTGCTGGGCGTCATGACGCGCCACACGAACCTCAGCGAGGTGCGGGCGCCCTCGCGGCAGCAGCTCACCTTCGACGAATGCGCGAACGCGATCTTCGGCATGATCGCGACCGGCGACTATCCCGACGAGGCCTCGCCGATGGGTCCCCGTCGCGGGGCGCCGCGCGCGGCCGATGGCCTGATCCGCCTCGACGTCGACGGCGTCGTGACGTTCGCCAGCCCGAACGGGCTGAGCGCATTCAACCGCATCGGGTTCGTCGATGAGCTGGAGGGCGAGACGCTCTCCGACGTCGCGCGCCAGATCATGCCGCCCCAGCGCGATGCCTCGGCCGACGAGGCCTCCCTTCCTGTCCTGCTCACGGGGCGCACGCCGTGGCGCGCCGACATCGAGGCCCGCGGGGTCACCGTGGCGCTGCGCATCATCCCCCTGCGGCGCGACGGCAAGCGGATCGGCGCGGTCGTGCTCTGCCGCGATGTCAGCGAGCTGCGCAACCAGGAGCAGGAGCTGCTGACGAAGGACGCGACGATCCGCGAGATCCATCACCGCGTCAAGAACAACCTGCAGACGGTCGCGTCGCTGCTGCGCATCCAAGCGCGGCGCACCTCGAGCGAGGAGGCGCGGGAGTCGCTGCTGCAGGCGATGCAGCGCGTGGCCGCGATCGCGGTCGTGCACGACACCCTGTCGGAGGGGCTCAGCCAGAAGGCCGATTTCGACGAGGTGTTCTCGCGCGTGCTGCGGCTCGTCGCCGAGGTCGCCGCGGCGCAGAACACGGTGGCTCACACGCGCAAGACGGGCACCTTCGGCACGCTGCCGAGCGAATACGCGAACCCGCTCGCGCTCGCCCTCACAGAGGTCGTCACCAACGCCGTCGAGCACGGGCTCGCGGGGCGCGAGGGCCACGTCGAGATCGTGGCCGATCGCGACGACGAGCAGCTGCGCGTGCGCGTGCGCGACAGCGGCAGCGGCCTGCCCGAGGGCAAGGTCGGGCGGGGCCTCGGCACGCAGATCGTGCGCACGCTCGTCGAGGGCGAGCTGAGCGGATCGATCGAATGGCGCACGATCGGCGAGGCCGACAGCGAGTTCCACGGCGGCACCGAGGTCGCGATCGACATCCCGCTGCGCTGGGCCCGGTGACGCAGAAGGAGGTGCGCTGCCGGCCGGCAGCGCACCTCCTCCGTCGCGGAATCAGCCGGCGCGGCGCGCGCGGGCGGCGCGGCGCTTCAGTGCACGGCGCTCGTCTTCGCTCAGTCCGCCCCAGACGCCCGAGTCCTGACCGGTCTCGAGCGCGTACTGCAGGCACACCTCGGTCACGGTGCATCGGGCGCAGACAGATTTGGCCTTCTCGATCTGGTCGACGGCCGGTCCGGTGTTGCCGACGGGGAAGAACAACTCGGGGTCGACCGTCAGGCACGCGGCCTTATCACGCCAATCCATGCGGAATGCTCCTTGCGAGGTGGTGGGGTTGAAGGTGACAGCGCCGCTCGGTGTGTGAACTACGCTGGATGTATGACGGGGCGATCGCCCCGCACCCCACCACGCTGTGGGAAACACACCGTTAACAATTGTCGTACAGGCGGTTGTCTTGATCAAGGGTTTTGGCAAAAATCCAGGATTTCCGTGCTGAACGGGGCCGAAACCGCCGAGGAGGAGCGCATGTCGTCCGATTCGATCGACCGCACTCCTGTCGTTCGGGCCGCCGCCGTGCTGCTCGCGCTCGAGGCGCTCGGTGTGCTCGTACTGGCCGGATGGCAGATCGTCGAGCTGGTCACGAGCGAGCCCGCGTCGATCGCGACCTCGATCGCCCTGATCGTCATGACGCTCGTCGGCGCGGCCGCGGTCTTCGCCTTCGCCGGCGGAGTCTGGCAGGCCAGGTCGTGGGGGCGCTCCGGCGGGATCGTGGCGCAGGTGCTGATCTTCGCCGTCGCGCTCGGATCGGTGCAGGGCGGCGCGGGGCATTGGGGCATCGCCGCGACGCTCGCGGTTCCCGCCGTCGTCACGTTCGTCATGCTCATCCTCGCCGCGCGATCGGCGGGCCCGAGCGCGCCCCGGCGCTGACCGATCCGCGACGCCGCCCGGGAGGCCGGGCGCATTTTCGCGCGCGGGAATACCTCGGAACGCTCTGCGTTTAACTTGACAAGACGCGACTCAAGTCGGTAATCATGAGTCGCGACGCATCACGTTTCACGAGGAGAGTGACATGCCCGACTCCGCCGGTTCCTTCGACGAGTTCCTCGCGCGCTACCTGCAGGGTCAGCGCGCGGAGAGCGCGCGCTCCATCGACATCAGGCGTCTGCTGAGCGCGCGCACGCGCGCGGTGATCCAGGCCGCTGGCGCCTACGCGCTCGGACGCGGGCAGGCCGAGGTGGACCAGCTGCACCTGCTGCACGCGCTGCCGGCCGATGAACAGGTCCAGGCCGCGCTCAAGGGCGCCGGCATCGAGGCGAGCGATATCGCCGCAGCCACCGAGGTATCGTTGCCCGAAGCCTCCGAGTCCGTGGACGGGACGACCGCCCAGCTCACCGCGTCGGCGCAGCGGTCGCTCTTCCACGCCGTGCAGGTCGCGCGCAGCTCGGGAGCGACCTACGTCGACCCCGAGCACCTCTTCTTCGCGCTCGTGCTCGCGCAGGACACGCCGGCGGGCCGCATCCTCGCCCGTCACGGCGCCTCGCCCGAGGCGCTGCTGAACGGAGCCCGTGAGCATGCGGTCGACGGATCCGCGTCCCCGCGGGAGGAGCAGGCCGCCACGAT
>DHCFD07801__coassemble_1917_pt1 | contig 9993 bp, 7 predicted proteins | sample DHCFD07801__metabat2_low_PE_023 | metagenome-assembled genome bin DHCFD07801
TCGTGTCGGACGAGACGCGGCACGACTACCTCGAGAAGTTCGGCGTCGGGCAGAAGAGCCCCATCGATTTCGGCAGCGCCGAACCGAGCGGCGTGCTCCACCCTACGAGCGAGTGGGACAACCAGACGCACTACGCGACCACGTTCGGGCAGGCGTTCACGGTCACGATGCAGCAGGTCGTGAGCGCCTACCAGACGATCGCGAACGGCGGCGTGCGCGAGCCCGTGCACATCGTCGACGGCTGCGAGCACCCCGATGGGACCACCACGGCGCCCGACCTTCCCGACGCCGAGCGCGTCATCAGCGAGAAGGCGGCGGACGAAACCGTCGACATCCTCGAGAACGTCGCCGCGCAGGGCATGCTCGCCGACCAGATCTCGATCCCGGGGTACCGGATCGGCATCAAGACGGGTACGGCGCAGAAGACCGACGGCAACGGCAACTACAAGGCGGGCGTGTACTTCACGAGCATGATCGGCATCGCGCCGATCGATGACCCGCAGTACGTCGTCATGGTGAGCCTCGACGAGCCGCGTAGGATTACGTCATCGTCGGCCAACGCGTCGGCGTTCAAGAAGGCGATGACGCAGGTGCTGAAGAACTACCGCGTGCCGCCGTCGGAGGAGCCGTTCGAACCGCTCCCGAAGTTCAAGGAATAGCGCGCCGAAGGCGCGGAGGATCCGAAATCATATGATCGCTCTTTCACTCGCCGAGGTCGCTGCCGCCACGAGCGGCGAGCTGATCCGTCATGGCGCCGACGCTCCGGAGACCATCGTCTCGGGCGCGGTCGACACAGATTCTCGCGCCATCGGCGCCGGCGGGATCTTCGTCGCGAAACCCGGTGAGCACACCGACGGCCACCGATTCGTCGGCGCCGCGGCCGAGCAGGGGGCCGCGCTCGCGATCGTCGAGCACGCCGTCGACGCGCCCATCACGCAGGTCGTCGTGGCCGACGCGGTCGCCGCGCTGGCGGATCTTGCGCGCGTCGTCGTCGAGCGCGTGCGCGCGAACGGCACGCTGCGGGTCGTCGGCATCACGGGATCCAACGGCAAGACCACGACGAAGAACATGCTGCGCACGATCCTCGAGGCCGAAGGCCCCACGGTCGCTCCGGTCGCGTCGTTCAACAACGCGGTCGGCGCACCGCTGACGATGCTGCGCGTGACGGAGGACACCGCGTACCTCGTGTGCGAGTTCGGCGCCGATGCGCCGGGCCAGATCGCGCGCCTCGCCGGACTCGTCACGCCCGACGTCGGCATCGTGCTGATGGTCGGACTCTCGCATGCGGGTGGATTCGGCGGGATCGAGCAGACGGCTCTCGCGAAGCGCGAGCTGGTCGAGCAGATCCGCGCGGGCGGCATCGCCGTGCTGAACACCGACGACCCGCGCGTGGCGGCGATGGCCGAGACAGCGGCCGAACGAGGCGTGCTCGTGCGCTGGTTCGGGGAGCACGACGGCGCGGACATCCGGGTGAGCCAGCTCGATGTCACGCCGAGCGGAACTCGCGCGCAGGTGGCGATCGACGGCGAGGCCCACGAGCTCTTCCTCAAGGTTCTCGGCGCGCACCACATCAAGAACGCCGTGGCGGCGCTCACCGCGGCGGTCGCGCTCGGGGTGAGCCCGGAATCCGCGATCGCGCGCCTCGAGACGATCGAGCTCGCCGAGCGCTGGCGCATGGAGGTCATGGGATCCGACCGCGTGCGCATCATCAACGATGCGTACAACGCGAGCCCCGACGCGATGCAGGCCGCGCTGCGCACGCTCGCGCAGATCACGGGCGAGGGCGAGCGCATGGTCGCCGTTCTCGGCGCGATGAGCGAGCTGGGCGAGCGCGATGTCGAGGAGCACCAGAAGATCGGTCTGCTCGCCGTGCGCCTGCGGATCCCGCGCATCGTCGTCGTGGGCGCTGAGGCGCGCCCGCTGTTCCTGTCGGCGATCGCCGAGGGCAGTTGGAGCGAGGAGGCGGTCTTCTTCGAGACCGCCGATGAGGCGTTCGAGTACCTGAAGGACGAGCTGCGCGACGGCGATCGCGTGCTCGTGAAGTCGTCGAATGCGTCCGGTCTGCGGATTCTCGGAGATCGTCTGGGAGAATTGTTCTCGTGAGATCACTTCTGGCAGCCGGGGCGATCTCGCTCGCGTTCACACTTCTGCTCGCTCCCGTCTTCTTCCGCATGTTCCGTGCGTGGGGATGGGGGCAGGTCATCCGCACCGACGGCGAGGGCTTCAACGCCCCGAAGCACGACACGAAGCGCGGCACGCTCACGATGGGCGGCGTCATCTTCATCCTCGGCACCGTCGTCGGGTATGTCGCCGGCACCTACGCGGGCGGCAATCCGCCCACGCTCTCCGGCTGGCTCGTGATCTGGTCGATGCTCGGCTTCGGCACGGTGGGCTTCATCGATGACTTCATGAAGGTCAAGATGCAGCACTACGGCGGGCTGAGCGGCTGGAAGAAGATCGTCGGCCAGATCCTCGTGATGGTGCCGTTCGGCGTTGTCGCGCTCAACTTCCCCAACCGGTCGGGCCTGACGCCCGCGACGGGGTACGTCTCGTTCATCCGCGATATCGATGTGCTGAGCTTCGCGACGCTGATCACCGCGGTTCCGATCGTCGGGTGGTTCCTCTATCTGCTGTGGATCTCGCTGCTCGGCACCGGCTTCAGCAACTCGGTCAACCTCACCGACGGGCTCGACGGGCTCGCGGCGGGGGCGGGGATCTTCGTCGTCGGCGCCTACAGCCTGATCGCCTTCTGGCAGTTCAACCAGGCGTGCGTCGGCGGCAGCATCTCGCCCGACAACCTCACCGCCTGCTACCAGGTGCGCGATCCGCTCGACCTCGCGATCGTCTCGGCATCCGTCGTCGGATCCCTCGCGGGCTTCCTGTGGTGGAACGCGCCGAAGGCCAAGATCTTCATGGGCGATGTCGGGTCGATGGCGATCGGCGGCGTCGTGGTCGCGATGGCCATCCTCACGCGCACCGAACTGCTCGGCGTGCTCATCGCCGGCCTGTTCGTGATGTCCAGCGGATCCGTCATCCTGCAGCGCCTGTACTTCAAACTCACGCGCGGCAAGCGGCTCTTCCTGATGAGCCCGATCCATCACCACTTCGAGCTGCGCGGGTGGCACGAGTCGACGATCGTCGTGCGGTTCTGGCTCATCGCGGCGCTGTTCGCGATCACCGGAATCGGCCTGCTCTACATCGAGTGGCTCTCGCTGATATGAGCGGCGACGCGACGGCGCGCCTCGACGGCCTCACGAGCTGGCACGCCGACTGGACGGGCCTCCGAGTGCTCGTCCTGGGCCTCGACCCCGTCGGTTTCTCGGTCGTCGATACGCTCGCCGAGCTCGGCAGCGATGTGCTCGTCATCGACGACGCCGCGCCCGAGGACCTCGCGCGCCTCGTCCCCGTGATCGGCGCGCGCCTCGAGTCCGGACCGCTCGACGCCGTGCCCGATGCCGCGAACCAGTTCGCACCCGAGGTCGTCGTCGCGACCGATGCCTTCGCGCCGTCCCATCCGATCCTCGCCTGGGCCGAGCAGACGGGCGCGGCGGTGTGGGGCGATGCGGAGCTCGCCTGGCGGGTGCGCGACAAGGTCGCGCGCGAGACCGGCGAGCCCGCGGAATGGCTCGTCGTCTCGGGATCCGCGGGGAAGTCGACGACCATCGCCCTCACGGCGACGATGCTCGTGGCCGACGGTCGCCGTGCCGCCCCGTGCGGGGCCGGCGGTGTGCCGATCCTCGATGCCGTGCGCGACCCGCAGGGGTTCGACGCGCTCGTCGTCGAGCTGTCCGAGGGCCAGCTCCGTCACCTCGCCGCGGCGGGTGCGCCCGGGGCGCCCGTGCCGCGGGCGTCGGCGTGCCTCGGCGCGGCCGACGACGCGGATCACAGCGCCCTCGGCCTCGTGTACCGCAATTCGGTGACCGCCTGCGTGTACAACCGCACCGATGCGGCCACGATGCGCATGGTCGAGGAGGCCGACGTCACCGAGGGGGCCCGAGCGATCGGCGTCGGGCTCGATACTCCCGGGCCGAGCGACGTCGGCGTCGTCGACGGCATTCTCGCCGACCGCGCGTTCGTCGAGAACCGGCGCACCTCGGCGGCCGAGATCGCGACGATCGAGCAGCTCGCCGAGCGCGGTCTGGCCGAGCCGCACCTCGTGTTCGACGTGCTCGCGGCGGCCGCGCTCGCGCGCGCGGCAGGCGCGGAGCTCGCGGGCGTGGCGCGCGGCATCGACGCGTTCCGCCGCTGAGCCGCGCGACCTGAGTGTTCATGCGACACGCGCCCGACGTGCCGGGGGATCGGCGAGGTCGCGATCAGACTGAGAAAGCTGTGGTGCGCGGAATCGAGAGGGGGCGCGGATGACACAGGTGGCTCGTCCTCCTCGCGGCGGATCCTCGCGCGCCCTGTCGGCGCGGATCGCACTCGGCCGCGCCATCACGCCGGTTCCTGTCGAGTTCCTGCTGATCGGATCCGCGGCGATCCTGCTGACGGCGTTCGGCGTCGTCATGGCGTTCTCCGCGACGACCGTCGAATCGATCTCGACGACCGGAAGCCCCTACAACAGCGGCCTCAGCCACCTCATCTTCGCGGCGGTCGGCCTGCCCGTCATGTTCGTGATCAGCCGGTTCCGGCTGGGGTGGCTGCGCAAGCTCGCGTGGCCCGCGTTCGTCTGCGGCATCGCCCTGCAGCTGCTCGTGTTCACGCCGCTCGGCGGCTCGTACGGCGGCAATCGCAACTGGATCTATCTCGGATCGCAGTCGGTGCAGCCGAGCGAGTTCCTCAAGGTGGCCCTCGCGCTGTGGATCTCGTTCATCCTGTACCGCAAGAGCGCGGCGCTCACCGAGTTCTGGCAGTTCGCGATCCCGATTCTGCCCGGCATCACCTTCGCCCTGGTCACCGTGCTCGGCGGACGGGACCTCGGCACCGCGACGATCATCGCCATGCTCGCGTTCGGCACGCTGCTCTTCGCCGGCGTGCGCATGCGCTTCCTGCTGCCCATCGTCGCGCTCGCGGCGGCGGCCGTCGCCATGCTGGCGATCTTCAGCGAGAACCGCATGAGGCGCATCATGAGCGTGTTCGACCCGAACTGCGACCCGACGAAGGAGTGCTACCAGCCGAACCACGCCATCTGGGGCCTCGCCGGCGGAGGGATCTTCGGGCGCGGCCTCGGCAACTCGCACGAGAAGTACAACTGGCTCCCCGCCGCCGCCGACGACTACATCTTCGCGATCGTGGGCGAAGAGCTCGGCCTCATCGGGTGCGTCGTCGTGCTGCTGCTGTTCGCGGTGCTGGCCGTCGGCATCTTCCGAATCGTGAGCCGCACCGACGAGGTGTTCACCCGCGCGCTCGCCGGCGGGCTCGGCGTGTGGATCATCGGACAGGCGCTCGTGAACATCGGGGTCGTGCTGCGGGTGCTTCCCGCGCTCGGCGTGCCGTTGCCGTTCCTGTCCGCGGGCGGATCCTCGCTCATCGCGGTGCTCATCGGATGCGGCGTGCTGCTGGCGCTGGCGCGCACGCTTCCCGACCGCCCGCAGGCCACAGCCACCGTTCCCACACGCGCGGCATCGTAGGATCATCCGGTGACGACGTATCTTCTCGCCGGCGGGGGAACCGCCGGACATGTCAACCCGATGCTCGCCGTCGCAGACGGGCTGAAGGCGCGCCGCCCCGACGACGAAGTGCTCATCCTCGGCACGGCCGAGGGGCTCGAGTTGAGGCTCGTGCCCGAACGGGGCTATGAGCTGCTGACGGTGCCGAAGGTTCCGTTCCCGCGTCGCCCGAATACCGCGGCGCTGACGTTCCCGGTGCGGTTCTCGCGCGCGGTCAGAACCGTGCGCGGCTACCTGCGCGACCGCGGCGTCGACGTCGTGCTCGGCGTCGGCGGATACGCGTCAGCACCGGCGTACATCGCGGCGAAGCGCGAGGGGATCCCCTCGGTCGTGCACGAGGCGAACGCGCGGCCGGGCATGGCGAACGTGCTGGGCGCGCGCTCCGCGGCAGCCGTCGGCGTGGCCTTCGACGGCACGCCCATGAAGCGCGGCGAGGTCGTCGGGATGCCGCTGCGCCCCGAGATCGTGGGGCTCGACCGCGCCGCGACGCGCGACGAAGCCGCTCGCCACTTCGGGCTCGATCCCGACCGGCCCATCCTGCTGGCGTTCGGCGGCTCGCTCGGGGCGCGCCGCATCAACGCGGCGCTCGCGGGGTCGTGGAATGACATCCTCGGCGCCGGGTGGCAGGTGCTGCATGCCACGGGGGAGAAGAACGCGGTCGACGACCATCCGGAGCCCGGCTATGCCGTCGTGCCCTACATCGACCGCATGGATCTCGCACTCGCCGCCGCCGATCTGATCGTCGCCCGCGCCGGCGCTTCGACCGTGTCCGAGATCTCCGCTCTCGGCATCCCGGCCGTCTACGTGCCGTACCCGGTCGGCAACGGCGAGCAGAGGCTGAACGCCGCGTCGGCGGTGTCGAGCGGCGCTGCCCGGCTGATCGATGATGCCGAGTTCACGCCCGATCGCGTGCGCAGCGAGATCCTGCCGATGCTCGCCGACCGCGATGCGCTCGAGCGCATGACCGCATCGGCCGCCGTGGCGGGAACGCGTCATGGCACAGAGAACGTGATCGCGCACCTGGACCGCGCGATGAAGGAGACCCGCTCGTGATCGCGCCCGACCTCAGCGTTCCCATCCCCGACGAGATCCGCGCCGTGCACTTCATCGGCATCGGCGGATCCGGCATCTCCGGACTCGCGCGCATGTTCCTCGGCGCGGGCATCCCCGTGTCAGGGTCAGACCGCGCCGAGAGCCAGAACACGCGTGATCTCGCCGCGCTGGGCGCCGCCGTGCACATCGGCCACGATGCCGACAACCTCGGTGATGTCGACACCGTCGTCTACACGGGCGCCATCTGGCCCGAGAATCCGGAGTTCCTCGCGGCAAAGGAGCGCGGCCTCAGCGTGCTGCACCGGTCTCAGGCGCTGAAGTACCTGATCCGCGGGCGTCGCCTCGTCTCCGTCGCGGGCGCCCACGGCAAGACGACATCGACCGGCATGATCGTGACCGCGCTCGCCGAGCTCGGCGACGATCCGAATTTCGTCAACGGCGGCGTCATCCAGCAGTACGGCGTGTCGAGCCGCTCCGGTTCCGACGATCTGTTCGTCGTCGAGGCCGACGAATCCGACGGCACGTTCCTGATCTACGACACGTCGATCGCGCTCATCACGAACGTCGACGCCGATCACCTCGACCACTACGGATCGCATGAGGCGTTCGACGATGCGTTCGTCGCCTTCGCCGATGCCGCGCGCGAAGCGGTCGTGATCTCCTCCGACGACGTCGGTGCACGCCGTGTCGCGGCACGCCTGACCCACGAGAACGTGATCTCGTTCGGCGAGGCCGACGACGCGCACGTGCGACTGGAGTTCGCGGGCGACGGCGCGGTCGTGATCTCGTACGCGGGGGAGCGCGCGGCGCTGCAGCTCGGAGTTCCGGGGCACCACAACGCGCTGAACGCCGCGGGCGCCGTGGCGGTGCTGATCGCGCTCGGGCACCCGTTCGCCGACGCCGTGCGCGCGGTCGGTGCGTTCGGCGGCACGGTGCGGCGCTTCGAACTGCATGGGACGCGCCGCGGCGTGAGTGTGTACGACGACTACGCGCACCACCCGACCGAGGTCGAGGCCGCGCTCGAGGCGGCGCGAACGGTTGTGGGATCGGGACGCATCATCGCGCTGCACCAGCCGCACACGTACTCGCGCACCCAACTCATGGCGACGGAGTTCGCCGAGGTGCTCGAGCGGTGCGCCGACCACTCCGTGGTGCTCGACGTGTACGGCGCGCGCGAGGATCCGATCCCCGGCGTGACGGGTGAGCTCGTCGAGCACGGGTTCGCCGACCCCGCGAACGTGTCGTACGTGCCCGACTGGGGCGACGCCGCCCGCCGCGCGGCGGAGGTCGCGCGCGACGGAGACTTCATCATCACCCTCGGCTGCGGAAACGTGAACCTCATCATTCCGCAGGTCATGCACGCGCTGCAGCCCGAGGAGTGACCCGGTGAAGCGCCCCACCCCGATCCCGCCCCGTCAGGCGCCCCCGGCGCCCGAGGAGAACGACTTCGCGAGCGAGGAGCAGCACGACGAGGCGCCGGTTCGCGAGCGTCTGGCATCGATGCTGCCGTTCGGGCGGTCGAAGAGCGACGACGACCAGGTGGATGCGGCCGAAGAATCCGCGGACGAGGGGGACGCCGGCCGATTCGGCATGTGGCGCCTCGCCCTGCGGCGCCGCCGCGCGGAGCGGGCGGAGGTGCGTCGATTCACGGCGAGATCGCGACGCCGCAAGATCGTCTGGCTGTCGTCGGTCGGCGCCGTGCTGCTGCTGGCCGTCGGCACCGTCGGAGCGGCCTACAGCCCGCTGTTCGCCGTCGAGCGCATCGAGGTCGTCGGAGTCGCGTCGCTCGACGTCGACGCGGTCGAGGAATCTCTCCAGGGCCAGAAGGGGCGCCCGCTGCCGCTCGTCGATCGCGATGAGATCCGTGCGGCGCTGACATCGTTCCCCCTCGTCGAGACCTATGCCATCGAGCCGCGCCCGCCGCACGACCTCGTCGTGCGCATCGTCGAGCGCACGCCGGTCGCCGTGTTCTCGACCGACGCGGGTTTCACGACGGTCGACGCGGCCGGGGTCGCGCTCGATACGGCAGATGCGCAGCCCGAGGGGCTGCCGGTCGCCGAGGTCGACGACGGTCCGCATTCGGAGGCCTTCGCCGAGATCGGACAGGTGCTGCGCGCGCTGCCCGACGATCTTGCTCAGCGCATTTCGACGATCCGCGCCACGTCGCCGGAGGACGTCTCGTTCGATCTGCCGGACGGAGGCGGCGTCACGGTGGTCTGGGGGAGCGCGGGCGACACCGCCGAGAAGATGGAGATCCTCTCGGCCGCGTTCGAGGCGACGCCGCCCGACACGGTGTCGACCTACGATGTGTCGTCGTCGGGCGTTCTCGTCGTTCAGTGATCGTTTTCTTCGAACACGCCGCGGCGCGCCTCGGGGATCACGGGCGTGCGCAACGTACCGTCAGTGACGAGCAGATATACATTCCGGTGAATAGTTTAACTCTCTTGTAGAGGTTGAAGGTTAGGCACACCGGGTGCAGCCCAGGTTCCGTCGATGGAGGCAGCATGAGCCAGAACCAGAACTACCTCGCCGTCATCAAGGTCGTCGGCGTCGGTGGTGGCGGCGTCAACGCCGTAAACCGCATGATCGAGCTCGGGCTGCGCGGCGTCGAGTTCATCGCGATCAACACCGATGCGCAGGCGCTCCTCATGAGCGACGCAGACGTCAAGCTCGACGTGGGGCGCGACCTCACGCGCGGCCTGGGGGCGGGTGCCGACCCCGAGGTCGGTCGCCGCGCGGCCGAAGATCACCAGGAGGAGATCGAGCAGGCCCTCGCGGGTGCCGACATGGTGTTCGTCACGGCCGGCGAAGGCGGCGGAACGGGCACGGGCGGCGCCCCGGTCGTCGCGCGGATCGCCAAGTCGATCGGCGCGCTCACGATCGGCGTCGTCACGAAGCCGTTCTCGTTCGAGGGCCGCCGCCGCCAGCAGCAGGCAGAGCAGGGTGTGGCCGTGCTGAAGGAAGAGGTCGACACCCTCATCGTCGTGCCGAACGACCGCCTGCTCGAGATCAGCGATCGCGGCATCTCCATGGTCGAGGCGTTCGCGACCGCCGACCAGGTGCTGCTCGCCGGTGTGCAGGGCATCACCGACCTGATCACGACGCCGGGGCTGATCAACCTCGACTTCGCCGACGTGAAGAGTGTCATGCAGGGTGCGGGAAGCGCCCTCATGGGCATCGGATCCGCGCGCGGCGCCGATCGCGCCATCAAGGCCGCCGAGCTCGCGGTCGAGTCGCCGCTGCTCGAGGCATCGATCGAGGGCGCGCACGGCGTGCTGCTGTCGATCCAGGGCGGATCGAACCTCGGCATCTTCGAGATCAACGACGCGGC
>DHCFD07801__coassemble_1921_pt1 | contig 9959 bp, 8 predicted proteins | sample DHCFD07801__metabat2_low_PE_023 | metagenome-assembled genome bin DHCFD07801
CGCTTCCACTCCCGCCCTCTCGCCGACCTCAACCGCCCGTACGCTGCGGCGGACGACCGGTACGACGCGTTCGAGTACCGTCAGGTGGGCGCATCGGGGCTGTACCTGCCGCCGATCTCGCTCGGCCTGTGGTGGAACTTCGGCGACAACATCCCGATGGACAACCAGCGCGCACTGCTGCGCCACGCGTTCGACCGCGGCATCACGCACTTCGACCTCGCGAACAACTACGGTCCGCCCTACGGCTCGGCCGAGAAGAACTTCGGTCGCATCTACCGCGAAGACCTCGCGCCGTACCGCGATGAGCTCATCATCTCGTCGAAGGCCGGATACGACATGTGGCGCGGTCCGTACGGCGATTGGGCGTCGCGCAAGTACATCGTGGCGAGCGCCGAGCGGTCGCTCCGGTCGATGAACCTCGACTACGTCGACATCTTCTACTCGCACCGTCCGGATCCGGTCACGCCGATCGAGGAGACGATCGGCGCGCTCGACGCGCTCGTGAAGCAGGGAAAGGCGCTGTACGTCGGCATCTCGTCGTACTCGGCCGAGCAGACGCTCGAGGCGAAGGCGATCGCCCGCAGCCTCGGCACGCCGCTCGTGATCCACCAGCCGTCGTACTCGATCATCAACCGCTGGATCGAGGGCGGGCTGACCGACGCGCTGCGCCAGGAGGGCATGGGGGCGATCGCCTTCGTTCCGCTCGCGCAGGGCGTGCTGACCAACAAGTACCTCGGCGACGGCGCGGCCGAGCGGGCGCAGCAGCGCGGATCCCTCGGGGGCACGCGCGTGACGCCCGCGGCGCGGGAGCAGCTGCGCACGCTCGACGCCCTGGCGAGGCAGCGCGGGCAGACGCTCGCGCAGATGGCGCTGCAGTGGGTGCTGCGGGACGGCGTGGTCACGAGCGCTCTGATCGGCGCGAGCCGGCCCGATCAGATCGATGAGAACGTGCGCGCGCTCGAGGGCGCCGCCTTCGACGCCGAGGAGTGCGAGATCATCGACCGCGCGGCCGAGCTCATCGGCGAAGACTTCTGGGAGTCCGAGTGACGCTCGTCGAAGAGTTCCCCGATGTCCGCGTGCGCGCACCGGCCAAGATCAACGTGTTCCTCGAGGTCGGGCCGCGCGCCGACGACGGCTACCACGAGCTGGCGACCGCGTTCCAGGCGGTGAGCCTGTTCGAAGACCTCATCGCGAGCCACTCCGACGGATTCTCGCTCTCGATCACGGGGCCGATCGATACGTCGAGGGTGCCCACCGACGAGTCGAACCTCGCGCTGCGCGCCGCCCGCCTGCTCGCCGAGCACGCCGGGTACGGCGGCGGCGTGCACATCGACATCCGCAAGGAGGCGCCGGTCGCGGGCGGCATGGGCGGCGGATCCGCCGATGCGGCGGCCGCCCTGGTGGCGTGCGACGCGCTGTGGGGCACGGGGCTGTCCGCGCGCGAGCTGCAGAGCCTGGCGGCGCGTCTCGGCGCCGATGTGCCGTTCGCCCTCATGGGCGGCACCGCGATCGGCACGGGCCGCGGCGATGCGCTGAACCCCGCGCTCGCCCGCGGCCGGTTCGAGTGGGTGATCGTGCCGAACGCGCTCGGCATGTCGACGCCCGACGTGTACCGCGAGTTCGACCGCCAGGCCGAGCCCGCGACGACGCCGGCCGTGCCGACCGAGGTGCTCCACGCGCTGCGGGCCGGCGACGCGCGCATGCTGGCCGAGGTGCTGCACAACGATCTGCAGGCACCGGCGCTGCGCATGCGCCCCGACCTCGCCGAGGTGCTCGAGTTCGGCGAGACGAACGGGGCCCTCGCGGGCATCGTCTCGGGATCCGGGCCCACGCTCGCGTTCCTCGCCGAGAGCCGCATCGAGGCGAGATCGCTGCAGCAGAGCTTGGAGCGCGCCGGCCACGAGGCCCTCACGGTCTACGGTCCGGTCCACGGGGCGCGCATCGTCTGATGGACCTCAACAGCGACGTCGGCGAGTCCTTCGGCCCGTGGCCGATGGGCGACGACGCTGCGATGCTCCGACACGTGACGAGCGCCAACATCGCGTGCGGGTTCCATGCGGGGGATCCCTCGGGCATCGCCCGCACGTGCCGCTCGGCCGTCGACTCGGGCGTCGCGATCGGCGCCCACGTCGGCTATCGCGATCTCGCCGGCTTCGGTCGGCGCTTCGTCGACTGCTCCGACGCGGAGCTCGCCGACGACATCGTCTACCAGATCGGCGCGCTCCAGGCGCTCGCCCGTCGTGAGGGCGCCGCGGTGCGCTACGTGAAGCCGCACGGCGCGCTCTACAACGCGATCGTGGGCCACCCCGGTCACGCGGGGGCGGTCGTCGACGCGGTCGCGTCGGTCGATCCCTCGCTCGCTCTGCTCGCACTGCCCGGATCCGTGGTCCTCGACCTCGCGGAGCGGCGCGGGATCCGCGGCGTGCGCGAGGCGTTCGCCGACCGCGGCTACCTGCCCGACGGGCGGCTCGTGCCGCGCGGCGACCCGGGCGCCGTGATCGTCGATGCCGGGATCGCCGCGCAGCGCGCGGTGCGCCTGGCCGAAGAGGGCGTGATCGAGGCCATCGACGGATCCCTCATCGCGGTCGACGCCGCGAGCGTGTGCCTGCACGGCGACACCCCGGGTGCGACCGCGATGGCCTCGTCGGTGCGCGCCGGCCTCGAGCACGCGGGGGTCGAGCTGCGGAGCTTCGCGTGAGCGCGCGTGTGCGTTGGGCGGGCGAGCGCTCCTTCCTCGTCGACCTGGCCTCGCTCGAGGAGGTGATGGCGTTCCACGCGCGGGTGGTGGCGGATCCGATCGGACAGGTGGAGCAGGTCGCCGCCGCGCGCACGGTGCTGCTCGTGTTCGCCACGGCGCGCGAGGCCCGCCGCGCGGCCGCGCGCGTGGGCGACATCGATCGCTCGCCCGCTGCGCGCGCCGCGCACCGCGAGACCACCATCGACGTGGTCTACGACGGCGACGATCTCTCGGAGGCGGCCGCGCTCACGGGCATGTCCGCCGAGGCTGTCATCGCGGCGCACACGTCGGGCCAATGGACGGCGGCGTTCGGGGGATTCGCGCCGGGGTTCGCCTATCTCGCGGGCGGCGATCCGCGCCTGCGCGTGCCGCGCCGCGAGCATCCGCGCACGGCGGTGCCGGGCGGCTCGGTGGCGATCGCGGGGGAGTTCTCGGCCGTGTATCCGCGCTCGTCTCCGGGCGGGTGGCGCCTGCTCGGCCGCACCGATGCCGTGATGTGGGATCTCGAGAGGGATCCGCCCGCGCTGATCTCACCGGGCGATGCCGTGCGCTTCCGGGCCGTGCGCGCGCTCGCCGTCGCGGCGCGACCCGCGTCGGCGCCGGCCGCCCGACCGCCCGCCGCGGACCTGCGGGTCGTCTCTCCCGGGCTGCTGTCGCTCGTGCAGGATCGGGGGCGCCCCGGTCTCGCCGACATCGGCGTGACGGCGTCGGGCGCCGCCGACACGGCCTCGGCGCGACGCGCGAACCGCACCGTCGGGAACGCGCGCGGCGCGGCGGTGATCGAGACCCTCGGCGGGCTGATCGTCGCGGCGGAGAGCGACGCCGTGATCGCGATCGCGGGCGCGGATCCGCACGCGCAGATCCGTCGACGGGCGAGCGACGCCGACGTTCCCGCGGCGCTCGAGGCGCCGGTGCTGCTGCAGGCGGGCGATGAGCTCGCGCTCGGCATGCCCGACGCGGGCCTGCGCACCTACGTCGCGGTGCGCGGCGGATTCGATCTCGCACCCGCGATGGGCTCCCGCGCCCGCGATACGCTCAGCGGCATCGGCCCGGATCCGCTCCGGGCCGGAGACGGCCTGGCAGTCGGCCGCTGCGCCGAGTCGGCCGTGGGCGTGCCCGCAGACGCGGTGGGCGATGAAGGGGGCGGCGACGAACCGGTGACGCTCCGGATCCGCTTCGGGCCGCGGGACGACTGGTTCGACGAGTCCGAGCGCGCGCACCTCACGCGCGCGACGTGGATCGCGGGGGAGCGGTCCGACCGCATCGGCACGCGTCTCGAGCCCGCTCCCGGTGAGCGACCGCTCGCCGTGCGGCCCGGCGACCTCGCGAGCGAGGGCATCGTCGTGGGGGCGCTGCAGGTTCCGCCCTCCGGCGAGCCCGTGATGTTCGGCCCCGATCACCCCGTGACGGGCGGGTATCCGGTGATCGCCGTCGTCGCCGCGGCCGATCTGCCGCGCGCCGCCCAGCTGCGCCCCGGCACGCGGATCCGCTTCGTCGCCGCGCCGTAGGGCGCGTCAGTCGCCGTCGCCGTCGTCGCCCTCCACCGGCGGAACCTCGATCGAGATCTCCACGTGCGACGCGGACGGTGCGACGCCGAAGAGATCGACCTCGCCCGGCTCCGGGAGAGACGCGGCGGGGTCATCGCGGTCGAGCGGCTCGCCGGGGAGCACCATCGAATCGTTGTGCGTGACGCGCTGCTGCTGGAAGAGTCCCATATCCCCATTGTGCATCCGCGCGAGCGGGTGCCGGCGGTCAGCCGACGAGTTCGCCGAGCTCGAGCCAGCGCTCCTCGAGCGCATCGCTCTCGTCGCTGAGGGCCGAGAGATCGGCGTTCAGCTTCTGCAGCCCGTCGACGTCTGCCTGGTCGTGCGCGGCCATCCGCGCATGGATCTTCTGCGTTTCGGCGGCGATCTTCTCGAGCCGGCGCTCGATCGAGGCGAGCTCCTTCTCGGCGGCGCGCTTCTCGGATCCGCTGAGCCCCGGCTTCTCGGGTTCGGAGGCGGCCTTCGTCGGGCGCGCGTCCTGCTCGGCGCGCAGCCGCAGGTACTCGTCGACCCCGCCCGGCACGTGGCGCAGCGTGCCGTCGAGGATCGCGTACTGCTGATCGGTGATGCGCTCGAGCAGGTACCGGTCGTGGCTGACGACGATGAGCGTGCCCGGCCACGAATCGAGGAGGTCCTCCATGGCCGCGAGCATGTCGGAATCGACGTCGTTCGTCGGCTCGTCGAGCACGATCACGTTCGGCTCGCTGAGCAGCAGCAGAAGCAGCTGCAGACGCCGCTTCTGGCCGCCCGAGAGGTCGTCGACGCGGGCCGAGAGGTGCTCGCGCGCGAAGCCGAGCCGTTCGAGCAGCTGCGCGGGCGAGAGGTCCTTGCCGTCGACGTTGAACGTCGTCTTCTCACGGCCCAGCACCTCGCGCACCCGATCGGATCCGATGGTCTGCAGCTGCGAGAACTGCTGATCGAGCATGCCGAGCCGCACGGTCTTGCCGCGCTTGACCCGGCCGGTCGTGGGCTCGAGCACGCCGGAGACGAGGTTCAGGAGCGTCGACTTGCCGCTGCCGTTCGCCCCGAGGATGCCGGTGCGCTCGCCGGGGCCGATGCGCCACGTGACGCCCTTCAGGATCTCCCGGTCGCCGAAGGAGACGCCGGCGTCGAGCACGTCGATGACGTCTTTGCCGAGGCGCGCGACGGCCATCTGCTTGAGCACGATCGGGTCGCGCACGGGAGGAACATCGGCGATGAGCTCGTTGGCCGCGTCGATGCGGAACTTCGGCTTCGACGTGCGCGCGGGCGCACCGCGGCGCAGCCACGCGAGCTCCTTGCGCATCATGTTCTGCCGCTTGGTCTCGGTCGCGGCCGCCATGCGGTCGCGCTCGACGCGCTGCAGCACGTATGCGGCATAGCCGCCCTCGAAGGGCTCGACGATCTGGTCGTGCACCTCCCAGGTCTTCGTGCAGATCTCGTCGAGGAACCACCGGTCGTGAGTGATCACGATGAGCCCGCCAGCGCTCTTCGGCCAGCGGTTCCGGAGGTGCGCGGCGAGCCAGGAGATGCCCTCGACGTCGAGGTGGTTCGTGGGCTCGTCGAGCGCGATCAGGTCCCAGTCGCCGATCAGCAGCTGTGCGAGCGCGACGCGGCGGCGCTGACCGCCTGAGAGATCGCGGATCGGCGCGGCCCACGGCACGTCGGCGACGAGACCGGCGATGATGTCACGGATCTTCGCGTCGCCCGCCCATTCGTGCTCGTCGAGACCGCCCACGATCGTGTGTTCGACGGTCGCGTCCGGATCGAGGTCGTCGCCCTGCGTGAGCACGCCGAACCGCACGCCGCCGCGGCGCGTGACGCGGCCGGACTGCGGCTCGATCAGGCCCGAGAGCATGCCGAGCAGGCTCGATTTGCCGTCGCCGTTCTTGCCGACGATGCCGATGCGGTCGCCCTCGTCGATTCCGAGGGTGACCCGGTCGAAGACGATGCGCGTCGGGTATTCGAGGTGCAGGGCCTCGGCCCCGAGAAGATGTGCCATATCCGTCCCAGCCTACGCGGCCGAGATGTCAGTCGAGCGAGACCAGCAGGTGCCGCAGGAGCGTGCTCAGCCGCTTCTGGTCGGGCGCCGTCATGCCGCCGAGCAGCTCCGATTCGGCGTCGATGAGGCGCGTGATCGCCGCATCGACCCGGGTGCGCCCGGCGGGCGTCAGCGTGACGAGCGCGCCGCGCCGGTCCGACGGATCCGTTTCGCGCTCGACGAGCCCGCGCTGTTTGAGCCGGTCGATGCGGTTCGTCATGGTGCCGCTCGAGACGAGAGTCTGCTGCAGAAGCTGCTTGGGGCTGAGCTGGTACGGCGCACCCGCGCGGCGCAGCGCCGACAGCACGTCCCACTCCCACGGTTCGATGTCGGTGCGGCGGAACGCCTCGCGCCGGGCGCGCTCGAGGTGGTGCGAGAGCCGGTCGACGCGCGACAGCACCGCCATGGGGGAGAAATCGAGGTCGGGGCGCTCGGTGCCCCATGCACCCACGATGCGATCGACCTCGTCCTGTTCTGTCGGCATCTGACGATTATCGCGCGTTCGCGGCGGAACCGCCTGCGGCCGCGCCCGCGAGGAAGACGTCGACCGCGCGCGCGACGTGCTCCCGCTGCTGTGCGAGGGAGGCGACGGCGCCGTCGCCGAGGAGCATCGCCGCGTTGACCGGTTCGCCCATGACGAGCCAGTTCAGCTGCGTCGCCGCGGTCTCCGGGTCCGGCACGGTCAGCAGGCCGTGCGCGTCGATCTCCCGCAGCATCTCGGCGAGCGCCTCGATCGCGCGGCGCGGACCGTGGGCGTGGAGCGCCGCGGCGAGTTCGGGGAATCTCCCCTGTTCGCCGATGACGAGGCGCCGGAGGCGGAGCAGCTGCGGTGTGAGCACGGTGGCCAGCTGCGTCTCCATGCGGGTGCACAGCGCGGCGCGCACATCGGTGTCGGCGTCGATGTGCGAATGATCGACGCCCGCCCGGCGGCCGGCGGACATCGTCTGGGTCGTCACGAGATCGAGGAAGAGCGCGCGCTTGCTTCCGACGTGCCGGTAGAGGGTCTGCTTCGCGACGCCCGATTCGGCCGCGATCGAATCCATCGTGACGGCGTCATAGCCCTCTGCGAGGAACTGCCGCTCCGCCGCGGCCAGGATCGCCTCGCGCTTCGCGCGCGAGCTCGGTCGCAGCATCCGTCACCCTCCGTCGCGTTCTCGCTCTTGTCGAAATCATACTCACCGGTCTACTCTGTACATGTGAGACTCATCAGTCTCGAAACTGGAGCTGCACGGAACACGCGGAGAAATGAGGATCTGATGACGGATCGCAGGCGGACCAGCGGGCAGGCGGTCGATGTCGTGCGCGTGAGCATCGAGGCGGTCTCGTGAGCGCGGTCACCACCCCGACCGGCGACCGCGTGGTGTTCGACCGCTATGGGCCGGAGCGTGCGCCGGGCGTGCTCTTCATCAGCGGGGCGGGCCCGACGAGGGCCGAGGATCCTGAGACGACCGCCGCGGCGCGGCTGCTCGGTGAGCGCGGGGTGCAGGCGAGCGTGCACGACCGCGTCGGCCGCGGCGACTCCGCGGCCGACGGGCCGATCGATCTCGAACGGGAGCTGCGGGCCATCGAGGCGCTGGCGGGTGAACTGGGCGGCCCGGTCGTGCTCACGGGCCACTCGTCCGGATGCGCGATCGCGATGCTCGCGGCCGCGCGGATCGCGGCGTGCGCCGGGGTCGTGCTCTGGGAGGCGCCCATCGGCCAATTCGATGACGGGGCGCCGGCCTGGTGGGACGCGGTCGCCGCCCACATCGACGCGGACCGGCTGGAGGACGCCGTCGCCGCCTACATGGTCGGCATGCCTCCCGAATGGATCGAGGAGCTGAAGCGCTCGCCGCAGTATCCGAGCGTCGTGCTCAGCTGGATGCCGGACGGCATGGCGCTGTCGCTGGTCGAGCGCATCGGGCTCGAGGAGGCGCTGCGCGGCGTCGCGGAGCCCGTGCTCGCCCTCGTCGGCGCGGAGACCTTCCCGGGGATGGCCGAGACCGCGTCCGCGATCGCCCGCGCGGCGCCGAACGGCGCGGCCGAAGAGCTCGCGGGCGCCTGGCACAGCTGGGAGCCGGCGGCGATGGCGTCGCGACTCGATCGCTTCGTGCGCGATGCCGTCTCGAGCGAGTGAATCTCACGCGAGCGTTCGGCAGCACCGGTTTCGGCGTGACAAGATGGAAATGTGACCGAGAGGTCGCGGTCCGCCATGGTGTAACGGCAGCACGACAGCCTTTGGAGCTGTTAAGTCCAGGTTCGAATCCTGGTGGCGGAGCGTGAGTGAGCACAACCTTGCCATCGTGATCCTGGCTGCGGGCCAGGGCACCCGCATGAAGTCCGCCACGCCCAAAGTGCTGCACAGACTCGGCGGCCGCACGCTGCTCGGCCACGTGCTGCGTACGGCGGAATCGCTCGGCGCCGACCTCGTGCGCGTTGTCGTGCGGCACGAGCGCGAGCGCGTGGCGGCATCGCTCGAGGACTATCCCGGGGCGATCGCGGTCGACCAGGACGAGATCCCGGGCACGGGGCGCGCGGCGCAGGTCGGGCTGCTCGCCCTTCCGAGCGACTTCGACGGCGACGTGCTGGTGCTCTCGGGAGATGTGCCGCTGATCGAGATCGACACGTTCCAGGCGATGCTCGACGAGCATCGAGCGCGCGCGGCCCACGCGACGCTCCTCGGGGCGCACCTCGCCGATCCGCACGGCTACGGGCGCATCATCCGCGGCGATGACGGCACGGTCGCGCGCATCGTCGAGCAGAAGGACGCGACGGCCGAGGAGGCCGCCGTCACCGAGATCAACCCGGGCGTCTACGTGTTCCGCGCTCCGGCGCTGCGCCGCGCGCTCGAGCAGGTCGGCACCGACAACGCGCAGGGCGAGATGTACCTCACCGACGTCGTGGGGATCCTGCGGCGCGACGGCGGCACGATCGCGGGCGTCACTGCGCCGGATGCGGCGGCCGCGCTCGGCGTGAACGACCGCGTGCAGCTCGCCGAGGCGGCGCGGATCCTCAACCAGCGCGTCGTGCGCCGCTGGCAGCTGAACGGCGCGACGATCCAGGATCCGGCGACGACGTGGATCGACGACACCGCGACGCTCGCGCCCGACGTGACGGTGCTTCCCAACACGCATATCCTCGGCGCGACGACGGTCGCCACGGGCGCCACGCTCGGTCCCGACACGTCGCTTCTCGATACCGAGGTCGGCGAGAACGCGACCGTGCGCCGCAGCGACGTGACCCTCGCCGTCATCGGCGCGAACGCGAGCGTCGGACCGTGGGCGTACCTGCGCGCGGGGGCCGAGCTCGCCGACGGCGCGAAGGCGGGAACGTTCGTCGAGATCAAGAACTCGCAGGTGGGCGCGGGCAGCAAGGTGCCGCACCTGTCGTACGTCGGCGACGCCGAGATCGGCGAGGGCGTGAACCTCGGCGCCGGCGCGATCACGGCCAACTACGACGACATCGCCAAGCACCGCACCGTCGTCGAAGACCACGTGCACACCGGCTCGCATACGGTCATGATCGCCCCCGTTACACTGGGTGCTGGCGCGAAGACGGGAGCGGGTGCGGTGGTCCGGAAGGACGTACCGCCCGGTGCCCTCGCGATGAGCGTGGCACCCCAGCGAAACCTTCCGGGGTGGGTCGAGAAGCACAGAGCGGGAACGAAGGCGGCCGACGC
>DHCFD07801__coassemble_1928_pt1 | contig 9907 bp, 7 predicted proteins | sample DHCFD07801__metabat2_low_PE_023 | metagenome-assembled genome bin DHCFD07801
GCGCTTCTTCTCGCCGCCCGAGAAGCCCTCGTTGACGTTGCGCTGCGCGAACTTCGGATCCATGCGCAGGTTCTTCATGCCTTCGCCGACGTCCTTCACCCAGGTGCGGACAGCCGGCGCTTCGCCGTCGATCGCCGTCTTGGCGGTGCGCAGGAAGTTCGTCACGGTGACGCCCGGGATCTCGACCGGGTACTGCATCGCGAGGAACAGGCCCGCGCGGGCGCGCTCGTCGACGCTCATCGCGAGGACGTCCTCGCCGTCGAGCGTGATGGTCCCGCCCGTCACCTCGTACTTGGGGTGGCCGGCGATCGTCGACGCGAGCGTCGACTTGCCCGAGCCGTTCGGCCCCATGATCGCGTGGGTCTCGCCGCTGCGGATGGTCAGGTTCACGCCGTTCAGGATGGGGGTGGTTCCCTCATCCGTCTCGACCGTGACGAACAGGTCGCGGATCTCGAGGACAGCCATGTCAGTTTTCCTTCTTCACGTTGATGTCGATGAGCACGTCGTCACCGTCGATTTCGACGCCGTAGACCGGAACGGGCTCGTAAGCAGGGAGGTTCAGGGGCTTGCCGGTGCGCAGCGAGAATGCCGAGCCGTGGGCCCAGCACTCGAGCGTGTCGCCCTCGACGAACCCTTCGGACAGCGAGATGTCGCCGTGCGTGCAGGTGTCGCCGATGGCGAACACCTCGTCGTTCGAATCGCGGACGAGAGCGATCGGCACGCCCTCGATCTCGACGCGCCGCGGCTCGTCCTGAACGAGCTCGCTGAACGCGCACACGCGCACTCCGGTCACGTGCCCACTCCCTCGGCGATCTCCCGTTCGATGTCGTCGATGAGCGTCTCGCGCAGTTCCTCGATCCGGATCCGCTGCGGGATCTCGGTGAGGAATCCGAGAACGATGACGCGGCGCGCCTCGACCTCGGAGATGCCGCGCGAGCGCAGATAGAACAGCTGCTCGTCGTCGAATCGGCCGGTCGCCGACGCGTGTCCCGCGCCCCGGATGTCGCCCGTCTTGATCTCGAGGTTCGGGATCGAGTCGGCGCGAGCGCCGCTCGTGAGCAGCAGGTTGCGGTTCGCCTCGTACGACTCGGTCGCCGTTCCGCCTTCGCCGATGAGCACATCGCCGATCCAGACGCTGCGCGCCGTCTCGCCCTGGAGCGCGCCCTTGTAGAGCACGTCGCCGGTGGTCTCCGCCCCCTTGTGGAACATGTAGACCTGGCTCTCGAAGTGCTGGCCCGCGTCGGCGTACGAGAGGCCGAACAGGCGCCCCTCGGACCCCTGGCCGGACAGCTCGAGGTTCGGGTTGACGCGCACGACGCCGCCGCCGAACGTGATCACGAAGTGCGTCAGCGACGCGTCGCGGTCGACCCGCGCCTGGTGGGCCGACGCGTGGATCGCGTCATCGTCCCACTTCTGCACGGAGATGACCGTGAGGTCGGATCCGTCGCGCGCGATGATCTCGACGTTCTGCGCATACTGGGCGCTGCCCGTGTGCTGCAGCACGACGGTGCCCTTCGACATCGGCTCGGCCTCGATCACGAGGTGGCCGTCGGCGCGCTTGTCGGAGCCCTGGCCGACGATGTCGACCACGATGGGGTCGGCGACCTCGGCCTCGCGCGGCAGCATGATGTGCAGCGCCTCGGTCGCGCCGTGCCAGGCGACGGCCGCCGTGATGTCTTCGGGCACGAAGAACTCGCCGCGGGGCGAGTCGCCGGCCGCGAGCCCGGCGGCCCGGAACTCGGCGCCCGACGTGAACGTGTACGTCACACCGTCGTTGTCCGTCGACTGCGCGAACAGCGGCGCGAGCCGGGAGATCGGGGTGTGCTTCCAGTTGACCTCGCGGCCCGTCGGCGTGCCGAACTCGTTCGGGTCGAACGATCGGGGACGCTCGGAGCGCGTCTGCACGGGGACGGTGACCTCGTCCTGCGGGGCGACGAGCGCCCGGGCGGGGTCCATGTGGCCGTGCTGATCCTGCGCCGTGTCCGGCGCCGTGGTATCTGTCGCCATTCTCAGCCGACCGATCCTTCCATGCCCATCTCGATGAGCTTGTTGAGTTCCAGCGCGTATTCCATGGGCAGCTCGCGTGCGATCGGCTCGATGAAGCCGCGCACGATCATCGCCATCGCCTCGGTCTCCTCGAGACCGCGGCTCATGAGGTAGAAGAGCTGCTCTTCACTGACCTTCGACACCGTCGCCTCGTGGCCGAGCACGACGTCGTCGACGCGGATGTCGATCGCCGGGTACGTGTCGGAGCGCGACTTCGTGTCGACGAGCAGCGCGTCGCAGATGACCGAGTTCGATGAGTGGTGCGCCTTCTCATCGACGCGCACCTCACCGCGGTAGCCCGCGCGTCCGCCGCCGCGCGCGATCGACTTCGAGACGATCGACGACTGCGTGTACGGGGCCATGTGGATCATCTTCGCGCCGGCGTCCTGGTGCTGGCCGGGGCCCGCGAAGGCGACCGAGAGCGTCTCGCCCTTGGCGTGCTCTCCCATGAGGAAGATCGACGGGTACTTCATGGTGACCTTCGAGCCGATGTTGCCATCGACCCACTCCATGGTCGCGCCCTCTTCCGCGACAGCGCGCTTCGTGACGAGGTTGTAGACGTTGTTCGACCAGTTCTGGATCGTCGTGTAGCGAACGCGCGCGTTCTTCTTCACGATGATCTCGACGACGGCCGAGTGCAGCGAGTCGCTCTTGTAGATCGGCGCCGTGCAGCCCTCGATGTAGTGCACGTAGCTGTCTTCGTCGGCGATGATGAGCGTGCGCTCGAACTGGCCCATGTTCTCGGTGTTGATGCGGAAGTACGCCTGCAGCGGGATCTCGACGTGCACGCCCTTGGGAACGTAGACGAACGATCCGCCCGACCACACGGCCGTGTTCAGCGCCGCGAACTTGTTGTCGCCGGCGGGGATCACGGTGCCGAAGTACTCGTCGAAGAACTCGGGGTGCTCGCGCAGCGCGGTGTCGGTGTCCATGAAGATGACGCCCTGCTGCTCGAGGTCTTCACGGATCTGGTGGTACACGACCTCCGACTCGTACTGCGCGGCAACGCCGGCGACGAGGCGCTCGCGCTCGGCCTGCGGGATGCCGAGGCGCTCGTACGTGTTCTTGATGTCGTCGGGAAGGTCTTCCCAGCTCTGCGCCTGCTTCTCCGTGGTGCGCACGAAGTACTTGATGTTGTCGAAGTCGATCTCGCTGAGGTCGGCGCCCCAGGTCGGCATCGGCTTCTTCTCGAAGAGCTTGAGGGCCTTGAGGCGGTTCTTGAGCATCCATTCGGGCTCGTCCTTCAGACCCGAGATGTCGCGCACGACGGCGTCGCTCAGGCCTCGCTGCGCGCTCGCGCCAGCGGAGTCGGAGTCATGCCAGCCGAACTCGTACACCCCCAGCCCCTCGAGCTCTGGGCGATCGATCAGCACATCAGACATATCGGCTCACACTCTCCTTCAGCGGGTCTCGAACAGTGTCAGCTGTTCCACCGCGCCGGAGTGGACGCGGTGTGGGTGGACCCTCATTTTTAGCGCAGGTCGCGCGCCTAGACTGTTGACGGATCCGGTGCGCTTCCGCACCCCGTCTCCTTCATCGCTCAATTCTACAGGTCTCGACCCGCCCTTCGCCGGTTTCCGCGGAACGCGCAGGGCAAGTTCAGGAGCCGCACCCCATGACCATCTCCCCCGCGCTCAGAGTCTTCGCCTGGCTGTCGCTCATCGCCGAGGTCATCATCATCGGCACGGGCGGCGCCGTGCGTCTGACCGGCTCGGGGCTCGGCTGCGATCAGTGGCCGATGTGCACGCCCGGATCGCTCGTGCCGACCGAGGAGCTGGGCATCCACGGCCTGATCGAGTTCGGCAACCGCACGATGACCGGGGCGGTCGGGATCCTCGCGCTCGTCGTGCTCCTCCTGGCACTGTCGGCTGCCGGCGGGCGGCGCGCCGTCGTGCCCGCCGTCGTGTTCGCGGTCGGCGGCGTCGTGATCGCGATCGGCGCGTACGCCGCGTTCACGGCGGCGGGCGCCTCGGGCGCGGTCCCGATGTCGGTCGTGCTGCTCGCGGCGGTGCTCGTCGGCGCCGTCTACTCGCTCGCGAAGACGCCCGTGCGACGCGACCTGCTCGCGCTGGCATGGATCGTCATGGCCGGTGTGATGGCGCAGGCCGTCGTCGGCGGCAGCGCGGTGCTCACGGGCCTGAACCCGTTCATCGTGGGCTTCCACTACGCGTCGTCGCTCACGCTCGTGTGCGTGACCGCGGCTTTCCTCGTGCGTCTCGGCGCAACGCCCGGACCGCGGGAGCTCGCGGTGCCGAGGTGGTACATGATCCTCGCGCACGTCACGTCGCTCGTGCTGGCCGTGACGATCGCGGTCGGCGTGCTGACCACGGGCAACGGGCCGCACTCGGGCGACGAGGCCGTCGTGCGCGAGGGCTTCGACGCCTCGATCCTCGCCCACGTGCACTCGTGGCCCGGTTACACGCTGTTCGCGCTCGCCCTCGTCCTGACGGCCGCCGCGTGGGCCGGGGCGCTCCCGACGCGCCGGTGGGCCAGTGCGTTCACCGGCGTGCTCGTCGTGCAGATCGCGGTCGGCGTCTGGCAGGCCAACGCCGCCCTGCCGCCGCTGCTCGTCGGCATCCACATGGTGCTCGCCGCGCTCTCGGCCGGCGCCTACGTCGTCACGATTCTGCGGCTGAAGCGGCCGGTCGCCGCACCGGCGCGCGACGCGGCGCTCGCCGCGCGCTGATCGGGCGCCGCCTCTCCGGCTCAGCGGCAGCTCTTGGTGACCTCGATGAGCTCCTGGTCGGGCGGCACGCCGTCGAAGTAGAAGTCGACGCCGTTGCCCCACGGATCGTCGAAGCCCATGCCGATGGCCCACGCCGTCGCCATCAGCTCGGCATCGCCGTCGAAGGTGTCGTTCAGCATGTCCTGGCACTGCGACGTGATCACGTGGCCCGACTCGTGCGCGACGAGGCCCTCGAACCTCGGGTCGGGCCAGTACGCCGCCACGCTGTTCGACAGCTGCATCGTCGCGTAGCCGCCGTCGAGGTAGTGCCACTCGACGTAGCCTCCGGCGGAGACGCCCTCCCCGAGGCCGTTGACGATCGGTGCCCAGTCGAAATCGACGCGCGCGTCGCCGACGATCGAGCGCACGAACCCCTCGATCTCGAGGCGCGTCTCCGCGAGCCCGTCGCCCTGGTCCTTCTCCGCGAGCTCCGCCGCCTGCGATTCCTCCACCGCCTTCGCGGCCGAGGCGTACTCGCCGATGTAGTACTCCACGTACTCATCGCTCGTGGCGGCGAGGTCGGCCGCATAGTGCAGGTCGATGCGCACGCGGGCCTCGGACGAGATGTTGTCCGCCTCGATCTCGTCGGCCCGCTCCGGGATCGTCGCGCGGAGCTCGGCGACCGTCTGCTCGAGCTCGGGCGCCTTCTCCTCGAGGACCGACGCCGCCTCCGCGAGGGCGTCGGCATCGGCCCGCAGCGCGTCGGCCTCGTGCTCGAGCGCATCGGCCGCGGCCCGGTACTCGTCGGCCGTCTCGTAGCTCTCGGCCTCGACGGTGATCGGATCCGCCGCGTCGGGCACGGAGATCTCCCGCACCTCATCGGCGGTCGCGACGGCGGCCGAGAAGAGCTCGGCGTCCAGGTAGGGCTCGGCCTCGCCCGTCGCGACCGCGTCGGCCACCTCGAGGACGTCCTCGGCCGCTGACAGAGCGTCGGCGGCGTCGGCCCCGTGCTCCTCATAAGCGGTCGCCGCCGCGTTGCGCTGCTCGACAGCCGCGGTATAGCGCTCCTGCGCCGATCGGCGCTCGAGGACGGGCGGCACGAAGATCAGCGCCAGCACCACGGCGACGACGACCACCGCGGCGACGATGGTCCAGGGGATCCACTTCCGAGGAGCGCGCGGCATCATCCCTCCCGCGCGTTCGGCCGCGCAGCGCGGCGTCGGGCCCCGAGGTCGACGAGCGCGATCGCGAGCGATGCCGCGAGGAACCCGATCACGGCGAGCAGACCGGTCGCATAGGCGTCGTTGTACACGGTCTCGTGCGGCACCTCGCCCTCTTCGCGGTAGATCGTCGCGTAGAACAGGCTCAGCGCGACCGCGGCGCCGATCGCGTTGCCCACGCGCTGGCCGAGCTGACCGACCGATCCCGCGAGCCCGCCTTCCGAGGGCGGGATCTCGGCGAGCGTCAGGGTCTGGTTCGGCGAGATCACGCACCCGCCGCCCACTCCGCCGACGACCATGAGGCCGGCCATGATCCACGGCGTGGCGGCATCGGTAGCGAAGTGCGCCGTGATCACGAGCGCGATCGTCGCGATCAGCACGATCACGAGGCCGAAGATCACGAGCGAACGGCCGAACCGCGCGACGAGGCGCCCGCTCTGCCAGGAGGAGTAGGCGCTCAGCAGGGCGAAGCCGATCGTCACCACGCCGGCCACGAGCGCAGACAGTCCGAGGCCCTGCTGCAGGTACAGCGCGGTCAGCAGGAACACGCACGGCATCGCCGCGAAGTACAGCGATTGGAGCACCGTGCCGTTGCGCCACGACGCGATGCGGAACAGCCCGAGCGGCACGAGGGGCGCACCGCCGCGCGACGCATAGCGGGCCTCCCACATCACGAACAGCATCGCGAACACGGCGAACGGCACGAGCAGCCACCAGCGCAGCGGCGAGTCATCCGGCGATCCGGTGGTGAACAGGAACGGGAGCATCAGCGTCACCACGACGACGGTGAACAGCGCCAGCCCCACCGGGTCGAGCGAGACCTTCGCCGCGTCCGGGCGGCGCACTTCCGGCAGCACCTTCCACAGCACCCCGATCACGATGAGGCCGAGCGGCACATTCATCCAGAAGATCCACCGCCAGCCGTCAGTCGGACCGCCGATCGCGATCATGAGACCGCCCAGCGTCGGGCCGAGCGCCGTGCCGAGGCCGACGATCGCACCGAAGAGGCCGAACGCCATGCCGCGCTCCCTGCCGGTGAACACCTGCTGGATCGTGCCCATCACCTGCGGCATCTGCACGCCCGCCGCGATCCCCTGCAGGAACCGGGCGATCACGAGGATCCAGATGTTCGGCGCCAGGGCGCACATCGCGCTGGCGAGGGTGAAGCCGATGAGCCCCGCGATCATGAGCGTGCGCCGCGAGCGCTGGTCGCCGATGCGCCCGAACGGCACGAGCGAGAGCCCGAAGGCGAGGATGTAGCCCGAGACGACGAGCTGCAGCTCCGTGGATCCGCCGCCCAGCGCCTGTTCGATCGAGGCGAGGCCGACATTGACCTTGGAGACGTCCATGATCGTCAGCGCCGACACCGACACGCTCGCCCAGAAGGCCTTCCACCGACCCGCGTGATCGAGGGCGATCGTGCGGGTGATGGGTCCGGAATCGTCGCTGCTGGTCACTGCACCAGGCTACCGGCCCGGCGATGCGGCGCGGGCGTCAGAAGGGAAGCAGCGGGTCGACCGCGACGGCCACGAAGACGAGGGTGAGGTACGTGATCGAGGCGTGGAACACGCGCATGGGGCGCGCCTCGGATCCCTGCTCGGCGCCCGTCCGGGCACGCACGGACATCGCGTACATGCGGTGCGACTCGTACAGGAACCACGCGCCGAACACGACCGCGCAGGCCGAGTACACGAGCCCCATGCCCGCGATCGGGATCAGCAGCAGGGAGCACACGACCGTGGCCCAGGCGTAGAGCACGACCTGCAGGCCGACCTGCGCGCCCGACCGCGTCGCGCCGAGCATCGGCACGTCGGTCGCGTCGTAGTCGCCCGCGTACTTCATCGACAGCGGCCAGTAGTGCGGCGGCGTCCAGAGGAACACGAGCACGAACAGGACGAACGGCGCCCACGAGAGCGAGTTCGTCACGGCGGCCCATCCGACCAGCACCGGGAAGCATCCCGCGATGCCGCCCCACACGATGTTCTGCTCGGTGTGGCGCTTCAGGAGGATCGTGTAGATCACGACGTAGAAGAAGATCGCGAACGTGGACAGGAACACCGTCAGCAGGTTCGTGAAGGCGAGCAGCCAGACGGCCTGGACGACCGCGAGCACCCACGAGAACACCAGCACCTCGCGGGGCGAGACCTCGCCGGTCACGAGCGGACGGTTCTTCGTGCGCTTCATCACCTTGTCGATGTCGCGGTCGAGGTACATGTTGAACGACGCCGCCGAGCCCGCGCTCATCGCTCCCCCGATGACGGTCGCGGCGACCAGCCAGAGGTTGGGCACACCGCCCGCCGCGAGGAACATGACGGGCACCGTCGAGACGAGCAGGAGCTCCATGACGCGGGGCTTGGTGAGAGCGACGTAGGCCGCGATCGTGCGCGTGAGACCACGGCCCTTCGAGGGTCGCGCGTCGAGCTCCGCCTCACGTGACGCATGCTCGGGACGAGAAGTCGTCGACAACGCGCAGCCCTCCTGATCTCTCAGCCTCGGATTCGAATTCATTCTATGCCATGTAGAAGTGAACGCTCGCCGTCATCGATCGACATCGGGTGACGCGAGGGCCTTCAGCGTTCACTAAGCTGGGGGTGGAATCACGCGTCGAGGCCGCCCCGGGCACACGCCCGCGCGCGGCCGGGGCCCATCTGGCCCGGCGCATCACCCAGTGACGAAAGGGCGGTCCCCGTGGCGGAACTGCGTTGGGACGAAATCGATCGGCGAGCCGTGGATACGGCGCGCGTACTGGCGGCGGACGCTGTGGAGAAGGTGGGCAACGGCCACCCGGGAACGGCGATGAGCCTGGCCCCCGCCGCCTACCTGCTGTATCAGCGCGTGCTGAACCACGATCCTGCGGATACGCACTGGGCGGGGCGAGACCGCTTCATCCTGTCGGTCGGCCACTCCTCGCTCACACAGTACGTGCAGCTCTACCTCGGCGGCTTCGGGCTCGAGCTCGATGACATCAAGGCGCTGCGCACCTGGGGCTCGAAGACCCCGGGCCACCCCGAGTACGGCGAGACCGACGGCGTCGAGATCACCACCGGCCCCCTGGGCCAGGGTCTGGCCTCGGCCGTGGGCTTCGCCTACGCCGCGCGCTACGAGCGCGGCCTGTTCGACCCCGACACGGCGGCGGGCGAGAGCCCGTTCGATCACTACGTGTACGCGGTCGCCGGCGACGGAGACCTGCAGGAGGGCGTCACGAGCGAGGCTTCCTCGCTCGCCGGCCACCAGAAGCTCGGCAACCTCATCGCGATCTACGACTCGAACCAGATCTCCATCGAGGACGACACCGACGTGTCGTTCACCGAGGACGTGAAGGGCCGCTACGAGTCGTACGGCTGGCAGGTGCTCGAGGTCGATTGGAAGACGTCGGGCGAGTACGTCGAGGACGTGCAGGCGCTCTATGACGCGATCGAGCAGGCGAAGGGCGAGACGAACAAGCCGTCGCTCATCATCCTCAAGACCATCATCGGCTGGCCCGCGCCGCACAAGCAGAACACCGGCGCCATCCACGGCTCGGCGCTCGGCGCCGATGAGCTGGCCGCCACGAAGAAGGCGCTCGGATTCGACCCCGACAAGACCTTCGACGTCGCCGGCGACGTGATCGCCCACACCCGCGAGCTCGCCTCGCGCGCGGCGGAGAAGCGCGCCGCCTGGCAGCAGAAGTTCGACGCGTGGGCCGCGGCGAACCCCGAGAAGAAGGCGCTCTTCGACCGCCTCGAGGCCGGCGAACTCCCCGAGGGCATCGAGAAGGCGCTTCCGACGTTCGACGCCGGATCCGGCATCGCCACGCGCGCCGCGAGCGGCAAGGTGCTCAACGCGCTCGCGGCCGAGCTCCCCGAGCTCTGGGGCGGCTCCGCCGACCTCGCGGGCAGCAACAACACCACGATCGCCGGCGCCGACTCGTTCAACGTGCCCGAGCACTCGACCGGCATGTTCACGGGCACCCCGTACGGCCGCGTGCTCCACTTCG
>DHCFD07801__coassemble_1951_pt1 | contig 9737 bp, 9 predicted proteins | sample DHCFD07801__metabat2_low_PE_023 | metagenome-assembled genome bin DHCFD07801
CTCATGCGCGCCGGATACGACGTCACGCTCTACAACCTCGAGGGTGACGGATCCGAACGGCGCGAGGTGTTCGGGACGTTCATCCCGCGGCAGCGCGTAGACGCCGTGATCGCCGTCTCCCTGGAGCTCGACGACGCCGAGCTTCAGCAGCTGAAGGCCCTCGGCAAGCCGCTCGTGGGCGTGGGCGGGCCGATCGCGGGGGCGCCGACGCTGGCGCTCGACGACGTCCGCGCGGCGCGGCTCGTGACGGGCCACCTCATCGCCCTCGGCCACACGAACATCGCCCACATCGGCGGCGACGAGGCGAGCGACGTCGACTTCCACCTTCCGACGAAACGCCGCCAGGGGTTCGAGGATGCGCTCGAGGAGATCGGCGTGCACGCGCCGCTCGTCGTCGACGCGGACTTCACCGTGCCGGGCGGCTATCGGGCGGCAAAGCAGATTCTCGGCACCCCCGACCGGCCGACCGCGATCTTCGCCGCCAGCGACGAGATGGCGTTCGGCGCGATGCTCGCGGCGCGGGATCTCGGGCTCGAGGTTCCCCGCGACGTGTCGATCGTCGGCATCGACGGCCACGACATGTGCGACTTCTACGGTCTGACGACGATCGCGCAGTTCCCCCGCAGCCAGGGCGCGCTCGCGGTCGACCTCCTGCTGGCCGACCTCGAGGGCAGCGCCGTGCCGACAGATACCGATCTCCCGTTCGAACTCGTCGTACGGTCCTCGACGACGCGGCCGGACACCGCCGCCCGCTAAAGCGTCGCGAGCGCGGCGCGCACCGCCGGATCCTGTTCGTACTCGATCGCCGCGGCGAGGGCCGCGCGGCGGACGGCATCGATGTCGACCCGCTCGCCCGTCTCCGCCGCCTGCACGGCCGACTCGACCATCGCGAGACTGTGCACGTTCGACGCCGCCGTGCTCTCCGGCGTCTCGCCGCTGCGCACTGCTCCGACGAACTCCCGCAGCGATCCGGCGATCTCCTCGGGCCCCCCGGACGGCACCGCGATCCGCTCAGGTCGGGCAAGGGCACCGGCGGGGATCACGCGAACGTCGTCCGCGCCGTCCCAGCGGATCGTGCCACCGGCGCCGTTGATCCACCATTCGCCGTTCCAGCTCGTCTCCTCTCCGACCGAGACCCAGCTGCCGGTGAAGACGTACCGCCCGCCGCTGGCGAATTCGAACACCGCGTGGGCCTCCGCTGCGCCCGCGAACCAACTCCAGCTCGGGTTGTGCTCGTCGCACACGACCGACACCGGCTCCGCACCCATCACCACACGCGCGACGTCGAACTGGTGGATCGCCATGTCGATGAGGAGCGGATGCGCCATCTGCTCGCGGAAACCCGAGAAATGAGCTTCCCGAAAGAAGCGAGTCGACGCATTCGAGACGGATCCGATACGCGCCAGCTGCTCGCGCGCCGCGTCGAGCGCCGCGAAGTACCGGCGTGATTGGCTGATCATCAGCAGCTCGCCGTGCACGGCGGCGACGGCGGCCTGGCGATACGCGTCGCGCAACGACGGCGCCGCGGGCTTCTCGCAGAGCACGGGGATCCCCGCGGCGAGCGCCTCGACGTTCACGGGCAGGTGTGCGACGGGGACCGTCACGTTGACGGCCGCATCCACCGGAGTGCGCTCGGCGACCTCGCTGATCGTGCGAGCGGTCACGACGTCGCCGCCGATCCCCTCCTCGATGAGCGCCGTGCGCGCGGTGTCGAGGTCAAGGTCGACGAGCCCGACAAGCTCGACGTCCGGATCCGCGTCGATCGTTCGCAACCACGCGCGTCCCATGCCGCCGGCGCCCACCTGGACGAGACGCAGCGGACCGTCGGTTGTCACGCGGCGGAAGGCGCTCAATTGCCCATCGACCCCGTGTAACCGTGGCCGTTGTAGAAGTCCTCACGCTCGTAGCGCAGCAGCACGGGCGACGTGCGTTCGGGGCGGTCGGTGCGCGCCCACTCCACGGCGTTCGCGATCACGCGGCGCACCTCCTGCTGGTGGTACACGGGGTAGTCCTGGTCGCCGGGGCTGAAGTAGAAGATCCGGCCGTACCCGCGCCGGTAGGTCATCCCGCTGCGGAAGACCTCGCCGCCGGAGAAGGTCGACAGGAAGACCAGCTCGTCGGGTGCGGGCACGTCGAAGAACTCGCCGTACATCTCCTGCGCCGGGATGATGAACGGATGCGGGATCCCGCGGGCGATCGGGTGGGTCGGGTCGACCGTCCACACGATCTCGCGGTCGTCCTTCGAGCGCCAGCGGAGCGTGCAGCTGGTGCCCATGAGCTTGCCGAAGATCTTCGACCAGTGCCCCGAGTGCAGCACCAGCAGCCCCATCCCCGCGAGCACGTGGCGGTGGATCCGGTCGACGACGTCGTCGCGCACGTCGGCATGGGCGGCGTGCCCCCACCAGACGAGCACATCGGTGTTCGCGAGCACCTCCTCCGTGAGGCCGTGCTCCGGATCCTGCAGGGTCGCGGTGGTGACCGAGACGGCCTCGCCGAGGTTCTCCTCGATCCCCTCCTTGATGGTGGTGTGCATGCCGTCCGGGTAGATGTCGCGCACCTCCTGCTGCTCCTGCTCGTGGACGTTCTCGCCCCACACGACGACGCGGATGGGTGTGACGGCACCGGACATGGGTGCTCCTTTCGTTCGGGATTCTCGGGTGTTCACTTGACGGATCCGCCCATCGCCCCGGCGGCGATGTAGCGCTGGGCGATCAGCAGCAGGATGATCGCGGGCAGCGACGACAGCACGGCGGTGGCCATGACGGCGCTCCAGTTCGACACCTGCGTGCCCAGGTACTGATAGATGCCGAGCGTCACGGGACGGATCTCGCTGGTCGTCGTGAGGGTCAGCGCGAAGAGGAAGTCGCTCCACGCGAACAGGAACGCGAACAGGCCCGCGGTGATGAGCGCGTTCTTCGATACGGGCAGCGCGATCGACCAGAAGGTGCGGAACTGGCGCGCACCGTCGACGCGAGCGGCTTCGAGGATCGACGGATGGATGTTCTGCATGAAGGCGCGCATGACGATGATCGCGAACGGCACCGAGTGCGAGGCATCCGCGAGGATGAGCCCCGCATACGTGTTCAGCAGCCCGAGATCGTTGTATGCGGCGTAGAGCGCGTTCGCGATCACGATGCCCGGGATCATCTGGGCGATGAGGATCGCGAGCAGCGCGGCGGTGATCCAGCGGTAGCGGAACTGCGCGAGCGCGTAGGCCGCCGGGGCGGCGATGCCGAGGCTCACCACGACGGCGCCGGCCGAGACGATCAGGCTCGTGACGAGGTTCATGCCCTGGTCGCTGATGGCCTTCTCGTACCCCGCCCAGCTGGGATCCGTCGGGAAGAGCCCGCCGGAGAGCGTGTTGCCGGACGGCTGCAGCGAGGCATTGATCATCCAGTACACGGGGAACAGCATCACGACGAGCAGCACGACGCCGATCACGACGTGCACCAGCTGCGAGCCGCTGGCCCCGCGCAGGCCGCGGGCGCGGCCGCGGCCGCCGCCGACGGTGATGAGAGCGGTGGTGGTCATGGAACGGACTCCTTACTCGTCCACGGGCGTGCGGGTGCTGCGCAGGTAGACGATCGCGAACACCAGCGAGATGAGGATGAGGATGTTGCTGAAGGCGGCGCCGACGCCGAACTCGAAGTCGATGAACGAGGTCTGGTACGAACGGATGGCGATCGTCTGCGTCGCGTTCGCCGGGCCGCCGCCCGTGAGGCCGAGGATCACGTCGAGCACCTTGAGCGTGTAGACGACCCCGAGCACGAGCGTCACACCGATGACCGCGCGCAGGTTCGGCAGCGTGATGTGCCAGAACGCCTTCCACCCCGTCGCTCCGTCGAGCGACGCAGCCTCGTAGAGCTCCTCCGGGATGTCCTGCAGTCCGCCGTAGAGCAGCGTGACGTTGAACGGGATCCCCACCCAGATATTGACGATGATCACGGCGATCAGCGCGTGGTCGGGGCTCGACAGCCACGGCACCGGATCGACGCCGAAGACGCCGAGGAAGCGGTTGAGAATGCCGCTGTCCTGGTCGAGGATCGACCGCCAGGTCGCGCTCGCGACGATGAGCGGCAGCAGCCACGGCAGCAGCAGCAGGGCGCGCATGATGGTCGACAGCGGGAACTTCTTCTGGAAGAACAGCGCCAGTCCGAGACCGATCGCGAACTGCCCCACGAGGGATCCGATCGTGAACAGCGCGGTGTTGACCAGCGCGGGCCCGAACAGGTTGCTCGTGATCGCGGTGATGTAGTTGTCGAGGCCGACCCACGGGGCGTCGCCGGTGAAGAACGTCTTCGTCGTGTAGTCCTGGAAGCTCATCATCAGGTTCTTGACGATGGGGTATCCGAAGAACAGGAGGATGTAGACGGCCGCCGGCACGACGAAGAGGAGCCTCGCGACGTCGTCGCGATGGATCCTCCTGCGCGCGGGGCGCCGGATCGTCTCTGAGGTCATGGTGCTCCCTTGCACCGCGGTCCGGCGCTGCCGCCGGGCCGCGAATCGCGTCAGCCCTGAGCGGCCTTCGCGAACGCCTCGTCGGCGCTCGCCTCGCCGGTGACCGCGAGCTGCACGGCGTTGTAGATCACCGTCGCGGCCTCCGGCCATTCCTCGCCGAGCTCGGCCGTGCGGGCGCGCGCCGTCTTGATCTGCTCACCGAACGCCGCCATCTCGGGCTCCTCCGAGACGTAGCCGTCGATCAGATCGGTGCGGGTGGGCACCAGGTAGCGGCTCTCAGCGATCGACAGCGAGATCTCCTCGCTCGACATGCACTCGACGAACTCGGCCGCCTTCGCCTGCACGTCGGGCTTGCCGGTCTCGGGCACCGTCCACAGCTCGCCGCCGAGCGGGGCGACGGGATCCGTGCCCTCCTCGTTGACGGGGAGGAGCACCGAGTCCCATTCGAAATCGGTGTCGGCCATGGCGGGGATCTGCCACGGGCCGTTGACCATCATGGCCGCCTTGCCCGCCACGAACTGGTCCTTCACGTCGCCCTGGCTCCAGTTGACGGTTCCGGCCGACGCCGACCCGGCCTGGATGAGGTCGACCCACAGCTGCAGCGCCTCGGCGTTCTCGGGCGAATCGAGATCGGTCTCCTCGCCGCCGTTGGTCCACATGAACGGCAGGAACTGCCACGCGCCCTCATAGTCGGCGATCGCCGAGAACGCGACGCCGTACTGGTCGCCCTCGGTCAGCGCGGCCGCCGACTCCTTCAGCTCGTCCCACGTGGTGGGCGGCTCGATGCCCGCCTCCTCGAGCACGTCGACGTTGTAGAACAGGCCGAGCGTGTTCACGGCGGGGCCGAGGCCGTACACCTCGCCCTCGTAGGTGGCGGCGTCGAGGATCGACTGCGTGAACGGCGACGTGTCGATGTCGAAGGTCGACAGCGGCGTGAGCCCGCCGGTCGCGGCGATCTCCTGCACGTCGGGGTTGTCGAGCATCAGGACATCGGGCATCGTCTTCGACTGCGCCCGCTGCAGCACGGTCTGGATGAGGTCGGGGCCCGGCACCGTCTCGCGCTCGATGGTGACGCCGACGGTCTCGGCACAGGCGTCGAGCGCCTCCTGCACGAGCGTCGAATCGGGCTCGTTGTCGTAGTAGTCGAGGATCGACAGGCTGCTCGCGTCACCGCCGCCCTCGTCTCCTCCGCCACCGCCGCATCCCGCGAGCGCGAGCGCCGCCGCAGCGGCCGCCGCGCCGGTCACGAGGATCCTGTTCTTGCGCATGATGTACTCCCTTGTCGCCATGCCGGATGCCAACCATCTGTGGTTAAGCGCTTAAACTCACCGCCACGATGACACATAATGAGAAAGCGTGTCAACGCCTTCGGCGAGAACGTGATGCGGAATATGGGAGGGGCGCACATGGCGACCATGCAGGACGTGGCGACACGGGCGCAGGTGTCGATCGCGACGGTGTCGTTCGTCGTGAACGGCACGAAGCACGTCACCGACGCGACGAAGCAGCGCGTCGAACAGGCGATGCGCGAGCTCGGGTTCCGCCGCAACTCCGTCGGTGCGGCGCTCGCGCGCGGCCGCACGCGCATTCTGGCGCTGCTGTTCCCGGTGCTCGAGCGCTCGCTGTCGCACACGTCGGTCGCGTTCTTCTCGAGCGCCTCGCGGCGCGCCCGCGAGCGCGGCTACGACCTCGTGATGTGGCCGATCGGCACCGACATCGAGCAGATCGACGTGCTCGCGCGCGGCGGGCTCGTCGACGGCGTGATCCTCATGGAGGTGCAGCTCGAGGATCCGCGCGTCAAGGCGCTCGCCGACAACAACGTGCCCTTCGCGATGATCGGCCGCACCGAGGATCCGTCGGCGCTGCCCTACGTCGACATCGACATGGTCACCTCGACCCGCGAGGCCGTCGAACGGCTCGTCGCGCTCGGCCACCGCGACATCGCGTTCGTGTACAGCACGCACCCCGAGTACAACCACGGCGCCGTCTCACGGGCGCGCAGCACCTATCTGGCGGTGACCGAGGAGCACGGCGTCGCCTCGACGCTGCTCGCCTGCGACGAGCAGCCGGCCGACGGGCGGACGCTCGGCGAGAGGTTCGCCGACGAGCACCCGGCCACGACCGCCGTGATCGTCATGAACGAGCACGCGGCGCCCGGCTTCGTGCGGGGGCTCACCCGCACGGGAACGCGCGTGCCCGAGCAGGTCAGCGTGCTCTCGCTCGGGTCGTCGGCGTACATGGCCGAGATGACGGATCCGACTCTCACGTATCTGCGCACGCCCGCTTCCGAGCTCGGCGAGCTCGGCGTGGATGCGCTCGAACGGCGCCTCGCGGATCCGTCCGCGTCGCCCCTGCAGACGCTGCTGCCGTGCACGTTCGTGCCGAACGCGACGCTCGCGAGAGCGCGCGGCTGAGTCAGCCGCGCGGCGGGCGATAGACCACGATGTCGGTCTGGCGCCGCACGCGCGTGGTGCCGGTGAGCGTGATCGCCCCGCCGTCGACGCCGGTGGCGAAGACGCGGGCGCCCGGACGGTTCTGGCGCTCGCGCCGCAGATCGGCGGCGAGCATGCGCACCTCGTCGCGCAGATCGCGCACCTCGTTCTCGAGGTCGAGCATGCGCTGGATCACCGCGAGCGGAACGCCCTCGGCCGACAGCCGCGCGACCTCCTGCAGCTGCACGATGTTGCGCGCGGAGTAGCGACGGGATCCGCCGCGCGTGCGGCCCGGCACCACGAGCCCCGTGCGGTCGTACTGGCGCAGGGTCTGCGGGTGCAGGCCCGACAGCTCGCTGGCTGCGGCGATCGGGAAGATCGGATCCTGATCGCTCACTCCCTCGGGCAACTGCATCTCACACCTCCGTACCTCAACTCCAGCATGTCCCACTCGGGGCGGGAATTCCGGCTTCTTCCCCGCCCGACGTGGGACACGGTCATCACAGGAACAGTGCCGAGCGCGGGTTCTCGTTCGGTTCGATCGCCCGGTAGGCCTCGAGAGCCGCCTTCTGCTCGTCGGTCAGGCGCTCGGGAACCGCCACCTCGACCTCGGCGAGCAGGTCGCCGGTGCCCTTCGAGGTCTGGATCCCCCGCCCCTTGACCCGCAGCACGCGGCCCGACGGGGTGCCGGGCGCCACGCGCAGCTTGACGGTCGTGCCCTCGAGGGTGGGCACCTCGATCGTCGTGCCGAGCACCGCCTCGGTGAACGTCACCGGCACGGTGAGCCGCAGGTTCTTGCCGTCGCGGGAGAACACCCGGTGCGGGCGCACCGCGACCTCGACCACGATGTCGCCCGGGGCACCGCCGTTCGGCGAGGGCCGCCCGCGACCGCGCAGTCGGATCTTCTGGCCGTCGGCGACGCCCGCAGGGATCTTCACCTTGAACGGCTTGCCGTCCTCGCCCTTGAGCGAGATGGTCTCGCCCTTCGCGGCGTCGAGGAAGTCGATCGTCGTGCGCGCACGCACGTCGGCGCCCTTCTGGGGTCCGCCGAACCCGCCGAACCCGCCGCGGCGGCCGCCCTGACTGTTGAACATCGAGAAGATGTCGTCGAAGTCGGGCGACCCGCCGCCGCGCGAGAACCGGCTGAAGACGTCTTCGAACCCCTCGGATCCGGATCCGCCCGCGGTGAAGCGCGCGCCCGAACCCATCGCCCGGAGTTCGTCGTACTCCCGGCGCTGCTCGGGATCCGAGAGGACCGAGTAGGCCTCGCTGATCTCTTTGAACTTCGCCTCGGCCGCCGCATCGCCCGGATTGGAATCGGGGTGATACGTGCGGGCGAGCTTGCGGTAGACCTTCTTCAGCTCGGACGCGTCGGCGTCCTTCGAGACGCCGAGCACGCGGTAGAAGTCCTTATCGAACCAGTCCTGACTGGCCATCGATCGCCTTCTTTCCGTTATTCAGCAGGAACGGCCACGACCACCTTGGCCGGGCGCAGCTCGACATCGCCGAGGCGGTATCCGACCTCGACGACCTCGAGGATCGTCGTCTCGGTGGCGCCGGGGGTCGGCGCCTGGAAGACGGCTTCGTGCTGCTGCGGGTCGAACACCTCGCCCGGCTCGCCGTAGGCGACGAGGCCGGAGTCGGTTGCGACACCGCGCATCTTGTCGGCAACGAGAGCGAACGCGGATCCCTCTTCCAGGTCGCCGTGCTTGGCCGCGCGGTCGAGGTCGTCGAGCACGGGCAGCATGCGCTTGGCGACCACGCCCTTGGCGCGGTCGATCTCGAGCTGCCGCTGCTCGTCGGTGCGACGGCGGTAGTTCGCATACTCGGCCTGGATGCGCTTGAGGTCGTGCAGAAGCTGCGTCTCGTAGTCGCTCTTGTCCTGCTCGACGGCCTCGTCGGTCTGCTCGGCGTCGAGGATCTCGTCGATCGTCAGGTCATCGGATTCGGTCTCAGCGGATGCGCCGGAGGCGGGGGCGTTCTCGGCCCCCGCCTCGGCGTCCGGCTGGACCTGGTCTTCGCCGTCGTTCGGCGAGGTCGGGTCCTGGTCGGTCATTACTTCTTCTCGTCCTCTTCGTCGTCGACGACCTCGGCGTCCACCACGTCTTCGTCATCCGACGCGGGCTCGTCGGCCGGGGCCTCCTGAGCTTCCTGCTGCGACTGCGCGTAGATCGCCTCGCCGAGCTTGGTCTGCGACTCGTTCAGCTTGTCGAGCGCCGATTTCACGGCGTCGTCGTCCTCGCCGGCGAGCGCTGCCTTGAGGGCATCGACATCGGCCTTGACGGTCTCCTTGACGTCGACGGGAAGCTTCTCGTCGTTGTCGGTGAGCAGCTTGTCGACCGAGTACGCGAGCGTCTCGGCCTGGTTGCGCGTGTCGGCGGCCTCGCGGCGCTTCTTGTCGGCCTCGGCGTTCTCCTCGGCCTCGCGCACCATGCGGTCGATGTCCTCCTTGTCGAGCGACGAGCCGCCCGTGATGGTCATCGACTGCTCCTTGCCGGTGCCCTTGTCCTTCGCCGACACGTGGACGATGCCGTTCGCGTCGATGTCGAAGGTGACCTCGACCTGCGGCATGCCGCGGGGCGCGGGGGCGATTCCGGTGAGCTCGAACGTGCCGAGCGGCTTGTTGTCGCTCGTGAACTCGCGCTCGCCCTGGAAGACCTGGATCGCGACGGAGGGCTGGTTGTCCTCGGCCGTGGTGAAGGTCTCGCTGCGCTTGGTCGGGATGGCGGTGTTGCGCTCGATGAGCTTCGTCATCACGCCGCCCTTGGTCTCGATGCCGAGCGACAGCGGGGTCACGTCGATGAGCAGAACGTCCTTGCGCTCGCCCTTCAGCACGCCCGCCTGCAG
>DHCFD07801__coassemble_1972_pt1 | contig 9666 bp, 6 predicted proteins | sample DHCFD07801__metabat2_low_PE_023 | metagenome-assembled genome bin DHCFD07801
GGCCGTGGCGTCGGCGGCCGACGCCCGCGCCTGGATCCGGCGGAACTCCTCATCGGGCGCGGGCGACGTGCGGCCGAGCCACGTCGCGACCGTGCCGCCCTCCTCGCCCGTTCTCGCCGCACCGTCGACGAGCGCCATGGCCCGCGGGTATGCGCGCCGCAGACGCGGCACGAGGCGGCCCGAGTCGCCGGTCGTCGCACCGTACATCGCGCCGAGCACCGCGATCTTGGCCTCGTCGCGGGTCTGCACCGCGCCCGATTCCACGACGCCGTCGTACAGGTCGCGGCCGAGGGCGGCCCGCGCCATGCGCTCGTCGCGCGACATCGCCGCGAGCACGCGGGGCTCCAGCTGCGCGACGTCGGCATCGACGATGCGCCATCCCGGATCGGCCCGGAGCGCCCCGCGCAGCTGCCGCGGGATCTGCAGCGCGCCGCCGCCCGCTGCCGCCCATCGCCCCGTGACGACGCCGCCCGGCACATAGATGGGTCGGAATCTCCCGCCGCGCACCCAGGCGTCGAGCCACGCCCATCCGTTGGCGGTGAGCAGGCGCGCGAAGCGCTTGTATTCCAGCAGCGGCATGATCGCTGGGTGCGCGATCTCCTGCAGTTCCCACTTGCTCGTCGACGACACCTGCAGGCCGGCGGCGCGCAGCGAGCGCAGCAGCCGGGGCGGCGAATCGAGCGACAGCTGCGGATCCTCGAGCGCCTCGCGCACCTCCTCGGCGAGGCGGGCCATGTTCCGCGGCACCCCGCCCGCGCCGCGCGGTCCGAGCACGTCGTCGAGGATCCCCGCGTGGTGGTCGGCGTCCCACGGAACACCCGCGGCGCGCGCCTCGGCCGCCACGAGGGCGCCTGCAGACTCGGCGGCGAGCAGCAGCCGCAGCCGCCCCGCATCCCGGGCGGTCGCGAGCGCCGCATCCTGCCGCGCGAGCTCGCGCAGCACCTCGTCGAGGTCGTCGCGGCTCGGGCGATCGAGCTCGAACAGAGCCGGCGCGTGCTCCTCATCGGCCGCGAACCAGTCGACATCGCTCGCGAGATCCGCGCCGGGCACGGCGTTCGTGAGGATCGCGTGGCACAGCCGCAGGTCGTGGCAGCGCTCGACGCGCACACCGGCGGCGAGCAGCGGCGGGTACCACTCGCCGGCGCTCGCCCACACCCACCGCACGGGGCGCTCCGCCTCGCGGGCCGCGACCCAGGCCGGGAACTCTGCGGCGGCGAGCGTGCGCCGCACGGCTCCGGGGGCGGCGGCCACGATCCGGCCGCCGCTCGCGCGCCCGAGGGCGATGCGCGACGCATCGCCCCAGGGATCGCTCATCCCCTCAATCTAATGGTGCGGTGCGCACGGTCGAGCCCCGCACGACGAGCGTCGGTGCGACGACGAGGTGCTCCGCACGTCCGGAGCCGAGCAGCGCGAGCGCCTGCGCCATGGCGGCCGTTCCCATCTCGCCGCGCGGCTGGTCCACGCTCGTGAGCGCCGGGCGCACGAGCCGGGAGAGCTCGGTGTTGTCGTAGCCGACCACCGCGAGGTCATCCGGTACCCGTCGTCCGCGGTCGGCCGCGCCGGCGAGCAGCTCCGCGCCGAGGCGGTCGTTCGTGGCGAACACGGCCGTGAGGCCGGACCCGTCGGCGAAGAACTCCTCCGCGCCGGCGAACTCGCGCGGATCCGCCACGAGCGAGCGGTACGCGCCGCGCCGCGCGCGGGAGGCCGGGCGGGCGGATCCGTGCACGAAGCCGATGCGCTCGTGACCGAGCGACAGCACATGGGCGACGGCGAGGCGCGCGCCCTCCTCGTCGTTGTTGCGCACCCATCCGGCGCCGTCGGGCACCGACTCGGGGCGGCCGACGACGACGAGCGGCACGCGCGCGGACGCGGCGGCGAGAGCGCCGGCGTCGAGGTGCCCCGTCACCGCGATGACCGCATCCACGACGAGGTCGATCAGGCCCTGCAGGCGGTCGAGCAGCAGCCTGCGGTCGCGCCGGCCGTGGCTCAGGATCACGCCGAACCCCGCCTCGTGCGCCGCATCCTCGATGCCGTTGACGATGTCGGTGTGGTACTCGTTGCGCAGGTCGGTCAGCAGCACCCCGACGAGGTCGCTGCGGCCGCTGACGAGGCGCTGCGCCCATCCGTTCGTGCGGTAGCCGAGCTGATCCGCGGCTGCCGCGATGCGCTCCCTGCTTGCGGCGCTGACGCCCGCCTCGCCGCGCAGCGCAGCCGAGACGAGCGATTTCGAGACGCCCGCCGCTCGGGCGACGTCGACGATCGTCGGTCGGGGAGAGGCGGGCACGGATCCAGTGTGCCGGACGGCGAGCGCCGCATCGTCGCGACGCTCTGGAACGTTCCGGATCCGTTCACCTGCGGGACGCGTGGGCGTCACCTGGCGCTCGTAGCGTTTTCCGCGTGAAACATGCGACAACGATCCGGAACGTTCCAGACGCGATTCTGCTCGACTTCGGCGGGGTGATCTTCCAGACCTCGAAGAACGCCGGCGGCGTGCGCGCCGTGGCCGAGCGGGCGGCCATGCGCCTCGACCGTGCCGATGCCGGTGTGCCGACCGAGCAGGTCGAGGCGGCGCTCCGCGCGGGCCTCGTCGCGCTGAAGCACTGGAAGCACGCGCAGAGCCGCCGGCTGGCCCCCGCGGAGCTTCCTCCCCGCGAGATCGTCGGAGACTTCCTCGCGAGCGACATGCCCGAGGCGGCCCGGCGGCTGCTCGTCGCGGAATCGAGCGACCTGCTGCGCGATCTCACGCGCCTCGTCTCGTCGCACGCGCTGCGTCCCGGCATCGCCGAACTGCTCGGTCTCGCCGACGAGCGCGGCATCCCGGTCGGCATCGTCTCGAACGCCCACTCGGGCCGCAGCCACCGCGAGGTGCTCGCCGAGCACGGGCTCGAGGGGCGGTTCGCCGTGCAGTGCTATTCCGACGAGGTCGGCCTGCGCAAGCCGCACCCGGGCATCATCGAGCTGGCGGCCGAGGCCTGCGGCACGGTTCCGGAGCGCTGCTGGTACGTCGGTGACACGCAGGACCGCGATGTCGTCGCGGGCCGCCGGGCCGGCGTCGGCGCGGTGATGCTGACCCGCAGCCATCACACCGATGATCCGCCGTTCGTCGTCACCGATCGCGCCGACGCCGTCTACGACACCCCCGAAGGCGTCGCGGCCGCGCTGCGTGCGGCGGGCGGATCCGCGGAGCCGGTTGCCGCGACGACCGCGCCCCGCCGCGGCCCGGCGCTGCTCATCGACCACGGCGGTGTGATCTCGGCTTCGGAGCCCGACCCCGAGGCGCGGCGCGCGTTCGTCGCCTGGCTCGCGGCGCTGCTCTCGCCTCGGGGCGAGGATCCCGTGTCGCCCGAGCGCGTCGAGGCCCTCGTCGCGGCCGCGCGCGAGCGCCACCGCGAGTTCAAACGCCTGTTGGGCGGCCGCGCCGACGGCGAGCCGATCGCGGAGGCCGACCCCGTCGAGTTCTGGCGCGACTGGTTCGGGGCGTCGCTCAGCGCGCGCCAGCGGGCCGTGCTCGCGGCCGAGGCGCACGACATCATGGCGCGCTTCGGGCTCGCCAAGTCGCGCCGCTCGCTGCGCGACGGCATGCGGGAGCTGCTCGAGGCGTGCCGCGACGAACGGATCCCCGTGGTCGTCGTCTCGAACACCATCAGCGGGCGCTCCGTGCGCGCCGCCTGCCGCGCGCACGGCATCGACGACCTCATCGCCGCGTACGAGTGCTCCGACGAGGCCGGTGCGCGCAAGCCCGACGCCGCGCTCGCGCTGAGCGCGCTCGCGATCGCCGGCGGCGACCCCGCCCGCGCCGTGTTCCTCGGCGACAAGCCCGAGAACGACGCGGTCGCCGCGCGGCGCGCAGGCATCGCCGAACGCGTGCTGCTGCGCGGCGGATCCACCGCCGACGCGGCCCTCGACGCCGCCCGGCGATCGGGGCTCGCCACGCGCGTCGTCGCGGATCCGCGCGATGTCATCCCGCTGCTCGCCACCGCCGTTCCCGTCTCCTGACCGAAGGACCCCCGCCATGACTGCCACTTCCACCGACGACCGCCGCGGCACGCTGCGCGGTTCCGGATCGCCCACTGCCTCGACGCCGCAGAACCTCATGGTGTTCGTGCTGTCGATGGCGCTGTTCGGCCTGTCGAACATCCTGCTCGAGGTCATCCCCGACGTCACGATCGGCCCCGTCGACTTCTCGGTGAGCTACTTCGTGTTCGTGCCGATCACCCTCGCCGCACTCGTGAGCCCGTTCTGGGTCGCGCTCGGCGCGCCGCTCGGCGAGATCGTCTTCACCGACCTGCTGATGGGCGACTTCTCGGGCCTCGCCGAGGTCGAGGGATTCATCCAGATGTTCCTCGCGATCTACATCGCCGGCTCCGTCATCCGCAACCCTCTCAGCAGGATCCAGGTCTCGATCGGCGCCCTCCTCGTCGTCGCGATCGACAAGTTCCTCTCGGCCGTCGTCGACCTCGCGAAGGTCGTCGTCGGCGTCGAGGAAGCCGAGTACGTGAAGGGCCTGCCCGAGTCGGTGCTGCTGCTCGAGGGCATCGGATTCGTCGTCGACATCCTCATGTCCGGTGTGCTGTTCGGCATCATCCCGGCCCTGTGGCTCGTGCCCGCGCTCTACCGCCGCATCGAGCCGATGCTCGGCCTGCAGCCGCGCGAGCCCGGCCGCCCCGTGCCCGGATCCGCGCCGGGCTCCGCCTGGTTCGTGCTCGTGGCCGCGCTCGCCGCCATCGTGTCGTTCTTCTTCGCGTTCTTCGAGGCATGGGACATCGAGATCGGCGCCGTCGACGGCGACTTCCGCGAACAGTTCGGCGACGGATTCCTCTGGATCAGCGTCGCGGCCGTGGTTGTGGTGCTCGCGCTCGCCACCGCACTGTTCGTCGGCTGGCGCCGGAAGAGGAGCGCACGATGAGCGATCCCGTGATCGAGGTGCGCGACCTCAGCTTCCGCTACCCGGGCGCCGCGCGCGACACCCTGCGCAACGTGAACCTGACGATCGAGCGCGGCGACTTCGTCGCGATCGTCGGCGGCAACGGATCCGGCAAGACGACGCTCTGCAAGACGTTCAACGGGCTCGTGCCGCACTACTGGTCGGGCGAGTTCGCCGGCGCCGTCGAGGTGTCGGGGCAGGACTCGTGGGACTCATCGGTCGCCCGCCTGTCGTGGACCGTCGGCTACGTCTACCAGGACTTCCAGAACCAGCTCGTGCGCCCCACCGTGCGCGACGAGGTGGGATTCGGGCCGATCAACTTCGGATTCGACGATCACGCCGAGCGCACGCAGGAGGCGCTCGAAGCGGTCGGGATCGCCGATCTCGCCGATCGCTTCGTCTGGCAGCTGTCGGGCGGGCAGGCGCACCGCGTCGCCCTCGCCTCGGTGCTCGCGCTGAGGCCCGAGGTGATCGTCGTCGACGAGCCGGTCGCCGAGCTCGATCCGGTCGCGGCGCACGACGTGTACGAGCGCCTCACGGCGCTGAACCGCGAGCGGGGGATCACCGTCATCACGATCGAGCACCACGCCGAGTTCATCGCGCAGTACGCGCGGTCGGTCGTGCTCATGAGCGACGGCGCTCCCGTATGGCATCTGCCGGCGCAGGAGGCCCTCTCACGCTCGGGCGAGCTCGCCGAGCACGGGATCCCCGCGCCCCAGGTGGTCGACGCGCTGCGGCGGGTCGGGATCGGCGAGGTCGCGCGCGGCGTCCCCGAAGCCGCCGCCCTGCTGCGCGAGGCGGGCCTCGAGGTACGGGGGCATGCCGCCCTCGTGCCGCGATCGGACGCGGCAGAGGCGCAGGTCGTCGCCGAGGCGCGCAGCGTGACGCACGGCTTCCGCAGCGTCTCGGGCGAGGTCGAGCCCGTGATCCGAGATCTCGACCTCGCGCTGCACGAGGGCGACCGTGTCGCCTTCATCGGCGGCAACGGGGCGGGCAAGACCACGCTGATGCGGCTGCTCGCCGGCATTCAGGTGCCGCGCTCGGGCGACGTCTTCCTCGCCGGAGACAACACGCGATCGAAGCGGGCCGGGCGGCTCGCCGAGCGCGCCGCGTACCTCTATCAGCATCCCGAGCGCATGTTCCTGAAGCCGAGCGTGCGCGACGACGTGGAGCTGTTCCCGCGCAGCCGTCGCGACCCGGCGACCGACGAGGTCGTGGGCAGGATCCTCGACCGCGTGCGCCTCACGGAGTTCGCCGACCGCGACGGCCGCACCCTGTCGGGCGGTCAGCAGCGCCGCGCGACGCTCGCGATCGGCCTGGCGATGCGCCCCGAGCTGCTGCTGCTTGACGAGCCCACTGCGAGCCTCGACGTCGCGAGCCGCGACGACGTGATCGCGATGCTCACCGAGCTGAGCGGGCAGATCTCGTGCGCTGTGATCGCCACCCACGACATGCATCTCGTCGCGGAGTGGGCCACCCGCGTGGTCGCGCTCGAGGGCGGCCGCATCGTCGCCGACTGCGCGCCGCGCGAGCTCTTCGCCGACGACGCGCTGCTCGAGGCGGCCCGGCTCGTGCCGCCGCAGGTCGTTCTGCTCGGAAAGCAGCTCGGCATGGATCCGCTGCCGCTCACGGTCGACGAGTTCGATGCGTGCCTCACGAAGATCGGGGCGAGCGCATGAGCGTCGTGCGCAAGCAGCGCGACGTGCTGAGCGTCGAGTGGATCAAGCTCGAGCTCATCCGCACCGCCTACTCGACGCGCGGCGGACTGTTCGCCGCGATGGATCCGCGCGCCGTGCTCGGCTGGTACCTGATGCTCGCGCTCGCGCCGTGGTTCACGCACAACCTCACGACCGTCGGCTGCCTGTTCCTGCTCGGCGCCCTGTCGGTCGCGTTCGCGCGCGTCGGCCCGCTCGTGCTCGGGCTGTTCGTGATCGGCCTCGGCTTCGAGCTGGTCTATCTCGTGCTGGCTGCGACGGTGTTCGGCGGCGACTTCACGACGTTCGTCGCGCTGACGGAGGTCACGGCGAAGATCGGCGTCGTGTCGCTCGCGAGCCTCGCGGCGTTCGTATCGCTCGATCCGGAGAAGCTCTCGGATGCGCTGCTCGCGCTCCGGTGCCCGCCGACGATCGCCTTCGCGGTCTCGTACGGCTACCGCATGATGCCGATCCTCGTCGAGGAGTTCTCGACCGTGATGGAGGGGTACCGGCTGCGGCAGCTGCCGCCCGCGAAGCCCGGTCTCTTCGGGTGGCGGCACCTCGCGCACTGGGGGACGCTCGTCGTGAAGGCGTTCTACCCGATCTTCCTCAACACCGCGAAATCGGTGCGCACGACGGTCGAGGCGCTCGAGGCGCGCGGCTTCACGTTCGCGACGATCGACGGCCGCGGTCGGAAGATCCGCATCGCCGGGCTGCGGTACGGATGGCTCGACCTCGGAGTCGTGCTCGCGACGGCGGCACTCGTCGCCGCGAGCTTCGCGGCGGGGGAGACGTGGCCGATCCACCGCGTGTGAGTGCGGCCCCGTGACTCCGGTGACGCGAATGAATCCTCTTCCGCGCGGCGAGGATCCATTCGCGTCACCGGAAGCGCGTCACGACAGTTCCGGAATGACCTTCTGCTCGAACAGTTCCGCGCCGCTCGTGTCGTACGCGAGCTCGGGGAAGTAGCTGATCGTGTAGTCGGCGCCGACGCGCTGCAGGGCGGCGAGGTGCTCGGTGACCTGTTCGACGGTGCCGACCGTCGGGTTGTTCGGGCCGTACGCCGCCATGATCTTGTCGTGCGCCTCGGGGGCGTAGCGCTGCACGCGGTCGCTGATCACGGCCAGGCGCTCGGCGACCTCGGCGTCGGTCTCGCCGATGACCACGTTGTTGTTCGTCGAGCGCACGATGTCGGAGAAGTCGCGCCCGACGGCGTCGCAGTGGCTGCGCAGCACGTCGCTCTTCTGCTGGAACTCCTCGATCCTGCCGCCCGCGAAATTCGTGTACTGGGCGTAGCGCGCGGCGATGCGCAGCGTGACCTTCTCGCCGCCGCCCGAGATCCAGAACGGAATGCCGGGGCGCTGGATCGGCCGGGGCCGGACGATCGCGCCGTCGACCTGGAAGTAGCGGCCGTCGAGCGTCGCGGTTCCGGTCTCCCAGGCCTGCTTCATGATCTCGACGCCCTCGCGCAGCGCGCGCAGCCGGTCGCCGATCTCGGGGAACCCGTAGCCGTACGCGTTCCACTCGTGCTCGTACCAGCCGCCGCCGATGCCCATCTCGAGCCGGCCCGCCGCCACGTGATCGACGGTGGCGGCGACCTTGGCGAGGTAGGCCGGGTTGCGGTAGCCCATGCAGGTGCACATCTGGCCGATGCGCACGCGCGATGTCGACGCGGCGAAGGCCGACATGAGCGTCCATGCCTCGTGCGTCGCCTCGTCGCTGGGAACCGGCGTGGTGTGGAAGTGGTCGTAGACCCAGATCGACTCCCACGGACCGTTGTCGGCGCGCTGCGCGAGGCGCCGCATCGTGTTCCACTGCTCGGACGGGTCGATGCCGACCAGGTCGAAGCGCCAGCCCTGCGGGAGGAATGCACCGAATCTCATGGCGCAAGGCTAGCGGCCGCCGCTCGCGCACCGCCAGGGCCTCGGTCACTCGGGCCTCTCCGTCAGACCGTCGCGCCGCAGCTCGAGCGTGAGGTCGGGCGCGAGGTCGGTGAGGAACGGCTGATCGTGGCTGACGATGAGCACGGCCCCGCGATAGGCGCCGAGCGCCTCGCGCAGGTGCTGGGCCGTGTCGATGTCGAGGTTGTTGGTCGGCTCGTCGAGCACGAGCAGCTGCGGGGGCGGATCCGCCAGCAGCAGCCGCGCGATCGCGACGCGGAAGCGCTCGCCGCCCGACAGGGATCCGATCGGTCGGTGCACCGCATCGCCCCGGATCAGGAATCGGGCCAGCCTGTTGCGCAGCTCGCGGTCGGGCACGTGCGGCGCCGCCCGCTGCACGACCTCGATCGCCGAGGCCGCGTCGTCGAGCCCGTCGAGCCGCTGCGGCAGGAACGCGACCCGGTCGGTGTGCAGCTCCGACGCCTCCGCACACCGGCGCCAGGCCGGCAGGTCGTCGTCGTCCGATGCATGAGTACGGCAGTTCGGGTCCGGATCCCCGTCATGCGGGGTGGGTTCCTGCGGATCGGGCTCGGATGTGCCGTACTTGTGCGTCGGGAGGTCGAGCAGCGCCCGCAGCAAGGAGGTCTTGCCGGCGCCGTTCGGGCCGACGAGCGCGACGCGCTCGGGCCCCTGCACGATCCATTCGCGCTCGCCGTCGCCGAGGGTGAGGATCCGCCGGCCCGCCGCGACATGCGGATCCGGCAGGTCGAACACGATGGAGTCGTCGTTGCGCACGCGGCGATCGGCCGCGTCGAGGGCGGCGGCCGCGGATCCCTCCTTCTCCCGGGCCTCGATGCGCAGTCGGCCCGCCGACTCCTCCGCACGCCTCTTGTAGGCGTTCGCGACGATCGGCGGCAGCGTTTCGGCCTTCTTCTTCCCCGCGCGATTGCGCCGGGCGATCTTGGTCTCGAGCTCGATGCGCTGCCGCTTCTCCTTCGCCATCGCCTTCTTCGCGTCGGCGACGGCCTGCGCGGCGTTCTCCTGCTCGGCCTCGAGCGCCTCGCGCCAGGCGGAGTACGGCCCACCGAACGTTGTGAACACATGTTCATGCAGTTCGGCGGTCTCGTCCATGAGTTCGAGCAGCTCGAGATCGTGCGAGACCACGACG
>DHCFD07801__coassemble_2004_pt1 | contig 9411 bp, 15 predicted proteins | sample DHCFD07801__metabat2_low_PE_023 | metagenome-assembled genome bin DHCFD07801
CGATCTCGATGCCCTCGGCCTCCTCGTTCAGTTCGCGCGCCAGACCGAACAGCTCGACGAGCGTGCGTCCGGCCGATGCGACGGCATCGCGGGGAAGGATGGAGGGCTTCGACTCGACGTCGAGCACCAGCTTGTCGAAGTCGGTGCGCTCGCCGGCACGCGTCGCCTCGACGCGGTAGGCGACCTTGACCACGGGCGAGTAGATCGAGTCGACCGGGATCTGGCCGGCCTCGGCGTACTCGTTGCGGTTCTGACCCGCCGAGACGTAGCCGCGGCCGCGCTCGATCGTGATCTCGAGCTCGAACTTGGCTTCGTCGTTGAGCGTCGCGATGACGAGCTCGGGGTTGTGCACCTCGACACCGGCCGGAGCCGAGATGTCGGCCGCCGTGACCTCGCCCGCGCCGGTCTTGCGCAGGTACGCCGTGATCGGCTCGTCGCGCTCGCTCGAGACGACGAGCTGCTTCACGTTCAGGATGATCTGCGTGACGTCTTCGACGACACCGGGGATCGTGCTGAACTCGTGCAGAACGCCGTCGATGCGGATGCTCGTGACCGCTGCGCCCGGGATGGACGACAGCAGGCTGCGGCGCAGCGAGTTGCCGATGGTGTAGCCGAAGCCGGGCTCGAGCGGCTCGATGACGAAGCGGCTCCGGAACTCGGAGATCTTTTCCTCGGTCAGGGTAGGACGCTGTGCAATGAGCACTATGTGTTCCTTTCGATCAAGTGCCCGCTATATGACACTTGGTGAATGAGGTCTTGAATTGTGACTCCTGCGCGAGGCGCAGTGGGAACGACGTGTCGCCGGGGCGAGCGACGGATCGCTCCGCCCCGGCGGCAAGCAGCTCAGACGCGGCGGCGCTTCGGCGGGCGGCAGCCGTTGTGCGCCTGCGGCGTGACGTCCGAGATCGAGCCGACCTCGAGGCCTGCCGACTGCAGCGAACGGATCGCCGTCTCGCGGCCCGAGCCCGGGCCCTTCACGAAGACGTCGACCTTCTTCACGCCGTGGTCCTGTGCCTGACGCGCAGCCGACTCGGCGGCCATTCCGGCGGCGTAGGGCGTCGACTTGCGCGAGCCCTTGAATCCGACGCCGCCCGACGAGGCCCAGCTGAGCACAGCGCCCGAGGGGTCGGTGATCGAGACGATCGTGTTGTTGAACGTCGACTTGATGTGGGCCTGGCCCAGCGCGACGTTCTTCTTCTCCTTGCGGCGCGGCTTGCGCGCTGCGGACTTCGGTGTAGCCATGGTGTTCTCCTAAACCCTTACGCGCCTTAGCGTGCCTTCTTCTTACCCGCGACCGTACGCTTCGGGCCCTTACGGCTGCGAGCGTTGGTCTTCGTGCGCTGGCCGCGCACGGGGAGGCCGCGGCGGTGGCGGAGGCCCTGGTACGAACCGATCTCGACCTTGCGGCGGATGTCAGCGGCGACCTCGCGGCGGAGGTCACCTTCAACCTTGTAGTTGCCGTCGATCGCGTCGCGCAGAGCGATCAGCTGGTCGTCGGTCAGATCCTTCACGCGGATCGACTCGTCGATTCCCGTGGTCGAAAGGATCTCGGACGAGCGAGTGCGGCCGACACCGTAGATGTACGTGAGTGCGATCACCACGCGCTTCTCGCGCGGGATGTCAACGCCGGCAAGACGTGCCATGCGGTTCTCCTGTGTATTGGTGGAGGTATGGAGCAGAATCGGTGCCCGGGCCCCCGTCCCGAGGTGTCCCCCGCTCGCGCGGGTTCTGATCCTGCCGTGTGTGTTCGATTGTCAGCCGTGTGCGGCCCGGGGCTCAGCCCTGGCGCTGCTTGTGGCGGGGGTCAGCCTTGCAGATGACCATCACCACGCCGTGACGACGAATCGTCTTGCAGCTGCTGCAGATGCGCTTGACGCTGGGGTGAACCTTCATGATGTTCCTTAGATCGCTGTCTTCGTGCCCGTGAGGGCCGTTACTTCTCGGTCGGACCGATCAGCGGTAGCGGTAGACGATCCGACCTCGCGTGAGGTCGTACGGGCTGAGCGCCACGACGACACGATCCTCGGGGATGATGCGGATGTAGTTCTGCCGCATCTTGCCGGAGATCGTGGCAAGCACCTTGTGACCGTTCGTGAGCTCAACGCGGAACATCGCGTTGGGCAACGACTCGGACACCGTGCCTTCGATTTCGATGACACCGTCTTTAGCCATATACTCGCTAACCTTCTGAGCAGACCGACCGGTCTGCGGGAAATGGGGATCGGGCCCGCTGAACGCGAAAATGCGCGCGGCAAGACACCAAAGATCAATACTAGACGACACGCCCAGGTCGATCAACCTGGGCGTGTCGTCGAGGTGGTATCAGTCGAGGTTCGCGACGATGTCGGCCTCGGCGTCGAACCCGCCCTGCGGCGAGACGAACTCTTCGTTCACGAGGATCGTCGGAGTCGCGCGCCCGCTCATACCCGGCATGACGGGCATCTCATCGAGCTGCTGCGCGACGAAGTCGCGGTATGTGCCGTCGGTGATGCAGCTCTCGGCGCCCTCGGCACCGGCCTGCTTCGCGTACCCGATCAGCTCGTCGTCGTCGAGACCGGTCGAGCCCTCGGAGGGCTGGTTCTTGAACAGCAGGTCCATGAACGGGTAGAACGCGTCGCCATTGTCCTCGGCCACGCAGTACGCGGCGTTGGCCGTGCGGCTCGAGTACTCGGTGCCCTGCGACATGTTGTCGAGCAGGCCCATCGGGTGGATCTCGAGCGTGATCGTGCCGTCCTCGATCAGGCTCGTGACCGTGTCGTGGTAGGCCTCGTGCGCCGAGTTGCAGATCGGGCACATGAAGTCGATGTACTCGGTGACCGTCTGGTCGCCGTCACCGATCTCGACCGCGCCGGTCTCTTCGTTCACGACGCCCGCTGCGGGGGCCGTGGCCGGCTCCGCCGCCTGACGGTTCATGAGGTATACGACCACGCCGACACCGATGACCGCGACCACGACGATGATCGAGACGACGATCGCGAAGACGCTCCGGTTCTTGGCTGCTGCTGCCATGAGTGCTCCTGCTTCAGGGAATGGGCTCGGGGGTGATGCCGAACGGGGCCAGGCCCTCCGCTCCCCCATCGGGCGCGGTGAGGACCCAGATACCACCAGCATGCACGGCAACGCTATGTTCCCAATGTGCGCCCGAGGATCCGTCGACGGTCGTGATGGTCCAGTCGTCATCTTCGACGGCGACCTCTTCGCTGCCCGCCGTCATCATCGGCTCGACGCAGATGCACAGGCCGGGCTTGATCTCGGCGCCGCGACCGGGCGTCGCGTAATGGAACAGCGTCGGCGGTTCGTGCATCGACCGGCCGATGCCGTGCCCGACGTAATCGCGCAGGATGCCCGCGGGCTGCCCCGTCGAGGGCAGCGGGTTGTCTTCGATGTAGCTCTGGATCGCCGCGCCCACCTGGCCGAGGTGCGCGCTGCCGGCGATCGCCGCGATGCCCGCCCACATGGATCCGCGGGTCACATCGCTGAGCTGCTGCCGCTGCGCGACGAGCTCGGCATCGGATCCGCCCGGCACGATGAACGTGCGTGCGGAGTCGCCGTTCCAGCCGTCGGGGGTCTCGGCGCCCGCGTCGATCGACACGATGTCGCCCGGCTCGAGCATGCGCTCGCCCGGGATTCCGTGCACGACCTGGTCGTTCACCGACGCGCAGACCGTGTGGCTGTAGCCGTCGACGAGCTGGAAGTTCGAGTGCGCTCCGCGCTCTCGGATCGCCTCGTCGGCGATCCGGTCGAGCTCGAGCGTGGTGATTCCGGGCCGGATCGCCGCCTCGACCGCGTCGAGCGCCGCCGAGGTGATGAGGCCCGGCTCCACCATCGACCGCAGCTGCGCGGGCTTCTTATAGATCGAGCGGCGGAACATCTACCGGACGATGCCGCGCGCGTCGAGCGCCGCGAAGATGCGCTCGGTGATCTGGTCGAGGGATCCGACGCCGTCGATGCGGTCGAGCACGCCGCGGCGGGCGTACGTCTCGGCGATCGGCGCCGTCTCGGTCTCGTAGATGTCGAGGCGGTGCGCGATGGCCGCCTCGGTGTCGTCGGCGCGCCCCTCGATCGTGGCCCGCTCGGTGATGCGCGCAACCGACTCGGCGCGCGGCACCTCGAGCAGGATCACCGCGTCGAGCGAGGCCCCCTGCGAGGCGAGGAAGTCGTCGAGGTACGCGACCTGTGCCGCGTTGCGCGGGTACCCGTCGAGCAGGAAGCCGGCATCGACCGCGTCGGACTGCGACAGGCGGTCGCTGACGATCTCGCCCGTGACGTCGTCGGGAACCAGGTTGCCGGCGTCGGTGATCGCCTTCACCTTGAGGCCGAGCTCGGTGCCGCCTTTGATGTTGGCGCGGAAGATGTCGCCGGTGGAGACGACGGGAATGCCGTAGGCCTCTGCCACGCGCACTCCCTGAGTGCCCTTGCCCGAGCCCTGCGGCCCCACGATCAGAAGACGAGTCGTCATCGGAGGAGCCCTTCATAGTGGCGCTGCTGAAGCTGCGCGTCGATCTGCTTGACGGTCTCGAGACCCACACCGACCATGATGAGGATCGACGTGCCGCCGAACGGGAAGTTCTGGTTGGCCTGCACGGTGGACAGCGCGATGAGCGGAATCAGCGCCACGAGTCCGAGGTAGATCGAGCCCGGGAAGGTGATGCGCGAGATCACGAAGCGCAGGTACTCGGCGGTCGGACGGCCGGCGCGCACGCCGGGCACGAAGCCGCCGTACTTCTTCATGTTGTCGGCGACGTCCTCCGGGTTGAAGGTGATCTCGACGTAGAAGTAGGTGAAGCCGATGACGAGCAGGAAGTACAGCGCCATGTACAGCGGGTGGTCGCCCGTCGTCAGGTAGTCGTTGATCCACGTGACCCAGGCCGCGGGAGCACTGCCGTCGGCGGGCATGTTGAACTGCGAGATGAGCGCCGGGATGTAGAGCAGCGACGAGGCGAAGATTACCGGGATGACTCCGGCCATGTTGACCTTGATCGGGATGTACGTGCTCGTGCCGCCGTAGGTGCGGCGCCCGACCATGCGCTTCGCGTACTGCACCGGCACGCGGCGCTGCGACTGCTCGACGAACACGATCAGCGCAATGATCACGATGCCGATGAGGATGACGAGGACGAAGATCTCGAAGCCGTTCGAGGCCCAGATCGCGCCGAGCGCGCCGGGGAACGACGCAGCGATCGACGTGAAGATGAGCAGCGACATGCCGTTGCCGATGCCGCGCTCGGTCACGAGCTCGGCCATCCACATGATGAGGCCGGTGCCGGCGGTCAGCGCGAGGATCATCATGACCTGCGACAGGATGCTGTCGTTGGTGAGCAGGTTGTCGCACGCGGCGACGCCCGTGTTCGCACCGAAGAGCTGGCCCGTGCGCGCGACAGTGATGAGCGTCGTCGACTGCAGCAGGGCGAGCGCGATGGTGAGGTAGCGCGTGTACTGCGTGAGCTTGGCCTGCCCCGACTGGCCTTCCTTCTGCAGCGCCTCGAAGTGAGGGATCACGACGCGCAACAGCTGCGTGATGATCGATGCCGTGATGTACGGCATCACGCCGAGCGCGAAGATGGACAGTTGCAGCAGCGCTCCACCCGAGAACAGGTTCACGAGCGACATGAGGCCGTCGGTTCCTGCTGTCTGCTCGAGGCAGACCTGCACGTTCGGGTAGCTCACGAACGGCGCGGGAATGTGCGCGCCGAAGCGGTACAGGGCGATGATGCCGATCGTGAAGAGGATCTTCCGACGAAGGTCGGGGGTGCGGAAGATCCGCGCGATAGCGCTGAACAAGTGACTGCCTCCCAGAAACGGACGGAGCGCGAGAACGCACACCATCCATCAGACTAACGGAAAAGGGCCGGGAGCTTATCGCTCCCGACCCTTTTTCCGATCAAACGCGTATCGAGAACGCGTTACTTGACCGATCCGCCCGCGGCTTCGATCTTGGCCTTCGCCGAAGCGGAGACCTTGTCGACCGACACGTTCAGCGCCACGGTGAGGTCACCGTCGCCCAGAACCTTGACGAGCGAGTTCTTGCGCACGAGGCCGTGAGCCACGAGGACGTCGGCAGTGATGTCGCCGCCCTCGGGGAACGCCTCGGCGATGCGTCCCAGGTTCACGACCTGGTACTCGGTGCGGAACGGGTTCTTGAACCCGCGCAGCTTCGGGGTGCGCATGTGCAGTGGCATCTGCCCACCCTCGAAGCCGGGACGCACGGTGTTGCGGGCGTGCGTGCCCTTCGTTCCGCGGCCGGCGGTCTTGCCCTTCGAGCCCTCACCGCGACCCTTGCGGGTCTTCGCGGTGTTGGCACCGGGGACCGGGCGGAGGTGGTGAGCCTTGAGCACGTCGGGGCGCTCGTTGTTCTCAGCCATCAGTCGATCTCCTCAACCTTGACGAGGTGAGCGACCGCACGGACGTAACCGCGAGTCTGCGCGTCATCGGGGCGGACGACCGCGTCACCGATGCGCTTGAGACCGAGGCTGCGCAGCGTGTGACGCTGGTTCTGCTTCTCGCTCACCTTGGACTTGATCTGCGTAACCTTCAGACGAGCAGCCATCAGGCACCTGCCTTTGCAGAAGCAGCGGCGACCTTCGCGGCCTCCGCGCGAACGATGCGCGCAGGAGCGACCTGGTCGAACTCGAGGCCGCGACGCGCGGCGACCGCACGGGGCTCCTCGAGCTGCTTCAGCGCCGCAACCGTCGCGTGGACGATGTTCAGCGTGTTCGACGAACCGAGCGACTTCGACAGCACGTCGTGGACGCCCGCGCACTCGAGCACGGCGCGGACGGGACCACCGGCGATCACACCGGTACCGGCCGACGCGGGGCGCAGCATGACGACGCCGGCGGCGTCCTCACCCTGCACGGGGTGCGGGATCGACTTGTCGACGCGGGGAACGCGGAAGAAGTTGCGCTTGGCCTCTTCGACGCCCTTCGAGATCGCGAGGGGAACCTCACGAGCCTTGCCGTAGCCGACGCCCACCAGGCCGTCACCGTCGCCGACGACGACGAGAGCGGTGAAGCTGAAGCGACGACCACCCTTGACGACCTTCGACACGCGGTTGATCGTGACGACGCGCTCGAGGAACTGGCTGTCGTTTCCGCGACCGCCGCTGCGGTCGTTTCCACGACGGTCTCCACGACCGCCGCGTCCGCCGCGGTCGTTGCCGCCGCGACGCTCCTGACGCTGCTCGGTCTGCGCCGCCTCGGCGGGCGCCTGGCCGGCTGCTTCCGTGGTCACTTCGGTCTCCTTGTTGTCACTCACAGGCTCAACCCTCCTTCGCGGGCGCCATCGGCGATGGCCGCGACGCGACCGGCGTAGCGGTTGCCGCCGCGGTCGAACACGACCGCTTCGATGCCGGCGGCCTTCGCGCGCTCGGCGACGAGCTCACCGACGCGGTGGGCCTTGGCGGTCTTGTCGGACTCGGCCGAGCGCAGCTCGGTCTCGAGCGTGGACGCGGAGGCCAGCGTGTGACCCTTCGCATCGTCGATCACCTGCACGAAGATGTGTCGCGCCGAGCGCGTCACAACGAGACGGGGGCGCTCCGCGGATCCCACGACCTTCTTGCGAAGGCGAGTGTGACGGCGCGTACGCGCTGCAGTCTTCGACTTCACAGCCATGATTACTTACCAGCCTTTCCGGCCTTGCGGCGCACCTGCTCGCCGGCGTAACGCACACCCTTGCCCTTGTACGGCTCGGGCTTGCGGATCTTGCGAATGTTCGCGGCGCACTCTCCGACGGCCTGCTTCGAGATTCCGCTGACCGTGATCTTGTTGTTGCCCTCGACGGCGAACTCGATGCCCGCCGGCGGGTCGACGACCACGGGGTGCGAGAAGCCGAGCGCGAGCTCGAGGCCCTGGCCCTTCTTCTGCACGCGGTAGCCGGTGCCGACGATCTCCAGGCCCTTGGAGTAGCCCTGGCTCACGCCGATGATGTCGTTGTTGATGAGCGTGCGGGTCAGACCGTGCAGGGCACGCGACTCGCGCTCTTCGTTCGGCCGGGTGACGAGAACCTGGTTCTCCTCGACCTGAACCTCGATCGGCTCGGCGACGGCGAGCGTCAGCTCGCCCTTCGAGCCCTTGACCGTGACGTCACGGCCCGAGACGGAGACCGTCACGCCCGCGGGGATGTCAATGGGAAGCTTTCCAATACGCGACATGTTCGATCACCACACGTAGGCGAGAACTTCTCCGCCCACGCCCTTCTGCTCGGCCTGGCGGTCGGTGAGGAGACCGCTGGAGGTGGACAGGATGGCGACGCCCAGGCCGCCGAGCACCTTGGGCAGCTCGGTGGACTTCGCGTACACGCGGAGGCCGGGCTTCGAGACGCGCTTGATGCCGGAGATCGAACGCTCGCGGTGCGTACCGTACTTCAGCGTGAGCGTGAGGGTCTTGCCGACGCGGGCGTCGGTCTCCTCGTAGGAGCTGATGTAGCCCTCCTGCTGAAGCATCGCTGCGATGTTCTTCTTGAGCTTGCTCGACGGCATCGACACCTCGTCATGGTGCGCCGAGTTCGCGTTGCGCAGACGGGTCAGCATATCTGCGACCGGGTCTGTCATTGTCATATTCTTATTCCCTTGTTCATGAGGTTTCGGCTGCCGTTACACGACAGACGACCTTCCACGACGGATAGCCAATATTCGATTGTCCACTGTGATGCCGGGCTCGGCCAAACCGAGCCCGGCATCCTCAGCGTTTTCCCTGAGTGGACGGATCCGCTCAGGCGGCCTTGACGAACGGGAAGCCGAGGTGCGTCAGCAGCGCACGGCCCTCGTCGTCGGTCTTCGCCGTCGTCACAACCGTGATGTCGAAGCCGCGAACGCGGTCGATGCGGTCCTGATCGATCTCGTGGAAGATCGACTGCTCGGCGACACCGAAGGTGTAGTTGCCGTTGCCGTCGAACTGCGCTGCCGAGAGGCCGCGGAAGTCGCGGATGCGGGGCAGAGCGAGCGAGATCAGGCGGTCCAGGAACTCCCACGCGCGGTCACCGCGGAGGGTGACGTGCGCGCCGATGGCCTGGCCCTCACGCAGTTTGAACTGCGCGATCGACTTCTTCGCCTTGGTCACGACGGGCTTCTGGCCGGTGATCGCGGTGAGGTCTGCGACCGCACCCTCGATCACCTTGCTGTCGCGGGCTGCCTCGCCGACGCCGGTGTTGACGACGACCTTCACGATCCCGGGAATCTGCATGACGTTCTCGTAGCCGAACTCGTCCTGCATCTTCGAGCGGATCTCGCTGCGGTAGACCTGCTTCAGGCGCGGCTGGATTTTGCCAGTCTGCGCGGCACTATCAGTGCTCATCTGTTAACCCTTTACTTTCCCTTGGGGTCGGGAATGTCCTTGCCCGAACCCTTGGCGACGCGCACACGCACGGTCTTCTTGACGCCGTCCTTGACCTGCTCCTCCACGCGGTATCCCACGC
>DHCFD07801__coassemble_2030_pt1 | contig 9247 bp, 6 predicted proteins | sample DHCFD07801__metabat2_low_PE_023 | metagenome-assembled genome bin DHCFD07801
CGGCTTCGGCTCGATCGCGAAGCGGATGTCGTAGCCCTTGTCGGTGACGTAGTCGGCGAGCAGGTTGACCGACTCGCGGTAGCGCTCGAGCGCGGCCTGGATGTCCTTGGCGGAGTCGTATTCGGCGCCCTCGCGGCCGCCCCACATCACGAAGGTCTTCGCGCCGAGCTCGGCGCCGAGGTCGAGCTGACGGAACACCTTGCGCAGCGCGTAGCGGCGCACCTGGCGGTCATTCGAGGTGAAGCCGCCGTCCTTGAACACGGGAGCGCTGAAGAGGTTGGTCGTGACCATCGGCACGACGATGCCGGTGTCGGCCATCGCGCCCTTCAGGCGGTCGATCTGCTTCTGGCGCTCGGCATCGGTCGAGCCGAAGGCGAACAGATCGTCGTCGTGGAACGTGAGGCCGTAGGCGCCGAGCTCCGCGAGCTTCTCGACGCCGTGCACGACGTCGAGGGCGGGCCGGGTCGGGCCGCCGAACGGGTCGGTGCCGTTGTAGCCGATGGTCCAGAGTCCGAACGAGAAGCGGTCGGCCTTGGTGGGGGTGATAGGCATCGGGTGCCTGCCTTTCAGCGTCGTTGGCGAAAATGTTGTTACTGAAAACGTATCAGGGTGGGAGGGCGCATGCAACAGGTCTGATTACCCTCGGAGAACGCGTCGCTCGCTGATTAGGTTGCAGATTAAGACATAGTTGAGGCGGTCGACGAGCGAATGGAGGGGACGATGGCAGAACGAGCACAGGCGGGCGGATCCGCGGAGTCCGCGGAGGGGTGGCAGTGGCCGCCGCTGCGGTCGGCGCAGCGCGCCATGCTGCGCGATGTTCTCGTGCATGGCGCGCGTTCGCGTGCGGATCTCACGCGCAGATCCGGCATGTCTCGCGCCAGTCTCAGCAGAATGACCCGCGAGCTCGCCGACCTCGGCCTCGTGCGCGAGGGCGCGGCGCTGCCGGAGGAGCGTCGCGGCAGGCCGTCCGAGACCATCGAGCTCGCGGCGGGTGCGGCGCACTTCGTTGGCTTCAAGCTCACGGGCGAGTCGCTCTACCTCGCCGTCACCGATCTCGCCGCGACGGTCGTGCACTCGGAGGGTGAGGCGCTCACGACGACGGCGGTCGGCGACGTCGTCGCCCAGATGTCGCGGGCTGTCGAGCGGATCCGCACGCGGCACCCCCGGATCGCCGCGGTCGGCGTGTGTCTGGCGGGGGATGTGAAGACCGTGGGCGGACGCGCCGTCGTGGTGGGCTCGGCCTTCCTCGGGTGGGATGAAGTCGCACTCGAGGAGATCGTGGCGCGCGAGGTCCGGCTTCCTGTCGCCGTGAGCAATGATGTGCAGGCGCTCACGACCGCGCACCATTGGTTCGGCCCGGGCGGCGTCGCGCGCGAGCCTTTCGTCGTCGTCGCGCTCGGCGAGGGCATCGGCAGCGGAATCGTCGCTGATGGCGAACTCGTGAGGGGCGCCCACGGCCGCCCGGGCCGCATCGGGCATCTGCCCGTCACGGGCGGCGGCCCGCGCTGCGATCGCGGTCACGCCGGCTGCGTGTCGGCGTACGCGACCGTCCCGGCCATCCTGCGCAACAGCGGCGGGGGCGGGTTCTGGGAGACGCTCGAGGCCGCACGTCGCGGCGAGGAGCGCGCGGACGGCGCGCTGCGCGATGCGGGGACGGCGCTCGGGGCGGCCGTTGCGGCGCTCGTCAATATCGTCGATCCGGAGAGCGTGCTCATCACCGGCGAGGCGCTCGCGGTCGCGGAGTACGCCTCCGACGACGTGCACCGCTCCATCCGCGAACGGCTCGATCCGGGTTCTCCCGTTCCGCAGGTGGAGCTGGGGGCGTTCGAGTTCACCGACTACGCGTGGGGAGCGGCGATCAACGCCATCCGCGCTCTCGTGTAGGAGGCCCCGAGATCGCGCGGGGTCAGATCGGTCGCGCGATCTCCCGCGGGAAGCGCTCTGCGAGCCAGCGGCGCTGGCGGACCCACTGGTGCAGCTGGCCGCCCTCGTGGCCGTTGAACGCGTACACCTCGATCTCGCGATCGATCGAGCCGTAGCTGTTGAAGGCCGCGAACACGGACGACGGCAGCACGATGTCGTCCATGAGCGCGACGGAGAAGATCGCCGGAGCGGTCGCCCGTGACGCCATGAGCGCGCCGTCGAAGTACGACAGCGTGCGGAACACCGATTCGACGGCGGAGCGATGCACGGCGAGGTACCGCACGATCTCCGTGAACGGCGCCGCGGGCGTCGACTCCGCGGAATGGCGGAAGTCGCACAGGAACGGCACGTCGGGCATCACCGCCGCGATGCGGTCGCCGCAGAGCCCCGCCGCGGCCAGGGCGATGCCGCCGCCCTGGCTCGCTCCGGCCACGGCGATCCTGCGCGCATCGACGAAGGGCAGTGCCGCGACATCCTCGATCAGACGCGCGGCGTCGGTGAAGACGCGCCGGTAGTAGTAGTTCTCCGGGGCGTCGATGCCGCGCGTCATGTAGCCCTCGGGTGCGGGGCCGGAGCCATGAGGGTCGGGCGTGTGTCCGCCGTTGCCCCACCCGCTGCCCTGTCCGCGCGTGTCCATCACGACGTGCACATACCCGCTCGCCGCCCAGTGGAGGCGCTCGGCGGGCAGACCGCGCCCGCCGTTGTAGCCGATGAACTCGACGACCGCGGGCGTTGCCGCGCTCTCGGAGCTGCGGGGGCGCACGACCCATCCCTTGATCGGTTCGCCGCCGAAGCCCGAGAACGTCAGATCCTGCACGATCAGCTCGGGGAAGGATGGGTCCGGTGGGCCGAGGATCGGCGGAGCGGCGAGCGCGCGGGCGCCGCTGAGCGTGTCGGCCCAGAACGCGTCGAAGTCGTCCGGTACGGGGATCTCGGGGCGATACGCGCGCAGGTGCTCGAGGTGTCCGTCGGTCAATGGCATGGGGATCTCCCGGGTGGGGTTGACTTTATGTTGCACTACGATACAAACTATCGTCTGGCCGCAGCGATTGCGCCCTGAAGATTCTCATCTCGGAAGGATTCAGTATGGACGCAACGAAGCGCTTCCGCCGGAGCCGTCGTGCTGTCGCTCTCGTCGCCCTGAGCGCCGCGAGCGCAGGACTGCTCGCGAGCTGTTCATCAGGGGAGGACGGGCCCGAGCCCGAGGGCGGGGAGCTGCCTGAGGGCGGTGTCACCCTCGATTTCTGGGGATGGGTCCCCGGCCTCGAAGACTTGGTTGCACAGTGGAACGATGACAACCCCGACGTACAGGTCGCCTTCCACCGCATGACGGGCGACGACGGCCAGAAGGTCGAGGCTGCCGTCGACGCGGGGTCGGGACCCGATGTCGTGCAGCTGAGTTCGCACGACCTGCCGAACTACGTCATCAACGGCCGGGTTCAGGACATCACCGACTACGTCGGCGATGTGGAGGAGAAGTTCACTCCCGCGTCGTGGGCGCAGGCGACCGTCGACGGGCGCGTGTACGGCATTCCGCAGGGGATCGGGCCCTCGGGCACGATGTACCGCGAGGACATCTTCGAGGACAACGGCATCGAGGTGCCCGCGACCTGGGACGAGTATCTCGACGCGGCGCGGGCCCTGAAAGCGGCGGATCCCGATGTGCGGATCGCGAACATCGCCTCGAGCGAGATCGGTCAGTGGGTGCAAGAGGTCTCCCAAGCGGGCTCGACCTGGTTCGACATCGAGGACGACGCCTGGAAGGTGTCGGTCAACGCCCCCGAGAGCATCGAGATCGCCGAACGGTGGCAGACGCTGCTCGACGAGGACCTGGTCACGACCGAGCAGATGTGGACGCCCGAGTACTGGGCGCTGCTGAACAAGGACGAGATCGCGACGGTGAGCTACGCGGCGTGGTTCCCGCTGTCGCTCGCGGAGAACGTCTCCGATCAGGCGGGCCTGTGGCGCGTCGCCCCCCATGCCGACGCCTGCGGGGTCCGACGCGCCGGGCGACTCGGGCGGCGCGGCGAACGTCGTGCTCACGGGCGCCGAGCACCCCGAAGCGGCAACGGCCTTCATCAGCTGGCTCAACGGATCCGATGAGACGCAGGACGCGCTCATCACCGAGGGCGGGCTGTTCGTCTCGACGCTCACCGGTCTCGACTCCGATGCGCTCATGCAGGAGCAGGAGTTCTACGGCGGACAGGTGATCAACGAGGTCTTCGCCGACGCGGCCGCCAACACGCCCGATTCCTGGGTCGAAGGCCCCAACTACAGCACCGCGTCGACCGCCGTCACCGACGAGTTCGCGAAGGTCGTCACGGGCAAGCAGACCTTCGCGGAGGCTCTCGACAAGGCGCAGGCGAAGACGGTCGCCGACCTCGAATCGCGCGGCCTGGACGTGAGCGAGTCATCCATGTCGACGACTCTCGTCCGCACCACCGCCCGGCGCCGGTTCAGCGGCTCCGGGCGGTGGTGGGTGCCCTACGTCTTCATCGCGCCGTTCATCGTCGTCTTCATCGTGTTCATGGTGGCGCCGATCGTCATCGCGATCGTCAACAGCCTGTTCGCCACCCAGACGTCGGGCCTCGGCTTCGGCGGCTCGGAGACCCTGTTCGTGGGGCTCGGCAACTATCTGCGCGCCTTCGCCGACGGCGACTTCCTCATGAGCTTCGCGCGCGTCGCCCTGTACGGCGTCGTCCAGGTCCCGGTGATGATGATCATCGCCGCAGCACTCGCACTGCTGTTCGATTCGGCCGTTCTGAAGCTCAAGCGATTCTTCCAGTTCGCGGTCTTCCTTCCGTACGCGATCCCCGGCGTCATCGCCGCGCTGCTGTGGGGATTCCTCTACCAGCCCTCGGTGAGCCCGTTCCTGCAGCTGTTCTCGTCCCTCGGCATCAGCGCGAACATGCTCGCGCCCGGAACCGTGCTGTGGTCGATCGCCAACATCAGCATCTGGTCGAACGTCGGCATCAACATGATCATCCTCTTCGCCGCGCTCCAGGCCCTTCCTCGCGAGGCGTACGAGGCGGCGCGCATCGACGGTGCCGGTGAGGTCCGCATCGCCCTCAGCATCAAGATCCCGATGATCGCGCCCGCGGTGCTGCTCACGACGCTGTCGACGGTGATCGGAACGCTGCAGCTGTTCAACGAGCCGCAGGTGCTGCAGACGATCACGGCGAACGTATCGAGCGACTACACGCCGAACATGGCCATCTACGCCGCATCGACGCTGGGCGGCGACACGAACCTCGGGTCGGCGATGGCCGTCATCCTCGGTCTCGCGACGCTCATCGTGTCCCTCGTCCTCGTCAGGTTCACGAACCGCACCCCGAAGGAGCGTGTCTGATGACGCACACCACCGCTCTGGTCGCGACGAAACGCGATCGACGCGTGTCGGCGTCGGCGCACACCCCGGCCGGCGAACGACCCCGCCGCGGGTGGGCGATCGCCGTGACGATCGCCATGATCGTGGCCGCGGTCTATTTCCTCGCTCCCGTTCTCTGGCTCGTGATCGCCTCGACGAAGTCGGCGGGAGACCTGTTCTCGACGCCCGGATTCTCGTTCGCGAAGTTCGAGTTCTTCACGAACCTGAAAGCGCTGTCGACGTATGACGGCGGGATCTTCTGGCGCTGGGGGCTCAACTCGGTCATCTATTCGGTGATCGGCGCGGCGATGACGACGTTCGTCTGCGCGGTCACGGGCTACGCGCTCGCGGTCTATCGGTTCCGCGGACGCGGCACGGTGATCGCCATCGTGCTCGCGAGCATGCTCATCCCGGGCACGGTGATCGCGCAGCCGACCTACGTGCTGCTGGTGCGTCTCGGACTCGACAACACCTACTGGGGAATCCTTCTTCCCGCGCTCGCCTACCCGTTCGGGGTGCTGCTGTGCTGGATCTATGCCCAGGGATCCGTGCCGCTCGAGCTCGTCGAAGCGGCGCGCCTCGATGGCGCCGGGGAGTTCCGGATCTTCTTCTCGATGGGTCTGCGGCTGATGAGCAACGGCCTCGTCACCGTCATGCTGTTCGCCTTCCTCGGCAGCTGGAACAACTACCTGCTGCCGCTTCTGGTGCTGACCGACCAGGAGCTGATGCCGCTGACGGTCGGCCTGACCGGCTGGAGCCAGGCCTCCATCACCATTCCGAGCCTGCAGACGCTCACGATCGTCGGGTCGCTCGTGTCGATCGTGCCGATCGCCGTGGCGTTCGTCTCGCTGCAGCGCTTCTGGAAATCAGGACTCACGGCCGGAGGACTGCGCGGATGACGTCCCGTTCCCTTTCCTTCACCGGGCCGGCCGAGGACTGGCTCGAGGCCCTGCCGATCGGCAACGGGCGCCTCGGAGGGATGTGCTGGGGCGGAGCGCCGGCGCGCATCGACCTCAACGAGGAATCCGTCTGGTCGGGAGGGCCGGGGGCGGAGGCCGCCCAGCCGGGCGTCTCCGACGATGACGCGGCGGCCCTCGTGCGGTCGGCCCGCAGCGCGATGCTCGAGGGTCGGCACGCCGACGCGGAGCGGGATCTGAAGGCGGCCCAGCGCGGGCACGCGCAGGCGTTCCTGCCGGTCGGCACCCTGGTGATCGATACGGGGGAGTCCGTCGGCACCGGCTCTCGCAACCTGTCGCTGGCCGATGCCGTTCACACGAGCACCGTCGGCGGCCTCGTCGCTGAGACGTTCGTGTCGCCCGTCCACGACGTGCTGGTGCATCGCGTGACGGGCGCCGAGAATGAGCGGCCGCCGGGGATCCGGTTCGCCTCGCCCCTGCGCACCGTCTCGCGTGACGAGCGCTCCGACGGCGTGCACGTCGTGCTGCGGGCGCCGATCGACGTCGCGCCCGGGCACGAGCCGCAGCTGCCCGCCGCCGTATGGCCGGGTCCCGGCGACGAGTCGGTCTCGGTCGTCGTCGACGTGCGCTGGCAGCGCGACGCCGACGGGCTGATCGTTCTCGTCGCGGTCGAGACGACCTTCTCCGGGCCCGGAGCGACGCATCTGCTGCCCCTCGAGGACGCCGTACGGCGCGCTGCGGAGAAAATCACCGCTGCGCGGCGCGCGGGAGTGCTCGTGGTGAGGGAGCAGCACGTCGAGGCGCACCGAGAGCTCTTCGACCGCGTCGCGCTGGAATCGCCGAGCGACGACCTCGTACCGCTCCTGTTCGACTATGGGCGGTATCTGCTGATCGCCTCCTCTCGGCGACCGGCGAGACTGCCGGCGAATCTGCAGGGGGTGTGGAACGCCGAGATGCGCCCCCCGTGGAGCTCGGCCTATACGCTCAACATCAATCTCGAGATGAACTATTGGGCCGCGGAGACGGCGAACCTCGCGGAGACGACCGACCCTCTGGTCGCGTTCATCGGCGCCCTGGCCGACTCCGGTCGCACGACGGCGCGGCGGCTCGGCGCCGGCGGATGGGCGGCCCATCACAACTCCGACGCCTGGGCGCACACGTCCGCCGTCGGCGAGGGCGGGGGAGACCCGAGCTGGGCGTTCTGGCCGATGGCCGGGCCCTGGCTGCTCCGGCACCTCCTCGAGCATCGCGCGTTCGGCGCCGGCGACGAGGCGTTCGACGCGCGCACGCGCGAGCTCGTCCGCGGAGCCGCGGAGTTCCTGCTCGACTGGCTGGTCGAGCGTCCCACCGGACGCCTCGGCACGCTGCCGTCGACCTCGCCGGAGAACACCTACATCGATGGAACCGGCACGGTGACGTCGCTCGGCGAGACGAGCACGATGGATCTCGCCCTCGTGCGCGACACGCTCACCGAGGCGGCGAGCGGCGACGACGCGCTCGCCCGACGCGCGCGGGCGGCTCTCGAACGGTTGCCGGCGCTCAGCGACCGAGCCGCATCCCGCGGGGTGCTCGAATGGGCGCGCGAGGAGATCGAGGTCGACCCGCACCACCGGCATGTCAGTCATCTCTACCCGCTGTTCCCCGGTGCCTCGGCCGACGCCGCCTTCGAGCGCGCGGCAACGGCGAGCCTCGACCGGCGCGGAGCAGATTCCACCGGCTGGTCCCTCGCCTGGAAGATGGCGCTCTGGTCGCGATTGCGCCGTACCGACCGCCTCGATGAACTGATCGAGCTCTTCTTCCGCGACGCGCGCGACCACGCGGGAACGTGGTCCGGCGGCCTCTATCCCAACCTGTTCGCCGCGCATCCGCCGTTCCAGATCGACGGAAACCTCGGCTTCACCGCGGGCATCGTCGAGGCGCTCGTGCAGAGCCATCGCGGGGAGGTCGAGCTGCTCCCGGCGCTTCCGACGCGCATCGCGACCGGATCGGTGCGCGGCCTCGTCGCACGCCCCGGCCTGATCATCGACATCGAATGGTCCGGCGGAGAGCTCGTGCGCGCCTCTCTCTCCGCGCGCCCGGGCCGGCGCACCACAGCACGGCTGCGATGGCGGGGCCGCACGTGCTGCGTTGAGGTGCGCGCCGATCGCGCCTCGGAGATCACCCCCGACATGTTCCTGGAAGCCGCCCGATGAGCGGCGCGAAGAGAGGTGCGGCCGTGGCCTATGTGCCGGATCGCTTCCTGTACGGAGGCGACTACAACCCCGAGCAATGGGGCGAGGACGTGTGGCGCGAGGACATCCGCCTCATGCGCCGCGCTCGGGTGAACACCGTGACGCTCGGAGTGTTCTCGTGGGCGAAGCTCGAACCCCGGGAGGGGGAGTACGACACCGCGTGGCTGGACCGCGTGATCGAGATGCTGACGGAGGCCGGCATCGGGTTCTTCCTCGCTACGCCCACAGCGTCGCCCCCGCCGTGGTTCACGGCGCGGTACCCGGACGCGCTCAACGTGCGCCCCGACGGCACGCGGCTCGCGCACGGATCCCGCGACACCTACGCGGTCAGTGCGCCCGCGTACCGCGCGGCGTGCCGTCGCATCGCGCGCATGCTCGCGGAGCGGTACGGCGATCACCCGGGATTGCGCGGCTGGCACGTGCACAACGAGTACGGCACGCTCGATTACGGCCCCCACGCGGCGGCGGCCTTCCGACGATGGCTGCGCGCGCGGTACGTCGAACTCGATCGGCTCAACGACGCGTGGATGACGGCCTTCTGGTCGCAGCGCTACGACGCGTGGGACGAGATCCTGCCTCCCGTCTCGACCCAGTACGTGCACAATCCCGCCCAGCTGATCGATTTCCGGCGCTACTCGTCGGACGAGATGCTCGCGGCGTACGACGAGCAGGTCCGAGAGATCCGGCAGGCGGGATCCCGGGCGCCGGCGACGACGAACTTCATGCTGCCCACGTGGAACCACCTCGAGCAGTGGTCCTGGGCCGCGCACCAGGACGTCGTCTCGGTCGATCACTACCTCGACTCGAAC
>DHCFD07801__coassemble_2064_pt1 | contig 9071 bp, 6 predicted proteins | sample DHCFD07801__metabat2_low_PE_023 | metagenome-assembled genome bin DHCFD07801
GGTTGCGGGCGAGCTCTCGCTCGCCGGCGAGGTGCGGCCGGTCACCCACGCGGCGCAGCGCCGCACCGAGGCGAAGCGTCTGGGATACGCGCGCGTGATCGATGACCGCGCGTCGACGGTCGCCGACGCACTCCGCTCGGCGCGCGATCGCGCCCCGAAGCGCCGCGAACGCTCCTTCGACAACGAGGTTCCCGGGTTCTGAACGGGAACAAACCGCCCGCGGCGCCGGTTGCAGTCGGCATGAGTGGAACGAAACGTCTCGAGGTCGATGTCTGGCTCGACATCGCATGTCCGTGGTGCGCGCTCGGCGAGAGGCGGCTCGACAGCGTGATCGAGAAGCTGCCGTTCGGGGATGCGGTCGACGTGCGGTTCCACTCGTACCAGCTCGATCCGAATGCGCCCGAGAAGGCGACGGTCACGCAGGCTGAGTACCTCGCGGGTCGCGGCATGGATCCGGCGCGGCTGGAGGAGGGGCACCGGCGCCTCAGCTCTGCGGGCAGCGAGCTCGGCTTCGAGTTCGATCACGACGCGGTCGTGCCGTCGAACACCTGGTCCGCGCACCGCATGATCCAGGCGGCGGCCGCGCACGGCGTGCAGCGCGAGGTCGTCGAGGCCCTGCTGGCCGCCTACTTCCAGAGGGGGCTCGATGTCGGAGACCCCGAGGCCCTGAAGGCCGTCGCGGTCGCGGCCGGTCTCGATGACGACGTCGCGCAGCGGGTGGTGTCCGACCCCGACGCGTTCGAGCGCGAAGCCAAGGACGACGTGGCGCGGGCCGGCCAGCTCGGCATCCAGGGCGTGCCGTTCTACGTGCTCGACGGCCGCTACGGCGTCTCGGGCGCGCAGCCCGCCGAGGTGTTCGAGCAGGCCCTGACTCAGGTGTACGACGAGATCAACCCGGCTCCCGCCGCACCGCTGAACGTGGTGGGCGCAGAGGGTGAGGCGTGCGGGCCCGACGGCTGCCCCGTCTGAAGCGGATCCGCGCTTTGGCGCCGACGGATGCCCCGCGTAGCGTAGCGGCGTGAGCACCTCGCCGAGAAGTCGCGTTGCGATCGCCCTTTCCGCGCTCGTGCCGCTCGTCGCGTTCGTGCTCGGCACGCGCGTGCGGCCTCGCCCGCCGCGCGCCGCGGGGAACGAGCCGGTCCCGGTGGTGCATGCCGACGAGGATCCGCGCCCGCCCCGGTGGATCGCGGCGCCGTCGCGTCGCAACTGGATCGCGACGGCGATCGCGGCCGTGCCGGCGGTCGTCATCATCGCGATCCTCGACCGCGACTCGGACGCACCAACCGAGCAGTGGCTGTTGCCCCTGGTGATGATCGTCTGGGCGACGTACTCGATCGTCCACTCCGTGCTGACGGTTTGCGGCCTGTGGGGCATCGAGGGCGGCCGGCTGCACCGGTCGGTCGAAGTGCGCAGAAGACGCCGGTGGGGGTTCGGGCTGACGTCGAGCGCACTGTCCATCGCCGTGCAGACGCCCATCGTCGTGCTCGTCATCGTGGCCGCCATCGTGGTGACGCCCGCGTTCCGGGGCGATCGGTATCTCGTGGCTCTCGTGCTCGCCTTTGTCCTGATCACCTGGGTCAATACGGCGCTGCTCTTCACGGAGAACTACATCTCGCGCGGGCGCGGCGGACTCGCCTTCCCGGGGCGCGGATGCATCGGCTTCGCTGACTACCTGTACTTCTCGCTCGCCGTGCAGATGACGTTCGGCACCTCCGACGTCGTCATCACCGACCGCTCAACGCGGCGCAACGTCACGGTGCACGCGGCGACCGCGTTCGCCTTCAACACCGTCATCATCGCGATGATCGTCTCGCTCCTCGTCAGCGGCTGAGCGCGCGGCGGATCCGGGTGTTCGCCGCGACGATCCGCACGATCCCGTCGGGCAGCCGCCGTGGCGCCCTCACTCCGCGGACGGCGCGTCGCGGCTCCACGGTGCTGTCGCGTGCGGAATGCGCCAGCGGAACCGCAGCGACGCGACCCGGAACGCGAAGACGAACCCGGCCACCGCGAGGCCCGCCAGTGAGGAGTACCAGCCCAGTTCCCACAGCACCGCGACGAGCGCGGCGCCGATGATCGCCGGAACCGCATACAGGTCGTTGGGGTTGAACAGCTGCGGAACGCGGTTGGCCACGACGTCGCGCAGCAGGCCGCCGCCGACACCGGTGGTCACACCGAGCACGATCGCCGAGACCGAGTTCAGGCCGGCGTTGAGCGCCGTGACCGTGCCGGTCGTGCAGAACAGGGCGAGGCCGCCGGCGTCGAACACGAGCAGCGTGCGCCGGAAGCGCTGCACACCCCGGGCGAGCAGATAGACCAGCAGCGCCGCGAGCACGGGCGGAACCAGGTTGATCGGTTCGTCGAAGGCGGCCGGCGGCGCGCCGATGATCAGGTCGCGGATCACACCGCCGCCCAGGCCGGTCAGTGCGCCGAGCAGCAGCGACCCGACGAGGTCGAACCCGCGGCCCGCGGCCAGCAGGCACCCCGAGATCGCGAAGAAGAAGGTGCCGAACAGGGTGGCCACGAGCGCCCAGGTCACTTCGCCGCCTCGTGCGCGTCCGCAGTTCTCATGCTCATCAGACTGCTCCCCGCCGCGCGCGGGCGCAACATCCCGCCGTACGGGCGCGCTGCGAGCGCGGTCGGCAGCGATGGCGCCAATATGCTCGGACCATGACGATCGATGAACGCGGATCAGCCTCCCGACAGGGCACGCCCGCCATACGGAGAACGCCCCACGCGATTGCGCTCGAGCAGGCCATGCGATCCGATCGCTGATCACCGACGAACACCGTCTCGCCAACGAAGAATCCCCCGCGAGCCCTGTGATTCCAGGGCCCCGCGGGGGATTTCTGCTGGCGGTGGCGGTGGGATTTGAACCCACGGTAGGGGGTTACCCTACACAACATTTCGAGTGTTGCACCTTCGGCCGCTCGGACACGCCACCGAGATCAAGCTTACGGATCGGTGACCAGCGCGCAAAATCAGCAGGCTGGGGATCGGCTGAGGGTCAGGCGCGGAATGCACCCGCGAAGATCGCGCCGAACGCCGGAAAATGATCGATTGTGATCTATATGAGCCAAACGAACCTTGACGTTCGTTTGTGTTTGCCTATTGACTGGGTCGCGCAGTGAAGCAGCTTTTCGCGTCCATCGCCGGGCGCACAGGCCGAGCGGCATCGATGCCGCAGACCCACGGAGACATCTGACATGACCTCGATGAGACGACCACGCATGCACGCCCGCAGCAGATCCTGGCGGAGGGGCGGTGCAGCCGGCGTCGCGTCGGCGCTGATCGTCGCCACAATCGCGGTGCCGTACGCCGCGAACGCCGCGGCCGGAGAGGATCCGGTTGCGATCGACGTGACCGGCGCCGACATCGCGGCCGCGGCGGAGAACCGCAATGGGCTCACGTTCAAGGGCTTCGGCGTGCTCTCGGCGAACTCGACGAGCGCCCTGCTGATGGACTACAAGGCCGAGCAGCCCGAGAAGTACTGGGAGCTGCTGACGACGCTCTACGGCGGTGAACACCCGATCATGAACACCGTCAAGATCGAGATGGGCAACGACCGCAACACCTCGACCGGGCCGAACGTCGCCACGATGCGCAGCCGCGACGAGTACCCGAATGTGCTCCGCGAGCCGGGATTCCAGTTCGCCGCCGACGCGCAGCTCGTCGCCGAGGGCGACATCCACCTGAGCATCCTCCGGTGGGCCACGCCCGCGTGGGTGGCCGACAAGGCCGACGAATACATCTGGTTCAAGAACACCGTCCTCGCGGCATATCGCGAGTACGGCATCATGGTCGACTCGATCAATCCCGATTACAACGAGACGCACGATCCGAAGGCGTCGGTGTACAAAGAGTTCTCGGCGAAGGTGGCCGCAGACGAGGCGGGATACGAGGGCGCCACGAACGAGGATCCGAACAATGGCTACTCGTCACCCGAGGAGAAGGCGCTGTTCCAGGCGGTGCGCACCGTCGCGGGGGATACCGTCGGCACGCCGCCGACCACGTTCGGCGACCAGCTGACCGATCCCGACGATGCTTCGCTGCGCGATGCCGTCGACATCATGGGCTTCCACTACAGCAGCGCCGACGACCAGAACGCGAACATGACGAAGGCTGCCGAACAGCTCGACATGGAGGTCTGGAACTCCGAGGGGCAGGCGACCTTCTCGAACTCGGCCGACCGCCCGCACAACACGCACGACGACGAAGCCGGCGGCACCGGAACCGGCATCGGCGGCACGAACAGCGCGCTCGAGATGGGCAACTGGATCACGACCGGGTTCGACGCATCGCGCCGCACGATGACGATCTACCAGCCCGCCATCGGATCGTTCTACGACGGGTTCCAGTACTCGTCGAAGGAGCTCGTCAGCGCTCGCGACCCCTGGTCGGGGTGGCTGTACTACGACGCCGGGCTCGCCGTTCTGCAGCACTTCACGCAGTTCGCGCAGCTCGGGTGGGAGAACGAGACGGGCGACGCCGACGCGAACGGCATCTGGCGCGCGATCCCGCAGGCCTCGGACAGCGAGCTCGGCCAGGGCAACCCGCCGAGCGGTGCGCGCGAGGGCGGCGACTCGTACACCACGCTCGCCGCCCCGGATGCGTCCGACTTCTCGACCGTCATCATCAACGACAGCTCCTTCACGCGCACGTACGAGATCACGGCGACGGATCTCGACCTCGACGACGACCAGGCGATGGAGGTCTGGGAGACGCGGGCCGCAGACGATGGCGAGGCCTACGACGCGAACTACGTCGCGCCCGTCGAAGAAGTGCGCCCGAGCGCGGACGGCACCTATACGGTCACGGTGGCGCCGTGGTCGGCCGCCACCGCGACCACACTGGATCTCGCGGAGGAGTCGGACGGCGTGCTGACGCCGCGCGACGGGGCGGGCAACCGACTGCCGACGTCGCCCGAATACACCGACGACGACGGCGGGCGCGACGTGCTCGACACCGATGAGACGGGCACGGTCAACGGGGTCACCGACGACGGCGTGCTGTACGCCGACGACTTCGATTACGCGGAGGAGGACGACATCCTCACGTACGATCCCGCATCCGGCGAACTCGTCGCATCCGGCGAGACGTTCCTCGGATCCCGCGGTGCGAAGGACAAACCCGCCGGTACGCCGGGCGCGAGCGAGGCCTTCGCCGGCGCGACTCCGCGCTACACGAACGACACGAACGGGGCATTCGAATCCGTCGCGACGGGCGATCCCGAGCACGGCCGCGTGCTGCGCCAGCAGGTGGGCCCGGACATGGTGGGCAGCGCGTGGAACGGCGGCGACCCGAAGACGACGATCGGCGACTTCCGCTGGGCGAACTACACGGTGTCGACCGACGTGCTCTTCGAGCCCGGGAGCGACCGCTACGCGACGCTCGGCGCGCGCGAGCAGGGCGGCACGTCGAACGGACAGAACGTGTCGGCCGCAGAGCTGCGCGTGGATCCGTCGGGAGCGTGGGAGCTGCAGCGGTACGGGAAGAAGGTCGCGAGCGGCCTCGCCTCCGACGTCGAGGGAACGAACTTCCAGACGGGATCCGACGTGTGGAACACCCTCGGCGTCCGCGTCGCGGGAGACACCTACACGGCGTTCCTCAACGGTGTGCAGGTCGCGGAGTACGTCGACCCGTCGCCGCAGGCGACCGGGCGGATCCAGCTCGGTTCGTCGTTCGGCTTCACGCAGTTCGACAACCTCGAGATCACCCCGATCGACGGGTACACCCCGTACTACACCGACGTCATCGACGGAATGCATCAGAGCAGCTGGGCCGACACCTCGACCGCGGTGCTCTCATTCGATGACCAGTGGCGGCACGTCAACGGTCAGGGCATGTTCGAGTGGCAGCGCTCGAGCAGCTTCAGCACGGGCGCCGGGGCGACGATGAGCTACACATTCACGGGGACGGGCCTCGACCTGATCGGCGCGAACAGCGGCGAGGCGCTGCTGAACGTCTCGGTCGATGGATCGCCGGTGCTCCGGAACGCGCCGACGCTCGAGGCCGGCGCGGAGAAGACGGCGCTGCAGGTGCGCGGGCTCTCCGACGCCGAGCACACGGTCGAGTTCCAGGTCGCCGGTGATGCGGAGTTCAACGTCGACGCGGTCGGCGTGGTGAAGTCCATGGCGGATCCCTCCGCGATCGACCTCGCTCCGCTGAACGAGGCGATCGCGACGGGCGAGGCGCAGGAACCTGAGGGACACGATCCCGAGAAGTGGGCGGTCGTCGAGACGACGCTCGCGGCGGCGCAGTCGGCGGTCGCGGATCCGGCGGCCTACGGGCTCGACGCGGAGGGCGCGTCTGCGCTCGCCGAGCGCCTCGAGCGCGCCGTCGAGCAGCTGACCGCCCTCGACGTCGAGAAGATCGGGTTGGCCGGGGCGGTGAGCGCGGGGCAGAAACTGCCGGAGACGGTCGTCGTCGACGGCACCGAACGCGCCGTCACGTGGGACCAGGACGCGATCGACGCCCCGCGCGTCGCCTACGAGACGCTCGCCGTCCGAGGCGTGCTCGACGAGAAGACCGCGGTCGAGGCGGAGTACGAGGTCGTGCCCGACGGCATCGCGTACTACATCGATGCGGGCACGGCCGGCGAGCCGTCTCCGCAGTACGCGGCGGTCGCCAGCGCCTTCCCGGGCCTGCGGAACGACGCGGTCGACCGGCCCTCCGACGCGGCTGACAGCTGGGGATACATCGCGGACGGCATGAACGTGAAAGACGGCGAAGACCCGGCCGACAAGTACGCGACGGGGCTCTGGCAGGAGACCGACGAGCTGCGCTACCGGCTTCCGCTCGAGGCCGGAACGTACACGCTGACGGCCGGATTCGCCGAGTGGTGGGGCGTGAACCGCCCCATGACGCAGTCGGTGTCGGTCGCCGGTGACGAGCTCGCAACGGGCGACATCGACCTGTCGGGCGCGAACAGCCGCGTGTCGGGCGAGCTCACTTTCACGCTCGATGAGCCGGCGACGGTCGACTACCTCGTGGCGGGCACGAGCGCGGATCCGGTGATCTCGTGGCTCGCGGTGGCGGAAGAACCGCGCGCCGACGAGCTGGCGCTCGAACCGACGGCGTCCACGCGCCTCGTGCGGGGCGACGTGGTCCTCGTCGCGCAGGTGCGCAACGCCGATGACCAGAGCGCCGACATCACGGTGGAGACGGCGTACGGCGAGAAGACGTTCCGCGATGTCGCGCCCGGCGACACGGTGACGACGTCGTTCAGCACGCGCCAGCCGCAGATCCCCGCGGGCGAGATCCAGGTGACGGGAACGGGCACCGACGGTGCCGAGCACGCGTCATCGGCGTCATACGACGCTGTGGAGTAGCGGGCGCACGAACGCGGCCGGGCGCATATCGCCCGGCCGCGTTCTCTGTGCGTGAGGGGAAGGCGTTACGCCTCGCCCTCCGCCTGGGACGGGTGCTTCTCGAACCACTGGGGGCGGCCGATGAACAGGTCGGCGTCGCAGTCGTAGATGTCGTTCATGGTGTTCTCCTCTTCATCGGGGATGGGACCAACGCGCCGGGTGCGCTGATCCGTGGAACTCGGAAAATCGGTGTTTCTCCGAGCATGCCCCGCTGAAGTGGGTTTTAACCCGCCAGCGTGCGCTTAAGAAGCGCGGTTCTTAAGAATGTGTTATGCCGTGGCGACGGCTGCGGCGATGTCGGTGCGGAACTGGCCGCCCTCGAGGCCGATGCGTCCGATCGCCTCGTAGGCGCGCTCGCGCGCCTGCGCGAACGTGGATCCGGTGCCCACGACGTTCAGCACGCGCCCCCCGGTCGCGATCAGCGCGCCGTTCTCGACCGCTGTCGCCGCGTGCGTGATGTGCACGCCGTCGATCTGTTCGGCGTCGTCGAGGCCGGTGATCTTGCGCCCCGTGATCGTGGCGGCCGGATAGCCCTCGCTCGCGAGCACCACGGTGACCGCGGCCTCGTCGCGGAAGGTCGGAGCCGCGTGCTCCTCGAGGGTGCCCTCGGCGCAGGCCATGAGCAGATCGGCGAGAGAGGTCTCGAGCCGCGGCAGCACGATCTGCGTCTCGGGGTCGCCGAAGCGCGCGTTGAACTCGATCACGCGCACGCCCTCGTCGGTGATGATCAGGCCCGCGTACAGCAGGCCGATGAAGGGGGATCCGTCGCGGTCGAGCTCGCGGATCACCGGCTCTGCCACCGTGCGCGTCACCTCTGCGACGAACGCATCGATGCTGCCGAAGCCGTCGGCGAGCCAGGGGAGCGGTGAGTACGCGCCCATGCCGCCCGTGTTCGGGCCGAGGTCGCCGTCGAGTGCGCGCTTGAAGTCCTGTGCGGGGGTGAGGGGACGCACCGTGTCGCCGTCGCTGAGGAAGAACAGCGACACCTCGGGGCCGGAGAGGAACTCCTCGACCAGCACCGGACCGTGCGGGAGGTACGCGGCCGCGTGGTCGAGAGCGGCGGCGCGATCGTCGGTCACGATGACGCCCTTGCCCGCGGCCAGCCCATCGGCCTTCACGACGTAGGGTGCGCCGAACTCATCGAGTGCCGCGGCCGTCTCGTCGATCGTGCGGGCGTGGGTGGCGCGCCCGGTCGGAACATCGGCGTTCTGCATGATGCGCTTCGCGAACGCCTTGGACCCCTCGAGCTGTGCGGCCTGCTTGCCCGGACCGAACACGGGGATCCCGCGCTCACGCAGCGCGTCGGCGACGCCGGCGACGAGCGGCGCCTCGGGGCCGATCACCACGAGGTCGACGGCATGGGCCTGTGCGAACTCGGTCACGGCACCGGGGTCCATCATGTCGACGTCGACGAGGGCGGCATCGCGCGCGATCCCGGCATTGCCCGGGGCGGCGAGCACCTCGTGGTCGGCGCCGTCTGACGCGAGGGCGAGGACGATGGCGTGCTCACGAGCACCCGAACCGAGAACGAGGATCTTCACCCCTCCAGGGTACCGGCGGGCGCGCATGCACATCTACGGCAGAACGTGCGGCCGGCCGCAGGAGCCGACCGGCTCGGCGCCAATGGGCCCCGAATTGCCGTAGTCGTGCGCCGGCGGCGCGGGACACCGCGGCAGAATGGGCACCATGACCCGCAAGATCGAT
>DHCFD07801__coassemble_2080_pt1 | contig 9005 bp, 7 predicted proteins | sample DHCFD07801__metabat2_low_PE_023 | metagenome-assembled genome bin DHCFD07801
GAGGGCGGCATCATCATGGGCCTCGACGGCGTGCGCGACGCGTACGAGACCGGCCGCGGTTCCGTCAAGGTGCGCGCGAAGGCGCAGATCGAGCAGATCGGCCCGCGCCGCACCGGCATCATCATCACGGAGCTGCCGTACATGGTCGGCCCCGAGCGCGTCATCGAGAAGCTCAAGGACGCCGTTCAGTCGAAGAAGCTGCAGGGCATCAGCGACGTCAACGACCTGTCCGACCGCAAGCACGGCCTGCGCCTCGTGATCGGCATCAAGACCGGCTTCGACGCCGAGGCGGTGCTCGAGCGCCTGTACCGCCTCACGCCCCTCGAAGACTCGTTCGGCTTCAACAACGTGGCGCTCGTCGACGGCCAGCCGTCGACGCTCGGGCTGCGTGACATGCTCGTCGTCTATGTGAATCACCGCATCGACGTGATCACGCGCCGCACGACCTACCGCCTCGCGCGACGTCGCGAGCGCCTGCACCTCGTGCAGGGCCTGCTCATCGCCATCCTCGACATCGACGAAGTCATCCAGGTCATCCGTTCGTCCGAGACGAGCGAAGAGGCGCGCACCCGCCTGTGCCAGGTGTTCGATCTCGACGAGGTGCAGGCCGAGTACATCCTCGAGCTGCGGCTGCGTCGGCTCACGAAGTTCTCACGGATCGAGCTGGAGTCGGAGCGCGACGAGCTGCTGGCCGAGATCGCGAAGCTCGAGGAGCTCCTCGGCTCCGACGAGTTGATCCGTCGCCAGGTCGCGCTCGAGCTCGAAACCGTCTCCGACGAGCTCGGCACTCCCCGGCGCACCGTGCTGATGAACGCGAAGCCGCAGCCGAAGAAGTCAGCGAAGGCAACCGAGCAGGATCTGCAGATCGCCGACGCTCCCACCGTCGTGGCACTGTCGACGACGGGCCGCGCGATCCGCATCGACGTTCCCGAGGGCGAGGAGGTCGCGGCCCCGGCGCGCCGGGCGAAGCACGACGCGATCCTGTCGTCCGCGCGCACGACGGTGCGCGGCGAGCTGGGGGCGGTCACCTCCCACGGACGCCTCGTGAGGTTCCACCCCGTCGATCTGCCCTCGGTGCCGCCCACGTCGATCTCACTCAGCGCCGGCCAGCGCCTGCGCGACTACATCGGGCTGACCGACAAGACCGAGCTCATCCTCGGGCTCGTCGAGCTCGGCTCGGAGGATCCGCTCGCGATCGGCACGGCCCAGGGCATCGTCAAGCGCGTCGTGCCGTCGGCGCTCGCGGCGAAGCCCTCGCTCGAGGTCATCTCTCTGAAGCCCGGTGACCGCGTCGTCGGGATCGCACGAACGGCAGATGACTCCGACCTCGTGTTCGTCACGACCGACGCTCGTCTGCTGCGCTTCTCCGCCGCGTCGGTGCGGCCCCAGGGCGCGACCGCGGCGGGGATGTCCGGCATCAAGCTCGCGGCGGGATCGACCGCCCTCTTCTTCGGTTCCGTCACGGGCGACGGCAACGTCGTCGTGACGGTGTCGACCTCATCGACGGCACTGCCGGGCACCGATCCCGGACGCGCGAAGATCAGCGACTTCGGCGAATACCCGTCGAAGGGCCGCGCGACCGGCGGCGTGCGCGCGCACGCGTTCCTGAAGGGCGAGGACGGGCTGCAGCTCGCCTGGGCGGGCCCCGATCCCGCCTACGCCCTCGATGCGAAGGGATCCGTGCGCAAGCTGCCGATGACGCTGTCGAAGCGCGACGGGTCCGGCCAGCTGCTCGACGCGCCGGTCGACACGATCGGCAGGGCACTGTAGCGTCGCGCGCATGAGGATCGTCATCTCGGGCGCGAGCGGCTCCCTCGGACGCGCCCTCGCCGCCTCGCTCGTCCGCGACGGCCACGAGGTCGTGGCGCTGACGCGCACGCCGGGCCGGGCACCGATCCGCGGCGCGATCGAAGTCGGGTGGGACCCCGCCGACGTGCCCGCGTGGGCGCACGTGCTCGAGTCCGACGACGAGGTCGCCGTCGTCAACCTCGCGGGCAAGCCCGTCGACTGCCGGCCGACCGAGCACAACATCCGGGAGCTCCGCGACTCGCGCGTGCACGCTACGCACGCGCTCGTGGCGGCATCCGAGCGACGCAGCCGCCCCGTCGATCGCTGGGTGCAGGCATCGACGACGGCGATCTACGGCGACACGGGCGACGAGCTCATCACCGAGCGCACTCCGGACCCGGAGCAGGGCCTTCCGCAGATGACGGGGATCGTTCTGCCGTGGGAGCAGGCGTCGCGCTCGGCGAACGCCGCGCACCTCGTCACCCTGCGCACGTCGATCGTTCTCGACCGTCGCACCCCCGCGCTCGATCGGCTGCTCCTCCCCGCCCGCCTCGGGTTCGGCGGGCCGATCGCCGGCGGGCGGCAGTGGTTCAGCTGGATCCACGTGGCCGACTGGCTGCGCATCGCCCGGGCGGCCCTCGGGCTCGATCCGCAGCTCACCCTGCCCGATGCGCCGGTGATCGCGGCGTCTCCGCACCCCGTGCGCAATGCCGAGCTGATGCAGCTGCTGCGACAGGCGGTCGGCATGCCGATCGGACTGCCCACGCCCGAGTTCGTACTGCGACTCGCCTCGATCGGGCTCCGCACGGATCCCCTCCTCGCCCTCACGGGGAGGCACACGACATCGGCGGTGCTCGCCGACCGCGGCTTCGCATTCCGTCATCCGACGCTCGGCAGCGCGCTCGACGACCTGCTCGGCTGACCGTCACGCTTCCAGCGCGAGACTCCAGGCGGGCGTCTCGGGGCGCTGCGCCTCGAGGGTGTCCGACAGCGCGGTGCGGAAGGCGCGCACGGCCGGATGCGCGGCGCGCCCGGATCGCGCCGCCGTATAGAGCACGCGGTGCGGATGATCCGGCAGGCTCACCAGGGTGAGCCCGTCGAGGTGCGGAGAGGAGATCAGCGCCGGGATGAAGGCAACGGCGTGTCCCGTGCGAACGAGGTGCGCGTGCAGCAGCAGATCCGGGCTCTCAACCTTCACTGCAGGCTCGAACCCCGCGCGGCGGCAGACCGAGCGCGCCCATCTGCCCGTCGGGGTATCGTCAGGGTCCATCACCCACGGAGCGTCGGCGAGGTCGCTCAGCCGGCGCGGCCGCGCGGCGAGCGGACCCACGGCGGGGATCGCGAGGCACAGCGGATCCATGAGCAGGTCCGAGCGGTCGATGCCGCTGCGCACGCGCTCGGGGACGCCGGGGTACTGCTCGCCCAGGATCAGGTCGAACTCGTGCGACAGCAGCCCGTCGTAGGCCTGCTCGTGCTCGCGCTGTGTGATGTCGACTCGCAGGCCGGGATTCTGCTCCGCCATGCGATCGAGCGCGTTCGGCACGATCGCCACGACGACGCTCTGGAACGACGCCACGCTCAGCGCTCCCCGCAGCGCGCTCTGCGACGCGGCGAGCTCGGATTCCGCCCGTTCGAGACGCGCGATCGCCGCATCGGCATGCTCGACGAGAGCCTCCGCGTCGCCGGTGAGGCGCACCCCGCGCCCGATGCGCTCGAGCAGCACGACCCCGGTCTCGCGCTCGAGCTGCGCGAGCTGCTGCGACACCGCGGACGGCGTATACGACAGCGCCCGCGCCGTGGCGGCGATCGTCCCCCGCCGCGAGAGCTCGCTCAGCACGTGCAGCCGCACCAGATTGAGCATCAGTTTTCCTTATGTTTATCGTTCATAAACAGTTGCTGGACTGATCATAGGAGATCGCGAAGACTGGATGCATGACGACGGCCACGCCCACCTCCGCGCGCATCGGCATTCCGATCGCCCTGATCGCCGGGTCCTGTGCCTCGCTGCAGTTCGGCGCGGCGCTCGCGGTTCAGCTCTTCCCCGATGTCGGAGCGTGGGGCGTCGCCGCTCTGCGGCTCCTGATCGCGGCAACCCTGCTCGTCGCCGTGTCACGGCCGAAGATCCGCCCGTGGCGGCGCGAGGAGTGGATGGCCATCGCATGGTTCGGGCTGTCGCTCGCGGGCATGAACGGCTTCTTCTACGCGGCGATCGAGCGCCTGCCGCTCGGTCCGGCCGTCGCGATCGAGTTCCTCGGCCCGCTCGCGCTCGCGGCCGCGCTGACACGCCGCCTCGCCGACGCGGCATGGGTCGGCCTCGCCGTCACGGGCGTGGGCCTGTTCGGGCTCGACAGCGTGATCGGGTCGGATCCGCTCGATCTTTTCGGCGCCGGGCTCGCGCTGATCGCCGCCGCGTTCTGGGTGCTGTACATCCGCGGGAGCGCACGCGTCGGACGTCTCGTCCCGGGCATCGGCGGACTCGCGATGGCCCTCGCGATCGCCTCCGTCGCGCTCCTCCCCTTCGGGGTTCCCGCGGTCGCCGCGCTGGCCGCGCGCCCGGAGCTCCTCTGGCTCGCTCTGGGCACCGCGGTGTTTGCATCCGTCGTGCCGTACACGCTGGAGCTGCTGGCGCTGCGGCGCCTGCCGCAGCGCGTCTTCGGCGTGCTGATCAGCCTCGAGCCGGTCTTCGCCGCCCTGTTCGGCTGGCTGCTCCTCGCACAGACCATCGGGGCGATGAAGATCGCGGCCATCGCGCTCGTCGTCGCGGCGAGCGTCGGCATCACCCTCGCGACGCGCGAGAAGCCGCTCGCTCCGCCGGAACCCGTATTGACGGGCGCGATCCCGACGGTCACGGGCGCGATCAGGATCCAACCGGCCCGCGATTAGCGCTACGCGTCGATCGCTTCCTTGTCGAGGTCCGCTGCGCCCTGCACGATGAACTCGCGCCGCGGCGCGACCTCGTTGCCCATGAGCATCTCGAACACGTGGCCGGCCGCCTCGGCGTCGGCCATGCGCACGCGGCGCAGCAGACGCCCGTCGCGCGACATCGTCGTCTCGGCCAGCTGGTCGGCGTCCATCTCGCCGAGCCCCTTGTAACGCTGGATCGGCTCCTGCCACCGCTTGTTCTGGCGGCGCAGCTTCGCGAGCAGCGCGTTGAGCTCACGGTCGCTGTAGGTGTAGATCGTCTCGTTCGGCTTCGATCCGGGGTTCATGACGACGACGCGATGCAGCGGCGGAACGGCGGCGTATACGCGCCCGTCTTCGATCAGGGGGCGCATGTAACGGTAGAACAGCGTCAGCAGCAGCGTGCGGATGTGAGCCCCGTCGACGTCGGCGTCACTCATCATGATCACCTTGCCGTAGCGCGCCGAGCCGATGTCGAACGAGCGACCGGATCCCGCTCCGACGACCTGGATCAGCGCCGCGCACTCGGCGTTCGACAGCATGTCGGCGATCGAGGCCTTCTGGGTGTTCAGGATCTTGCCGCGGATCGGGAACAGCGCCTGGTGCTCGCTGTCGCGCGCCTTGCGGGCAGTGCCGAGCGCCGAGTCGCCCTCGACGATGAAGAGCTCGGTGTCGGAGACGTCGGTCGAACGGCAGTCGATCAGCTTCGCGGGCAGCGACGACGACTCCAGCGCGTTCTTCCGGCGCTGGGTCTCCTTGTGCGCCCGAGCCGAGACACGGGCCTTCATCTCGCTGACGACCTTCTCGAGCAGCATCGAGACCTGGTTCTTGTCGTCGCGCTTGGTCGAGGAGAACCGCTGCTTCATGCCGTCGCGCACGACCTTCGCCACGATCTGACGCACCGCGGGCGTGCCCAGCACTTCCTTCGTCTGTCCCTCGAACTGCGGCTCGGGAAGGCTCACGTTGAGCACCGCCGTGAGCCCGGCGAGCACGTCGTCCTTCTCGAGCTTGTCGCTGCCGACCTTGAGACGGCGGGCGTTCTTCTCGACCTCGGCGCGCAGCTGCTTCGTGAGCTCCTGCTCGAACCCCTGCTGGTGGGTGCCGCCCTTCGGCGTGGCGATGATGTTCACGAACGAGCGCATGTGCGTGTCGTACCCCGTGCCCCAGCGCAGCGCGATGTCGACGTTGCAGTCGCGCACCACCTCGGTCGACTTCATCGAACCATCGGCCTGCAGCGTCGGCACCGTCTCGGTGAAGGAACCGGTGCCCTCGAGGCGCCACGTATCGGTCACCGGTGCGTCGGTCGAGAGGAACTCGACGAACTCGCCGAGGCCGCCGTCGAACTTGTAGGTCGTCTCGCGCACTCCCGTCTCGGGGTCGTCGGCGAAGCGCTCATCGCGCACGACGATCTCGAGCCCCGGGACGAGGAAGGCCGTCTGACGAGCGCGCGTGACGAGCTCGTCGTACTGGAACGCCGCATCCTTCGTGAAGATCTGGCGATCGGCCCAGTACCGCACGCGGGTGCCCGTGACGCCGCGGGGCGCCTTCCCCGCAACGCGCAGCTCGCTGCCGTTCTCGAACGGGGAGAAGGACGCGTCGGGGCGCGGTTCGCCCGTGTCGGAGAACACGCCGGGCTCGCCGCGGTGGAAGCTCATCGCGTAGATCTTGCCGCCGCGATCGACCTCGACATCGAGGCGCTCGCTCAGCGCGTTGACGACCGAGGCGCCCACGCCGTGGAGGCCGCCGGAGGCGGCATAGGATCCGCCGCCGAACTTCCCTCCGGCATGCAGCTTGGTGTAGACGACCTCGACGCCCGTGAGCCCGGTGCGCGGCTCGACATCGACGGGCACGCCGCGGCCGCGGTCCTGCACTTCGACGCTGCCGTCGGCGCGCAGGATCACCACGATGCGGTCCCCGTTGCCGGCGACCGCCTCATCCACCGAGTTGTCGATGATCTCCCACAGGCAGTGCATCAGGCCCGGCGAACCGTTGGAGCCGATGTACATGCCGGGCCGTTTGCGCACGGCCTCGAGCCCTTCGAGAACCTGAAGATGATGGGCGGAGTACTCGGTCGTCACAATATTCGAGCTTATCTTCGAATGCCCGGGCAGACCGGCGGAACACACGGAACGGACGTTGTGCGTACGCCGTCGGCGAAACCTCGCACCGTGAGGAAATCTTTGTCGCGGCTCCATGGTTGTATGAGGCATGGCCCGCAATACCGAACGACTCACGAAGGAGACAGATCGATGACTGCAACACCCCTGGCCGACGCCCCTGTCTCTCACCGACTCACGGCCCTCGATCGCTGTGACGCATGCGGCGCGCAGGCATACATCGCCGCCGAGGTCGGCGGAAGCGAGCTGCTCTACTGCGCGCACCACGGGCGCAAGTTCGAAGAGAAGCTGCGCGCTGTCGCCACGAACTGGCACGACGAGACCGACAAGCTTCAGGACTGATCCGGTCCGATCCGAAGGGCCGTCTCCGATCGGAGGCGGCCCTTTCGCATTCGCGTCCGGACAATGACCGTTTGATCGGGGCTCGTCGTCAGCCGACGTACACGCGCGGCACGAGCGGGGATACGCGCAGCAGCGGTTCCTCGCCGACCGTGCCGATGGCCTCGCCGAGGTCGGTCGGGGTCGGTTCGCCGCGGGTGCCGGGTCCGAACAGGATCACGTCGTCGCCGATCGCCGCACCGGGCCATGTCTCGACGCGCGAGGTGAAGGCGTCGACCCGCACGAGGGCCCTCTCCCCGCCCGGCGTCGCGACGTGGGTGCGCCCTGCGAGCGCGGAGGGGAATCCGTCGACGGACCCGATCGCGACCTCGACATCGGTCCCGACGGACACGACGGGTGCGACGAGTGAGGAGATCGGTGCCGTACCACCGATCTCCGGCCCGTCCTCCGACCGGATCCCATAGCAGAACGCGCCGATGCGCACGAGGTCGTAGCGGAACTCCGGGCGATGCCACGCTGCCGCACTCGCCGCGAGATGGCGCATCTCGGGCGTGAGGCCCGCATCGCGGGCGATGCCGACGGCGTGATCGAACTCGGCGCGCGAGGCGTCGTCTTCGGCATCGCTCGCCTCCGCGATATGGGTCCAGATCCCGGCCACGCGGATGCGCCCTGCCCGCTCGAGCTCGGCCGCTCGCGCGCAGAACGCCGCCCAGGCCTCCGGACGCACGCCGTTGCGGTGCAGTCCTGTGTCGATCTTGAGGTGCAGCGTCGCCGTGCTCGGTGCCGTCGCCGCACGCTCGAGGTAGTCCGCGTCGCCGACGCCGAGCTCGATCCCCTCGGCGACTCCGAGACGGGCCTCTTCGGCGGAGAGCGTCATCCAGCACAGCACGCGGGCTCGTCCTCCGGCGGTGCGCTTCGCCCGCACGGCGCTGTCGAGGTCGATGCCCCCGAACCAGACGGCGCCCGCATCGAGCGCCGCGGCGACGATCGGCTCGACGCCCTGTGCGTAAGCGTCGTCCTTGATGACGACGAGCGCCTCCGCGGGTGCCATGCGCTCTCGTACCGCGCGCACGTTCTCGCGCAGGCGCTGCAGGTCGATGCGCAGCTCAGCACCGGTCATGGTCATGCCGCCTCCTCCCGAGATGCGCAGAGGCCGACAACGGCAGCGAGCTCGAGCTCGGTCCACCCGGTTGCCTCGGCCCACGCCCGCAGCAGGTCGGGCCGGTCCGTCCCGAAGAACAGCGCCTCGTCGCGCACCGCGACGTCGAGATCGCCGATGTCGACGACGCATACGTCCATGGCGACTCGGCCGACGATCGGAGCCTCGGCGCCCGCGATCAGCACGGAGGCGCGGGAGCCGATGGCGCGCGCGACGCCCTGCGCATACCCACCGGAGACGAGCGCGACCCGCGTGTCGCGAGCCGCTCGGTGGCGGTAGCCGTACGAGACACCGTCTCCCGCGTACAGCGGTTTGACCTGCAGCACTGGAGCGACGAGCGTCATCACGGGTTCCCCCTTCCCCTCGAGGCCGAAGACCGCCTCGAGCGGGAGGGCACGAGTCGCAGCGGACGCGAGTCCGCAGCGGCCGGCGTCCTCGTCCGCGATCGCGCACGTCACGCCCGCTGCGCGCGCGGCAGCGGCGACGAGAGGGGCCCCGTGTCCGCAGGCATCACGACGGAGGTCGATCGCTGCGCCGGGTGCCGCCCGCAGCGCTCGCGCGATGTTGCGTTCGAGCGCGGAGCGCGACACGCGTGCGCGCGGCATGCTCATCCCCAGAATCGGATCACTCATCCGCCCTAGACTATGACGGGGTCGTGCGGTGCCTCTTCAGCGCGCCGCACGAGCCGTCCACTTACCGCC
>DHCFD07801__coassemble_2103_pt1 | contig 8916 bp, 8 predicted proteins | sample DHCFD07801__metabat2_low_PE_023 | metagenome-assembled genome bin DHCFD07801
TGCAGGTGCTCGGGCAGCAGCCGCGTCATCGTCTCCGATACCGAGGCCAGGTGCGCGTCGACCGTGCGCGACGGATCGATCTCGATGCCGTCGACGCGTCCGCCGGATCCCTCCCAGAGGGTGACGGCGTCGTCGCCGACGCGCCGCTCCCAGAGGTGCCCGAGGTTGTGCGCGGGATCCGTCGACACGACGAGCACGCGGGATCCGTTCTGTGCGTGGGCGAGCGCCAGCGACGACGCGACGGACGTCTTGCCGACGCCGCCCTTCCCTCCCACGAAGATCGCGTGACGATCGGCGGTGGCGGCGACGAGGCCGGTCATGGCGCGGGCCTCGGATCGGAACGGTTCAGCAGCACGAGATGTGGTCCAAGGGGCTGCGCTCCCATCCGGCGCGCTGATGCCAGTCGTGGAAGTCCTCGTAGACGGCGGGCAGCAGCTCGGCGGTGTAGTAGGCGGCGGGATCGGGCACGCCGAGGGATTCGGCGAGCACCACGAGCATGAAGTGGTCGTCCTCGTCGCGCCGGGACCGCGCGAAGGTTCGGCGGTACGGGCCCGCATAGAACTCGCTCAGCCCCTGGGAGAACGCGGCCCAGCGCGACGAGAACGTCATGTCACTTCACCATCGGCACACGACCGGTCACGTGATCGGTGAGGTCGGCGTCGTCGGCCTCCGGCGGCTCCGTCGCGGCCCGCCGCATCGCGGCGATGCCCTCCGCGCCGACCCAGATCGTCGCGATGATGATGATCACGTCGAGCGCGAGCAGCAGCCAGTTCGTGTCCTGACCGCCGTTCCAGAACGTGCCGATCTGCACGATCGCCGCCCAGAAGGCCGCGACGAACACGAGCACGAGCGGGACCAGCGCCACGAGGTAGTTGCGGCGCTTGCGGATGAGCATGATCGACACGATGATCAGGGTCAGCGAGGCGAGCAGCTGGTTCGTCGTGCCGAACAGCGGCCAGATCGTGAGACCGCCCGAGCCGTCGATGCCCTGGCTGAACACGAGGGCCATGCACAGCGCGAGCGTCACGATCGTGCCCACGATGTTGTTCATCTTGAAGCCGATGACCTCGGAGGCCTCCTGGAACACGAAGCGCAGCAGGCGCACGCCGGTGTCCATCGTGGTGGCCGCGAACAGCACGGCCATCGTGGCGAGCACCGTCGCAGACAGCGACTGGGGCAGGCCGAGCCCCATCTCGATGATGTTGCCGCCGCCCTCGACGAAGGCATTCACGCCGCCGTTGTTGAACGCCGCATAGATCTCCTCCCAGCGGGCGACCGTGCTGATGCCCGCCGTGGTCGCGATGATCGCGCCGAGCGCGAGCAGGCCCTCACCGACGGCGCCGAAGTAGCCGACGAAGCGCGCATCGGGCTCCTTGTCGAGCTGCTTCGACGTCGTGCCGCTCGCGACGGCGCCGTGGAATCCGCTGATCGCGCCGCAAGCGACGGTGACGAACAGCAGCGGCCAGATCGACGGCGTGCCCTCGGGCAGCGCGGTGTTGATCGCGGGCGCGACGAACCCGTTGCCGAAGAACAGGCCGGCGCTGAGCGTTCCGACGAAGAGGATCGCGAGCCCGACGAACAGCTGCACGCCGTTGATGTAATCGCGCGGCTGCAGGAGCAGCCACACCGGCAGCAGGGAGGCGATGCCGGCGTAGACGAAGAGCACGACGATCCAGAACGTGGCCGGGCTCATGCCGAGCACCGATTCGGGGAGCACAACCGGAATGCGGTCGCCGACCCAGATGAGGGTGTACAGCAGCACCACGCCGATCACGGTCACGACCGTGAGGTTCCAGCGCAGTTTGTACACCGCGATGCCCACCAGCACGGCCACCGGGATCGCGCCCCATGCGGGGATCACGGTGGAGGGGCTGGCGATCAGCAGATCCTTGATGACCACGGCGAACGCCGCGATGACCATGAGCAGCAGCAGCCCGATCACGAGCAGGAACACGTACGAGCCGCGCTTGCCGATGTACCGGGCCGCGAGGGCGCCGATCGAACGGCCCTTGTTTCGCTCGGACGCCCACAGCGCTCCGAGGTCGTGCATGCCCGCGAAGAACACCGTGCCGATCGTGACCCAGAGGAAGGCGGGCAGCCAGCCCCAGATCACGGCGACGGCGGGACCGACGATCGGTGCGGCGCCCGCGACCGAGGTGAAGTGGTGGCCCCAGAGCACGAACTTGTTCGTCGGCACGTGGTCGACGCCATCGTTCTTCTCGTGCGCGGGGGTGCGGAACGCGGGGTCGAGCTTCAGCACGCGTTTGCCGAGATACCGCGAGTAGACGACGTAGCCGGCGGCGAAGATCGCGAGGCCGACCACGAGCAGGAGTACGGAGTCCATGGCGATGTCCTTCTGTCGTCGTTGACATTGACACTGCTGCCGCAACGGTGCGGCGCGCCTTCAACCTATCGCAGACGAGGTCGCGGAAGAGCAACGATTGCGTGACCGACTACGCTGGCCCCATGACGCGGATCCTCGTGGTGAACGGACCGAACCTCAACCTGCTCGGCACGCGCAGGCCCGACGTGTACGGCTCGCAGTCGCTCGAAGATGTCATCGCGCTCGCCCGCGAGGCGGGCGAGGTGCAGCGCATCGACATCCGCGACGTGCAGTCCAACTCGGAGGGCGCGCTCGTCGACGCCATCCACGGGGCGCGCGCGGACTGCGACGGGATCATCATCAACGCGGGCGCGTACTCGCACACGTCGATCGCGATCCGCGACGCGCTCGAGGCGGTGGAGCTGCCGTTCGTCGAGGTGCACATCTCGAACGTCTACGCGCGCGAGGAGTTCCGGCATCACTCGCACCTCAGCGCGCTGGCGAGCTGCGTGATCGCGGGGGCGGGAACCCAGGGCTATGCGTTCGCGGTGCACCACCTCGCGGCGATCCTGTAGCGGTTCCGGAGCGCGAAGAAGGCGGGGTCCCAGTCGGGACCCCGCCTTCTTCGTTCGGGCCTACGCGTCGGGCGTCGAGATGGCCTCGTCGGCCACCCAGAGCTCGTCTTCGGCGCTGAGCGTCTTCCACGCCACGACGAAGATGCCGACGGCGGCGGCGATGCCGAGCACGGCGGCGATCACGGCGCCCGCGGAGGACTTCTTCTTGGGGGGCTCGACCACGAGGGTGCGCTTGCCGAGCTTCGCGGCCGTCGCGTCGTACGCGCCCGCGGCGCGGCCGATCACGGATCCGGCTGCGGGCAGCACGCGGCTGTCGAAGAACTTCTTGCCGCGGCCGTACCCCTCGCGCACATACGGCGTGGCGCGGTCGACGTACGGCTCGACGTACTCGTGGTACTTCTTCTTGGCTTCGGGGGCGATGATCTCGCGGTTGATCTGCTGCAGCTGGCGACCGGCGGCGCGCGCCACGTCTGCGGCCTCCGCCGCGACCTCGCGCTGCGCCTGCAGCACGTTGTCGGCCGCGCCCTGCAGCTTGCGGAGTTCCTTCTTGCGCTTCTTGCTGAGGCTGACGCTCACGGGTGTGCCCTTCCGCCTAGGTACGATTCCTTCCCCATACTGCCATGCACTTGTTCGATACGGCGATGTATTGCGGGATCTCTGAAAGAATGGAACCATGACTCAGCACACTGCCGTCGCAACGCTTCACACCAACCACGGCGACATCGTCATCAACCTCTTCGGAGACCACGCGCCGGTCACGGTCGACAACTTCATCGGTCTGTCGACCGGTGAGAAGGAGTGGACCGACCCGCGCACGGGCGAGAAGGGCGGCGACCCGCTGGGTCAGGGGATCGGCGGCCCGGGCTACGCCTTCGACGATGAGATCCATCCCGAGCTCAACTTCAACGAGCCCTACATCCTCGCCATGGCGAACGCGGGCAAGCGCCCCAACTCGTTCGGCGGAATGAGCGGAACCAACGGTTCGCAGTTCTTCGTCACGACCGACCCGACGCCGTGGCTGCAGGGCAAGCACACGATCTTCGGCGCGGTCGCCGACGACGACTCGAAGAAGGTCGTCGCCGAGATCGCCGCCGTCGCGACGGGTGCCAACGACCGTCCGGTCGACGACGTCGTGATCAGCTCGATCGACATCGAAAAGCTCTGAGACCAGCCACGAAGCTCTGCCAGAACAGGACCCGCCCGCAGTGACGTCGTCGTACGCCCAGAACCCCGACAACTACTGCTATCGGCACCCTGACCGGCAGAGCTTCGTGCTGTGTCAGCGCTGCACGCGCACCATCTGCACCGAGTGCATGACGCAGGCCACCGTCGGTCACATCTGCCCCGAATGCATCAAGGAGCAGAAGAAGAACCGCACGCCGGCGCAGAAGCGCGCGGCGCGGCGGTGGGGGCGCGGATCCGTCGCCGCGGTGTCGTACGGCGCCGGCGGCTCGCGCGTGACGACGACCATCTTCATCGTCACCGCCGTGCTCTACCTGCTGCAGATGCTCGGGCGCGTGGTGCCGGGCCTCGACGTGCAGGGGCTGCTGTTCTGGGCCCCGTACCTGTATCCGGGCATCACCGGCACGTTCGAGCCGTGGCGCATCCTCACCGCGGCGTTCGTGCACGCCGGCCTGTGGCATGTCGGCCTCAACATGCTGACCCTCTGGATGGTCGGCCGTTCGCTCGAGCCGCTGCTCGGCTCGGGGCGCTTCCTCGCCACGTACCTGCTGAGCGCGGCGGGCGGATCGCTCGGCGTGGCGCTGTTCGGCTTCAGCACGCCGGTCGTCGGCGCATCGGGCGCGGTCTTCGGGCTCTTCGGCGCCCTGCTCGTGATCGGACGATCGCTCGGTGCGCAGCTCACGGGGCTGTACATCGTTCTGGGCATCAACCTCGTTCTCGGGTTCATCCCGGGCTTCAACATCGCCTGGCAGGCGCATGTCGGCGGTCTCGTCATCGGTGCCCTCGTCGGGTTCATCTTCACGCGCACGCGGCGCCCGAAGCAGAGGACGCTTCAGATCGCCCTGCTGAGCGCGGTCGGCGTCGGAATCGTCGCCCTGTTCTTCCTGCCGCCGTTCGGTCTCGCGCTCTCGCTCTGACAGCGCCGCCCGCCCGATCCGCGGGGGAGCACGGCGGCGGGAGCGCGCGTCGGACGCGAGTTATCCCCAGGCAGCGACGAGTTGTCCACACTGTTGAGGCATTCATTCACCGTTCAATGCGAGTTGTGCACACGGTTCTCCACGGCGCGTCCTCGGTTTTCCCGTAGTTATCCACAGCCTTATCCCCAGCTGGGGAGAATCACACGGGTGTTATTCACACCTGGGGAGCGATGTGTGGAGAATGACAACCGTGTAACTCCGATGGCCGTGAGCACCGCAGGAGAGAAGCACGACGCCCCACCCGGAAACGGGTGGGGCGTCGACGAGCAGAAGGGGTCAGCGCCAGCGCGTCGCCATCAGCAGACCGATGAACGCGAGGCCGCCGCCGATCGCGAGGTTCCAATAGCTGATGCCCGGAATCGGGTAGAGCGTGCCCGTGACGTAGAACACGAGGATCCACGCGAGCCCGATCAGGAAGAACGCGATCATCACCGGCAGGAACCACGACGGGTTCGGCAGGGGCTCACCCGGAACGTGGGTGATCTCGTCAGCGTCGTCGCGGTTCTTACGTGCCATGCGCCCAGTCTACGGGAGGAGTGGCGAGCGCCGCGTCAGCCGCGCTCGTCGGCCTTGTTCTTCGGCTCGTTCTCGTCGCCGGATCCTTCGTCGTCCGGGTCGTCGCCCGTGCACTTCGTGAGCGTGATCGTGGACTTTATCGGAACGTCGCCGGCGGCGGGATCCTGCTTGTGCACGAGGGGAGTCTGCGTCGCTTCGCAGCGGTCGTCCTCGGCGATCTTGACCGTCAGCCCCATGCCCTCGAGCTCGGCCGTGATCGCATCGATCGCCAGGCCCTCGACGTTGCGCACCGTGACGCGGCCGGTCGCGACCGTGAGGTCGACCGTGGCGCCCTGCAGGGTCTCGTCTCCCGCCTCGACGGCGGTTCCGTCGACCTCCGCCGACAGCACGGATCCGGCGGCGGCCTCGGCGTCGTTGACGGGCAGGATCCTGCCCAGGTGCAGCCCATCGACGCCGCTGATCGCCTCGCGCGCCGCATCTTCGCTGAGCCCGACGAGCTCGGGAATCGTCGCCATGAGCGGCCCGCCCGAGATATGGATCTCGACGGGCGAGCCGATCGTCACGGACGTGCCGACCGCCGGGTCGGTCGAGATGACGGTGCCCTCATCGACCGTGTCGCTCGGATCGGTCACGACCGACACGTCGAGACCGGCGCCCTCGAGCTCGTCGACGGCCGCCTTCTGATTCCACCCGCTGACGTCGGTGATCCCGACGGTATCGGCGGCGCGCAGCTCGAGCGGATCGGTCTTCACGACCCAGAACCCCACGGCCGCCACGAGCGCGATGAGCAGCACGATCGCGGCCCACACCCACGCGACGGGCGGGCCCGACTGCGTGCGCGTGACGCCGTTGTCGTTCGACAGCTGCGTCAGCGTGTGCTTATTCTCGGTGTGCAGCTGCTGGCCCTCGCCGTAGAGCTCGTCGGTGAGCATTGCGAGCTGGCGGCGCGACATCGTCTTGCCGTCGAGCGCCGCATCGAGCTCCTCGCGGAACGTCGCCGCGTCGGAGAACCGCTGCGCGGGATCCTTCGCGAGCGCCCTCATGACGACCGGGTCGAGCTGGGGCGGGGCGTTGCCTGCGACCTTCGTGGGCGGGACCGGCGCCTCGCGCACGTGCTGATAGGCGACCGAGACGGGGGAGTCGCCGACGAACGGCGGGCGTCCGGTCAGCAGCTCGTAGAGCACGACGCCGGTCGAGTAGATGTCGGCGCGCAGATCGACCGGCTCGCCCTTCGCCTGCTCCGGCGAGAAGTATGCCGCGGTGCCGAGGATCGTCGTCGTCTCGGCCACGGTCGCGGAGGTGTCGCTGACGGCGCGCGCGATGCCGAAGTCCATCACCTTCACATGACCGTCATCGGTCACCATGATGTTCGCGGGCTTGATGTCGCGGTGGATCACGCCCGCGCGGTGCGAGAACTCGAGCGCCTCGAGGATGCCGTCGACGTAGCCGGCGGCATCGTCGGTCGAGATGGATCCCTCGGCGATGATGTCCTTCAGCAGGCGCCCGCGCACGAGCTCCATCACGATGAACGGCGTGTGCGAGGTGCCGCCCATTCCGTCGTCGTCGAGGTCTTCTCCGGCGTCGTACACGCGCACGATCGACGGATGCGCCATGCGGCTCGCCGCCTGCGCCTCGAGCCGGAAGCGGGTGCGGAACGTGTTGTCGCTCGCGAGGTCGCGGCGCAGCACCTTGATGGCGACGGTGCGTCCGAGCGTCAGGTCATAGCCGCGGTACACGCTGGCCATGCCGCCCTTGCCGATGAGCGAGTCGACGCGGTAGCGCCCCGAGAGCACGCGCGCTTCCTGCACAGGAGCACTGAGGGCCTGGGTCGGTTCGTCTGACACGTCATTCCCTCCCCGGCGCGGTCACGTAGATCCGTCTCGTCAGACTAACCGAGTGGATCCGGTGTCTGCTGATGAGTGTCTCTACGGCTTTTCGGAACCGGGCGTCTCGGCGGCGCTCGCGCCCTGCCCGGCGCCCGTGCCCTGGCCGTTTCCGGCGCCCTGGGAGTTGCCTGCGCCCTCACCCGGCGACGTGCTGGGGCTGGCGGGCGGCGTCGGCTCGTCGCCGCCCGAGGTCGCGACCGGCTCCATCGACGCGGCGTCGGAGTAGCGCTGGTTGTCGTCGGTCGCGCAGATCGCGCGGTACGAGGCGCCGACGTACTGCGCGTCCTCCTTGATCGTGACCTGCGTCACGTATCCGTCGGGACCGAACACGCGGTCTTCCGTGCCGTCGTCGAAGAGCGCGCCCTCGACCGTGACGTTGTAGCCCTGCAGCGTGCCGGTGCCGCTCGGGCACGTGTACGGCGACCAGTCGAGCTGGGCCGTGCCGCCGCGCACGAGATCGGACTGCCCGAAGCTCGGTGCCGCGTCGGGCGCCGGGATGTCGACGAGGTCGCCGTATGCGGTGGCGGTGACCGTGGTGCCGATCTGCACGAACCCGCGCGGCTCGACGTTGTAGATCTGACCGACCTGGTCTTCGGAGCTCGCCGCATCGCCCGACTCGCAGTTCAGCGTGACTTCGGCGCTCTGCTCGGAGATCGTGCGCGCCGCGTCGTCGCACGTCATGCCCTCGAGACCGAGGGCGCTGATGTCGACCATCGAGGGCGTCGCCGACTCGGTCGGCTCAGGCGTGGTGCTCGGCTCGGCCGAGCTGCTCGGTGCGGAGGTCGGGGTCGGGCCCGCACCGTTCGGATCTTCGTCGTCGCCGAAGAAGCCGCTCATCATGCCCCACACCGCGCCGCCGATGACGAGCACCAGCAGGATGATGAGGGCGATCAGCGGACCGGTCCACGGGCTGCGCTTCTTCTTCGGCGCCTTATCGGGGCCGGGATCGCCGAGCGGAAGGGGAGACGTCGTCGGCATCATCTGCGTCGCCGAGCCGGTGCCCGCGAGCAGCTGCGTCATCTCGTCGCTGCCGCCAGCGGATCCGGCGATCATCGGCGCGGCGGCGACCGCGGCGTTCATGTCGCCGCGTCGCAGGGCGTTGCACGCGCGCGAGACCGCGGCGGCCGAGGCGGGCCGCTCGTTGGGCTTCTTCGCGATCATCGAGATCACGAGCTGGCGCACCGGCGCGGGGATCGACGGATCGAGCGGCGGGGGCGTGTCGTTGATCTGCGCCATGGCGATCGCGACCTGCGACTCGCCCGTGAACGGCCGGCGCCCCGCGAGGCACTCGTATGCGACGATGCCGAGCGAGTAGATGTCGGTCGCGGGGCTCGCCGGGTGGCCCGAGGCCTGCTCAGGCGAGAGGTACTGCACGGTGCCCATGACCTGCCCGGTGGCCGTCAGCGGCACCTGATCGGCGATGCGCGCGATGCCGAAGTCGGTGATCTTCACGCGTC
>DHCFD07801__coassemble_2111_pt1 | contig 8895 bp, 8 predicted proteins | sample DHCFD07801__metabat2_low_PE_023 | metagenome-assembled genome bin DHCFD07801
GCCCTGTCGGATCGCGTCACCTACGAGCCGAACTCGTCGACGGGCGACGAGCTGCGCATCAAGGAGGTCTCGCTCGCGGGCTGACCGCGAGCGAGAGTGAGGGAGGCGAGCGAGCATGTGGACGTATTTGAGGAAACGGATCCTCCAGAGCGCATTGCCACTGGTGGCCGTGGTCTTGGGCGTGTTCGTGCTCGCTCGCCTCACCGGTGATCCGTCGAAGCTGTACCTGCCGCTGAACGCGACGGATCAGATGCGTGCCGACTTCGCGGCGCGCAACGGATTCGACAAGTCGATCTGGGCGCAGATGGGCGACTACTTCCTCGGCGTGCTGCAGTTCGACTTCGGAGAGTCGCTGCGCACGGGCGAGAGCGCGGCGACCATGGTGCTGCGGGCGTTCCCCGCAACGCTGCAGCTCGCGGGCACGACGATGGTCATCGCGATCGTGGTCGCGATCGTGGTCGGCAGCTGGGCGGCCATCAAGCCCAACGGCATCGCCGACCGCATCGTGAGCTTCTTCGCCATGGTCGCCGCCGCCGTGCCCGACTTCTGGCTCGCGATCCTCGGCATCTGGATCTTCGCGATCACCCTCGGCTGGCTGCCCACATCGGGCACCGACGGCGGCGTGAGCGTGTGGGTGCTGCCGATCGCCACGCTGCTGCTGCGCCCCGTGGGCGTGCTCGCGCAGATCGTGCGCGGATCCATGGTCACGGTGCTCGGCCAGCCCTACGTGAACGTGGCGCGCAGCCGCGGCGCGGGGCAGATGCGCATCGTGACCCACCACGCGCTGCGCAACGCGGCGGCGCCGGCGCTCACCGTCGCGGGAGACCTCACCGTGAGCATGGTCAACGGAGCGGTGATCGTCGAATCGATCTTCGGATGGCCCGGAATCGGAAAGCTCATGATCGATTCGATCCTGCAGCGCGACTTCGCGGTGCTGCAGGCCGCCGTGCTGCTCACGGCGCTCGCGATCTTCGCGCTGAACATCGTGATCGATCTCGGCTACGCGGCCCTCGACCCGAGGGTGCGCCCCGCCTCGCAGGCCCGCCGCGGCCCGAAGGCCACGAACGAGAAGCAGGAGGCGGCAACCCATGTCTGACGTCACCCCCACCGTCACCGTTCTCACCCGCAGGGCGCGCGGGCAGAGCGACCGCCCGAGCCTGTTCCGGCTGCTGCTGCGCGACGGCGTCGCCGCCGCCGCGGCCGTGGTGCTCGTCATCGTGGTGCTGGGCGCCGTGCTCGGACCGCTTCTGCTCGGCGACATCGCGCAGCAGCAGGACCTCGGCGCCCGCAACCTCCCGCCCTTCAGCTTCGGCGCGGGCTGGGAATACGTGCTCGGCAGCGATTCGCTCGGCCGCAGCATGTTCGCCCGCATCGTCGCGGCGACCGGCACGACGCTCGGCGTCGCCGTCTCGGCGGTCGTCGTCTCCGGCATCGTCGGCTCCGTCTGGGGCATGTGGGCGGGCTTCCACCGCGGGTGGCGCGAGAACGTCTCGATGCGCATCGCCGACGTGATCATGAGCTTCCCCTCTCTGCTGCTCGCGGTCGTCATCCTGTACGTGTTCAACCCGAGTGCCGCGAACATCGTGCTCGTGCTCGCGATCACGCGCATCCCGATCTATCTGCGCACCGCGCGCGCCGACGCAGCCGAACTGCGTTCGCGGATGTTCGTCGACGCGGCGCGCAACTTCGGCACGAAGCAGTCGACGATCGTGTTCCGCCACATCGTCCCGAACGTGCTGCCGACGCTCGTCACGCTCGCGACGCTCGAGCTCTGCTATGTGATGCTGGCCGAGTCGTCGCTGAGCTTCCTCGGCATCGGCATCCAGCCGCCCGACGTGAGCTGGGGCCTCATGGTGGCGCAGGGGCGCCAGTACCTCGCAGACGCGTGGTGGCAGTCGGTCCTGCCCGGTGTCGCGATCGTCATCACGACCGTGAGCGCGAACGTGCTCGCCGCCTGGCTGCGCCTCGCGACGGATCCGGGTCAGCGCTGGCGGCTGCAGCAGAAGAAGCGCCGCCGTCCGATGATCGCCACCGTGTCCTGACGAATGGAGCCCACGGTCGTCGTTCTGCTCGCCCTCCCGATCTTCGTCGCCGCGACGCTGCAGGGGTCGATCGGGTTCGGCATGGGCATGGCGTCGGCGCCGTTCATCGCGATCGCCGACCCGGGGCTGCTGCCGTCGACGGTCATCATGCTCGCGATCGTCGTGAGCGGAACCGTGCTGATCCTCGATCGCGGCGGGCTCGACTTCCGCGGAGCCAGTTGGGCGCTCGTCGGTCGCGTGCCGGGCAACATCATCGGTGCGGGGCTCGTCGTGATCATGTCGCCCGCCGTGCTCTCGTGGCTGGTCGCCGTCACGGTGCTCGGCGGCATCCTCGTGTCGATGCGGGGCTGGGAGCCGAAGGTCACGCGCACGACGCAGGCGATCGCGGGCGGGGTCTCGGGAATCATGGGAACCACGACCTCGGTCGGGGGCGCGGCGATGTCGATCATCTGGCAGTCGTCCGAGGGACCGAAGCTGCGCGGCACGATGGCCGCGTTCTTCCTCGCGGGTTCCGTGCTCTCCCTCGGCACGCTGCTGGCGTTCGGCGCGATCCCCGAGCGCGCGCTCGGGTTCGCCGCGTGGATGCTGATCCCGGCGCTCGCGGGCATCGTGTTCTCGCGCTCCATCAACAGGTATCTCAACCGCGCGCGGACGCGCGTGGTCGCGCTGACAGCGTCGGCTCTCGGCGCGGGCGCGCTCATCGTGACGCAGGTCGTCGAGCTCGTCGCGTCGTAGCTCAGCGCACCCTGCGTTCGAGGGGACGGCCCTGATCGAGCAGGTCGATGTTGCGCACGATGTCCGCCGCGCGCTGCTCGAACACCTCGCGGGCGTGGCCCGAGAAGTGCGGCGTGAGCACCGTGTTCGCGAAGCCGGCGAACCGGGCGACCGCGGGCGGCGCGGACGTGCCCTCCGGCGCGCCCCACCAGACGTCGATTCCGGCGCCCCCGATGACCCCGTCAGCCAGCGCGTCGAAGAGCGCATCCTCGTCGACCACCGGTCCGCGCGCCACGTTGATGAGGAGGGCGTCCGGACGCATCGTGCGCAGCGCGTCGGCACCGATGAGCCCGCGCGTGGCGTCGGTCAGCGGAACCGTGACGGCGACGATGTCGCTCTCGGCGAGAAGCGCGCCGAGCTCGGCGTCGGCGTAGATGCGATCGGCGCTCACATCCGGCGGCAGCGGCGCGTCGGGCCGGCGCCGGGTCGCCACGACGCGCATGCCCATGCCGGCCGCCAGCCGCGCGAGGGCCTGTCCGATCTCGCCGAAGCCGAGGATCCCGATGGTCGTGCCGCGGAGCGCACGGTGGAACGGCGTGCCCGGCGCGGTCGCGACCGTGCGCCAGGAGCCCTCGCGCATCTGCCGGTCGGCCTCGAGGGCGCGGCGCCGCAGCATCATGGCGACCATGATGACGTGCTCGGCGATCGCCGCACCGTGGTGGCCGGTATTGCACACGGCGGCGTCCGCCGGGATGGCATCGGCCGCGATCCGGTCGATGCCCGCCCCCGTCGCATGGATCAGACGCGCCGTCGGCGGCGACGGCATATCATTCGCCGCGAGCGCCGAGCAGATGACGACCTCGGCGCCGTCGAGCGCCTCTCGCGGTGACGAGTCGGCGGCGAAGCGCCACTCGTGAGCACGCCGAGTGCGTGCGAGGTGATCGGCGAAGCCCGTGATGATCGGGTCGGTGACGGCGATGCGCATCCCCGTCACCATCGCGGCGACGCGTTGACGAACGACGGATCGAACCGCTGCATGTAACCGGTGTCGTCGCGCTCACGGATGCCGCAGTCGACGTACTGCCGGTGGAGCTTCGCGAGCAGATCCTCGTCGAGCTCGACGCCGAGGCCGGGCGCGGTCGGCACGGCGAGCGCACCGTTCGAGAACTCGAGGGCGCCGGGGGCGATGACGTCCTCGTCCGATCGCTTCCACGGCCAGTGCGTGTCACAGGCGTAGTCGAGCACGGGCGTCGCGCCGGCGAGGTGCGTCATGGCGGCGAGGCTGATGCCGAGGTGCGAGTTCGAGTGCATCGACAGCCCCCAGCCGAGCGTCTCGGAGATGCCGGCGAGAAGCTTCGAGCGCTCGAAGCCGCCCCAGAAGTGGTGGTCGCTCAGCACGATATCGATGGCACCGAGGCGCACCGCCTCCGCGATGTGGTCGAAGGCGACGACCCACATGTTCGTCGCGAGCGGCAGATCGGTGTGCCGGCGCACCTCGGCCATGGCCTCGAGGCTGCCGGTCGGATCCTCGAGGTACTCGAGCACGTCGCCCAGAGCATCGGCGACCCGAATCGACGTCTCCACCGACCACGCGCCGTTCGGGTCGATGCGCAGCGGCAGGTCGGGGAACTCCTCGCGGAGCGCGAGCACGGCCGCGATCTCGTGGTCGGGCTCGAACACGCCGCCCTTGAGCTTCAGGGCTCCGAAGCCGTACTCATCGACGATGCGGCGCGCCTGCGCAACGATGCCCTGTGGGGTGAGGGCCTCGCCCCAGCCGTCGGGCTCATCGCCGGGATGCCCCGCCCACTTGTAGAAGAGGTACCCGCTGTACGGCACGGTATCGCGCACCCGACCGCCGAGCAGCTCGCTGACGGGAACGCCGAGGATCTTGCCGCGTGCGTCGTAGGAGGCGACATCGAACGGACTGAGCGCGCGGTCGGCGGTGCTCGTGCCGGTCACCATACCCGACATGCCGTGACCGCCGGACGTGCGATCGGTCGCAATGCTCGCCGTGACCCGGGCGCGGAGCTCGTTGCCGGCGAACACGTCGCAGCCGAGCACACGCTCGGCTGCCCGCGCGAGGCGGGTGAGGTGCGCCGCGTCGCCGTAGGTCTCGCCGAGTCCGGTCACGCCGGAGGCGGTGCGGATGCGCACGACGGCGCGCAGCGCGAACGGCTCGTGCACGCCGACCGTGTTGAGCAGGGGTGTGTCGTGGAACGCGACCGGGGTGATCCTCACCTCACGGATCGCGTGCTCCGCGAGCGCGGTCCCGCCGGGTACTGACACTACGATTTCGTCAGACATCGAGCCTCCACCTCATCGTGCGCTTGATCCCGAACGTATGGTTGTCGTTGATGCGGTGTCAAACCAAATTGCGCACAGATCAATGTCGGGAGTGAATCGATGATTTCCCTGGTACAGCTCGAGTGCTTCATCGCGGTCGCCGAGGAGCTGCATTTCGGTGCGGCCGCGGCTCGGCTGAAGATGACGCAGCCGCCGTTGAGCCGCCAGATCCAGCAGCTCGAGCGGGAGCTCGAGACACAGCTGTTCTCGCGCACCAGCCGACGCGTCGAGCTGACGCAGGCGGGCCGGGCGCTGCTGCCGAGCGCGCGGCGGCTGATCGACCTGGCGGCGAAGGCCGTCGCCGACGTGAAGTCGGTGGGCAAGGGCGCCGCCGGAACGCTCACGATCGCGTATACGGCGATGGCGGGGCAGGCGGTGATCCCGCAGCTCATGCGGCGTGCCGCGACGGCGCTTCCGAACGTGTCGCTCCTGCTGCGCGAGAGCGTGACGCTCGATCAGGTCGACGCGATCGAGAGGGGCACCGTCGACGTCGGTCTGGTGCGCCCCCTGCTCTCGCGCCCGCAGATCGAGAGCCGACCGGTGTACCGCGAGAAGCTCGTGGTCGCGGTACCGGCCGATTCGCCGCTCGCGGAGAGGGGCGTGCCGGTGCGGCTCATCGACCTCATCGACGAGCGACTGCTCATGTACTCGCCGGGCGTCGCGCGCTATTTCCACGATCTGCTGCTGTCGATGTTCGTGGCGAGCGGTGTGCATCCGCGCATCTCGCAGTACGCGGGGCAGATCCCGACGCTCCTCGCGCTCGTGAGCGCCGGGCTCGGCGTCGCCCTCGTGCCCGAGTCGGCCTCGCGCATCTGCTCCGATGCCGTCGTGCTGCTGCCCGTGAACGAGAAGGATCCCTCGGATCGCGTCAACCGCGTTGAGCTCGACATCGTGTGGAGCAGGGAGACGCAGAATCCGCTCGTCCCCGCGATCCTCGCGCTCATCGACGAGGTGAGCGACGACGACGCGATTGATTCAATCGGTGCATAGCGCCATGCGCAACTAGCTGTTGATCGGAAGGATCGCCCGGCATAGCGTGAGAGATCATCGCCTGCGCACTCAATGAGGAGGACTGCCCGATGGTCGAGGAACGGTCGGATGCGATTCTCCGCGTCGAGGGATTGAAGGTCAGCTATCGGATCGGCGACCGGTCGGTCGAGGCGGTCCGAGGCGTCGACCTCACCGTGAAGCGCGGCGAGGTCGTGGCGATCGTCGGCGAATCCGGTTCGGGCAAGAGCACGGTCGCTCAGGCGATCATGAACCTGCTCGCCCCGAACGCCGAGGTCACGGGCGGGGACATCCTGTTCGACGGGCACAGCCTGCGCGGTCTCAGCGATGCGCGATGGCGCGAGATCCGCGGCCGCGCGATGGGCCTCGTGCCGCAGGATCCGTCGCTGAGCCTCAACCCGGTGCGCCGGGTCGGCGCGCAGGTCGCCGAGCCGCTCATCGTGCACGGCCTCGCACACAAGCGCGAGGCCGACGGCCGCGCCGTCGAGCTGCTCGAGATGGCGGGGATCACCTACCCGGCCGAACGGGCGAAGCAGTATCCGCACCAGTTCTCCGGCGGCATGAAGCAGCGCGCGCTCATCGCGGGCGGCCTCGCCGCGGATCCGGAGCTGCTCATCGCCGACGAGCCCACCAGCGCGCTCGATGTGACGGTGCAGAAGCAGATCCTCGACCACCTCGAGAAGCTGTCGTCCGAGCTCGGCACAGCCGTGCTGCTGATCACGCACGACCTCGGCATGGCCGCGGAGCGCGCCGACACCGTCGTCGTGATGCGCAAGGGCGAGGTTGTCGACGCCGGACCCGCGGGCGCGATCATGACGAATCCGAGCCATGAGTACACGCGCGCGCTCATCGATGCCGCGCCGCGCTTGTCGGCCCACGAGCGGCGCGCGGCCGCCACCTCGCAGCGCATCGCGTTCGGCGGCGAGCCGATCGTGCAGATCCAGAACCTGACGAAGGTCTTCCCGCTGCCGAAGGGCGAGGGCGGAAAGAAGACGCTCACCGCGGTCGACGACGTGACGCTCGAGATCCGACGCGGCGAGACGCTGGCCGTCGTCGGCGAGTCGGGATCCGGCAAGAGCACGCTCGCGCGCCTCGTGCTGCGCCTCGACGACCCGACCTCGGGATCCATCCGCTTCGAGGGCGACGACATCACGTCGCTGAAGGGCGAGCGGCTGCGGCAGCTGCGCCGCCGATTCCAGATGGTCTACCAGAGCCCGTTCGACTCGCTGAACCCGCGCATGACGATCGAACAACTGATCACCGAGCCGCTGCTGTCGTTCGGCGAGGGCGATCGCGCCTCGCGGTCGGCTCGCGCCCGCGATCTCGCCGATCAGACGGCGCTGCCCGGCGGCATGCTCGACCGCTATCCCGACGAGCTGTCGGGCGGCCAGCGGCAGCGCGTCGCGATCGCGCGGGCGCTCGCGCTCGATCCCGATTTCATCGTGCTCGACGAGGCCGTCTCGGCGCTCGACGTCTCGGTGCAGGCACAGGTGCTGCGGCTGCTCGACGAACTGCAACGGGAGCGCGAGCTGACCTACATGTTCATCACGCACGACCTCGGTGTCGTGGCCGAGAGCGCCGACCGCGTGGCGGTGCTCAAGAACGGGGCGCTGGTCGAGTGCGACGAGACCGGAGAGCTGTTCACGAACCCGCAGCAGGAGTACACGCGCATGCTGATCGACGCCGTGCCCGCATTCTCTGCGTAACGGTGGTTCCGCGGCGGCTCATGTCGCCGTAGGGTCGACCTCGACCTTCAGGAGCAGCGACATGACGCGGACGGTCCTCATCACGGGAGGCGCGGGCGGGATCGGGAGCATGCTCACCGATCGTGCCCCGCGCGACGGCTGGCGCTACGTGATCCTCGACCGCGCCGTCGGGTCCGTGCCCGCGCGCGAGGATCTGCGCACGGTGGTCGGGAGCATCACGGACCGCGGCGCCGTGCGCGAGGCGATGCGCGGCGTCACCGACGTGATCCACCTCGCGGCGATCGGCCAGGAGAACCTGTTCGAGCGCATCGTCGAGGTGAACATCGAGGGCACCCGCGTGGTGCTGGAGGAGGCCCGCGACGCCGGCGTCGGCCGTTTCGTGTTCGCCTCGAGCCACCACGCGGTCGGCTTCGCGCGGCAGGATGATGCGCCCGGCGGAGGCCTCCCGGATGACGCCGAGCCGCGCCCCGACACCTATTACGGCTGGAGCAAGGCCTCGGGCGAGGCCATGGTGCGACTGTTCTGCGAGCGGTTCGGCATGATCGGCGTCGCCTGGCGCATCGGCCACTGCTTCGAGCGGCCGCACGCGCGCGAGCGCCTGCCCGTGTGGCTGTCGCCGGCCGACGCGCGCCGCTTCGTCGATGCGGCGCTCGAGAACGATCTCGACCGGTTCACGTACGTGTGGGGCGTGTCGGCGAACACGCGCGGGTGGCTCTCCGGCGAGGGCGTGCGCCGCATCGGCTGCGTGCCGCAGGACGACTCCGAGCAGTACGCGCACCTGTTCGCGGCGGGGGAGCCGGATCCGGCCTCGCCGCTCGGCGGCGACGTCACGACGACCCCGCTCGGCGAACCGTGGATCGCGCCGACGGAGTAGCCCTCCGTAAACCTGAGTCGGATCGACTCAACTTATTTGACGGATGCCGATGGCCGACGTACACTTGAGCCATCGCGACTCAAGTCTCGCGAGTGAACTTGTCTCAATGAAACGGAGCTGAATATGGCACGTGCTGTGGGTATCGACCTCGGAACGACGAACTCGGTCGTCTCTGTCCTCGAGGGCGGCGAACCGAAGGTCATCGCCA